>Ga0209048_10004491_pt1 | contig 13338 bp, 13 predicted proteins | sample FrelakmetCRP12CR_FD_187146 | JGI IMG/M metagenome (GOLD analysis project Ga0209048, IMG submission 187146) | Freshwater lake sediment microbial communities from the University of Notre Dame, USA, for methane emissions studies - CRP12 CR (SPAdes)... | ecosystem: Environmental > Aquatic >... | reverse complement strand
CCAGTTGAAGGCCCGCCTGGGCGACGCCGACCGGGTCGACGGGACCGCCGGCAACCGCCTGTACTACCTGGCCACCATCCCCTCCATGTTCGGCGTGGTGGCCCAGGCCCTGGCCTCCCACGGATGCTCCGGGCCGGGCGTGGGCGGCGAGTTCGCCCGGGTGGTGGTGGAGAAGCCCTTCGGTCGCGACCTCGAGAGCGCGCTCGCTCTCAACGAGCAGATGCACTCGGCGTTCGAGGAGAAGCAGATCTACCGGATCGACCACTACATGGGGAAGGAGACGGTCCAGAACGTCCTGGCCCTGCGGTTCGCCAACGCCATCTTCGAGCCCATCTGGAACCGGCGGTACATCGGGCAGGTCCAAGTGACCGTGGCGGAGAGCCTCGGCGTCGAGCACCGGGGCGGCTTCTACGAAACAGCGGGCGCCCTGCGCGACATCGTCCAGAACCACGTCATGCAGGTCCTCGCCCTCACTCTCATGGAGTCGCCGACCAGCACCGACGCCGACCGCATCCGCGACGAAAAGGTCAAGCTGCTCCAGGCCATCGACATCCCCACTCCGGACGAGGCCGTCGACAAGTCGGTCCGGGGCCAGTACACGGCGGGCGCCATCGACGGGGAGCCGGTGGTCGGGTACCGCGAGGAGGAGGACGTCGCCGTCGACAGCCAGATCGAGACCTACCTGGCGCTCCGGCTCCGGGTGGAGAACTGGCGGTGGGCCGGGGTGCCGATCTACGTCCGCACCGGCAAGCGCCTGCCCGCCCGGGTGACCGAGGTGGCCCTCACCTTCCGCCAGGTCCCGTTCCTCCTCTTCGACCACCGGGCCAGCCGCGACCTCCGCCCCAACACCCTGGTCCTCCGGATCCAACCCGACGAGGGGATCAGCCTCGAGTTCGGCGCCAAGGTCCCCGGGGAGAAGTTCCACCTCCGCTCGGTCGCCATGGACTTCGCCTACGCCGAGGCGTTCGCCGGCATGGAGGCGGCCGACGGCTACGAACGCCTGATCCACGACGCCTTGGTCGGCGACGCCACTCTCTTCATCCGGTCCGACGAGGTCGAGCAGGCCTGGCGGATCGTCGACCCCTACCTCGAGGCCTGGTCCGAACCGGGCGGCGCCCTCCACTTCTACGAGGCCGGCACCTGGGGGCCTCACATGGCCGAACTGCTGGTCGAGCGCTCGGGCGACGAGTGGCGCAGTCCGGTGGTCGACGTCGGGCTCAGCGGCGGCCGCCTGACCCGGCCCCCGCAGTGACCACGTGACCGGACCAGAGTGAACGGCGTCCTGCGACTGGTCGGTTCCGTCCCCGAGGCGTTCGCCGACCTGGTGGCCGACAGCATCCGGGCGGCAGGCCCGAGGGGCTACTCGCTGATGCTCTCCGGCGGCGGCACGGCCGCCGAGTGCTACCGGGCCCTGGCCGTCAGGGACGGTGTCGACTGGACCGCGGTCGACGTCTTCCTGGGCGACGAGCGCTGCGTCCCGCCCGACGACCCGGACTCCAACCACCGGATGATCACCGAGATCCTGCTCGACGTGGTCGGACCGGTCCGGTCGGACCACCCGATGTACCTCTCGGGCGCCCCGGCCGATGCCGCGGCCGACTACCAGGCCCTCCTGGCGGCCCGTCCCCGTCCCGACCTGGTCCACCTCGGACTCGGCCCCGACGGGCACTGCGCCTCACTGTTCCCCGGATCCCCCACCCTCCATGACACGGACCCCGCCCACCTGGTGGTGGCCGACCGCGACCCGAACGGCCGCAATCCCCACGACCGGGTCACCCTCACCTACTCCGGCATCGCCCGGGCCCGTCGGATCGTCGTGACCGTGTCGGGGGCGTCCAAGCGGGACGCCCTGACGCGGATCCGGTCCGGGGAGGACCTGCCCGCCGGCCGGGTCACCGGTGACGACATCGTGTGGCTGGTCGACGCCGACGCACTCGGCACCACGACACCCGACCAGCGCGGGTGATCCGGCACGGCTGCGGCCCGCGGTGCCTCCGGTAAGGTGACCCCGATGCCCGCCGACCCCGGCTCCCTCGTGTCCGACCCGTCGGACCCGTCCACCCGAGAGGCGCTGCTCGCCGCCCCGGTGGCGGAGCTCATGTCCCGTGCGACAGCCGTGCGGGACGCCGCCTTCGGCACCCGGATGACCTTCTCGCCCAAGGTCTTCATCCCGCTCACCATGTTGTGCCGGGACCGGTGCGGCTACTGCACCTTCGCCAAGGCGCCGGCCCACCTGGAGTCCCCCTACCTCGACCTCGACGACGTCCTGTCCATCGCCCGTGCCGGCCGTGCCGCGGGGTGCCACGAAGCCCTCTTCACCCTGGGCGAGGGACCCGAGGACCGCTACCCGGCCGCCGCCGACTGGCTCGCCGGGCACGGCTACACCTCGACGGTCGACTACCTGGCCGCGGCGTGCGCCGCCGTGCTGGCCGAGACCGGCCTCCTCCCCCACGCCAACGCCGGGGCCCTCGGCGCCGCCGACCTCGCCACCCTGCGGGCCGTGTCGGCCAGCCAGGGGATGATGATCGAGTCCACCAACCCGGACCTCCCCGCCCACCGGTCAGCGCCGGACAAGGTCCCGGCCCGCCGCCTCGCCACCCTCGAGGCCGCCGGTGGGATCGGCATCCCCTTCACCACCGGGCTCCTGGTCGGGATGGGCGAGTCCCGGGAGGACCGCCTCGACACGCTGGAGGCCATCGCCGCCAGCCATGCCCGCCACGGCCACGTGCAGGAGGTGATCATCCAGAACTTCCTGCCCAAGGCCGGGACCTCGATGCACCGTGAGCCCCCGTGCCCGACGGACGAGTTCCTGTGGACGATCGCCGCCGCCCGGCTGGTCCTGCCGACCGGCATCCACCTGCAGGCGCCACCCAACCTGTCCGACGAGCTGGCCCCCCTGGTCGCCGCCGGGATCGACGACTGGGGCGGCGTGTCCCCGGTGACGGCCGACCACGTCAACCCGGAGCGGGCCTGGCCGGCGCTCGGGATCCTGCGGGCCGCCACCGAGGCGACCGGCCACGCACTGGCCCCCCGGCTCACCCTCTACCCCGAGTTCGCGCTCGAGCCCACCCGGTGGCTGGACGACGCCCTCCGGTTCCCAGTCCTGGACGCCTCGGACGCCGACGGCCTCGGGCGTGACCACCCGTGGGCGTCCGGTGGCGAGTGCCTCCCGCCGGAGCTCCTCCTCCCCTTGGCGGCCACCGGGCCGGCCGCGGCCGGGACCACCCTCGCTCCTCCGGTCGTCACGCTGGCCACGGCCGGCGGGACCGTCGGCGAGGTGCTGGCCGGGGTCCTGGCCGGCCAGACGGTGGACGAGGACGAGATCGTCACCCTCTTCGGCGCCCGGGGCCCCGAGGTGCGGGCGGTGGCGGAGGTGGCCGACCAGCTGCGGGCCGACATCGTGGGCGACGAGGTCACCTACGTCTCCAACCGGAACATCAACTACACCAACGTGTGCACGTTCAAGTGCAAGTTCTGCGCCTTCTCCAAGGGCCCGTTGTCCCTCAACCTGCGGGGGGCGCCCTACGTGCTGGAGCTGAGCGAGATCACCGACCGGGTGGCCGAGGCCGAGGCCGTGGGGGCCACCGAGGTCTGCCTCCAGGGCGGGATCCATCCCGACTTCGACGGCGACTACTACCTCCACGTGATCCGGGCCGTGCGCGAGGCGTCGGCCACCATCCACATCCACGGCTTCACCGCCCTCGAGGTCACCGAGGGGGCGCGCCGGTCCGAGCTGCCCTTGTCCGAGTACCTGGTGCTGCTCCGCGATGCCGGGCTGCGGACCATCCCGGGCACGGCGGCCGAGATCCTCGACGACGACGTGCGGGCCATCCTCTGCCCCGACAAGATCAACACCGAGGAGTGGCTGGAGGCCCACCGGGCGGCGCACGGCGTCGGCCTCAACTCCAACGTCACCATCATGTTCGGCGCCGTCGAGCAGCCCCGGTCATGGGCCCGCCACCTGGTCCGCACCCGAGCCCTGCAACTCGAGACCGGAGGGTTCACCGAGTTCGTCCCGCTGCCGTTCGTGCACATGGCCACGCCCCTCTACATCCAGAAGCGATCGCGGCGGGGCCCCACCTTCCGCGAGACGCTCCTCATGCACGCCGTCGGCCGGATCGCCTACCGGGGGGCCATCGACAACATCCAGCTGAGCTGGGTGAAGCTCGGCAGCGCCGGCGCCCGGCAGCTCCTGCGGGCCGGTGTCAACGACCTGGGCGGCACCCTCATCGACGAGAACATCTCCCGCGCCGCAGGGGCCAGCCACGGACAGATGATGGACGCCGAGGCGTTCCAGGCCCTGGTGGCCCCCTTGGGGCGCGCCCTGGCCCAGCGCACCACACTGTACGGACGGGTCGTCCAACCCGACGGCCACGACACCGCGCTCGCCACGATCGGCTGACGTGACCGGCTCGTCGTTCGAGGAGGACGCACTGGGAGCCGTCGTCGACGGCTCGGCCGAGGGGCTGCGTCCCGACTCGGGGCCCGGAATCGAAGCGCGCATCGAGCAGGCGCGCACCCCGACGGAACGGCGCCTCTACCGGTCGATGGTCGACACCGTGGCTGTCCTCCTCGACCGCGGCACCGACGTGATCGACCTGAAGGTCGTCGACACCGCCCTGGCCGAGATGGCCGAGGCCTTCACCATCTTCCAGCCGCTGCGCAAGCGCATGAAGGTGACCATCTTCGGCTCCGCCCGCACCCGACCCGACCACCCCGCCTACCGGCAGGCCCGGGCCCTGGCCGCGACCATGTCCGGTGCCGGGTGGATGGTGGTGACCGGGGCCGGCCCGGGGATCATGGCCGCCGGCATGGAGGGCGCCGGCCGGGACCAGTCGGTCGGGGTCAACATCCGGCTCCCCCACGAGCAGGGAGCCAACCAGTTCATCGCCCAGGACCCGAAGCTGGTCGAGATGCGCTACTTCTTCACCCGCAAGTTGATGCTGCTGAAGGAGTCGGACGGCTTCATCGTCCTGCCCGGCGGATTCGGGACCCTGGACGAGGGGTACGAGCTGTTGACCCTGCTGCAGACCGGCAAAGCGGAGCCGGCGCCCGTGGTCCTGCTCGACGTCCCCGGCGGCACGTTCTGGAAGGGCTGGAGCCGGTTCCTGGCCGAAGAGGTCGAGCCCCGGGGCCTGGTGTCCGACGACGACCGTTCCTTCTTCACCATCACCGACGACGTGTCGGTGGCCACGGCCGAACTCCTCGGCTTCTACCGGAACTACCGCTCGTGCCGATGGGTGGGCGACCTGCTGGTGTTGCGCATGGCGGTGGCTCCGGACAAGGCCCAGCTGGCCGACCTGAACCTGCGGTTCGGCGACATCGTGGTCTCCGGGGTGATCCGCAAGGTCGATCCGTTCCCGCCCGAGCGGTCGGACGGCGACGTGCTGGACCTCCCGCGTCTGGCCCTCCGGTTCGACAAGACGAGCTATGGACGGCTCCGCCAGCTGATCGATGCCGTCAACGGACTCGTCGACGGCTAGGTTCGGCGGGGGCCGCCCCCCCGGTCGGGTCAGCCCGCTCCGACGTGGTTGCGCCGCAACCCGAACCGATGGTGCGGCTTGGCGACCGGCTGGTCGTGGGGCTCGATCGACGGGAGCTCGAAGCGTCGGTCGAAGGCCGGCGCCGGGTCCTGGCCCTCCACTCCTCCGTCGCGCACCAGGGCGGTCGGGATCCCGTCCGAGAACCACCGCGCCTCGTGCTGCCCGAACGGGTCCGGGCACCAGTTCTGTGCATTGTGGGGATCGTGTTCCATGAGACGAGTTTACCGTACGTTCATCTGGAAGTCACGCCTCGTTCATCCAGGACATGTTCCGTTCATGGTTGGTTCGGCACCACCGGTTGCCACCCGCTGTTGCACTCGGGCCGATTCGTAGTAGGGTATACACTACCAATGACGCCATGTTCACCCTACGCCTTGCGTGCGGGAGTCCTCCATGAACAGCGATCTCGAGCGGGTCCTGCTCGCTTCGGACCGGGCGCCTGGCGTCATTGACGCCCACGAACTCATCGAGGCGGTCGCCGAGCCAGTGGTGATCGCCGAGCCAGTGCGCGACGACGGCCACGTGGCCGACATCACCCTGGCCGCCGCAAATCAGGCCGCGTGCCGATCCTTCCGCCTCCCCTACGAGTTGTCCGTGCGACGGCGGCGTCGTGGGGCCCGTGGCCAGCAGCAAGGGGCTGAGCGCCCACCCACAGGGCATCGACGTGAGCTGTGACGAGGTCCCGCTGGGCATGGGGCCGACCGGTCGGGCGGCCCGGACCGGTGCGACTGCCATCCAGCCCGACATGGAGAACGACCCGCACGACGCTCCGTGGCGGAGCCAGGCGCTCGCCTTCGGGTTCCGTTCGTCGGCCAGCTTCCCGGTCGTCGTGGACGGCAAGGTCGACGGGGTGTTGACCGTCTACGCCGGCGAGCGCGGTGCGTTCGACGGGCCCGCGGTGGCCCACCTGGAGGAACTGACCCGGACCCGCGGCTTCGGCCTCGGCCGGCTCCGCCACCCGTCCGACCTCCATCAGGCGTTCGCCAGCTCGATCGACCCGGTGGCTGCCGTGGTCGAGTCACGTGACCCCTTCACCGCCGGCCATCAGGCCCTCGTCGCCGAACTGGCCCGGGCCATCGGCGAGGAGATGGGGCTGGACGGCCATCGGCTCGACGGACTGTCCTTCGCGGCCCGGATCCACGACGTCGGCACGGTGGGCGCCCCGATCGACACCCTGTGCCGTCCCGGGAAGCTGGCCGACGAGGAGATGGCCGTCGTCCGACGCCATGCCGCCATCGGCGGGGAGATCGCCGGCCACTTCGACCGGCCGTGGCCCGTGGCCGCTATCCTCCACCACCACGAGTGGTTCGGAGGCACCGGATACCCCCAGGGCCTGCGGGGCGACGAGATCCTCCTCGAGCCCCGCATGGTGTCGGTGGCCGATGCCCGCCAGGCCATCGCCTCCCCCGCCCGTTCCGCCAGGCCCAGGGAGAGGGCCGCGCCCGTCAGATCATCGCCGGCGGGACGGCACCCAGTTCGAGCCCGAGGTCGTCGAGGCATTCGTGCGGGTGCTCGACGGCGGGTTCGAGTTCAGCACCATCGACCCCGCTCCCGCCTGACGCACCGTCGGCCCCACGGTCGGCCAGGTCGACGACGGCCCCGGCGTGAGTCGGGGGCCGTCGTCGGAGGCATCCGGGCCGGCCCCGCAGGCTCAGTCGTGGAACGTCGAGCTGTTGATGAGGAACTCCACCGTCGCTGCATCGCTGAGGTCCATTACCGGCACGATCTCCCACGTGTACCAGGCCGCGAACTTGGCGGCGGCGTCCGCCAGCGCGGTGACGTCGTCCGTCTCGCTGATCGCACAGCCGCCACTGCCGTCGGCCCGGGCCACGAACGCGATCATCCTCTCGTTGGCGGGGACCGACCAACGTCCGAATGCCTCCAGGATCCTCTTGCCCTCGGCGATCCGCTCCGCTGAATCACCCTGCCCGTCACGGAGCGTCCATGTGGTCATGAATTGCATCATTCCTCCAAGTCCGCCGACTCCGGATCTCGCAGCCGCCGTATCGTGGCAGGGTACTGCAGGTCAATTGCTGCTGCATGTGAAGCAATTCGCATGTTCGGTAGCTACCCATGTACAGCATGTTCGCCCTTCTCATTTGTAGTCATCCGCCCCGGCCCGAGCCCCCGGACATCGCCACGGCACGTCGTGCCGCCCCACACGCCGTCGCACCACCGGGCATCGGCCATCATGTGACGGATGTCCGATCCGCACACTCCGAACCCAAACCAGTGGGAGACCATTGGCTCGCGCGGCTTCGGCCCCTTCGTCACCGAGCGCACGCTCCGACTCGCCGACGGCACCGTCGCCCGATGGGAGTCCCGACGGGAGCGCAAACGGGCCCACAGCCCCGCCGAGCCCACCTGGTGGGCCCCCGGGGCGCTCGGCTGGTGGATGGCCGTCCTGTTCGCCATCGGGTCGTCATGCTTCGCCGGTGCCGCGCTGCCCGCCGTGGCCTCGGCCGTCGGCACGGGGACCGACAACCTGATCTACTTCGTCGGGTCGATCTTCTTCACCACGGCCGGCCTCCTCCAGTACGGCCAGGTGGTGGGGATCGACGAACCCGGCCTCACCGGGTTCCGGGTGAGGGCCCAGCGCCTGTGGACCTTCCAACCGCACCGGATCGACTGGCTGGCGGCCGTGATCCAGAGCCTCGGGACCCTCTTCTTCAACGTCAGCACCGGGCATGCTTTGACTTCGGTGTACTCCGACCCGTCCACCGTGAACCACGCGGTATGGCGTCCCGACGTCTTCGGCTCGATCTGTTTCCTCGTCTCCAGCTACCTGTCCTACGCCGAGGTGTGCCATGGTGCCGCCCGCTGGCGGCCCGGCGACCTCTCGTGGTGGATCACGGTGGGCAACGGCGCCGGATCGATCGCGTTCGGCGTATCGGCCGTGGCCTCCAAGGTCCTGTCCTCGGGCCAGCTCCGCAACGCCACGTGGACCACGCTCGGCACCTTCGTGGGCGGTATGTGCTTCCTCGGTGCGTCGATCCTGCTCCTGCCGGAGCGCACCCGGGCGGCCGACCCGCCGCCGCCGTCCTAGAGTCCGGGGCGACGACCCCGGGCCGACCGCGACCAGGGGAGCTGCACCAGCTGTGCGAACACCGGGAGGCCGCGTGGAACAGGTCTACGAGTACTACATCAGGGCCACGCCGGTCCGACTGTGGGAAGCGATCACCGATCCGGGCATCCGGGCCGTCTACAACTTCGGTGCCGCCGCCCGGTCCACCTGGGCCCCGGGGGCGCGCATCGAGGTCGGGGCCCCGGGGGCCGACGGGCTCCTGGGAGAGGGCCAGGTGCTGGAGGCAGACCCCCCGAGAAGGCTCGTCCACACCATGGTGGCGCTGTGGAGCGACGAGGTGGCCGCCGAAGGGGCGTCACGGGTGACCTGGGAGATCGAGCCGATCGAGGACGCCTGTCGGCTGATGGTCACCCACGACCAGCTACGCGACGAGGCGAACCCCCAGCTCTACGGGGGCTGGCCCATGATCCTGTGCGGCCTGAAGACGTGGCTCGAGACCGGCGAGCGCCTGACGACGCCGGGATCGCTCCTCTACGACTGAGCGAACGTCACCGGCGGTGGTGCCGGCGGGCCTCTCCGGTCGCCGGTGGTCCGTCGTCGGTCAGGGTCCCTCGTCGAATCCACCGGACCCGTGGGCCCCGACCAGGTTCGCCGCCTTCTCGACCGAGCGACGGGCGCGGGTGATGCGCTTCTCCTCGGCCACCAGGGCCGGATCGGGATCGCCCCCGGCCCGCACGGCGTCCGCGTTCTGCCGGAGCCGGTCGAGGGCGGCGTCCGCCAGGTCCTCGGCGATCGAGGCGAGGCGTCCGGCCAGCTCCTCCAGGTCGGGCACGCTCAGCGCCCGGTGACGATCTCGACCTCGATGACCTCCAGGTCGCCCTCGGCGTGCCTGGCCCGCAGGACCTTCTTGTCGAACTTGCCCACGCTGGTCTTGGGCACCTCGGCGATGATCGACCACCGCTCGGGCAGCCACCACTTGGAGACCCGGCCGCCCAGGAAGACCAGCAGGTCGTCGGGCGTGGTGGAGGACCCCTGCTCCAGCACGACGGCCACCAGCGGCCGCTCGCTCCACCGCTCGTCGGGCACGGCGATCACCGCAGCCTCGACGACATCCGGGTGGGCCATCACCTCGTTCTCCAGTTCCACCGACGAGATCCACTCCCCGCCCGACTTGATCACGTCCTTGGTGCGGTCGCTGATCTGCATGTAGCCCAGCCGGTCGAGCGAGCCGATGTCCCCGGTGCGCAGCCAGCCGTCGTGGAACCTGTCGGGGGACGGGTCGCCGTAGTAGGAGCCGGTGATCCACGGTCCCCGGACCTCGAACTCCCCGACCGCCTCGCCGTCGTTGGGGAGCACGGAGCCGTCGTCGGCACAGATGCGCACCTCGACCCCGGGCACGATGCGACCCGTCTTGGCCCGCCACTCGATCTCCTCGTCGGGGGACGCCTGGCGGGGCGGCGTGGCCAGGGCGCACAAGGGGCTGGTCTCGGTCATGCCCCAACCCTGGACCATCTCCACACCGAGCTCGTCACGGAACCGCTCGATGAGCTGGCGCGGCACGGCGGCCCCGCCTGCGGTGATCATCCGCAGGCTCGACATGTCCACCGGGTGGGTCTGCGAGTAGCGGAGCAGGTCGCTCCAGATGGTCGGGACGCCGGCGGAGATGCTCGGCCGGTGTCGGGTGATGATGGCGGCCAGCGGGGCGGCCTGGAGGTACTGCTGCGGCATGATCATGTCCGCCCCGGTCATGAACGCCCCGTACGGGGTGCCCCAGGCGTTGGCGTGGAACATGGGCACGATCGACAGGACGCTGTCCCGCTCGCTGATCCCGAGCGACGACCCGGCGGTGATGGCCATCGAGTGCAGGAACGTCGAACGGTGGCTGTAGACGACGCCCTTCGGGTTCCCGGTGGTCCCCGACGTGTAACACATCGCCGCGGCCTGACGCTCGTCGAGCTGCGGCCAGTCGTAGCCCGACTCCTCGGCGGCCAGCAGGTCCTCGTAGGACAGGGTTACCCCGAGGGCGGTGGTGTCCCCCTCCCCCACCACCACGATGTGACGAACGGTCGGGATCTGGTCGCGCACCCGGGCGAGGAGCCCGGCGATCGAGGCGTCACAGATGATGACCTGGTCCTCGGCGTGGTTGATGACGTAGGCCAGCTGCTCGGGGAACAGGCGCAGGTTGAGGGTGTGGAGGACGGCGCCCATGGCCGGCACGGCCAGGTAGGCCTCGAGGTGGGCCTGGTTGTTCCACAGGAACGTCCCCACCCGGTCCGAGTCACCGATCCCGAGGCGGCCGAGTGCCTTGGCCAGTCGCTCCGTCCGCTCGGCCACCTGGCTGAACGTGGCGTCGACCGACTCGCCCCCGGGACCCACGACGGTCCGGACCAGGCTGTCGCCGTAGACACGCTGGCCGTGGCGGAGGATCCCACTGACCAGGAGCGGACCGTCCTGCATGGTGCTGAGCATGGTGTCGCCTCCCCTGCCGCCCCATCGGCGGACGAACGAGTGTACCGAGTCGGACCCACCAGGGGTCTGGTCGTCGCCGACGCTCCCGGATCGGGGCCCATCGTGCGCTGATCGGGGTCGATGCCACCGGGGCCACCCACCGTCCCGCCTGCCGGAGCAGGCAGCGCTCCGGGTCACGGCACACCCGCCCGGCACCAGTGGACAAGTGACAAGATGTGTCCTAACCTCACTTTTAGTAGTTACTTGGTCACTCTACGTAGTATTGGCACGAGGAGAGGGTCGAGGGGCATGTTTCTGTCACTGAAGGCCATGATGGTGACTGCGGTCAGCGTCGGAGGGCTGGCGACCGGGGTGGCCGGCGCCTCACCGGCTCACCCCGCCGACGTCGGAGCGGCGGCAGCCTCGGCGTCCGCCGAGGCGCTGCAGCTGCACGCCGCCCTACAGGGGCTGACCGCCACGTCGAAGCAGCTCGACGCGGTCCTGGCCGCTCGGCGCAGATCGGTCAGCGTCCACATCGACACTCTCGTGCCGCCGACCACCCCGACCCCGGGAACGACCCCGACCCCGACCCCGGCCACCCTGCCGCCCACTCCCCGACAGGGATCGGCCCAGTGGCCGACCGGTGGGTCAGCTCCGGTGACGAACGCACCGGTGCAGCAGCGGTTCGGACCGGCCCCGACCGTTGGGCGGACAGGCCCGACCGAGGAGCCGACGACGGTGCCTACCACGGTCGTGGCACCGGTCCCGACCACGGAGCCGCCGCCTCCGACCACGACGACGACGACGGTGGCTCCCCCCGCCACGACCCCCGCCACGACCCCCGCCACGACCCGACCGAGTTCAGGAGATGGTTCCGATGACTAGGGCGACCAGAGGGCAGCCGGGGCGCAAGCGGCGCGGCATGGTCTCGTCCACGGTGGCGGCTGCCGCCACGGCCGGGGTCACCGGGATCACCATGGCCTGGGCGGTGAGCTCCACGCCGGACACCGGTGCAGCCGCCGGCACGGCGGCCCAGGTCTCGGGACAGATCGCCGCCGACAAGGCGGCGATGTCCCAGCTACGCCAGGCCATCGACGACACCACGAGCCAACTGGCGTCGATGGGCGTCGGTGGCACGACGACCGCGGCCGTGGCCGGCGGGACCACCGTCCCCGGCAGCCCGAACTCCGCCACCACGCCGGGAGCGACGACCGCTTCAGGGGTCACCGGCTCCTCGTCGGGATCGGCCGCCTCCGGGTCCGGATCGGCCGCCTCCGGGTCAGGCGCACCGTCGGGGCGGAGCGGCTCGTCCAGCGGCCCGTCGGGGTCGGTGGTCACCTCCAGTGGCGCCGGGTCGTCGGGTGGCGGGGGCGGGCCGGCCCCGTCCTCCAACTCGTCCTCCGGCGGCGGTCCGGCTCCGGCCCCCACCGGTGGCGCACCGAGTCCGGGCCCGGCACCGACACCGACACCGACGACTCCCCCGGTGACCGCGCCCCCGGTCACGGCACCGCCGGCTACGACGCCGCCGCCTCCGGTGACGGCCACCACGGGCGCCTCTGCCGCCTGACCGTGGCCTCCACCTCCATCATGCAGCCGGTCGGCGTGCTCGGATCGGTGCGGGCCATGGCCTGCGACGTCACCGTGCACGGACGGCTGGCACCCGAGGGAGCCGGAGCACACCCGGTGGTCGGACAGGCACTCGAGGTGTTCCGGACTGTGCATGAGACGTGCACGCGCTTCGACCCGACCAGCCCCCTCATGCAGGTCAACGCCCGGCCCGACCAGTGGAGCCAGGTGCCCGCCGTCCTGTTCGACGCCGTCAAGGCCGCCTACCTCGCCTACGAGGCCAGCGGTGGCGCGTTCGACCCGCGTGTGATCGAGGACCTGGTCCGGCTCGGCTATGACCGAAGCCTCCCCTTTGCCGACGGGATCGAGACACCACCCGCGGGGGACCCGCCCCGCAACGCACGCCCGCCGTGGCGACCCGGGTTCCGCTCCGGCCCGAGGCCCGAGCTCCACCTCGGCGGCGATCCGGTCGATCTCGGTGGGATCGGCAAGGGCCTGGCCGTCCGGTGGGCCGCCGACATCCTCCGCGACGGGCTGGACGACTTCCTGGTCGACGCCGGCGGAGACTGCGACTGCGGCGGAACAGGGCCGGAGGTCGACGGATGGCGGGTCGGCGTGGAGGACCCGACCCTCGACCGTTGACAGTCCGGCCACGGCCTCGCTCGCCCACCAGGCAAACGACCGAGAGGTCCGCCTTCACTTGCCGCGTGATTTGCCCCATGAGCGTGGACTTGCCCACCCCGGAGCCGGCGAAGA
>Ga0209048_10004490_pt1 | contig 13340 bp, 15 predicted proteins | sample FrelakmetCRP12CR_FD_187146 | JGI IMG/M metagenome (GOLD analysis project Ga0209048, IMG submission 187146) | Freshwater lake sediment microbial communities from the University of Notre Dame, USA, for methane emissions studies - CRP12 CR (SPAdes)... | ecosystem: Environmental > Aquatic >... | reverse complement strand
ATTCTACGTCGATGTCATCAACTTGCTGCACGAGGCCGAACGCGACGCTGGCGTTGGCGAGGGAAGCTGTTCGACCAAGAACGCGCCCGGCTCCAATGTTGTGACATTCCTCAAGCCTGCCGCGCGCAACACCGACGGCTGATGTACAAGGTTCCTCGTTGGGGGGGTATCCTGGGCGGCCAAGATATATGATTAGCCGCACCCTGCGATTTGAACGGTTAGGTCGGCTGGAATCGGCCTCGCACCGTTGGTGGGGTCGGATCCACGCCACCGATGCGAGGTGATCCAACCAGAGTGCTGCTTCGGGTCCTACGCCTAGAAGCCGCTTAGGATTGTGGCCGGATCAATCTCCCCACGCGCTTTCGCGGGACCTTTCGGCGTTCCAATCGAGATCCAGCCGAGCAGCGTTTCGCCTTCTTTGCAATAGGCCCGACCTATGACAGGATCGGCCGCTCTCACGCCGGACAACATTTTGCCGGCGTAGCCCATGATATGGACTGCGGTCAGTGCATTGCTGATCGCACCGCCCACCGTAGCCCATTGTTCGTACGCCGGAACGTCACGGTTCTCGTTGTCAATGCGAGCAATTACTGCAACGACGACAGGCGCCTGGATTGCGCGATCACGTTCGGCATCGAGCGCCTCGCCGGTCTTGCCGCGGCGCCGACCGTAATCGAGGAAAAGTTCCGCGAGACGTTCCAAGCCTTCCCCGCGGGCAACTGCAAATCGGAACGGAATGAGCTTGTTGTGATCAGGGCCCCGAAGGGCGGCAAGGGCGACCATCGACAGTTGCTCGTCCGACGGCCCGGGTTCGCCTAGGTGTTTGGGGCTGACGGAAAAACGCGTAAGGATGAGGCGCAGCGCCTGTGACCGAGCTTCCTCGCCGACGAGTTCGTCCGGTCCTGCGGCTATTCCGCGAACTGCCCCCGCTACAACGCTTCGAGCCAACATCCGGGATTCTCCTGAAAGAACAATGTTGGGCATGCGGTTCACCGCCTCGCTGTGCGGCCTACTCAGAATCAAATTAGCCGCAGCATTGATTCAGATCAATCGTATTCACGGCCATATATATAACGTCCGCGCTATATTGAGAACATGAACCTCAACGTCGATCTGATCGGTGATCCCACGCGGCGCTGCATGCTGGCGCTCTTGGCTATCGAGGGCGAGGTCTGCGTCTGCGAGTTCGTTGCCGCACTCGAGGAACTTCAACCCAGCGTCTCACGCCATCTTGGGCTGCTGCGTGAGGGTGGATGGATCACGTCGCGGCGCGAGGGAACGTGGATGCATTACCGGCTGGCGCGCCTGCCCAAATGGGCGCAAACCCTGCTCGAAGCGTTGGTCAATGGCGGAGTTGCGACGGATGCGTTGCGTGATGCGCGCGGGCGGCTGGCCGCCTTCTCCGGGCGCCCGCAGCGAACGATAGGGCGGGCCGCATGAGCGCCGCGATGGCCCTGCCGCGCCAATGGCCGAAGTTGTTCCTGGTCGTGGCCGCAGGTGTCTGGTTTGCGGCGTATCAGCTGCTGCTCCCCTTGTCGGAGGCGCTCACAAACCTCCTGCCGGTCGAACGTGACACCCGCCTCGGCGGCGCCCTGCAGTTCTTCCTCTACGACATACCGAAGGTCCTGCTGCTGCTCGCCGCGGTCGTGTTCGTCATGGGCATGGTCAACTCGTACTTCACGCCGGAGCGCACGCGCGCGCTCCTTGCCGGACGCGCGGAGGGACTGGGCAACGTCCTGGCCGCCTCTCTCGGCATCGTGACCCCGTTCTGCTCGTGCTCGGCGGTGCCGTTGTTCATCGGCTTCGTGCAGGCCGGTGTGCCGCTCGGCATCACCTTTTCGTTTCTGATCTCGGCTCCGATGGTCAATGAGGTCGCGCTGGCGCTGCTGCTCGGACTGTTCGGCTGGAAGATCGCCGGCCTCTATCTGGTTCTCGGTCTGGCGGTCGCAATCCTGTCCGGCTGGGTGATCGGGAGGCTGCACATGGAGGCGTACCTGGAAGACTGGGTGCGGAACATGCCGCCTGCCCGTGCCACGGTGGGCACCGACACCGTGACGCTGGCAGAACGCGTGCAGGCGGGGTTCGCCGCCGTGCGCGAAATCGTAGGGCGGGTGTGGCCCTACATCGTCGCCGGCATTGCCGTCGGTGCCGCCATTCATGGCTATGTGCCCGAGGATTTCATGGCCGGCTTGATGGGCAAGGATGTCTGGTGGTCGGTGCCGGTCGCCGTGCTGATCGGCGTGCCGATGTACTCAAATGCGGCGGGAATCATCCCCATCGTCGAGGCGTTGCTGGCCAAGGGAGCCGCTCTCGGCACCGTGCTGGCATTCATGATGAGCGTGATTGCGCTGTCATTGCCCGAGATGATCATTCTGCGCAAAGTGCTGAAGATCCCGCTCATCGCCACGTTTGTGGCGGTGGTCGCGACCGGCATCCTGCTGGTGGGCTACGTATTCAACGCAGTGTTGTAAGTTAACGGGACGACATCATGAAAGCGATCAAGGTACTGGGAACGGGTTGCGCCAATTGCCGTGCAACGGTTCAGCGCGTCGAGCAGGTGGCGAAGGAACTCGGCGTGCCGATTGCCCTGGAGAAGGTCGAGGAGATCCAGGACATCATGACCTACGGCATACTCGCCACGCCCGGCGTCGTGGTCGACGGCAAGGTCGTGCATTCGGGCGGCGTGCCGACGCGGGAGAGGATCGCAGGTTGGCTCGGTTCCGGCGCAGAACCGGTCGCCAGTGCGGCGTCGATCGCATCGTCATGCGGGTGCGCCGGTCGTGGCTAACGCGCGGTTTTTTCGGGACTGTTTCCCGCCCGAAGGCTGAAGACCGTTCCGTCGCATCGAGACGGACGTACACATTGCGACCATCGCGCGCGAGTCCTTGCCCGACTTCCCTGTCTTTTTCCCTGCTGCGCTGCAAGTACTCGGTCGCCCACTTATGGGAGCGCGGCTCACGCCACCGGAGCCCGAGTACCGGAGGCGGTGACGAGAAGTTCGGGATAGAGCGCGTCGATGAAGCGTTCCCCTTCCTCGAGTATGAAGTAGCGAAACGCCTCCGCGGCGGGCGACAGCGTCTTCGCGCTTGTGTGGACGACGTGCCAGTGTCGAAACATCGGCAGGCCGTCGACCGGTAGCACGACGAGTTCCTTGCTTGCCACCTCGAGATGGACCGTATGCAATGAAAGGAAGCTGATTCCCAGTCCGGCCGCCACCGCGTGCTTGATCGCTTCATTGCTCCCCACCTCCATGACAATGGAAGGCGAAAGGTGCTGGTCGCGAAAGAATTGTTCCATCGCCGCGCGTGTACCGGAGCCGGATTCGCGCACGATGAATCGCTCCGCAGCGAGCATCCTGGGCGGTACGTGCGCGAGCGCGGCCAATGGATGATTCGCCGGCGCCACGACGCTGCTCGGATGGAAGGCGAACGGCTCGGCACGCGTCTCCATCTCCTTTGGGGGACGGCCCATCACCGCCAGGTCGACGTCGCTTCTGCCGAGCAGCTCCACCAATGACTGCCGGTTGCCGATGACCAGCTGCACTTCGACGCCTGGATGCTCCTGAACGAAGCGCGCCAGCAATCGCGGCAGGAAGTACTCTGCCGTGCTCACCAGGCCGATGACCAGCCGCCCCCCTTGGGCGCCACGCATCCTGGCCATCGCGTCCTCGGCATCCTTGAGCGTGGACAGCATCCGCCTCGCATAGACCAGGAAGTACTCGCCCGGCGTCGTCAGGCTCAGTTGCCTGTGCCTCCGGTCGAACAGCGGAAGTCCGACCTGGTCTTCGAGGCTCTTGATCTGCATCGATACCGCAGGCTGGGTTACGTGAAGCTCTTCCGCGGCCCGTGCAAAGCTCAAATGCCGCGCTGCTGAGGAGAACAGTCGAAGCTGCTGAAGGGTCGCGCCACGCATAAGCAATAGTTATTCTTAGACTAAGTAGATGTGACTGTATCTTAAGTTAACTGACTAATAAAGTGAGGGCGAATCCACGGACGGAGCCCGCGATGAACAAACCCACGGAAGGCATGATCACCGACCTCAAGGAACGCTACAAAGGTGGTGTCCTCAAGTACAAGCAGATGGGTTACTGGCGCCCGGAGTACGAGCCCAAGGACACCGACACCATCTGCGTGTTCCGGATAACACCGCAGGAAGGTGTGCCGGCCGACGAGGCCGCCGCAGCGGTCGCCGGCGAGTCTTCAACCGCAACGTGGACCGTGGTCTGGACCGATCTGCTGACCGCCTGCGATTCCTATCGCGCCAAGGCATACCGGGTGGACCCCGTGCCCAATACGGGTCCGGGGACGAATATCGAGCAGCAGTATTTCGCGTACGTCGCCTACGACCTCATCCTGTTCGAGGAAGGGTCGATCGCCAACATGACTGCGTCGCTGATCGGCAACGTGTTCAGCTTCAAGCCGCTGAAGGCCGCGCGACTTGAGGACATCCGCATCCCCGTCGCCTACGTCAAGACCTTCAAGGGGCCGCCGACCGGAATCATCGTCGAGCGCGAACGCCTCGACAAATACGGCCGTCCTTTGCTCGGCGCCACGATGAAACCCAAGTTGGGGCTGTCCGGCAAGAACTACGGCCGGGTCGTCTACGAGGGCCTGACCGGCGGACTGGATTTCACGAAGGACGACGAGAACATCAACTCACAGCCCTTCATGCATTGGCGCGACCGCTTCCTGTCCTGCATGGATGCGGTCAACAAGGCGCAGGCGAACAGCGGCGAGATCAAGGGCCACTATCTCAACGTGACCGCCGCAACGATGGAGGACATGTACGAGCGCGCCGAGTTCGCCAGGGACCTGGGGTCGAACATCCTGATGGTCGACCTGGTGATCGGCTGGACTGCGATTCAATCGATGTCGAACTGGTGCCGGCGCAACGACATGATCCTGCACATGCACCGCGCCGGGCACGGCACCTACACGCGGCAGAAGAACCACGGCGTGAGCTTCCGCGTGATCGCCAAATGGCTGCGGCTGGCCGGGGTCGATCACCTGCACACTGGCACGGCGGTAGGCAAGCTGGAAGGCGACCCCATGACTGTGCAGGGGTACTACAACGTCTGCCGCGATACGCACACGAAGCAAGACCTTCAGCGTGGCTTGTTCTTCGACCAGGACTGGGCCGATCTGCGCAAGGTGATGCCGGTGGCGTCGGGAGGCATCCATGCCGGCCAGATGCACCAGCTGCTGGCGTTGTTCGGCGACGATGTGGTGCTGCAGTTCGGCGGCGGCACCATCGGTCACCCGGCGGGCATCCAGGCCGGCGCCATTGCCAATCGTGTGGCGCTGGAATCCATGGTCAAGGCGCGCAACGAAGGCAAGGACATTGCCGTCGAGGGTCCGGACGTGCTGGCGACCGCCGCGAAGTGGTGCAAGCCGCTCGAACAGGCGTTGGAGACCTGGAAGGACGTCAGCTACAACTACGCGTCCACCGATACGCCCGACTATGCGGTCACCCCCACCGCGTCCAATTGAGGAGCATTCGCCATGCGCATAACCCAAGGCACTTTTTCGTTCCTGCCCGACTTCAGCGACGACGAAATCCGGGCGCAGATCGAGTATGCGCTTGGCAAGGGTTGGGCTTGCTCGGTTGAGTTCACCGACGATCCGCATCCGCGCAACGTCTACTGGAACATGTGGGAACTGCCGATGTTTGGCTTGAAGGATGCCGCCGGCGTGATGATGGAAGTCGCCGCGTGCCGCAAGGCGCACCCGAACGAATACATCAAGCTCAACGCCTTCGACTCGACGCGGGGCGTCGAGTCGATGTGCATGTCGTTCATGATCAATCGTCCAAAGGAGGAGCCCGGCTTCGGGCTGGTGCGGCAGGAGTGTTCCGGCCGCGTCATCCGCTACACGACGCATTCGTACGCGACCGACAAGGCTCCCGGCAAGCGCTACTAGCCGACGCCGATGGACCACCCGGCCACCGTCGACCTGCAAGCCATCCTGCGCGACGCCAACGTGCAGGAGGTGCTGGATCAGCTCGACCGGGAGCTGATCGGGCTGGCTCCGGTCAAGCGGCGCATTCGGGAGATCGCAGCGTTGCTCGTGGTTTCGCGGGCGCGCAAGCAAATGGGGCTCGAATCGGTCACGCCCACGCTGCACATGAGCTTCACGGGCAATCCCGGCACCGGCAAGACCACGGTGGCGCTGCGCATGGCGGAGATACTGCATCGGTTGGGATACGTTCGCAAAGGCCACCTTGTCGCGGTCACGCGCGACGATCTGGTCGGCCAATACATCGGCCACACGGCGCCCAAGACCAAGGACGTGCTCAAGCGGGCGATGGGCGGCGTGCTGTTCATCGACGAGGCCTACTACCTCTACCGTCCAGAGAATGAGCGCGACTACGGCCAGGAAGCGATCGAGATCCTGCTGCAGGTGATGGAGAACCAGCGCGACGACCTGGTCGTCATTCTTGCCGGCTACAAGGATCGCATGGACACCTTCTTTGCGAGCAATCCGGGCTTCAAGTCGCGCATTGCGCATCACGTCGACTTTCCGGACTACACCGGTGACGAGCTGTTGCAGATCGCGCAGAAAATGGTCGGCGAGATGAATTACGAATTCGATCCCGCGGCTTTGACAGCCATGCGCGAATACGTCGACCTGCGGATTCGCCAGCCGCACTTCGCCAACGCCCGATCGATACGCAACGCATTGGACCGCGCCCGGATGCGGCAGGCCAATCGCCTGTTCGACGCCGCGCTGAACCACGACACAAAGACAACATCCAGTGCGCTGACGGCCATTACCGAAGCCGATATCCGGGCGTCCCGGGTGTTCCAGGGCGGCGAAGATCCGCCCGTGGCAGATGACAAGCGCCAGCCGTAACCGATTCCCGAACGAGGCCGCCATGCACCGAGGACGTACCACGCTGTCGAAATTCCTGATCGAGCAGCTGCGCCAGACGGAGGATCGAGCCGAGTTGGCGGGGTTGCTCATCGACGTGGCTGCCGCGATAAAAACGATCGCCGCGATGACCGCCAAGGGCGCGCTGGGCGGATTCCTGGGTTCGCTCGAGACGCAGAACGTGCAGGGGGAGACGCAGAAGAGGCTCGACGTATTGACCAACGAGACCATGCTGGAGCATTGCAAATGGGGCGGGATGCTGGCGGGCATGGCCTCCGAGGAACTCGAGCAGCCATATGCGATTCCACCGGAATTCGAAAGAGGGCGCTACCTGCTGGTCTTCGATCCGCTCGACGGTTCATCGAACATCGATGTCAACGTGTCGGTGGGGACCATTTTTTCCGTGCTGCGCCATGCGCGGGAAGACGCGCCTGCAGCCGCGGACTATCTGCAGCCCGGGCGCAGGCAGGTTGCCGCGGGGTACGCGCTGTACGGTCCGTCGACGATGCTGGTGCTCACGGTGGGCAAGGGGACGCACGGCTTCACGCTGGACCGGGAGATCGGCAATTTCATCCTGACGCATCCGTCGCTGGCGATTCCCGAGGACACCAGCGAATTCGCCATCAACACCAGCAACGCGCGCTTCTGGGAGCCGCCGGTCCAGCGCTACGTCCGCGAGTGCAGCGCCGGCAAGACTGACGTGAGGGAACGCGACTTCAACATGCGCTGGATCGCGTCCATGGTGGCGGAGGTGCACCGGATCCTGATCCGCGGCGGCGTGTTCATGTATCCGCGCGATGGCAGGGACCCTTCGAAGCCCGGCCGATTGCGGCTGCTGTACGAGGCGAACCCCATCGGCATGCTGATCGAGCAGGCCGGAGGACTTGCCTCCACGGGACGCGGTCCGATCCTCGACGTCATGCCGGAGGCGCTCCACCAGCGCATCCCGGTGATCCTGGGATCCCGAAACGAGGTGGAGCGCATCGAACGTTACCACCGAGAGTTCGACAGCGGGGAAGACCAGCCCTACGTATCACCGCTGTTCAACGAACGTTCACTGTACCGGCCGGAGGCCCGTTCGTGACGGCTCTCCGGTGCGAGCGTCAGGCCCAAGCCGCGGTTGTTTGAGCCAATTCCTTTCGAGCGAGACAGACCATGTCGATCAGGCATCCCATCGTGGCCGTCACCGGGTCCTCCGGCGCCGGCACCACCACGGTCATGAACAGCTTCCACCATATCTTCCGGCGCGAGGGACTCCGCGCCCAGGTCGTGGAAGGGGACTCGTTTCATCGCTACGACCGCATGGCCATGCGCGCCGCGATGCAGGACGCCGAGAAATCCGGCAACCTCACGTTCAGCCACTTCGGTCCCGAAGCCAACCTGCTGGAAGAACTCACCGCGCTGTTCAGGTCCTACGGCACGGACGGCACGGGAAGGATCCGCAAGTACCTGCACAACGCCGCTGAAGCGGAGCCGTTTGGCCAGGAGTCCGGCACGTTCACTCCGTGGCAGGACATCGAATCCGCTACCCAGCTGATGTTCTACGAGGGACTGCACGGCGGCTATGCGGATGCTCGGGTCAATGTGGCCAAGGAGGTTGACCTGCTCGTGGGCGTGGTCCCGATCATCAACCTCGAGTGGATACAGAAACTGCATCGCGACCAGAACATGCGCGGCTATTCGCAGGAGGCGGTGGTGAGCACGATCCTGCGGCGGATGCCTGACTACGTGAATCACATCTGCCCGCAGTTTTCGCGCACCCACGTCAATTTCCAGCGCGTTCCGACGGTGGACACGTCCAATCCGTTCATCGCGCGCGACATCCCGTCGGCCGACGAGAGCATGGTGGTCATTCGCTTCGCCAATCCGAAAGGCATCGACCTTCCCTACCTGATCTCGATGCTGCACGGCTCGATGCTCTCCCGCCCAAACACCATCGTCGTTCCCGGCGGCAAGATGGGGCTCGCCATGCAGCTCATCTTCACGCCGATGATCCTGCGTCTGGTGGACCAGAAGAAGCGCGCTGGTTGACTGCACGGACCGGTCGCCCCGCGATTGCATACTGGAGATTCCGATGAACGCCGTTCTGCGGTCGAACAAACTGGACATTCCGCCGCCGGAACTCGCACGACGCATGGCCAACGCGCTGCGCATGCTCGCGGTCGATGCCGTGGAGAACGCCAAGTCCGGTCATCCTGGCGCGCCGATGGGCATGGCGGAGATTGCCTGCGTACTCTGGAAGCGGCACCTGAAGCACAACCCGGCGAATCCTCGCTGGGTCGATCGCGACCGCTTCGTGCTGTCCAACGGGCATGGGTCGATGCTGCTCTATGCGCTCCTGCACCTGACTGGCTACGATCTTCCCATCGACGAGCTGAAGCATTTCCGCCAGTTGCACTCGAAGACGCCGGGTCATCCCGAGGTGGGACTGACGCCGGGTGTGGAAACCACCACCGGCCCCCTCGGCCAGGGCCTGGCCAATGCGGTAGGCATGGCGCTGGCGGAAAAGCTGCTGGGCGCCGAATTCAATCGCCCCGGTCATGCCATCGTCGAGCACTTCACCTACGCGTTCATGGGAGACGGATGCCTGATGGAGGGCATCAGCCACGAGGCCGGCTCTTTCGCCGGCACGCTTCGCCTGTCGCGGCTGATCTGTTTCTACGACGACAACGGCATCTCGATCGACGGCCACGTCGAGGGCTGGTTTCGCGATGACACGCCACGACGGTTCGACGCCTATGGCTGGAATGTGATCGCCGCCGTGGACGGCCACGACGCCGAGGCAATCGATGCCGCCGTCCGGGCCGCGAAAGCGCAGGCGGTTCGTGTCGACGGCAAGCCGACACTGATCTGCTGCCGGACGGTGATCGGCAAGGGCTCGCCCAACAAGGCGGGAACGCATGATGTGCACGGTGCCGCGCTGGGAGCGAACGAGGTCGCTGCCACGCGCGCAGCGCTCGGCTGGACGAACCCGCCGTTCGAGATTCCGGACGACGTGACCGCTGCCTGGAACGCACGCGAGCGCGGCGCTCTGGTGGAGGACGAGTGGCAACGGAGGTTTGCCGAGTATCGCGGCGCGTTTCCCGATCTGGCGGCCGAGTTTGAACGCCGGATGCGCGGCGACCTTCCGAAGACTTACGACGCATCCGTCCTGGCGCAGTACGACAAGATTGCGGCCGCTGCCGCCGCCATCGCGACCCGCAAGGCATCGCAGAATGCGCTCAGCGCCCTCGCGCCATTGCTGCCTGAGTTGTTTGGCGGTTCGGCCGACCTCACCGGCTCCAACCTGACCAACTTCGACGGCTGCACGCTCGCCGGACGCGACCGGTGGGGCAACCACGTGAGTTATGGCGTGCGTGAGTTCGGGATGGCGGCCATCATGAATGGCATTGCATTGCACGGTGGCTATATTCCCTACGGCGGAACGTTCCTGACGTTTTCCGACTATTCGCGCAATGCCATCCGGATGGCGGCGCTGATGCGGCTTCGCGTTATCCATGTGTTCACCCACGATTCGATAGGACTCGGCGAGGATGGACCGACGCACCAGGCGGTCGAACACACGCCGTCGCTGCGGCTCATTCCCAATGTCGAAGTCTGGCGACCTGCGGACAGCCTGGAGACGCTGGTCGCATGGAGCAGCGCCATCCAGCGCAGGGACGGGCCCTCCGCGCTGATCCTGTCTCGGCAGAATCTTCCCGTTGTCGCGCACGATCCCGCGTTATCGGTCGGGATTGCGCGTGGCGGGTATGTGCTGTCCGATCAGCCCTGCGCCGTCGCGGCAATTGTCGCTACGGGTTCGGAAGTTTCGCTGGCCCTCGACGCGCAGCGTGTGCTGGCAGGCGAAGGCAAGCTCGTTCGGGTGGTTTCGATGCCCAGCACTTCATTGTTCGATCGGCAGCCGCAAGCCTATCAGGACAGCGTGCTGCCACCGTCGCTTCCGACGGTTGCCGTGGAAGCGGCCCACCCGGATTTCTGGCGCAAATACGTCGGTCGCAATGGCGCGGTGGTCGGGATCTCCACGTTCGGGGAATCGGCGCCGGCGAAGGACCTGTTCGTCCACTTTGGCATTGACTGTGCGCACATAGTCGAAGCCTGTCGCAAGGTCATTGCTCGTGGAACCGACGGTGCGGGCAAGGCAGACGCTGCAATCCCGAAGTCGACGCGGTGAAGGAGCAGATGTGTTCGATCTGGACGGGACGCTCGTCGACACCGCGCCGGAACTGAGCGCCGCGGTGAACGACGCGCTCGAGACGCTGGGCTATGCGCAGGTCACCGAAGCGCTCGTGCGCGACTGGATCGGCCACGGCATGCGCAAATTGATGCTGAAAGGCTGTCCCATGTTGCGGATTGGTCGGAGGAAGCGTTGTGCCGGTCCAACGCCATCGACGCCGCGATGCTCGTCTTTGCGGGACACTCCGCTGCACGCTGCGGCACGCGTGCCAAGCCCTACCCCGGCGTCGAGGCCACGTTACGGGCGTTGCGCGAACTCTCCGTGCGCACCGCGCTCGTGACCAACAAGGAACGGCGATATGCATCCTCGTTGCTCACCTCCCTGGGCCCGCTCCGCTACTTCGATCCGCTGGTGGCGGGCGACTCGCTGCACTGATACAGGAGGGCATCAAGCACGGTGTGCGCAAGATCAACATCGATACGGATATTCGTCTCGCCATGACGGGTGCGATGCGCAAGGCCATGGCGGAAAGGCCGGAGGAGTTCGATCCGCGCGCGTTCCTCAAGGCCGCGACCGCCGCCGCCCGAGGGATCGTCAAGGAGCGATTCGAGGCGTTCGGTTCTGCCGGGCAGGCGTCCGCCATCAAGCCGACCAGGCTGGACAGCACCGCGGCCGGATACGCAAAAGGCGCCTGTTGACCGGTTGACATCGATCAAACTCGCTGCGATTTTGGCTCTTGCCGCAGGCGTGCAGCCCGCACGGCTGCCGCTATATGTGATACATAACTATATGGCGATTTGGTAGCCGATGCCGGGCGCGGGCAACCGCCACCGGCCCACGGAACGGAGGTCCCGAAATGACACATACACTAGCCAATACCCGCGTGGCGGCGGCCCGCTCGAATGCGAGCGCCGCGCCGAGGGCTTACTGGAATCCCTATTTCACCGGCGTGCTTCTCGGATTGGTGCTGCTGGCGACCTATGCGGTCACGGGCCGGGGTCTGGGCGCGACCGGCGCGTTTGGCGCGATTGCCGCCTGGCTTGCGGGACTGGTCTCGCCGGAGCACGCCGCGACGAACATCGTGCACGCCAAGTACTGGAACGACGGCCTGCCGCTCGAGTCCTGGACGTTGTTCCTGCTGATTGGCGCGTTTGTCGGCGCCCTCGTGTCCGGCATCGCTGGACACCGCGTCAAGTCCACGGTCGAGCGCGGCCCACGCGTTACCGACGGGCAAAGGCTGGCGTTCGCGTTCATTGGCGGATTCGTGGCAGCCTATGGCGCGAAGATCGCCAAAGGCTGCACCAGCGGCCAGGCGCTGACTGGAGGCTCGATCCTCAACGTCGGCAGTCTCGTGTTCATGCTCGCGGTATTCGCGTCTGCCTATGCGCTCGCGTACTTCGTGAGAAAGGAGTGGCTGTGATGTTTCCACTCAGCTCGTTTCACGAATTTTCCACCGCCGCCAATCTCGCGATGGCGGTCGCGCTGGGTTTCGGCTTCGGCTTCTGCCTCGAGCGCGCCGGGTTCGGCAGCGCGCGCAAGCTAACCGCTGTCTTCTATATGTACGACATGGCGGTGGTGAAGGTCATGTTCTCGGCGATCGTCACCGCGATGACCGGCATCTACCTGTTGTCCGCTGTCGGACTGCTCGATGTAGGCGAACTCTACCTCGAGCCAACCAATTTCGCCGCGCAGGTCATCGGCGGCCTGGTCTTTGGCGCGGGCTTCATCGTTGGCGGTTACTGTCCGGGGACCTGTGTCGCGGCGATGGCAACGGGCCGCAAGGACGGCATTTCGTTCGCACTCGGCATGCTTGCCGGCGTCTTCGCGTACGCGGAACTGACGCCTGGCATCGACACCTGGATCAAGGATACGGCCCAGGGTGCGATGACGCTGCCCATGATTACCGGGATTGGCGCCGGGTGGTGGACGCTCGCGTTTATCGCATTCCTCGCGTTTGCCGGTTGGGGAATGGGCAGGCTCGAGACGCGCTTCGCCGGTTTCCGGCCGCGCGCGGCCTGATCGCCGCAATCCGCAGGGTCGGGGTCAACTTCCCCACATTGGCGCACCGACTCGGGGTAGAATCGCGCCGCGCATTGCGGCCAAGGCGGGTCGGCCGGCTGTAACGACTCCCGTTACGCGTTGTTTCGATGTCGACAACCTTGCATGATCGCGCGTGCCGATCGCCGTGTGGTCATTTTCAGTCCATCCTACTTTGGAGAATCCGATGAACAAGTTGCTCGCGGCCCTGTTTGCTTCCACGCTCGTCTTCGGCAGCGCCGGCGTCCTGGCGGCCGATC
>Ga0209048_10004489_pt1 | contig 13342 bp, 8 predicted proteins | sample FrelakmetCRP12CR_FD_187146 | JGI IMG/M metagenome (GOLD analysis project Ga0209048, IMG submission 187146) | Freshwater lake sediment microbial communities from the University of Notre Dame, USA, for methane emissions studies - CRP12 CR (SPAdes)... | ecosystem: Environmental > Aquatic >... | reverse complement strand
GTTCAGAGTGTGCTCTTCCGATCTCGTGCCCGAGCACGTCGCGCGGCGCCTCTGCGAGCTGACCGACGCACCTCGCTGCGACGTCTTCGTGCGTCAGGGCGACCGGCTGCGGCTCGCCGTCTCGATCGACGGCGGCGAGCTCGACGAGAGCCGCACCGGCGACTCGTGGGCGTTTGACGACTGGATCCCGGAGAGCGGCGCTCCCGACACGCTGTCGGCGATCGCCCTGGGCCTCGAGGACAGCCGCCGGGGACAGCGCGCGCGCCGCGCCCTGCAGCGCCGCGGCTGCCGGTCGCTCGTGTGGGCACCGATGACGGTGCGCGGCGAATTCATCGGCGCCGTGGAAGTGAGCGACGCGCGAGCCCGCGACCTCGGACCGCAGGTCTCAGTGGTCGCCGGCCTCGCGCGCATCTGCGCGCACGCCCTCGACATCGACGCTACGTACCACACGCTGGAACACCGTGACAAGGCCATCCGTGAGCTCGTCGACCTCTCGCAAGAGGTCGCCCAGACCCACGAGCTCGGCAGGTTCGTCGAGCGTTTTGCGCTCCGCCTCATGGCTGCCGTCAACGCCGACTGCGTCGATGTGTACAGGGTCGGCGGCGGCGTCATCCGCTCCCTCATCAGCCTGAGCCGGGAGGGTGTCGACGATGCCCAGTACGACACCATCCTCGACACCGCCAAGTACCCGTGCCTGGAGAAGACTCTGATCGACCAGACTCCACTGGTGATCGACAGCCTCAGCGACCCACGGCTCACTCCCGCCGAGGTCGAGATGTTTCGCGAGTGGGGCTACGCCAGCTCGCTCACCATGCCCCTCGTCGCCGGCGGCGCCATCGTCGGTCTCGTGGACCTCTACGACGACGCCGAGCGCGACTGGGGGCTCGAGGTGGAGTTTCTCACCGGCGTCATGCAGCTGGTCGCCGGCCTCTTCGACAATGCCGTGCTGCTCAGCGAGGCCGTGGACCGCAGCCACCTGCAGCACGAATTGGTCGAACTCGCGGGCCGCCTGGCGAGCGCGGGCTCGCAACCGGAGATCGCCCTCGAGGCGGCGCGTAAGCTCCGCGAGGTCGCCGACGCGGACGACTGCGACGTGTGGTGGCTGGAAGAAGGCTACCTGCGCTGCCTCGCCAGCATGGACAGCAAGGGCTCCGACGAGGCCGTGCGCGGCAAGACTCTGGATCTCGCCCTGTTCCCTTCGACCGCGCGCTCCCTGGAGGACCGTGAGGTGCTCGTCTTCGCCACCCTGGACGACCCTCGCGTCACCGACTACGAGCGCGAGGACTGGGGCGCCTACGGTTTCCGCAGCATGATCTCGCTGCCGCTGATCGCCGGGGCAGAGCTCGTCGGCATGGTCGATATCTTCGACACCGAGGAGCGCGACTACAACGATGTGCGCGGCTTCCTCACGAGCGCCGCGCGCACCCTCGCCGATGCGCTCCAGAACGCGCAGCTGATGGGCAGCCTGCGCCAGAGCAACGCGGCTCTGCGCGAGCTTGTGGAGCTCGGCGACCGGTTCAGCGAGGCTGAGGGTTTGCAGCAGCTGGCGCGCATCGTCGCCGGCCGCCTGCGCGCCATTCTGGAAGCCGAGGACTGCGACATCTGGGGGATCGAAGGCGGACGCCTGCGCTGCCTCGCCAGCATCGACAGCCGCGGCTGGGACGCGGACGAGGTGGGCAGCGAGCGCGATCTCTCGGTCTATGAGGCGACCATTGCGGCGCTGGCGGCCAACGCCCCGCTGGTGATCGGCGACCTCGAGGCCGCCAACCTGCCAGAAGAGGAGATGGCGGCCTACCGCCGCTGGAGCTACCGCAGCATGGTGTCGCTGCCGCTGGTCGTCGAGGGTCGCCCTATCGGGCTGATCGACGTCTTCGACACCAAGGTGCGCGACTACACAAGCATGCTCGACCTCATCCGCAACGTCGGGCGGCTGCTGGCCGGCGCCCTCGAGAAGGCCATGCTCGTGGAGCGCCTGGAGAGCGGCAACCGCGACCTGCGCCTGCTCGTCGACTCGGGACTCGAGTTCGGCGCCACGCTTGACGTCGACGCGGTGCTCGGCACCGTGGCGGAGCGCATCGTCACCGTCTCCGAGGCCGATCTCTGCGACGTGTACGGCCTGGCCGGCGACGACGTCGAGATCCTTGTCTCGCTGGGGAGCGGTGTCGGCGATGCGGCCGTGGGCAGACGCTACGCGCGAGATGGGTTCAGCACCTTCATCGAAGCCGCGGCCACGCGGCAGCCGGTGGTGCGGCTGGACGTCCTGAACGACCCGGACGTGCTCGAAGGCGACCGCGAGGACGCGCGCCGATGGGGCTATGAATCGATCATGACGATCCCCCTGCTGGCAGGGGGCGAGCTGATCGGCTTCGTCGAGATCTGCAATAGTGAGAAACGGCCGTTCGCGCGCCCCGACGTCATCGTCGGCCTGGCGCAGGTCGCCGGCCAGGCCGTGGCCAACGCGCGTCTCTACCGCGAGCTCGACGAGAGCGTGCACTGGATGACGCTCATGAGCGAGTCGGCCCTCGAGCTGGCCGGCAGCCTCGACCTGCGCGACACTCTTCTGGCCACGGCCAGGCGGCTCTGCGACAGCGTCGGCGTGCCCGAATGCGAGATCACGGTGATCGAGGGCGACGGGCTGCGTACCCTCATGAGGGTCAGCCGCGGGCATGTGGACGAGAAGTGGATCGGGCAGTATCTGCCCCTGGCTGACGCCGCCGTCACGCGTGAGGTGATCGAGACCAAACGGCCGACGGTCGTGGGCTCGCTACGCGACCCGCGTCTCACGGCGAAAGTGCGCGAGATCAACCGGGACTCCGCGAAGAAGAGCTGGGTCACCCTGCCGCTGATCGTCAAGGACCGCGTGATCGGCACGGTGGAGCTTGTGGAGGGCGGCGCCGAGCGCTCGTTCACGCACGGCGAGCTCGACACTGCAGCGGCCATCTGCCACGCGGCCGCAATGGCCATCAAGAACGCGCAGCTTTACGATGAGATCAAGCAGATGCACCTGGGCAACCTCAAGGCGCTCAGCTCGGCGCTCAATGCCAAGGACTACTACACTCTGGGCCACGCCGCTCGCGTCGCCGCCTACACGGTGATGCTCGGGCGGCGGCTGGGCTGGGAGGAGGACCTCCTGACATCCCTCGAGGAAGCCGCCTACCTGCACGACATCGGCAAGATCAGCATCTCCGACCGGGTGCTGCTGAAGCCGGGGCGCCTGAATCCGCAGGAGTGGCAGCAGATGCGCCTGCACCCCGTGTTCAGCGCGGACATCATCCGGCCGCTCTTCCCCGCGGCCCTGGTGGAGGGCGTGCGCCATCATCATGAGCACTACGACGGCCACGGGTACCCCGACGGCCTCGCCGGGGGCGACATCCCCTTGCTGGCGCGGGCCATGGCCGTCGTGGACGCCTACGACGCCATGTCGTGCCGGCGGCCCTACAAGGCGGCGCTCACTTACCCCGAGTGCCTCGCCGAACTGCAGCGCTGCCGCGGGACGCAGTTTGAGCCGGTCATGGTCGACGCGTTCCTGGAGGTGCTTGGGGGCCTGGCACACAGGCGCGCCCGAGCGGAGGACATCGCCGCCGAGGCGGCGTCACGGATACCGGGCGACAAGCACCTTGCGCTGCGCAGCCGCGAGGACGAGGACACGCCCGAGTACCGCGAGATCCGCGAGATCCTGCGCGAGGTGCGCGACGCCAACCCGCCCACGCGTTTCCTCACCACGCACGCGAAGATCGACAAGAAGTTCGTCATCGGCGTGGATCCGGAGGAGCAGGAGAGCGAGCGCTCGCACGTCGGTGACGAGATCTTCGCCGACGACGAGCTACCGGAGGTGCTCGCGGGCCGGAGGCCGGAGGTGAACACGCTCTTCGCCGACGAGTTCGGCGTCTGGATCACGGGCCTTGCACCGATCCGCGACGCCCAGGGCCGCATCGTCGCCGCCGTGGCGGCGGACCTGCCGGCCCTGAGCCGAGCGGAGAGCGAGCTCCTTCGCGGCGACGACCGCCAGACGTTCGCCGCGATGCTGCAGACGGCCGCGGTGCGCCTGAGCCGCGCCGAGATCGACGCCATCACCGACGCCCTCACCGGCCTCTACAACCACCGCTACCTGCACGAGCGGCTGAGCGAGGAGCTCCACCGCGCCCGCGAGCTCGGGCGGCCGCTGACCGCGCTGTTCTGCGACCTCGACCACTTCAAGGGCTACAACGACGCCAACGGGCACAGCGCCGGCGACGCCGTGCTGCGCGAGGTCGCGCACCTCATCGAGCAGTCGGTGCGCAACGTCGACATCGCCGCACGCTACGGCGGCGAGGAGTTCGTGATACTGCTCGTGGAGACCGGCCGCGAGGCCGCGCTCGCGGTGGCGGAGCGCATCCGCGAGCGCATCCGCGCGGCGGGCTTCAAGGCCCACGGCACCCCGCTGACCGTCAGCATCGGCATCGCCGGCTACCCGGAGGACGCCGAACGCCGCGAGGAGCTCCTCGACAAGGCCGACGGAGCGATGTACCTGGCCAAGCGCCGTGGCCGCGACCAAGTGGCGACGTTCGCCGAAGGTTGAGGGCCGACCTCAGCCGGCGGTCGTCGCAGGGTGGGCGTCGCCGGCCGTCGGCGCCGGCGGCAGCGTGCCGGCGCTGACACAGGCGGCGAGGTGCCGTAAGATGCCCTGCTCGGCCTCCTCGAGCGCGAGTAGCCGGCGGTCGAGCGCCTCGATCCTCTGGAGAATGGCTTCCGTATCGGCGAACGCCTTCTGGTTCACCAGGTAGTCGGCCTCGGCGCGCGCCTCGGAATGGCGGCCCTGCATGTTCTGGCCCACCATCAGCAGCGGCATCAGCCAGATCTGGATCACGTTGCTGACCAGCAGATAGGCGACGAACGCCGGGAACGGGTCGAACGCGTGCCAGTGCAACGCCGGCACCTTGCTCGCGAGGATGTTGTAGCCCACCCAGAGCAGGGTCCACGCGAAGATGACGAGGAAGAACGCCATCGTCCCGACGCGGTCGGTGACCTTCACCGCCAACCGGTCGAGCGGCGAGAAGTTCTCGATCACCGCCTGGTTCGGCGGCGCCCCTGCGGCGGCCGCCTCGACGGCGGCGACGTGACGCTTGCGTTGAGAGCCGATCATGGTTCCTCCTTACCTGGTGCGATCAAGGGAGACGACAGGGGTCAGGCGCGACGACGGCGGACGATGCGTTCGTCGCCACGCCGCAAGGTCAGGCCCTCCCGGTCGAAGAACTCGAGGAGGGCCTGCGCGCTGCGGCGCCCGCTGTCCAGGCGGTCGCGGAAGCCCGCCAGTGTCACCCGGCCCTCTGCGGAGAGTATCGCCAGAAGTTGGGTGCGTGCGGCTTCGATGGCGACGCTGGCGAACCACAGGTCCTTGTCGACGCGCACTACGTCGCCGCGACGCGCGAGCACGTCGAGGATCTGGCTCACGTCGCGCGGCGGGCGCCGCAGCGCCTCCGCGAGGCTCGCCAGCGTCGGCGGCGCGAAGAGCTCGGCGCCGAGACGCGCCACAAGCTCGGCGGCCAGCGCCGCCTGAGCGCCGCTGAGCACGCCGGCGCCGGCGGGGCAGTAGCCGCCTTCGCCGGCGACCAGCCGCTCGTCGGCCACGAGGCCTTGGAGCAGCGCGTCCACGTCTTGCACAGGGAGGGGTGGCGTCAAGGCCGCGAGCTCGGCGGCGCTGGAGAAGGGGCGCTCGGGGCGGGCGGAGGCCCGCTCCGAGGCGCCGGCCAGAAGGGCCGCGCGCAGCGCGGCCAGAGTGCCGGCGCCGAACCAGCGGACCGACACGGCGTGCGTCCCGGAGGCCGCGGACGGCGGCCGCAGGGTCTCGAGCTCGCCGGCCCGTGCGGCCGCCGCCAGAGCGGCGCCGGCCTCGCCGGCGCCGAACCCAGCGGCGGCCAGATCGGCCGCGACGACCCCGCCCTGACCGCTGTCGACCGCCAGCGTGAGCGCCGCGGCGCGCACGTCGGCGGCGCGCAGCGCGGCGAGAAAGGCGGCATGCCGCCCACGGTCGTGCCAGCGACGCGTCCCCGTGACGAGCACCTCGCCGCCGCCGACCGTCGCCACCGGCGAGAGGGCGCGCAGGATGAAGCGGTCGTGAGGCTCGACCGCGGCGACGCCGTCGAGTCTCACGACCGCCGGCGCCTGCGCCCCGGCGGCGATCTCGCGCCCCTCCAGCGGAGCCACGCGGGCGAGATACTGCGCCGTGCCGTGGTGCAGGCGCACCTGGTGCCCGGAGCGCAGAGGTCTGCCGCCCGGGACCACCTGGACCCAGGCGTCGAACCGCGTACATACGCGGCCGGCCGACTCCGGCGCGACCAGCCAGCTGCCGCGCTCCACCGCGTCCCGGTCGAGGCCGCGCAGGTTGACGCCGACGCGGCTGCCGGCGCTCACGACGGCGGCCTCGTGATCGTGCACCTGCACGCTGCGCACGGCGGTGCGGGCACCGCCGGGCTCCACCACCAGCGCGTCGCCGGCGCGGATCTCGCCGCGCCACAGCGTCCCCGTGACCACCGTGCCGATGCCCTTGAGCGGGAACACCCTGTCGACCGGCAGGCGGGCGGGGCCGCCGCGCCGGCGCGCCGTGACGTGCTCGGCGGCGCGCTGCAAAGCGGCGAGCAGTTCGGCAGTGCCGCGCCCGTCGCGGGCGCTCACGCTAACGACCTCGCAGCCAGAATACGGCGTCTGCGCGAGGAACTCGCGCACGTCCTCCTCCGCCATCTCCAGCAGCTCCTCGTCCACGAGGTCGGCCTTGCTCAGCGCTACCACGCCGCGCTCCACGCCGAGCAGCTCGATGATCGCCACGTGCTCCACGGTCTGCGGCATGACGCCGTCGTCGGCGGCGATCACCAGCAGGAAGAGATCGATGCCGGTGGCACCGGCCACCATGGTGCGCACGAAGCGCTCGTGCCCGGGGACGTCCACGACGCTCAGGCGGCCGCCCCCCGGCAGCTCCAGCTCGGCGTAGCCGAGCTCGATGGAGATGCCCCGCTCCTGCTCCTCGCGCAGGCGGTCGGTGTTCTTGCCGGTGAGGAGCGTGATGAGCGCCGTCTTGCCGTGGTCGATGTGCCCGGCCGTGCCGAGGGTCAGCGGGACAGCGGCATCCCTGGCCGGGTCGGTCGCGTGGGGTGCGCCCGGCACCGGAGACCCGTCAGGCGAGCGCCGCCAGCACGGCGCCGGCCAGCTCGTCCAGCTCGGCGTCGCGGACGGCGCGCAGGTCGAAGAGCAGGCGGCCGTCGTGCAGTCGGCAGACGACGGCGGGTTCGCCGAGCCGCAGCGCGGCGGCGAGCCCGTCGGCGTCGGCGTCTACGCTCACGGTCACGGCGACGCTCGGCACCTCGGTGATCGGCAGTGCCCCGGCCCCGGCGCGCGCCACGGTGTCGACGAGCTCGAGCCGGTCCTCGGGGACGCCGGCTCCGATGAGCAGCTCGCGCAGACGTCCGGCGCGGCCGCGCACCTCGTCGATCGGCGCCGCCAGCGCGGCCAGCGTCGGGATCGCGGCAAGCGCCCGCTGCGGGTCGAGATACAGGCGGAGCACCGCGTCCAGCGCGGCCAGATCGAGCTTGTCGAGGCGCAGCGCCCGCGCCAGCGGGTGGCGGCGCATCGCCTCGATGGCCGCGGCCCGGCCCACGGCTACGCCGGCCTGCGGGCCGCCCAGGAGCTTGTCGCCGCTGAAGGTCACGACGTCGGCGCCGGCGGCGATGCTGTCGGTGAGCGCCGGCTCCTCGGCGAACAGCGGCAGACCGGCAAGGGCGCCGCTGCCGAGGTCGTCGACCAGCACGGCGTCGTGCTCGTGGGCCAGGCCGGCGAGCTCCTCGAGCGCCGGCTCCGCGGTGAAGCCGACGATGCGGTAGTTGCTGGTGTGCACGCGCATGACGGCGCGCGTGCGCTCCGTCCAGGCCTTCTCGAAGTCCTTGAGGTAGGTGCGATTGGTGGTGCCGACCTCGACCAGCTCGGCGCCGCTCTCGCGCAGGATGTCGGGGATGCGGAAGCCGTCACCGATCTCCACGAGCTGGCCGCGGGCGACGAGGACCTCGCCGCCACGGGCCGTGGCGGCCAAGGCGAGCAGCACCGCGGCGGCGTTGTTGTTGACGGCCAGCGCGTCCTCGGCGCCCGTGACCGTGCAGAGCACGTCGTGCACGTGGTCCTGGCGCGAGGCGCGTGCGCCGCGCGCCAGGCTGTACTCGAGGTCGGTGTAGCCGGAGGCGGCGGTGACGACCGCGTCGACCGCCTCCTGCGGCAGCACCGCCCGGCCGAGATTGGTGTGCACGACCACGCCGGTGGCGTTGATGACGCGGCGCAGGGACGGCGTCACCGCCGTCTCCAGAAGCCGCGCGGCCCAGGGCACGAGGGCGGCCGGCGTGAGGTCCGCCGCTTGCGCGGCGGACGCCTCGCCGGCCGCCTCCGCCGCGAGGATCTCGGCCCTCAGCCGCTCGATGACCGCGCGCACCGCGTCCACGACGAGCTCTCGCGGGTAGCGCTCGAGAAGCTCGAGCGCCGCCGGCTCGCGCAGCACCTCGTCGACGGCCGCGAGACTGCGCAGTCGCTCCGGGCGCATGTCTTCTCGCTTCCCCTTCTCAGCCATCGGCGTCATCGTCCTCGTCGTCCCCACCGCGCCTCATGCGCAGTCCGACGACGATCATAGCGAACGCCGCCAGGCCGAAGGCGAAGTACCACTGTCCGCTGGTAAGCCCGATGCTGTTCATGAGGTCCGGAAACATGGTGCGCCCCATGAGAAGCAGGAAGCCCAGAGCCGAGAACACGCCCTGTGCGATACCCCAGAAATAGCGTGGCTGCTGCGTGCGGAACCCGTAGGTGGTGGCGTAGATGGAGAGCGCGACGACGCCGGCACAGAGAAACCCGATGAGGATGAGCAGCCCGACCTGGGTGACCACCTCGGCGGCGGGCTTGCCCTTGGCCCACGTCCACGCGGCACCCCGATCGGTGCCGACGCCGAGGACGAGCACGACGATCCAGGCCACGAACGCGATGACTCCGAAGGCGCCGGCAAGGATGAAAGGGATCACTGAGACCACGCGGAGAGCCAGACCCGGCTCCGGCCGCTGCGCCGCCAGGATGTCTTCTTCGCTGGGCGCCCAGCTGGGGTCGCCGGGCTTGCGCTCGGGGCTCACGCGGGACCGCCGGGCAGGTGTGCGCGCCGCATCAAGGCTCAGCCTTCGAGCACGAGAGTCCCGGGCGGCGCGGCGGTGACCTCGCCGACCGTCCACGCGCCCGCGCCGCGGCGCTCGAGGCCGGCCAGGAGCGCCGCGTGCTTGTCGGCGGCCACGGCGATGAGCAGGCCGCCGGAGGTCTGCGGGTCGAACAGCACCAGCACGCGGGGGTCCTGCTGGTCGACCTCGTCAGGGCCGCCGCCGGCGCCGCGCAGACGCGGTAGCACGTAGTCGCGGTTGTTGCGCAGGCCGCCGGCGTACACAGCTTGCGCGATGAGCTCGAGGACGCCGTCGTGCAGCGGCACGTCGGCAACGCGCACGACGGCGCCGGCGGCGCTCGCGTCCAGCATCTCGCCGAGGTGCCCGAGCAGGCCGAAGCCGCTCACGTCGGTGCAGGCGTGCGCGCCCACGGCCGACATGACGGCCGCCGCCGCCGCGTTCAGAGCGGCGGCCTCCTCGATGGCCGGCATCATGTCGTCCTCGGTGATCAACCCGTTCTTGAGGGCGCTGGCCAGCACACCGATGCCGAGGCGCTTGGTGAGCACCAGCCTGTCGCCGGGCTGTGCGCCGGCGTTGTAGACGATCTCGTCGGGACGGGCCACACCGGTGACGGCCAGCCCGTACTTGGGTTCTTTGTCGTCGATGGAGTGCCCGCCGGCGAGCTCGGCGCCGGCCTCCATGACCTTCTCGGCGCCGCCCTGAAGGATCTCCACCAAGTGCGTCATGCCGAGGTCGGCCGGCCACGCCACGAGGTTCATGGCCGTGAGCGGCCGGGCGCCCATGGCGTACACGTCGCTGAGCGCGTTGGCCGCGGCGATCTGCCCGAACCAGTAGGGCGAGTCGACGATGGGCGTGAAGAAATCGACCGTCTGCACCAGGCAGAGGTCGGCGGAGACGCGCGTGACGGCAGCGTCGTCGCGCGTCTCGAGCAGCCGCGCGAACTCCGGGGAGCTGCGCGGGAGAGCGTCAAGCACGGCCTGCAGGTCGCACGGACCCAGCTTGGCCGCTCAACCGCTCTTGGCTGCGAACTGTGTGAGGCGGATCTTGTCGGTCATGCGCCAAGCTTACCGCACGAGCTCGGTAGCTGGCGGGCGCAGCCGGATCAGACTCTGCGGCCCTCCAGCCACGCCGCGAACGCCTCCAGCCCCTCGCCGAAGGCGGCGCGCCCGAGGCCGAAGCGCACGTGGGCGTCGCCGTAGTCGAACACGGTGGACGGGAGCAGCACCACGCCGGCCTCCTCGACGAGGCGCCGGCAGAAAGCGAGCGCGCCCTCCGCTGCGCCGAGACGCGCGAAACAGATGCTGCCGGCGCGCGGCCGGACGAGGCTCAGGAGGCCCGGCCTCTCCGCCGCGAAGGCCTCGAGCTTGTCGAGGTTGCCCGCGATGGTCCACAGGTTGCGAGCGATGATCCTCTCGCGCTCGCGCAGGCCGATGAGCGCCAGGATCTCGCCAGGCGCGCTCGCGCAGATCGTCGTGTAGTCCTTGTAGGCCGCGAGCCGCCCAAGGAGCTCGTGATCGCGGGTCGCCAGCCAGCCGACGCGCAAGCCCGGCAGCGAGTACGTCTTGGACATCCCCGAGAGAGCGACGGCCTTGTCGTAGAGCTCGACGGCCGAGGGCAGCCGCGTCCCCGGGTCCTGCTCGAGCCCGCGATACATCTCGTCGGAGAAGACGTAGGCTCCCGCCTCCGCGGCGCTGTCGAACAGCTCTTTGTACTCGGCGGCGGTCGGCAGGGAGCCCGTCGGGTTGTGTGGGAAGTTGGCGACGATCAGCCGCGTGTGCGGGCGCAGCTCGCGGCGCACGAAGGCGGGATCGAAGCGCCAGCCTTGCCCTTCGTCGGGCTCCCAGTAGGTGACCTCGCAGCCCAGCGCCTCGGCGATGCCGTAGAGCGTCTGGTAGCCGGGGTGCGTGGCGATCACGTGGTCGCCGGGCTCGAGCAGCACGGTCATGGCGATGAGGATACCCTCTTCGGGCACGACCTCGAGGACGTCGCCGGGCGAGACGCCGTGGTAGAGGCCGGCGATCTCGCGGCGCAATTGGGGCAGGCCCGGCGATTCGGTGTAGCCGAGGCGCAGGGCCTCCCAGAGCTCGCGACATTCGTCGTCGGCCCACGAGACGACCTCGGCCATGGGGTAGCTCTCGCAGTCGGAGCTGGCGAGCAGGTGACGGGCGCTGAACTCGTACTGTGACAGGTAGCGTTCGAGACGGAACTCTGCGTGCTTCATGACATCCTCCGGAGCGGATGGCCGGGCGGACGGCTCCCGCGGGGAGTGAGACCCCGGCCGGCGACGGGCCCGCTCGGCCAGCCTCTGTCACTGCCGCTTCGCCGGCGTCCCCGCCACCCGCGATGGTATCAGTCGGGCGGCGCGGAGGCAGGCGGGCGCGGGCGACAGACGTTTGGCCCCCGCGCCCCTTCGGGCAAGTCCTCAGCGGTGCAGGAAGATCGCGGCCGGGCCGGCGCGGCAGCGCCCGGCCGCTCAGCCAAGGAGGAACCGTCATGGCCGATGCCCAACGCACAGCCGAAGCTGTCTGGGAAGGCTCCCTCGCCGAAGGCGAGGGCGCCGTAACGCTCACGAGCAGCGGCGCCGCCGGACCCTTGCCCGTCACGTGGGCCTCGCGGACCGCCCGCTCCGAGGGGAAGACCAGCCCCGAGGAGCTCGTCGCCGCAGCGCACGCGAGCTGCTACTGCATGGCGCTCTCGGGCATCCTCGGGGAGGCCGGCACGCCGCCCGAGAGGCTGGAAGCGAGCGCCACGGTCACGTTCGCCCAGGTCGAAGGAGGCTTCAAGGTGGCGAGCTCCGCGCTCACCGTCAAGGGCACCGTCCCGGGCATGGACGCCGCGACATTCAAGGACGCCGCGAACAAGGCCAAGGACGGCTGCCCCATCTCGGGCGCCCTGATGAACAATGTAGAGATCACTGTGGCGGCCGAGCTGGCGTAGATCCGTGGCGGGAGGCGGCTCGTCCAACGGCGAGGGTCGTGCGCTGGTGCTGCGCAGCGAGGACGGCGACACCACCTGGGCGCCGCAGGCCGTGCCTCCCGGCACCGACGACGCGACCGTGCTGGCGCTCTACGCCGCGGCGCGCGGCGACTCAGATGCTGAGCGCCGCCGGCAGCTCGGCCAGCGACTCGATGCGCGGCAGCGGTACGCCGGCGAAGCGCCCGTTGCGGTCGAGCAGGATGGCGCGGCAACCGCAGGCGCGTGCGCCCTCCACATCGTCCTCGACGCTGTCGCCGACCATCACGGCCGCCTCAGGTTCGACGCCGGCCCGCGCGAGTGCCGCCCGGAAGACTGCAGGCGCGGGCTTGACGATCCCCAGTTCGGCACTCGACACGATCGTTTCGATGAACTTGTCGAGCGCGAAGTGGGCGACGACCTCCTCGAGGCTGTGGCCGAGGGCGTTGGAGACGAGCGCCATGCGCACACCGGCGGAGCGCAGCGTACGCAGACACGGCAGCACGTCTTCGTAGAGGTCGAAGTTCTCCGCCCGCGACCACGCGGAGATGATCGCGGCGGCGGTCGCCGCCACCGCGCCTTCGTCGCCTCCGCCGAGGCCACCGATCACGGCCCGGGCGATCACCTCGAGGAGGCCATCGTCGTGCATGTGGTCGCTCTCGCGGCGACGCGCCTCGACGGCTGCGTAGGCGGCCTTCTGGGCCGCGGGCCAGCGTGCCGGGTCGAGGCGGAGGCCGAAGCGGGCGCCGGTGCGCTGATAGCCCGGCGCCTCGAACTGAGCGCTGGGACGCAGCAGCGTGTGGTCGAGGTCGAACATGACGAGCTCTGGCGTCGACAGCGCCAGGCCGAGCGCCGCGGCCGCAGGGGGCGACGGCGCGTCAGGCATCCACATCGTCCCCGCGCGCGAGCAGCTCACGAGCGCGATACGAGGAGCGCACGAACGGCGCCGCCGTGACCGTGAGGCCGAGGGTGGCGCCGCGGCGCTCGTACTCGCGGAACTCCTCGAGCGCGACGTAGCGGGCCACGGGCAGGCAACCGCGCGCGGGCTGCAAGTACTGGCCGATGGTGACCAGGTCGACCGCCGCGGCGGCGCAAGCGGCAAGCACCGCGGCGACCTCGTCGGCGGTCTCGCCGAGGCCGACCATGAGTCCGCTCTTGACCAGCGGGCGGGCGGGCCTGGGTGAGGCCGGGCGCGCCGGGCCGGGCGCGGGGGGGCGGGGGGG
>Ga0209048_10004488_pt1 | contig 13342 bp, 13 predicted proteins | sample FrelakmetCRP12CR_FD_187146 | JGI IMG/M metagenome (GOLD analysis project Ga0209048, IMG submission 187146) | Freshwater lake sediment microbial communities from the University of Notre Dame, USA, for methane emissions studies - CRP12 CR (SPAdes)... | ecosystem: Environmental > Aquatic >... | reverse complement strand
CTTCCAACTCTTATTTTTTTGGGCTTTGGAGATTTCCTTTCATCTCTTAAGCCTTTTTTTATAATCTGACCCAACTCCATCCGCCTACGCAGGAGACCACGCCTGCGTGCTGTAACGCACTTCGGCGTGCAAGCACGGCCTTGGCCGTGGGGCTTCGTTTGACATATTTTCTCTCACCTGAGAATCTTTATGGCCGAAGAAATTTTTTATTGGTTGGCCTTAAATCTTATCCCCGGGGTTGGGAGCATCCTCATCAAACGGCTCTTGGACCGATTCAAGACCCCAGAAGCTGTTTTCCGTGCTCCGATGAGGGAATTATTAAAAATTGAAGGATTGGGAGAAAAGGTGGCTGGAGAAATCCAAAAAGGCCCATTAGAAAAAGTAGTGGCAAGAGAATTGTCTTTATTAAAAGAGATAGGAGGGAAGATTATTACTTTCAAGGATGAGGACTATCCGAAGCGCTTAAAGGATATTTACGACCCTCCTGCACTGCTTTATGTCCGTGGTGAGTTCAGAAGAGAGGATGAGTTAGCCATTGCCATTGTCGGAAGCCGTAAGACCTCTCCTTATGGAAGATGGATTACAGAAAAAATAGGTCAAGACCTTGCCCATCATGGTATCACAGTGGTCAGCGGAATGGCAAGGGGAATTGATTCAGTGGCCCACCAGGGGGCGCTCCAAGGAGGAGGGAGAACAATGGCGGTGTTAGGTTGTGGCGTGGATGTAATTTATCCTTCTGAGAATCGAAATCTCTTTTATCAAATCATTGAACAGGGAGCTATCCTTTCTGAATTTCCGATAGGGTCGCCTCCCGAAGGGGGACATTTCCCGAGACGAAATCGAATCATCAGTGGCCTTTCCATAGGAGTGGTCATCGTTCAAGCAGGCTCAGAGAGTGGCTCCCTCATCACCGCCAGCTATGCGTTGGAGCAAGGGAGGGAAGTCTTTGCCGTTCCAGGGAATGTCGGAGCCGAGGGGAGTCGAGGTACGAATCAGTTGATCAAAGAAGGGGCGAAATTGGTGGAATCAACGGAAGACATCCTTGAAGAGATATTGCCCCAATGGAGAAGAGAGAAGGGGACGACCCCAAAAGCAGAGGCACCCGTTCTTCATCTCCCCGAAGAAGAGGAAGTACTCTACCGTCTTCTAGGGGAGACCCCATTGCATATCGATGCCATCATTCGGGAGAGTCAATTGGATCCAGGGAAAGTCTCCAGTCTCCTTTTGAATTTGGAATTAAAAGGGCTGATCTCCCAGTGGCCGGGAAAATGTTTCAGTAAAAAAATGTGATAGAGGATAGTGAATAGTGAAAGGAAATATTGTAAAATTCAATTTCTGTCGATACGAACACAGTCCATTAGCACTTTGTTTTGAATTTTTGGAGTAAAAGGAAATGTCAAAAGGGTTGATCGTTGTGGAATCCCCTGCGAAGGTAAAGACCCTTCAAAAATTTTTAGGGGGAGACTACGTCATCAAAGCTTCCGTGGGTCATATTAAAGACCTTCCAGAGGGTGAACTGGGAGTGGATCTTCAAAAAGATTTTCTCCCCCAGTATGTCACCATCTCTGGAAAAGGAAAGATCATTCGGGAATTGAAGAAGGCCAGCAAGGGTGTGAAGAATATTTACCTCGGGCCAGATCCGGATCGGGAAGGAGAGGCGATTGCCTGGCACGTTGCTGAAGAGATTGGAGATAAGGATAAAAATATTTACCGAGTCCTCTTCAATGAGATAACCAAGAAAGCAGTTTCGGATGCTCTTCATCACCCCGGAAAATTACAACAATCAAAATATGAAGCCCAGCAGGCGAGGCGGATCTTGGATCGTTTGGTCGGTTATCAGGTTAGCCCTATTCTTTGGGAGAAGGTCCGGCGGGGATTGAGCGCGGGTCGGGTACAATCCGTTGCTGTTCGAATTGTCTGTGAAAGAGAAAGAGAGATTCAAAATTTCGTCTCCGAAGAATATTGGAGCCTCACCGCAACCCTGAAAGGAAAAGATTCGCCGGTCTCCTTTGATGCGAAATTGACAAAATGGAAGGGAAAGAAGGTGAAAATGGCCAATGAGGCTGAAGCCTCGGCCATTAAGAAAACCCTCGAGACCGTTTCCTATTCAGTTTCGAAGATTGTTCAACAAGAGAAGCAACGTCATCCCTTTCCTCCGTTCATTACCAGCCGACTTCAACAAGAGGCTTATCGAAAGCTTAACTTCCCCGCCCAAAAGACCATGTGGATTGCTCAGAAGTTATATGAAGGAGTGGACCTCGGTGAAATGGGGATGGTTGGTTTGATCACTTACATGAGGACCGATTCGGTCCGGGTCTCTACAGAAGCCGTTCAACAGGTCAGGGGATGGATTAAGGATCGCTTTGGAGATTCTTACCTTCCTCCTAAACCGAACGTCTATAAAAGCCGTAGAGGGGCCCAGGAAGCCCATGAGGCCATTCGGCCCACTTCGATCGAATTGGAGCCTGATAAGGTGAAGGCTTATTTAGATAAAGATCAAGGGGCCCTTTATAAATTGGTTTGGGACCGGTTCGTTGCCTCTCAGATGCCCTCAGCAGTCTTTCTCCAAACCAATGTCGAGATCAAAGCAGACGATGCCCTTTTTATAGCTGTGGGCACGGTTCCTGTTTTTCAGGGCTTTATGGCCCTCTATGTGGAGGGAGAGGATAATCAAGAGAACGGTAACGGAGAAAAGAAACTACCATCATTATCGGAAGGGGAAATTCTGGAGCTATTAAATCTCACACCCAAACAGCATTTTACCCAACCCCCTTACCGATTTACTGAAGCAACATTGATTAAAGAATTGGAAGAGAAAGGAATTGGGAGACCTTCTACGTATGCGACCATTTTGGCCACGATTAAAGAAAAGGAATATGTCCGTTTAGAAAAAGGGAAGTTTTTCCCCACGGAATTAGGGTGTATGGTGAATGATCTTCTCGTCGTCAATTTTCCTGATATTTTTGATATCGAATTCACTGCACAGATGGAAGAAAATTTAGATAAGATTGAAGAGGGCAAAAGAGATTGGGTGGATACGTTGAAAGAATTCTATACCCCTTTTCAAAAAGATCTGGAGATGGCCAAGGTCTCCATGAGGGACGTGAAGAGAGAGATGATTCCCACGGATGCCATCTGCGAACGATGTGGTTCGAAGATGGTGAAGCGATGGGGGAAGAGAGGCTATTTCTTGGCCTGTTCAAGCTATCCCAAATGCCGATATACGAGAGAAGTGGAAGGAAACGAAGAGAATCAAGTGGAGACTGAAGCCCGGTGTGAAAAATGTGGAAACCCAATGGTCATCAAGAATGGAAAGTTCGGAAGGTTTCTGGCTTGCTCCAATTACCCTACGTGCAAATTCACCCGATCTTTAGATACCGGCGTCCGGTGTCCTCAAGAAGCGTGTGACGGAGTCATTGTTGAGAGAAAGACCCGTAAGGGGAGGACGTTTTACAGCTGTACCAATTATCCCAATTGTACTTACGCCTTATGGGATAAGCCCATTCCAGAGAAATGTCCCCAGTGCGGTTTCCCCTTCTTGGTTGAGAAGCAAGGGAAGGGCGGAGTCATCAAACGATGTCCTAAAAAAGAATGTGGGTATCGTGCCTCAGAATGAATGGGTTCGATATCTACGCCTGCCCTCAATGATCTTTTTCTTCGTGAACCGATGCTGCATCCATTGGAAAGGAAAGTAGACGAATCGGTTGATTAAGGTGGGAGAATAATCCCAGTGAAATCGTTTCCACATAGAAGGGAAGGAATAAAACTCCTTCCAAGCTCTTTTCCAACCTTCGCGGAGTGCCTCACCGCTCATCTTCTTTGGAGTGAAATAGGGAGCAAAATCCTCAGGGTTTTTCAATAACCACCATCGATCCTGAACCAACCGTCCCTCATTTTTTACCCTATGATAAAAGGCTGTTTCTGGGTAGGGAGTGAGAATCATAAAAATCGCTAAGAAAAGTTTGGTTTGGATGGAAAAAGAGACGGTCTCTTCAAATACAGAAAGATCATCCTCATCAAATCCAAAGACGAAAGACCCGCAGATGGCAATGCCATGGCGATGGAGGGACTCAATGATTTCCCGATACTCAGACGGATCATTCTGAAATTTTTGAGATTTCACTAAGTTTTTTTTGGAAAGAGATTCGAAACCGATGAAGAGGCTGTTACATCCACTTTGGGCCAACAATTCCACATCTTCGACTTTCTTCAATCCAGATAGAGAAGCTTGTCCGAACCATTTTTTCTTGAGAGGGATCAAGGCCTTGAGCAACTCCTTTGAGTAAGAATGGTTTCCGATGATATTATCGTCGTTGAACATCATCCATCGATGACGTAAGCGGCGTACCTCTTCGACCACATCCGAAATGGGTCTGAACCGATAAGTTTCTCCAAAAAAATTCTGGACGGAACAGAATTCACAACGAAAAGGACACCCTCGCGTCACTTGGACTACATCCAGGGGAAGATAACCTCTTTTGGGTAGGATGTCTCGTCGAGGTATCGGAATTTTTGATAATTCCGTGTAGCCCTCTTGGCGGTAAAAGGGCTTGAGATCTCCCATCCTGACATCTTCGATGAGGTGGGGCCATATTTCTTCAGCCTCTCCCACGGCGACTGAATCGGCATGTTCTTTGGCCTCCTCAGGAAGGGCTGTGGGATGAATTCCACCGAGAACAACGGGTACTCTCTTTTTCCGATAAGCGTCAGCGATTTCGTAGGCCCTCAGGGCTGTTTTAGTTAAAACAGTGATTCCGACAAGGTCAACCTCCTTCAGATCTTTCTCTAAATGGATGGGGGTCAGAAGGTCATCAGTGAAGGAAATTTGCACATCGGTTGGAGAAAGGGCAGCAAGAATAGGAAAAGCGAGGTTGGGTATACGAGCATTTTCTTCAACCGCTGGAACGATCAGTTCGATTTTCATAAAAATAATCCTAACAACCTTTGTCATGAAATGTCAAAACCTAATTCTTCGTTTTCCTTTGCGAAAAATCCAGTTTTATTTTGCAAATTGGAAAAGGAAGGCGTAAAATAAGAACCCGTGGAACCTATTACCATCATTGGTGCAGGGCTGGCGGGGTGTGAAGCAGCTTGGCAGATCGCTAAGAGAGGAGAGAGGGCAGTCCTTTATGAGATGAAACCGGAGATCTATTCTCCAGCACACCGCTCTCCTTTCTTTGCAGAATTGGTTTGCAGTAACTCTTTTAAATCGGAATCCTTTGAGAATGCGTCAGGGATTCTGAAAGAAGAAATGGGACAATTAGAATCCCTCATCTTAAAAGTAGCGAAGGAGGCAAGAGTTCCGGCAGGAGATTCTTTGGCCGTGGATCGGGAGGTTTTTTCAAAAACGGTCACCCAAATTCTGGAAAGTTTGGAAAATGTGGAGGTGATCAGAAAGGAAGTTTCTTCTATTCCCTCCCATGGGATCGTCATTATCGCGACAGGTCCTCTTACTTCTGATGCTTTGAGTCAGGAAATCCAAAAGGTAGCGGGAGCCCATCATCTTTTTTTCTATGACGCCATCTCACCCATCGTCACTGCCGATTCGATCAAATTTCAGAAGGCCTTCAAGTCCTCTCGGTATGGAAAAGGCGGAGAGGACTATATCAATTGTCCACTGAATCAAGAAGAATATTACCGATTTGTGGAGGCATTGAATCAGGCGGAGAAAATGCCAGTTCAACAGTTTGAGAAGAGGTATCTTTTTGAAGGATGTCTCCCCGTCGAAGAGATGGCAGAACGTGGGAGGGATACACTTGCACATGGGCCCCTTAAACCAGTTGGCCTCGTTGATCCCAAGACTGGAAAACAACCTTTTGCCGTCGTCCAACTCAGGCAGGAGGATCGGTTTGAAACACTTTTCAATTTAGTGGGATTCCAGACTCGATTAATGCATGAAGAACAGAAGAGGGTATTTCGAATGATTCCCGGACTGGAGAATGCGGATTTCGTTCGTTTGGGTTCTATCCATCGCAATACCTTTATCGATTCCCCCCGATTACTGAAGGAGTCCCTCCAACTGAGGAATCATCCGACTCTCTTTTTTGCAGGACAGATCACGGGGGTAGAGGGATATATGGAATCTACGGCCATGGGTCTATTATCTGGAATCAATGCCTATCGATATTCGAAAGGGATAGCCCCTGTTGTCCCCCCGCTTACAACCGCCATGGGTGCATTGGTCCATTATATCACCCATTCCCTCAGCGTCCCCTTCCAGCCCATGAACATCAACTTCGGTTTATTTCCTCCTTTACCGGGGAAGAGCAAGGGGAGGGGGAGACGACTTCTTTTAGCAAAACGGGCATTGAAGGAAATGGAAGAGTGGAAGGAGACCGTTGAGGGATAAGAAGCGGAAGGGGAAATCATCGCGAGGAACCGATGGAAGAGAGAAATTGTTTTAGATGTGGTAAAGAGCTTCAGCCTGGGAATCTATTCTACGTCGTCCATATCAAGGTTTTTTCAGGTTTCGACGGGATTCTTACAGAGCCGACAGAAGATATTGATCAACAATTGAAGCAAATCATTGAACAGGCCCAAAATATAGACCCCAAGGAGTTGGAGAAGGATGTCTACGAAGAGATCACGTTGATTGTTTGTAAAAGTTGTCGAGATCGGTTTATAGATGACATCCAGCATCCTTGGGAGGGTCCCTTCCGGATTCGGAAGGATCCAGACTCGATCCTTCATTGAGACGATCCTTCGGCGATCTTTCTCAAGGAGCCCTATCGCATTTTCCCCTCGACCCCTCATCAGGATTAGGGGGTCCTCAAAAATCACTTGACAAAAACATAAATTTATGATTAGTTGATTCAACTGAATCAATTGAAGTAAAAGAATGGAAAAGCAGACCCTTTCTTTAAAAAAGCTGACCACCACTCTTTTGAAAAACGGATCGAGAGAGATGACCGGCCGGTCTCGAGGCATTCGGATTCGGGAGGCCCTTGAAAAGATTTTAGGAGAGGAAAAGGGGACGCTCCGCGTTGTCCTCAATTTCTCAGGAATGGGGTCCATCGATTTTTCCTGGGCAGATGAGGTCGTGGCCAAAATGATCTCCCGACTGTGGAGCGGTGAATATGGAGAGAAGTTTCTCGTCCTGAAAAACCTCAATCCCTCCCAATCGGAGAACATCGGTGTGGCCTTGGAGAGGAAAAAGTTGGCCGTTCTGACCACAGGGCCAGAGGGGTGGCGAATCATCGGTTCTCTGAATAATTATTTAATCCACACTTTAAAGCGGGTGATGAAGAAAAGGCAGTTGACGCTAAGGGAATTATCTGAGGAGGAAGGGATTGAGATGAACACGAGTGGCACCCGGCTTCTCAACCTTTATAAGAAGCGGTTGGTGGTGCGAGCGGAAAGGCCGATGATGGGAAAGGACAATTCCCATCGGGGGAGGCAATATATTTATCAATCCCTTCTTTCATAGAAGAGTTCAATGGCAGAACTGAGAAGAGAGCCCATTTCAAGAATGTGGGTGGTGGTCACCAATGATCACCCGAAAGGTCCATCGGATTACCTTCCCTTCAAACCTCCCTATCGACATCAAGAGGCGGAAGGGCCCTGTCCTTTCTGCCCGGGGAATGAAGGGATGACCCCTCAAGAGACTTTTTCTTTAAGCCATGATGGGGGAAGATGGTCTGTCCGGGTCATCCCCAATAAATTCCCATTCTTCCATATCGAAGGGGAATTCGATCGAAGGCCGGAAGGAATGTACGATGTCATGGATGCGATCGGTGCTCATGAGATCGTTGTGGAGGCCCCTGAACACGAACAGGGCCTGGCCACCATGGAACCCAAGCAGATTGAGAAAATCCTCTGGGCTTATAAGGAGAGGCTGATCGACTTGGAGAAAGATCGTCGATTCCAACAGTTTCTCATTCTGAAAAATTATCCCGGTATCTTCAATCGCCATCCCCATTCCCATATTATGGCCATGCCGGTCATTCCGAAGAGAATTGACGAAGAAATCTGGGGGACGTTGGATTACTATCAACGTAAGGAACGCTGTATTTTCTGTGACATCATCAAAGAAGAAATTTCTCTGAAGAAAAGAGTGATTTTAGAAACAGTCCATTTTTTAATCTTTTCTCCCTTTGCCTCACGCTATCCCTTTGAAACCTGGATCGTTCCGAAGGTTCACTGCCCTGATTTTCATCGCATCACGGAAAAAGAGATGGGAGATCTTTCCATTGGGATCCAAGCGCTATTCCATTGCTTCTATAAACTCCTTTCTGATCCACCCTATAGTCTTACTTTCCATACTTCTCCTATTCAGAGTCGATTCCATCGGCCAGAATACCACTGGCATCTCGAGACCCGATTACGGATTGGATTGCGAGAAGGATTTGAATGGGGAACGGGGTTCTTTGTCAATCCCACTCCCCCTGAAGATGCCGCAAATTTCTTAAGAGGGGTTGGATAAAGAATGAAGAGTTAAGGATGGAGAATTTAGAGTTTAAAAAATTGAATCGTTTCAAATGGCGACCTTTTGAGGCCAGAAGGAAGAGAAAGAAGTGGGTTCTTCTTTCAGGGTCTTTTCTTGTCGGCCTTTCCCTTCTGATCTACTTTATTGTACTCCCTCCCACCCCTCCACCGCCTCCTGCTGCTCCTCCTGAACCTCATCCTCCACTCACCCAGGAACCCCAACTTCATACCATTGAAGGGGATCTGAAAGAACGAAGTACCCTTTTTCAATCTTTATCGGAGAAGAACATCCCTCTTCGGTGGATTGATCTGATTATCTCGAAATTGAAACCTTACGTGAATTTTAAAAAGATCAAAGGAGGAACTTACCGTCTCATCACCAATGTGGAGGGGGAATTGGTAAAGTTTATTTATGAAGCAAGTCCCACAGAGATTTATGAGATTGAAAAGGACTCCGAAGGATATATTGCTCAAAGGAAGAAAATCGTCCTCGAAACACGTCTTGCGAAGGTGGTAGGAGAAATTCATTCTTCCCTCTTCGAAGCGATGGATGCCGTTGGAGAACAAGACCCGTTGACCATCGCCTTTGCTGAGATCCTGGCCTGGGAGATCGATTTTTATAAGGATGTCCGGGAAGGGGATCGATTCAAAGTGGTGGTGGAAAAAATCTATAAAGGAGATCAATTCATCCAATATGGAGCCATCCATGCCCTCGAATATCAGAGGGGAGAAAAAATCATCCGAGGGATCCGATATAAAGAGGGTTATTATAATGAGAAAGGGATTTCCCTGAGGAAGGCGTTTTTGAAGGTCCCTTTAAGGTTTAACCGAATCAGTTCGAAATTCAGCCAAGCACGAAAACACCCTATTCTGGGAGGACTGAGACCTCATTTAGGAGTGGATTACGCGGCGCCACCTGGAACACCGATATGGGCCGTCGCAGATGGGACAGTGACCTCTTGTGGATGGAACGGTGGATTCGGGAATCAGGTGATTATCCGCCATATGAACGGTTATATCACCTATTATGGTCACCTTTCTGGTTTCGGCCCTGGAATCAGAAGTGGAATAAGGGTGAGGCAGAAGCAGATCATCGGATATGTGGGATCTACCGGTCTCTCCACTGGACCTCATTTGGACTACCGGTTGGCCAAGGATAGCCAATTCAGAAATCCTTTGAGAGAGACTTTTCCCACAGGCCTTCCCATCGGAAAAGGGGAGATGGAAACATTTCAGCAGAGAAGGGATGAAATGTTAGTTTGGCTTGGAGGGGAGTTGCTTTATTCGAAGAAGATGGAAGAAGGGGGAAATAAAAATTGAACAGTGGAATGAGGGGAATATGGGACAGAAAAAAAAGATTCTCATTGTGGATGATGAACGGGATATTGTCAAGGCGGTGATGATCCGGCTTCAAGGAGCTGGATATGAGGTCGTCACCGCCTTTGACGGGGCCCAGGGTGTTTTTATGGCCCACAAAGAAAAACCGGATCTCATCATCCTCGATATCCGAATGCCAGCCGGGAATGGGTTCAGCGTTGCCCAGAGATTAAAACGCTCCATGCACACCTTTACCATTCCTGTTATTTTCCTGACAGGGAGTCCGGAGAAGAATGCAGAGAAAAAGGCGATGGCACTGGGAGCTCGGTTTTATATTAAAAAACCTTATGATCCCGAGGAATTATTAGATGCGATCAAGAGGGCGTTGGAGAAAGATTCTGACTCCTCTTAAATGAGGGGGATCATCTATTTAGAATGCCATGTTAAAAGAAGATTTTGTGATTCAATCTAATATCCGGCGAATGTTGATTCGTAGCAGCATCGATTATTCCCGGATGGATTTCGGGACGGTAAAGGGAGTGGTTTATATCCGAGGTTTTTTCCAAATTTCTCGTCTTTATACCGATGGGGACGAAAAGGAGGAAAAGGAATTCACTGTGAAGACACTTTATTCATTTGAAAAGAAGATCAGGAGTCTTCCCGGAGTTACCGATGTCATTTTTCAGTTCCTCAATTGGAGAAAAGAAAAGGGTCAATGGGTCCCGATCGAAGGTAAGAAGAAGGAAGAAGAAAAAGATGATGATGAGAACAAGACGGAATCCAATTTATAAGCGCATTTTAAGTGAGATCGAAAGAGAGGTTCAATTTCATCCTCGTTATGCAGACCTACAGAATCAGTTCGCTCTTCTCTGGATGGTTGGGGGAGAGATGGAGAAGGCAGAGAACCATTTTTTAGAGGCGCTTCGCCTGAACCCAAAGTATCGAGAGGCTATTCTCAATTTGGGTTTTTTGTATATTGAGATGAGGCGATGGAAGGAGGCGGAAGAGATTTTCCTGTCCGAGGTGAAAAGACATCCGAGGGATGGGTCCCTTCATCATGTCTTAGGAATTTTATATCTCCAAGCTGGAAGGGAAAAAGAAGCCGCTGCTCGAATTCATAAATCAATCCGTTACCACTCCTATTACCGAGACTATTATAAGAAAAGAAGGGTATGGCAGAGAGGTGGGGTTCACCTCCATCAGAAAGCAGAAAGGACCTTAAAAAAGACCCATTTGAATCACCACTATGCTCACTTCCACAACTTCATCGGTCTCTATCTTGCTAAAAAAGGGAAATCCGCACAGGCGGTCAAAGAGCTCAGAAAGGCTGCGAGGCTGAAACCCGATGAATTTATTTTTCATGCCAACCTCGGAACGGTCTATGCCTATCAAGGAGCCTACCCAAAGGCCATTCATGAATATCAGAAGGCTTTGGAGATAGATCCTTTCTATGGGTTGGGATATGCGAACCTCAGTTACATTTATGGATTGATGCGCCGTACCCATGAAGCCCTTCGCTATATGAAAAAGGCGGTTCAGATGAACCCTCGATATGCAGATCTCCATTATAATTTGGCTCTTCTTTATAGTGATCGGAAACGGTATGAAGAAGCCGCCTTTGAATTGAAGAAAGCCCTTCGCATCAATCCCAACTACCTTTTTGCAAGGATCAATTTGGGTGTCCTGTATGAGGATCAAAAAAGATGGAAAGAGGCAAGAAGGGAATATCGGAAGATTCTCCAGGTCACACCCGATGATGAGCACATTCGAAAACGTTTGGAAAGAATCTCCTGACCGAGAGGAAGAGAAACGATGGACTCTCCCGGCACGAAAAAGACACCTGGAATTCAATCCATCCTGGTGATTCATCAAGGCGCTCTGGGCGATTTCATTCTCGCTTTGCCAGCCCTCGAGACCCTTCGAAAGGCCTTCCCCCACGCCAAATCAGCCATCATGGGATATCCGAGAATTCTGGAGTTGGTGGAGAAGCGATTTTATGCCGAAGAGATCCTCTCCATCGACCAAAAAGGGATGGCTAGTTTTTTTGTTCGAGAAGGATCCCTGGACTTCACACTCTCTCAATTTTTTAATACATTTGATCTCATCGTTGTCTTTGGAAAGGATGGGGAAGGAGCAGTCATCAAGAATCTGAGAAGGGTTTGTCAGGGTCGAATCCTTCACATCAATTCTTCCCCACCCTGGGATGAGAAGGTTCATTTGACCGATCATCTTCTTAAACAATTTGCCCAACACGGGTTTCCCGCATCTGAGTTAAATCCCAAACTTCATTTAGAGGAGTCGGATCGAGAATGGGCAAGGGATTTCTGGAAAAGCAAAGGGGTGAGCATGGAAGAGCGATCGAAAGTGATCGTCCTCCATCCTGGCAGTGGGAGCAAGAAGAAAGTTTGGCCTCTCGAACGGTTTTTAAACCTTGCTCATACTCTTCAGGGTCATCTCGGCTCAAAAATTCTCATCGTTCTTGGCCCAGCCGAAGGGCCAGAAGCCCAGGAGGCCTTTGAAGGAGTGAGGTCTGCCGAATTCATTCTGGTAAAAGGCCTTAGACTTCTCCAACTGGCATCTGTGATGGAAGGATGCTGGTTTTTTATCGGAAATGACTCTGGTATTTCCCATATGGCCGCTGCATTGGGACTTCCTACGATTGTCATCTTTGGTCCGACGGATCAAAGTGTTTGGTCGCCGAGGGGAGAAAAAACATTCGTGGTGCAGAGGGGAGTCCATTGTTCTCCCTGTCCTCAAGAGCGATTTTTCCAATGTAAAGATATTGAATGTCTGAAAGGGATTGAAATGGGGGAGGTTCTAGAGGGTTTGGAGAAAATAGGAGTTAAATTTAAATCTTGAGAAAGGAGGAAGAAAATGGAAGAGAAGAAAGTTGGGGAAATTATCAAATATTTTGGAAAGATCGGTGTCGCGGCGATACAGTTATCCGAGGGATCGTTAAAGGTTGGGGATACCATCCACATTGTTGGCCATACTACCGATATCACGCAGGGCATCGATTCCATGCAGATTGAGAACAAAAATGTTCAAGAAGCAGGGCCAGGTGCAGATATCGGGATTAAAGTGAAAGATAAAGTGAGAGAGCACGACGTTGTCTATAAAGTCGTGGAGTGAAAGGGTGGTTTTTAAAAAGACTGGAGCCCAGAGTAAGAAAGAGTGTCCTACTTGTGGGAAAGAAGTCGGCTTCCTTTCACAAACACTTCCAGTCTGTTTGGATTGTCTTCGATCGGGAAAGGAGACTATTAAACCTTTCATTGAATATGCTCATCATTGCTCCCGGGAACCATTCCAATTGGTGAAGTCACCTCCCCGAAATCCTTCTGGCATTCCCTGCCAGGTCTGTATCAATCAATGTTAAATTTCAGAAGGGGAGTGGGGTTATTGCGGACTGAGGACTCAAAAAGAAGGAGCGCTTAAAGGGGTTTCGTCAGAAAAGGGGAATGTGAGCTGGTATTATGATGGGCTTCCGACTAATTGTGTAGCCGATTGGGTCTGCCCAGGTGGGACAGGTGCCGGCTATCCTCAATTTGCTTATACCTCAGACCCAGAATATGGGTTTAAAAACCTCGCTGTGTTTTATCAC
>Ga0209048_10004487_pt1 | contig 13343 bp, 12 predicted proteins | sample FrelakmetCRP12CR_FD_187146 | JGI IMG/M metagenome (GOLD analysis project Ga0209048, IMG submission 187146) | Freshwater lake sediment microbial communities from the University of Notre Dame, USA, for methane emissions studies - CRP12 CR (SPAdes)... | ecosystem: Environmental > Aquatic >... | reverse complement strand
CCACCTTTGGCAGCCTGCCAGCGGCAAGCGCAACCCCCTTGTGCAGAAGCGGCATGATAGACCTCAGTTCCGAAATATTTGCCCGTGCGATTGTACGCCGCGAGCAGGCGGAACAGAATACGGCACCGTCCGTGTGCGCAGATGCGATTGGGGATCACGAAGTTGGCGATCTCCAGATACGTTGGAGGTTTGCGGCTTTTGCCCGCTCAGCAAATTTCTGCCTACTCATTGTCAGCCCATTCAAACCTGTTTAACTAAGATGCTGGTTTGACGCATCAATCAGGTCCACCTTTTAATCTACCCTGTTAATTCATTGCTTACACCCTGCCGGCCGGAGACAAGTTGTCACAGGCGCTCCGGCCGGTTTAACACCTGAGGTTCGATGAAGTTGGCGATCCTATGGTTCTTAGTGTTTGTGCCCGCCGCCCTGATGCTGGGCGGCGAAAGCGGTTCGCCCGCACCCCATCCCACGGTCGGAGCGCGCTTCCCCGAGCTCAAAGCCTGGAACCTGGAAGGGCGCGCCTTCTCGCTGCCGGCCGATTTTGAAGGGGAGCGCAATCTGCTGTTGATCGCCTTTCAGCGTAACCAGCAAGAGCAGCTTGATACCTGGCTGAAAGAGATGAAGCGTTTCGAGGAGATCGATCCCGGCCTGCATTACTACGAGCTGCCGACCATCGAGAAGATGAACTCGCTTACCCGCTGGTTCATCGACAGCGGCATGCGCCGCGGCATCCCCGACCGTAACGCCCGCGCCCGCACCATCACGCTCTACATCGACAAGAAGCCCTTTGAGCAGGCGTTGCAGTTGCCCACGGAGAAAACCGTTTATGCGCTGCTGGTGGACCGCTCCGGCAAGGTGCTGTGGCGCACCGAGGGCGTCTTTGACGAGAACAAAGCCAACAGCCTGCGAGAGGCTCTGAAAAGCTCGCCCAAGGACCAATGACAATCTCTACCCAGTGGTGCAAGCGGGCTGTGGTAAGCGTGGCTTTGTTTTCGCTGATTGCTTTTTTCAGCGAATTTACTCCTAGGTTGGCGGCCCAGGACAGCAAGGACCCGGCATCTGCCGTTAGCGAAAACGACGCGATGCCCTCCGACACTCCCGTCGCGAGCGGCAGGACGCGCGTGTTCCCGCCTCCGCTCACCGGCCGGGAGCGTTGGGACCGCTACGTACACAACACGTTCACTTCCGGGCCGATCTACTACGCGTCCTTCGGTGCGGCTTTAGGCGGCCAAGCCAGCAACACTCCCAAAGAATGGGGGCGAAACTGGGGTGGCTACGGCAAGCGCGCGGGGACCATGTACGCCACCTTTGCCATCCAGAACTCGATCTATCAAGCCGGATCGGCGGCGCTGCATAACGAAGGGCGCTATGTCCCCTGTCAGTGCAGCGGAGGCTGGCATCGCGCCGGCTACGCCATCGAGATGACCTTCCTCACCTACCACAACGGCCGCAAGACGCTGGACGTACCGCAGTTCCTGGGAGCCTATGGCAGTGGGATGATTCCTGTGCTCTGGTACCCCAACGGCTACAGTCCGACGGTGCAGGGCGTGCAGAATGGCCACGTGCAGATGGGTTTCGTTGGCGGGATTCGATTGGTACAGGAGTTCGCTCCGGAACTGAAGCAGTTCTTCGGGAGGTTCAAACCGTAAGCCTGAACTTAGCGATTCGCCATACTGCGGATCTCACCCAAGCCGAGCAGGCGCTCATCGGCAGTGGCAAGAACCAGATCGAGCGCCTGTGCGGTCGCAGCGAGAATACGGTCAGCGGGATCCTGGTGCAACGGGAGTTGCCGGGCGGCCAATGCGATCTCGTGGGTAAGCGGCGCCTCTCGCGTGCCAGCGGTCGCTCGCGCAACCCATTCTCGCAGGTCGCCGTGCAAATGGATTCTCCCTTTGAAGTTCAGGGTCAAAGCTTCCCAGGTGCTTATGGGAGAGAGCCAGAGCTCGTTCGCCTCGTCATTCAGTTCGCGAAGCAGACGCTTGCCGAGCCGGTCCGGGTCGTGGACCGCCCATAACCAGATGTGGGTATCGAGGAGGAGCTTCAATCGCGAAGCGCCTCCCACTCGTTTTCTTCGTTGGCCGGAGAGATGACGTCTCCGACGATTTCCATCGAGTCTTTCAGAGAGCCAATCCAAGCGGCCCTGCCTTGAACCGACGCCGGCGGTACGACGTCGGCGATGGGCTTTCCAAAGCGCGTCACCCGGATCGGCGTTTTCGTCTTGCAAACCTCTTCCAGGAGCGCCAAACACTTTGCCTTGAACTCCGAGATAGCTATTTCTTGCATAGGCATAGCCCAATAATGACCATATTATAAATCATGGTCATTATGATGGTCAATCAGGCGATCTACAGAGGTAGTTACGAAGGCTTGGTTCGGGCCAAAGCGCGCTTCATGGTCTCGTCCAGCGCGGCCTTGGCCTTGGCGTATTCCTCGGGGCTCACTCTTCCTTGCTGGCGGTCCACTTCGAGCTGAAACAGCTCATCCTTCATCGCCTCCAGCAAGAGGGCGCCGCGGTCACGAGGCGGTTCGGTCGGATCTATGGAGGCAGCGAAGTCCGCAGCCGTGCCCGGCGAACCAGCGCCCGCGACCGCGGCGTGCCGGGTGGCATTGGATTTCGAAACAACATAAAAGCCCCCCATGACTAAGACCAGCGCGAAAGCTCCAAGAATGTAGGCGCGGTAATCATGAAGGGGATCGGGCGCATCGATGGGCGCACCGAGCCCGCCGCCCGGCCGGTTGTCATTGGCCGCCGGCTGTCCTCCACCCATTGCCCCACCGCCGTCCCCACCCTGCGCGGCTTGGCCTTCTTCCTGGAACACGCCGGCTCCGGCGACTCGGAAGCTGAGGTCCTGACCCGGCTTGACGTTGGTCGCCACCATCACGGTCGAGCCGCTCTTGTCGGGCATAGTCTGGAACTGCTGTGGGTTCTTCGCCGCGAAGGTCATGCCCTTCGGCATCATGACGACGAAGTGTTGCACATCGGTGGATGGCCGCGGTGTAAAACTGGCTTCGCCGCTGTACGGCATGTGATACGCCAACTGGAACTGCGTTTCACCGGGACGCAACGGATAGCTGATAGCGTAATGGTTCTTCTGAGATGTAGGTGCAGCTTCCACCGCGATTGGCTGGCCTCCGGGCCCCTTGGCTTGCGCGGACTCTAGTTCGGCGCCGTCGGGCAGCACCAGTTGGAAGGTGCCCTTATCATCGGCGACGGTGCGCGGCGGCTTTGACTCGTTGGCAATGGCGTAGAGCACGATGCCCTGAATTTGCTTACCATCGCTCTGCAGACGGTCAACCTCGACCGTCTGGCTGATGCCGTCGATTTTCTTCGCGGAGTCGTAGACCGTCAGTTCGGCCGTGGTGGTGCCCGGCATCAGCGGGCCGCCCTGCGGGAAATAGTTCACGCCCTGGTGGGTGGCGCGCACCATGTGCGGCCCTTTGTCCGCCGGCGCCGGGAAGGAGAAACGTCCTTGCGCGTCGGTCTTGGTGCTGGAAAGCTCCTGCATACCTTGCGCGAGCGCGAGCAGCGTAACAGCGGCGCCTGCCGCGGGCTTGCCGGTAGTGCCGTTCATCACGGTACCGGTGATGGTCTGGGCCGCGGCAAAGGAGGCAAAGAGGAGGGCGCATACGATCGGATAGAGTAGGCCTTTCCTCAGACCATTCTTGAACTTGAAATTGTCATCCTGAGCGAAGCGCCCGCGCAGCGTTTCCGACCCGCTGTTTTTGCGGGTCGGGCGGGTGCGGAGTCGAAGGATCTGCTGTTCCGGGCTTCCTTCGTGATCTTGGACGTCTTGCAAAGCAGGTCCCTCGACTCGGCCCAGCCAGCGCATCAAGCCAAAAGCGGGCTTGATGCGTCCTTGGGCTGGCCCTCGCTCGGGATGACAAGCAAGTAAGCTGTTGGAGACGGGCGTCAAGGCCCGCTGTACCCGAAATTTCGAAATCCATGCCGATGGCAGCATTCTCACGCCTGCCCCCCGTTGGGCTTCATGCCGGCAGGACGCGTGCCGCGGCGAACTACCGCGCGCGCCTTCTCGATGGACTCGATCTCCGCCAGGATGGCCGCCGCTTCATCCTCTAAAGACGCACGCTGAAGGGCGTAATCCTGCTCGCTCAACTTGCCGGCCTTGTACTCGAAGTTGAGGTCGCGTAAGTTTTCGTACGTCGCCTCTTTGCGTTCCAGCAAATACCCGAGGCGGGTCTTTTCCTCAGTGTGTTCAACTTCGCCGGGCTGGTAGAAAACGTAAACGAACAGGAACGCCGCGAACAGCGCGCATCCGAAGAACACGAATGCGACTTCCTGACCGGCGGCTGCGATTGCGAATAGCGAATGCATCAGAATTCTGTCTCCTGACGGGCCTTCTTGCGAAGCTCGTCGAGTTCAGGTTCGTTCAGCTTGGCGGGCCCAACCGGCTGCGCCACGGCGCGTGACTTCCAAAGGCGCACCAGCCATACCGTCAGCGCCAGCGCAGCGGCAAAGACCGCGAACGGCATGATCCACGCCACGCGGTTGAATCCCGTCGTCGTGGGCGCGGACAGCACGGTGTTGCCGTACTTCTGCACGAAGCTCTGCAAGACCAGCGAGTCGTTGTCGCCGCGCTCCATGGCAGCAGTGAGCTCGTTGCGCATGCGGTCAGAGTAGGCGCAGCCCACGTGGTTGCACTCCAGCAGCACCTGGCCGCAGCCGCACATGCACATCAGCTTGTGCCCCAGCATGTTGAAGCGCGCGTCGGTGTCGGCGCCGAGAAATGCGATGGCCAGCGCGGTTATGAACAGCAGTTGGGCTGCGCGAAGAAGTTTCGAGTTTCGAGTTTTGAATTTCAAGGCCACTCAGTCTCCGCCGACCCCAACCGCTCCGCGACGTTCCGCTTCTTCCGCTGCCGCCTCGCGCTCCTTCTGCTTCTCGGTCAATTTCTGCGGCTTCATACTGGGGAACAACGCGACGATCGTGCCGATCAGCACGATGTGCACGCCAATCCAGATCCAGGCCACCAGCGGATTCACATGCGCCTTGATGATGGGCTTTCCCGTATCGGGATTCTTGCCGGCGTACACCAGGTACAGGTCCTGATTCAGCCGGGAGCGGTTGGCCACGATCGTCGCCGTCTGCTCGCTGGCCTTGTAGAAGCGCCGCTCGGGATACATGGTGTCAATCTGCTTGCCATTCTTGTACACGTCGATGACGGCCCACTCGCTGGAGTAGTTCGGCTTGTCGTCCTGGGTGTACGACTGGCAGACTAGGGTGTAGCCGGCAATCTGCATCTTGTCGCCGAAGCCCATCTCCTGCTCTTTGTCCTGGTTGAAGGGCAGTCCGGCAAAGCCGATGATGATGAGCACCACGCCGAAGTGCACCAGGTACCCACCGTAGCGGCGCGTGTTGCGGCGGGTGATGGTCACCATGCCGGAGAAAACGTTGGTTCCGGTCTGCCGGGCGATGACTCGTCCGCCGCGCCAGAACTCGCCAGCCAGGGTCGCTGCCACCAGTGCCGCCAGCGAGAGCGCCATCAGCGAGTAGAAGTAGGCGGAATCCTGCCACGGCTTCATGCCGCCAATCATGAGCGCAATTGCCGTCACCACTGCGACCGCGGTGGGAATCACGAAATTGCGCTTCACCCGGTCGAACGAAGTCTGCCGCCACGCCAGCAGCGGGCCTACTCCGGTCAGGAACAGCAGAAACAGCCCGATGGGCACATTCACGCGATTGAAGAACGGCGGACCAACCGTGACCTTGGAGCCCGTCACCCACTCCGACAGCACCGGGAACAGTGTGCCCCATAGCACCGCAAAGCAGGCGACCAGCAGCACCAGGTTGTTGAACAGGAAGCTCGACTCGCGCGAAACCAGCGATTCCAAGCGGTGCTCGCTCTTCAGCGTGTCGCGGTTGCGCACGAAGAAGAACACGCAGGTGGCAAACGCCAGCGCCAGGAACCACACGAACCATATACCGATGCCCGATTGCGCGAACGCATGTACCGAACTCACGACGCCGCTGCGGGTAAGGAATGTTCCGAAGATGGCCAGCAGGAAAGTGGTGAAGATGAGCCACATGTTCCACATCTTCATCATGCCGCGCTTCTCCTGCATCATGACCGAGTGCAGAAATGCGGTCATCGTGAGCCAGGGCAGCAGCGAGGCGTTCTCCACCGGGTCCCATCCCCAGTAGCCGCCCCAGCCCAGCACCTCGTAGGCCCAGTGCGCGCCGAGGAAGATACCGCAGGTGAGGAAGAGCCACGCCACCATGGTCCAGCGGCGGGTGATGTGGATCCACTTCTCGCCGGGATACTTCATGATGAGCGCGCCCAGGGCGAACGCGAACGGCACCGTCACGCCCACATAGCCGAGGTACAGCATCGGCGGGTGGATGACCATCTCGGGATATTGCAGCAGCGGATTGAGGCCGTTGCCGTCGGGAGGAATCTGCCCGCTGACCAGTCCAAACGGGTGCGCCGCGAAATTCACCAGCAGCAGGAAGAACACCTGCACGGCGGCGATGATGGCGGAAGCATAGGCGAACAGTTGCGGATCGACCTTGTAGCGCAGCCGCAACACCAGCGCGTAGCTGGAAAGCAGCCATGCCCAGAACAGCAGCGAGCCTTCCTGACCCGACCACAAGGCAGCGAACTTGTAAGCAATGGGCAGGTCGCGATTGCTGTGGTGCAGGATATAGGCGACCGAAAAGTCGTTGCCGAAGGCCGCCATTACCAGCGCCAGCGAAGCGACCGTGACCGCCGCCCAGCAGGCAATACCGGCGCGGCGCGCGGTTTCGCCCAGGCGGTCGTCCTTGCGGTTGAGCGCCCAGGCTCCGGCGAGAAAGGAATAAGCAGCCAACGCCAGGGCTAGCAGAAGCGAGAAACTACCAATTTGCGGCATGAAGAATGATTACCTTAGTAACTGTGCCATCGGACAGTTGAGCCCAAAACGGGAGCCATCCTTGCGCGATTGCTTTCATTTTACTCGCTCAACGAGCCAAATTTGGCGATTTGCAGATACAACTTTGCGGGAGCGGAAATTTACCACCGATCCATGTCCCTAACGGCCCGGTGACTACGACGCTGGTAAAGGGGTGATGATGTCGAGCATTCCCTGCGTCTGATCGAAAGGGAGGAAGACCGAGAAGGCGGTGCCGCTCTTGCCCGGCCGCACCCTGCTGGAAACATGGATGGTACCTTCATGCTTTTCAACGATGCCGCGGCTGACCCAGAGTCCAAGGCCCGTTCCCTTCTCGCCTTTGGTGGTGTAGAACGGGGCAAAAAGATTCTTCCGGATACCCGGAGGAATGCCGGCTCCATTGTCCAGCACGGTCACGCGCACTCCCTGCCGGGACGGGTCGGACGCGAGGCTCGAATTCCGGACATGCAACAGGAGCTTTCCGCCAGGCGGCGTGGCTTCCAAGGCATTGCCCACCAAGTTGGAAAACACCTGGCGCAACTCGCCGGGGAAGCCGCGCACCGGGCGTGTGGTCTCAAAGCGCTGGTCCACCTGGATGTGGCCCGCCCGGATCTGGGGAGCGAACAGGACCTTTACGCTTTCCAAAACCTCCGTGAGGTTAACCTGGACCGGAGTTCGCGCCTCGCGGTGGAACGTCAGCAGCTGGCCCGTAATCTGGGCAATGCGTGCCAGTTCATCGCTGGCCATCTCCAGATACTGCGCTGCGGCCTCGGGGAGGTGCTGCTCGTGCTGCAAGAGGTAAACCAGGTTCGACACGGTATCCAGGGGATTGCGGATTTCGTGTGCGATGGTCGCCGACAACCGCCCGGCCTGCGTCAGGCGGTCACTGGCGCGCAGGGTCTGCTCGGTCTGGCGGCGCTGCGAGACATCGCGGAAGACGATGACCACTCCAACCAGGTGGCTGTAGTTGTCGAGGATGGGAGCAGCCGTCAGCTCGATGGAAAACTCCTGGCCGGAACGGTTGGTCAGTGCCAAATTATTGGACAGCTTGATGATCGTCTGGGTCTGGCGAACAGTTTGAGCTGGATCGTCGATCTCGGTCCTGGTCTTCTCATCGTTGATCCGCAGGACATCGCGCCAAGGCCTGCCGAGGGCATCGCGATAGTCCCAGCCGGTAAGTTGCTGAGCTACGGGATTGAGGAACGAGACCTTCCCCGCCGCATCCGTAGAGACCACCGCATCTCCGATACTCTTCAGCGTGATCTGAAAAGACTCCCGGCTCTGCCGTAATTCTTGCGTTTTCTCCGCTTCGGCCCGCAAGTGCTTCTCATAGGTGGCCGATAGCGCCCATAATTCGCGGCGCGTCAGGGTAAACAGCAGCACCGCGGTAAGCAACGACAGCCCGGCGGCCGTAGCCGTGACCACTCTGGTCAGCACCGTGGAGCGGTGGTAGCGAAGCTCATGCAACCGGTTTTCGGCATCAATAAACTCGCGCTGATGGTCGCGGATCTGGTCCATCAAACCCTTACCGGCAAGATAGTCCTGCGAGGAAAGAGGCCGTCCCTTCGGCTGCAGAAGCATTCGCTCGGCATAGGAAATCCAGTGGCTGTCCAAGTCGCCTATCTCCCGGAGGCGCGCTTGCTGTTCAGGATTGTCCCTGGTGAGATCTTCGAGAAGTGCGAGTTGCTCGGCAATCCTTGGCTTAGCGGAATTGTAAGTGTCTAGAAAGACCGCATCGCCCGTCAGGTGGTAGCCGCGAAGCCCGGTTTCCATATCCAACATGTAGCGCATCAGCAGACGAGAGCTGGCTATGACCTGATCGGTATGGTCCACCCAGCGCAGAGACGCCGTGAGCGACAGGATTTCCACCACCAGCGTGGCCGCCAGCAAGACCAGCAGCACGACTGGTATCAGAACTGTGCGGCGCAACAGTTTCTGGAAGCGGCGTTGGTCCATAAAAGGTAGTCAGCACACCAGACGGGGATGGGGGAATGATACCGCAAGTCGGTGTGCATCTGGTGCTGGGCCTAATCCCAAGTTGCCGGGGTTCCTTGCACCAAACCATCGTTGGACTTCGCCGAATCTACAACTCCGCAAACGTATCAGACGGCATCGGGTAGGGATTCCCAGGGAAACGTTGCGGACCAGCTCACCAGCGGTAAAGCTTCCCCTTTCGCAGCCGAAAACGTTCTCCGCGCCACTCCACTTCCTGTCCGGCGAAGCTGGCAAACCAAACAGCCAAGGCGACGAAATCGCGCAGTGGCAGGAGCCACAAGTCCCTCACTACCTGCGGATCTCCCAGAACACCTCGCCCCAGCTTGACAGCGGCACTGAACCGCATGGCCGTAGTGAGCACGAGCACCGCCCAGGTCCACCAGGTGAAGGGAGCGGCGATGACTGCGAACACCGCCCAGGCGAGGGCGAAGGTCACGACTAGCCCGAAATACTGCGCTGGCCGACGGTCCCTGACATTGCGGGCCCAGCGCAGCTGATGCGCCCAGAAATCGCCGAATGTGTAATCGGGCAGCGCCGTCTCAACGATCACATCTGCCAGCTCGACCTGGTATCCAGCGGCGGCAGTACGGGCGCCCAGTTCGTAGTCATCGCCGAGATAATCCACCAACGCCTCTAGGCCACCGGTTTCCCGCAAAACTGTCTTGGTAGTCGCGATGGTGGCTCCCAGCCCAAAACGGATGCCTTCCAACGCCCGCGCCACCAACACGCCACCGGCGAAGTCGGTGCTGAGCCCCAGCGCCTCCAGCCTTGAGCCCAGGGTCTTTCCGGCCAAGCCGCGGTAGAGCGAGGTGGTCATGCCGACTCCAGGGTCCACCAGCGGCGCGACAACGCGTTGCAGATAGTCACGCGGGACTAGGATGTCGCTGTCATTGATAACGATGTGCTCGTACTTCGCCTGCGGCAGCATCTGCGCCAGGTTGCTGACTTTGCCGTTCAACCCCAGCGCCTGCGGACAGTGCACTACCCGCACTTGCCGCAGGGGAAATTCTTCCCGCAACTTCTGCACCAGCGCCAGAGCCGGTTCATCAGCATCGCTGACCCCGAACAGCACTTCGTATTCGCCGTAGTCCAGCAGACAATGGCTACGGAAGGCGAGGTACATGTGGGGGTCGACGCCTTTCAGCGAGCGCAAAATGCTCACCGGAGGAGCGAACTTCGGGTGCGACTTGTACTTCAGTTCCCGCTGAAAACGGCTGGCCGCCCACATACTCAGCGCAAAGTAGGCTGTGCCCGCCAGCGCGAGTAGCGCACAAATCGCAGCCACGACGGGAAGGATGGAAGGCATGGAGAGCTGTTCAGATTAGCAGAAGCGAAGCGCCCTACTCGTAGCGCAGCGCTTCGATAGGGTCAAGCATGGCGGCCTTCCACGCCGGATAGATTCCGAACACAAGTCCGATAACCACCGACACGCCGGTCGCCGTCAGCACCCAGGCGGGGGACAAGCTCGCAGGAAGAGCGGGGAAGACCAGCGGAACAATCGCGGTCAGGATCCCGCCAAACAAGATGCCGAGCACACCGCCGGCCGCGGTCAGCGTCATGGCTTCCAGCGTGAACTGGAGCAGCACATCGCGTTTGCGCGCACCAATCGCTTTGCGCACGCCAATCTCGCGGGTCCGTTCCGTCACTGAAACCAGCATGATGTTCATCACGCCCACTCCGCCCACGATCAGAGCCACGCTCGACACAGCAAACATGAACACAAAAATGCCGCCGGTGAGCTGGTTCCAAGTGTCACTGAGCGCGTCCTGGCTGAAGACGGCGAAGTTGTCGGGCTGGCTGGGTCCGAGATGACGGCGCCGGCGCAGCAGGGATCGCATCTCGTCCATTGCGGTATCCATATCGGCGTGCGAGGTCGCTTTGGCCGTGATCCAGTATTGTTTCTGTTCAGGATGCAGCTTGTGCAGGGTCGCGATGGGCATGCGCACGATGTTGTCTTCGGGATTGGAGCCGTTGCCGAACGCGGCCTTGCGTTTGGCCAGCACCGCGATCACCTGGAACAGCTCGCCTTCGATGGAAACTTCTTTGCCGACTGGATCTTCGTTGCCAAAGAGCTTCTCAGCGGTGTCGCTGCCCAGAACGGCCACTTGACTGCGGTGCTCATTCTCGGTTTCCGTAAACCAGCGACCGCGCACAATCTTGAGATCATCGGTCCGGATGGTGTCCGGCAGGTCGCCGTCGAGGATGGTGTTCTTAGACTTCCGGCCCTCGTACTTCACCGCGAAGGTCCCGGTGCCGAACTGCGGCAGCATGATGCGCAGGCTGGCGGTCACCGCCTTGAGGTGCGGGAGATCGCGCATCGCCAGCGCATCCTCCAGCACCAGCTCCTTGCGGGTAAGCATCTCGGTCGTTGGGCGCCCAAAAGTAAAAGGCTCGATGTGAAAGGCGAAGATCATGTCGGAGCCCATGTCGTTCAGCATGCCTTCCACATTGGCATTCAGGCCACGCACCACCGAGGAGATAACGATGACCATCATTACCCCAATGACGATGCCCAGCACCGTCAGGCCGGAGCGCATCTTGTTGCGAACGATGGTCTCCAGCGCCATGCGCAGGATCTCTTTGTAGTCGCTACGGCGCATAAGCTACAGCTCAAATCGTAAGGCCGCGATGGGATCCAGTTTGGCCGCCTGTCGCGCGGGATAGACACCGAAGAAAATTCCCACGCTGGCAGAAACCACCAGGCCGGCAACGATGGCCCACACTTTAATCACCGATGGCATTCCGATCAGCAGTGTGACCAGCTTGGCAATGCCGACGCCTCCGGCCACTCCGAGCAGGCCGCCCACCAGCGCCAGCGTCACTGACTCAATCAGGAACTGCCGCAGCACATCGCGCGGTCGCGCTCCCAGCGCCTTGCGGATACCGATTTCGCGCGTCCGCTCGGTCACCGACACCAGCATGATATTCATGATCACGATTCCGCCGACAATCAACGAAATGGAAGCGATCACGATCATTACGATGAAAAACGTTCCGCTCAGATTGGCCCAGATGGAAAGGAAGCTCTGGTTGGTCTCAATGACGAAGCTGTCTTTCTCGCCCACCCGGTCGTGGCGCCGCGAGCGCAGTACCACACGCATCTGGTCGATGGCGCGCTCGAAGGGCGCGCCCACGCCATAGGCCTTGGCCCAGATATTCACGCTCTTGTGCGCACCGTAGGCCTTCATCCATGCTGCGATGGGCATGATGACGTAGTTGTCGCGGCTCTGTCCCAGGGTCTTCCCTTCCTTCTTCCCCACGCCGACCACGCGATACTCCCGGCCGTCCACCCGGACGTCTTTGCCCAGCGGGTCGGTGTTGCCCAGCAGCTTCTCCCGGATGTCGTCACCGATAATGACGACCGGCGCGGCGCTGTTCTCGTCGTTCTCGTTCAGCATGCGCCCCGACACTACGTCGAGGTCATAAATGCGGGCCATGGTCGGGGTCCAGCCGCGCACCATGGTGTCGGCGCTACTTTGCGTGCCGTACACCACCTTGCCGTTGAAGTTGCGGACCGACGCACCCACCACGGCGCAAGCGTCGCAACCTTCCACCGCCGCACGGTATTCATCGAGGGTCAGGTCCTTGCGCTTGTTCCCCTCAATGAACTCATCCACGTCGGTCACCACGTTGGGCAATTTGCTGGTAATGAAGACGTCGGCGCCCAGATTGAATATCTTCTCCGCAACATAACCATTGATGCCATTTACGAACGTGACCACGGCAATTACCGCCGCGACTCCGATCACCACACCCAGCAAGGTGAGGATGGAGCGCAGTTTGTTGGCCCACAGCGAGAGCAGCGCGATGCGGATGGCTTCGGTAATATTCATGGCGGACGCGGAGGGCTAGGTCGGAAACAGTGTAACAAGCGGTCGCAACTGTCTCGGCAACCCTGCCTGGAAGCGAGCGGGTTATTATGTACAGGAGTTGCTCGACACTCCAAGAGACATCGGATGATCAACGGTAAACGGGTCGCGGTCGTTATGCCGGCCTACAACGCAGAGCAGACGCTGGAAGCCACGGTACGGGAAATTCCCGACCTGGTGGACATCCGCATCCTGGTAGACGACTACAGCAAAGACAAAACGGTTGCGCTGGCACGGCGTCTGGGGCTGCAAGTCTACGTGCATGACAAGAATTATGGCTACGGCCGCAACCAGCAAACCTGTTACCAGGAGGCCCTCGCCGCGGGCGCGGACGTCGTCATCATGGTGCATCCTGACTACCAATACACTCCGCTGCTCATCACCGCCATGGCGAGCATGGTGGCCTACGAGGTTTACGACGTCGTGCTGGGCTCGCGCATTCTTGGCGGACAGGCCCTGCGCGGCGGGATGCCCCTTTACAAGTACATCTCCAACCGCTTTCTTACCGCGTTCGAAAACCTGTTTCTGCGGGTGAAGCTCTCCGAGTATCACACCGGATACCGCGCCTTCAGCCGCCAGGTGCTGACCGACCT
>Ga0209048_10004486_pt1 | contig 13344 bp, 10 predicted proteins | sample FrelakmetCRP12CR_FD_187146 | JGI IMG/M metagenome (GOLD analysis project Ga0209048, IMG submission 187146) | Freshwater lake sediment microbial communities from the University of Notre Dame, USA, for methane emissions studies - CRP12 CR (SPAdes)... | ecosystem: Environmental > Aquatic >... | reverse complement strand
CCCGGATCCCACCGATGGTACCAATGCCACCAGCATTGCCATTGGACAGGGTGACGTGCAGGTTACGGCGCTCCAGGTGGCAACCTTCATCGCCGCAGTCGGAAACGGGGGCACGCTTTACCGCCCGCAGTTGGTGGAGAAGGTTCAGCCCGTCACCGGTGATGCAATCACCGTCTTCCACCCGCAGGCCAATGGCACCCTGCCCGTTACGGCCGCGAACTTGAAAGTCATCCAGGATGCCATGCGCAGCGTGGTAAATAACCCAAAAGGCACGGCCTATTCCAGGTTTGTGGGCTTCCCTTTCCCCGTAGCTGCAAAAACCGGCACCGCTGAGAGCGGTGCAACCGACCCGCATGCCTGGTTCGCCGGATACAGCCTGGCCGGCCTGCCCGATAAACCAGATATCGCCGTGGTGGTGCTGGTCAACAACCAGGGCGAAGGCGCCACCTGGGCTGCACCCATCTTCCGGCGTGTGATGGAAATTTACTTCAACGGTAAACCTCAGACGGTTTACCTATGGGAATCCACCTTTGGGGTCGTCAATCCAGATTATGGTGCTCCCGCACCGACCCCCACCCCGAGCCCGTAACACTTCGCTTTGCATGCCCACACAACAAATCTCCGGACTCATCGTCCGCTCCCAGTCAGGCTTCTTCACAGTGCAGACCGAAAGCAGCACAGTGACCTGTCATCTGCGCGGCCGTCTCAAGCAGGGTAAACACCTGGGCGATATCGCTGCGGTCGGAGACCGGGTGCAGGTCACCTGTCAACCAGATGGGACGGGGAGCATCGAAGCCATTGAATCGCGGCGCAGTTCCCTAGTCCGGCTGGACCCAAGACCCCAAGGCGTTTACCAGCAAGTCATTTTAGCCAACCCCGACCAGGCCGTGTTCGTCTTCGCCTGCGCGAGTCCCACACCCCGCCTGCGCATGCTGGACCGGTTCCTGGTCATTGCCGAAAAACAGGGGCTGCCGGCGGTCATCATCGCCAACAAGATCGATCTGGTGAGCCGCGCACAGGCAGAGAAGATGTTCGGCTTCTACCTGCCCATCGGTTACCCGGTCATTTATGCCTGCGCTTATACCGGCCAAGGCGTGGAGGAACTGCGGGAGCGGCTGACCGGTAAAGTGTCTGCGCTGGCCGGACCGAGCGGCGTGGGAAAATCCAGCCTGCTAAATGCAGTCCAGCCGGGTCTGGGACTGGCTGTGCGAGAGATCAGCGAGGCGTTCCACAAGGGGCGGCACACCACCATGGTGCGTCAATTGTTCCCGCTGGATGGCGGTGGCTATGTGGCCGACACTCCCGGCCTGCGTTCGCTGGCACTGTGGGACACCGAGCCAGAGGAACTGGATGGCTATTTCCCCGAGCTGGCTCCGCTGGTGGCGACCTGCCAGTTCAATGACTGCACCCACAAGACCGAGCCGGGCTGCGCAGTGCGGGCCGCCGTAGAGGCGGGCAGGATACATCCCCAGCGCTACGATTCATATTTGCGGCTGAGAGCGGGAGAAGAGGCATGACCGATAACTGGGGATTGCTAGGAAATGAATGGGCGGTCGAGATGCTCAAGCAGCATCTCACTCGGAATTCCGTCCGCCATGCCTATCTTATTACCGGACCTCCCGGCCTGGGCCGCCGCACCCTGGCGCTGCGCTTCGCCCAGGCTTTAAACTGCCCAAATCCGGTCGCTCCCGGCGAACCCTGCGGAAAATGTAAAACCTGCCAGCAGATCGAGCGGATGCAATACGCCGACCTGGCTGTTATTCAAGCCGAAAAGGAAGGCGGCACGCTGAAAGTGGAACAGATCCGCTCCGTAAGGCAGAGTCTCTCGCTCAAGCCGTACCAGGGAAAATACCGCGTGGCGCTCTTTTTGCGGTTCCAGGAAGCCAACCCCAACGCGGCCAATGCCTTGCTCAAAACGCTGGAAGAAGCCCCGGCGCACGTCATTTTGCTCCTGACCGCGGACACGGCTGAGCAGCTCCTGCCGACCATCGTCTCCCGCTGTGAAGTGCTGCGGCTGCGTCCGGTGCCGGTGGACAGGGTGGAAGCTTTTCTCAAAGAGCGCGAAGTAGTCCCGGTTTCAGGGCGGGACAGCGCGGATGATGACTCTGCCTGCCTGCTGGCTCACATTTCCGGCGGACGACCCGGATATGCCTTACGCCTGATGCAGGACAGGGAGGCACTGGATTTCCGGACGAAACGTCTGAATGATCTGCAAAGCCTGCTCTGCTCCACGCGCCGTGAGCGCTTCACTTACGCCGAAAAACTGACCGACCGGAAAAATGAGGCGGAGGCGAAAGAGCGCTTTCGTGAGACACTTCTTCTTTGGCTATCCTTCTGGCGGGACGTGCTCCTGCGTGCAACCGGTTCCGGGGCCTCGCTCACCAACGTGGACTACAGCGAAGCTGTTGATGCTCTGGCTGCCAAGCTGACACTTCCTGAGGTGCGGAAACTGGTCAGCGACGCAGAGGGAGCGATTGATAAACTGGAGCGGAATGTCAACGCCCGCCTGCTGGCAGAAGTCACCCTGCTGGATTGGCCAATAAATTCATGAGTAGAAAACATCTTAACCACAAAGGCTCAAAGGCTCAGTTTTCTACCAGCGTGGTTCATCCCATACGGTTCTCCCTCTGCTTGCTGGCAGTGCTTGTGCTGTTCGTCTCCTCCTGTACCCCGGCTCAAACCCCCGCCCCAACCTCCACTGTGACGCAGACCGCCTTCCCCACGCGGACGCCGACTGCCACTTTCATCCCCACCCAAACGCCCACCCTCACTCCCACTCCCGAACCGGTTTGGTACCAGTTGCTCGACCCATCCATGAGTGTCTTAAAATACAATTACGCCCAGGTCAATAACCCGAGGGCGAGGAAATATATCAGCCTGAAGGATGCCGAGGCAAAAACGGGTAATTTCGGTTACCTGCCAAACTATCCGGCTTACGTGTCTTACACCGCCACCGATACCCTTGACGGCCGCACTTTCTATTATGACCCCGTAGATAGCGGCTGGATGGATGGGGCCGACCTGCAAGTCCTGACTCCGTCCGCCTTCACCGGCGTCCTGGTGACCCGCGAAGTGGCCTTCCGCTTCGGCTGGGTGCTGGTTGATACCCAGAGCGTCAACGCGGCGGGGGTACCCATCCATAGTTATACCCGTTACCAGATCGTGCATGAAGTGCCAGCAGTGACGGAAAACCCGGGATATGTCGCCGTCGGTGCAGATGAGTGGCTACCGGAGGATAAGGTTGCACTGGTCAGTCCGCAGGTCCCAGCCGATGCGGGAGCAAACACCTGCCGGTTTATCTATGTCAACCTGGCAATACAGACGTTGACCGTTTTCGACAAATGCAAGCTTTTTTTTGCCACCCTGATCTCTTCCGGAGCAAATTCCTGGACGTTCGAGGGTCGGTTCACCATTCAAAACAAAAATCTGCCTTACATAAATATCACTCCACCGGCCGAGTCCACCAGCGAGTATTACATCGAAGGTGTGCCATATTTCATGAGCTATGCTTTAAATTTTGGCTTTCACGGCGCCTACTGGCACGATAATTTTGGGACGGCGGCCTCGCATGGCTGTATCAACCTTTCTCCAGCGGATGCGAAATGGCTGTACGATTGGGCCGGTCTGGGGGCGGTGGTTATCATCAGTGCGGGGAAATAAAACCTGTTTTATGTCGCGGGTGCTTTTGCTGCGGATCCTTTTTGCGAGACCCTCCCAGCCAGGGTTGCCAGCACTGCGCCGATCGCGAACAGAACGATGTTCAAGATGAAGGGCAGGCTCTTATTGAGACCGGAAAGCGTCCCGGCAATCCAGCCGAAGGGGGAAGAGATCAGGATCGTGCCAACATACATGATCGACTGGATGCGGGCACGTTCCTTTGGATCAACTGTCAGTACGACCATCTGATCCACGAGCGGACTGACTGCGGCAAAGCAACACGCTTCCAAGAATACGCTTATAACCAGAAAGAAATAGCCATGGACGGGAGCAGTGACCAGAAGCAATTGGCTGAGGACGTAGCCGAGAAAACCGAGTACCAACGGCAGCTTGGAGTGCATTTTGCTGATGCGCGGCATCACCACAAAAAAGAAAAGCAGCATGATGGCAGATTTGATAAATGGAAAGTAAGCCAGATTCCGAGCCGGGACATGCAGTTTCTCTGTCACAATGATCGACCAGAAACTTCCGCTGATTATGTATGAAATGCCAAGCACCAAGAGAATCCCGGCAGTGTAGAGCGTCTGTGGTGAATGGAGCAGGGTGCGTAAAACACCTTTATACTCACCCAGCACGCCAAAGACGCTCTGATGGCGCGTTTCCTGCAGGCGGACTTTGCCCTGCCCGGTCTCCTGCGTCATGTTGTAGGTAATGATCGCTTTCAGTGTAAACATGACTGCCGCAAAGATGTAAAGCCCGCGCATGGTCGGCACAAGCGAAAAAGTACCGATCAATATTCCCGCCAGTGGCGCAATAAAGCCCACTACAATATTGGCAATATAGATCCAGGTGTAAATATCAACCAACTGGCTTTGATCGGCATCTTCCACCAGCAGGCAAGTCCATGAATTAGAGGTGATACGCCAAACGCTGTTAATCACTCCTGCGGTCAGGAAAAACCAATAATTCTGGGCCAGGGCCGAGATCAACGCCGGAACACTCCACGACAGGATATCAAAGATCAGGGTTGTGCGCCTGCGCCCCAGTTTATCGGTGACCACACCGCTCAACAGAGCCATGACGATCTGAAAGCCCCAACTGATGCTGACAATCAGGCCTATTTGTTTATCAGACAGGCCAAGAGCCAACATGTAAATCGAAACATACGGGGCATACAAGTTGAAAGGGATGCCCCAAATGGGCTCGGTATACACACAGCCGCGCGGGTTCCCGCGCAGGCTCTTCAGGGTGGTGATCAACGAGTGATTATTCAAACAAGCAAACTCCTGACCGCCTTCCAACGGTTTGACTTTGAGTTGTGCAATGCCACTGTGAGGAATATCCCCTGCGGAGAGGAGGCGGCATCTGTGCAATGGATTATATTGCGGTAATAGGTTGTGCCTTCAATTACAAGGGCTTGCGGTAAATGGTGTTGCGTTTGACAATTTGAAATCCGCAGCTTTCATACAGGCGTGTTACACCACTCGTGCTATCACTGTCTGCAGCCAGAGCAGACTCGGTCATACCTGCATTTTTTTGTGTTTGAAGACTAAGAGCGATCAGTGCGCGGGCCAGCCCGCGCCGACGCCAGCCTAAATCAACGCCAATGCCTTCGGTGTAGCCACGTTTTCGATTGAACTGTTCGTTCTCATCTTGATCGATAAATGTCAATACGTGCCCGACTATTTGGTCGGTGGTTCTATCCCAAGCAACCTGCCAGAAGTTCGGCTGAAAATGGGGACTCACCAGCCATTCTTGATAATCCTCTTCGGATGGCTTTTTATACCCCCATTCTTCCTGGCTGGTCTCATCAATAGATTTCCAGATGAGGCGATAATGGTCAGGGGAAACCGGGCGTAGTTCCAACCCGGGGGGCAAGGGAAATTCGGGTATGTCTTCCAGACCTGGTCGAACCATCTCGTAAAAATAGCGTATGGCCTGATAGCCCGAACGCTCCAACAGGATGGCTGTACCTGCCTGGAATTGGGAGACACCCCCTTGAAAAAATTTAGCCTGTTCTGGCGGGTGAACTGCAGCGATGTCGCGCAGGTGGTTCTCCATCCATAACAACATGGCTTTTCCAATTCCGTTTCGCCGCCATTCAGGGACGAGAAAACCGTTATGTTCGTACAACCGCCCGGTTGGGCTTTCATCCCTCCACCACCCGCGTGAATAGCCGATCACTTCACCCGCGATTTCTGCAATGATCATATCCTTGTATAGGTCACAGTTACTGAGAAGCTTATATGCACTAGCTAAATATTCAGCAGTCACCTTGCGCTCAGTTTTATCTGCGCCCTCACTGGCGGTCAAGACTGTGGCCAGATAGGGATAGTCACTCCCGCCTTGAAAATGGCGGAGGGTCATTCCAGGGGTGGCAGAAGTTTTATTTTTAGCCACCCTGCATCCTCCGTTTGCGCCTGCGCCGGTATTGCTCGTGGATCTCGGCTACGTGTTCCACTTTCTCCTCAATCGCCACTTTCAGCCAGAATTCCCCTTTTTCAGCGGTCCCTAAACTTCCTGCTCCGTAGGCGCCGGTGCGGGTATCGTCCTCCCAAGGCGGGTTGGCAGTCAGGGCACCACCCTCGATCCAGTCCATGTAGTAGTTGGGGGTGGTGATGAAATTGGTTTCATCCACGGCGCGCTCGAGATGGACAAGTTCCGGGCGCAGGTGCAAAATGAGCGAAGTCTCCAGTTCGCAGGCATGACCCATTCCGCCCGGTCTGGATTGGCGCCTGGCTTCCAGCGCGGCGACGCCCTGCGGCCCGGAAAGATACAGAAAGGCCGTGGCACAAAATATTTGCGGATATTTCTCCCCGGCGTACTTGACAATGTTTACTAAAAATGATGAGTTGCCGCCGTGCCCGCTCATTAGATAGAAGCGGGTGAAGCCGCGCCCCACGAGCGTGTCCACCACTGCCAGCCAGAAATCTTCGAAGACTCGCCCGCCCACGTTAAATGTTCCGGGAAATGAGCGACGGTGCGTACTGACCCCATAAGGGAAGACAGGTAATGAAAGCGCCTGCTCCGGGACGGTTCGAGCTGTACCCCGCCCGATGGCTTCGATGATGAGCGTATCAGTGGACAGCGGGGCGTGGTAGCCATGCTGTTCAGTATGACCGATGGGGAGGATGGCCACCTTTTCGCAATCCCCCGAAAGCGCAAACGGACCCGCAGCCTTCCCAGATAAAACAATGGAGGGAACGCCTCGTCCCAAATCCAGCCCAGGAGGTGTCAGCACATAGACGGAGGTAAACCCATCTTCGAGCAGGTTCCCGACCAGGTTGTGCACCAATGCTGCGAAAACCTGCTCCTGTACTTCCAGCCCGCTCCCGGGCCAGCCGAAGGGGATGGCTGGGAGGATGCCAACGGGTTGGGTCGTTTTCAGCAATGCAGGGAGGGTTTCCGGGTCTGGTATATTTCCGAGCGGCATGCTGCCGAGTGGCAAGAGCAGCGGCGTTTCGCGCGGCAGGGCGGCCACTTCAGGCCAGGTCAATTCGTCAAAGCGGAAGAAGTCAGGCATGGTCGTTCCTCGTCAACTGCTTCCTGTATATGTACGAGAACTTTGTACAAGCTAAATGCAGGTAATTACAGGGAAATTGGTTCACCTATTTGCACAGTATATTGTAAAAACCCGGTTCCTGAAAGAAACCGGGTTTCTGTGTTGTTACAAATGGCGGGTGCTGTGCGGATCGAAGGCGTCCCTCAAACCATCGCCCATCAGGTTGACGCTCAGGATGACCAACACGATGAACAGGCTGGGGAAGACCCACAACCACCAGGCCCCCTGAGACATGAAAGACTGGGAATCTCCCATCATGTTGCCCCACGTGGCGGTGGGTGGCTGGACGCCCAATCCGAGGAAGGAGACGTAGGCTTCGGTCAGGATGGCGCTGGCCAGGCCGAGCGTGGCTGAGACGACGATGAGGCCCAGCGTGTTGGGCACCAGGTGGGTGAAGAAAATGCGACTTTTGCTGGCACCCAGCGACTGGGCGGCAGAGATGTAATCCATCTCGCGCAACGAGAGCATGTTGGAGCGCACGATACGGGCCAGGTACATCCAGGAGGTCAGGCCGATCACAACGATCACGATAACGACGCTACCGCTGAAGGTTCGGCCCATAAAATTAATCGTGGGAATATTGTGGCCGAGGACCTTGGCCAGGACGATGAGCAGGAAGAGGGAAGGGATGGAGAGCATGGCTTCGGTAAAACGCATGATCACGGAATCCACCCAGCCGCCCAGGTAGGCGGCAATGCCGCCCAGAACGGTGCCGATAGAAACTTCCAGGATGACTGCCAGAACTCCGATGAACAGGGAGATCTGCCCACCATAAATAATGCGGTTGAATACGTCGCGTCCATTGCTGTCCGTGCCAAAAAAATGGCTAAAAGTTGGGGAATTCATCCGCATGTGTAAATCCCCAAGATTGGCAGCTTTTTCTGGAACTATGATCGACCCACCAATGATAAACACAGCGATGAGAATGATGCCAATCGCACCTGCCAGAGCCATGCGGTGTTTGCGGAAGCGCCGCCAGACGAGCTGGCCGGGCGTCAGGGGCATTACTCCGCCAACCGTCTCAGCCTTCAGGATCGGGACGAATGTCGCGGATTCGGTCTGATCTGTCATCCATTCCTCCGAACTTTAGCTCAAGCGGATGCGCGGATCCACGAAGGTATACAGCACATCCACGATAATTGTAAAAAACACCACAGCCGACCCGGTAAGGAGCAGCACACCGTTGACGACCGGGAAATCACCGCGCTGGGCATATTCCCAGAACAGGCGTCCCATGCCCGGCCAGGCGAAGATCGACTCGGTGACCAGCGCTCCGCCCAGCAGGAAGGGGATGTCCAGACCGATGATGGTGATGAACGGCAGGGCGGCATTGCGCAAGGCGTGCTTGTACAGCATGGTACGCGCGCTGAGTCCCTTGGCGCGCGCTGTGCGCACGTAGTCCAGCCCGAGCACCTCCAGGATGCTGGAGCGCAGGAAGCGTGAGTACCCGGCTACCTGAATGATCACCAGGCAGGAGACCGGCAGAACCAGGTGCCGGGCGAGGGCGGGAATATTTTTTGGATTCCAGATGTCCGCCCCGGTGGGCAGGTAAGGCAGGTGCCAAGCCTTGAACTGCACGGCAAAGATCTGCATCAATCCGAACGCGATGAAGAAGATCGGCATGGAATAGCCGATGAAAGAGAAGGAGGTGATGATGTTATCGATGGCGGAATACTGTTTTACCGCCGAGACGATCCCCAAGATCAACGATATGATAATAATGAAAATTTCGGATGTGACCATCAAGATCAATGTTAAAGGGAGACGCTGCTGAATGAGAGTCAAAACAGGCTGGCGGGAAAAAAATGAGTCACCCAGGTTGCCGTGCAAAGCAAACCACAGCCATTTAACATACTGGACCGGGAGAGGCTGATCCAAGCCCAGACTGTGGGCGATGGCGGCCCGGTCAGCGGCGGTCATCCCCTGTTTGTTGGCGTACTGGGACATCGGGTCGGCTGAATAATGGGTCAGTAGAAAGCAGACCCCGGTGATGATCAGTAAAATGAACAGCGCCTGGAAGAGACGACGAGAGATATAAGTCCACATGGATCCGTTAGCTCCTGTCTGGCTGGAACGGAGAGAAAAGGGGATCAGGGGGCAAGCCCCTGATCCCCAGAAAGAACATCAAGGTAAAACTACTTGACGTCCCAATCGAACATGTCGCCCATCATGCCACTGATGACACTAGTGGGCGGGAGAATCATACGATCCGTATAGGACATGACATTCGCGCGGGCATAGATCGGGATAACCAGCGCGTTGTCGAACATGTATTGCTGGACCTTATCGACGGCTATCTTGCGGGTGGCCGGATCGGCGCTGGCATTGACAGCCGCAAACAGGGCATCCAATGCGGGATCGCAGATGTGATAGTTATTATCCCCACCCTGGTTCTGGTTCGAGACCACTGTGGAGCACAGGAAACCGTCCGTGTAAGGATCGGGATAGAAGCCTGTGGTGTAGCCGGCCATGTCGAAGTTGCCGGTGGCCATATCGGCGCCCGAGGCATAGTTACCAAAGAATGTGCCGGAAGGCGTGTGGATGGGCTTGAACTCGACACCAATCTTGGCCAGCATGCCCTGGACTGCAACTGCCATGTCCTTGCGGAGCTGCTTGGTTGTGGTTTCGAAGTTGAAGGACAACTTGGTATCCACACCGTTGCACATGCCATGGCGGTATCCGGTCTTCGTATCTACCGTGTAGCCAGCATTTTCCAGCAGGGTCTTGGCCTGTTCCGGATCATACGGGTAAGGGGTCAGGCTGGTGTTGTACCAGTAGGAGTTTGGCCACAAGGAGGCCGGGACGGTGGTCTTGCCGAACAGGAGGGTGTCGACGATGGTCTGGCGGTCGATGCCCAGGATGATGGCTTTGCGCACGTCCACATTCTTGAACGGGCAGAAACCTTCGTAGTCGCTCTGACCAACGCCGGTGCCTTTCACGCCCATGTTGAACAAATAATGCTCAAACTCCGGGCCGGCGTCCACACGGGTGTGGATGGCAGGCTCGAGGGCGGGCAGGTCGGCCAAGTCAGATTCGGCAAAGTCCGGGACAAAGTCCACATCGCCGGTCTTCAGGGCTGCCTTGGCTGTCTCAGGATCCGGAACGAACTTGATCAGGATCTGGTCCAGCTTGGGGTGACCCTTCCAGTAGTTCGGGTTGGGAAGCATGACCAAATGGTCGCCAGCGATCCAGTCGGTGATGACAAACGGGCCGGAAGAAATGGTCGGCCAGTGAGTGAAGGGTTCTTTCTCCAGATTGGTCTTGCCCTGCAGGAGGTGCATCGGCTGGATGCTACCCTGGTTATTGGGGCCGGAGGTGAACAGCGTCTGCCAGCCCGGATAGAGGCTCTTGAAGTGCAGGACGACGGTGTTGTCATCCGGGGTGTCAACGCTGGTGATCTGGTCGTAGCCGGCGCGGCTATAAACTGCATTGCCGGGGTCGACTTCCACCTGCCAGGTGAACTTCACATCCGCCGAGGTGAGCGGCTGTCCATCGGACCAGTAAAGGCAGGGCTTGAGGTGCCAGGTGATGGTCAGGCCATCGGCTGAAACACCGCCGTTGAGAGCGGTGGGAACTTCGACTGCCAACTCGGGAATGAAGTTGTTATTGGCATCCCATGTGGCGAGACCAACCAAAATGCCCTGGGTGATCCACTGGGCGAAGGACATGGAACTGAAGAGCCCACTTAACAGGTCTGGTTCCTGGGAAAAAGCAACGGTGACGGTCTTGCCGCCCGTGGGGAACGGAATTGCTGCAGTTCCAACAGCCGGTGAGCACCCGGTCGCAGCTTGAGTCGGAGGCGGCGGGGGTGGGACAACTGTTGCCGGAGCCACAGTAGTGGCTGCGGGGCCGCAGGCTGCCAAGAGCAGGCTGGTCAATGCGATCAGCGATACTAGAAAAAACATTGAACGTTTCACAATCTCTCTCCTCTTAAAGTATGGGAAAACTAAAGGTTGGGTTGGGGAAAAAACAAAAAAATAGTATCGGTGCCAGGCACCTCCTCTCTGCAGTAATAAGGAACATTATACAATTATTTTTGTAAATAGCAACAGCCTGTTGAATGCTAATATGGCCTCTGTCCCTTATCAATTATAGTTTGAATGTTAATAGTATTCGTAGTAGAGCCTGTGGATATGTGAATAACTCTAACGACCCGGAAGTACTGGCTTGACCCCGAGCATAGCCCACACAGGTGGTGTATTTAATGACATCCTCACATGTTAGTCCTGTGGATAAGTTCCGGAAATAATCAACTCTCTTGTCAGAAGGTCAAGGGACCAGTTTAAACACGAACGACAATGTGGATAACAATAAAACCACCCCCCACATATAGCGCATCATATTTCGAACAATTGAGCGACTTTTCCACAGACCGCGCGGGTTATCCACAGATTATTGGCAGTTATCCACAGTTTTTGGTGTTTGCCAGGCCGGGAGGTTGCCCATATATGGAATTACAACCCCTGGCTGGCGGCCAAGTTTTCCAACATTTCCTCTACAGAATCCAGAAAACGGTCCAACCCTTCCAGCCGCTCGTTGAAGGGGGCTCCTGTCAGCCCGAGCGTTTCACAAGCAGCCTGCCATTTTGATTGGTGCGTTGGAGGAAGTATTGTGGCAGACAGCGTCCAGGTATGGACCAGTGGCCAGAGGATAGACTGCGGGAACTCGCCTGCCAGCAGGGCCTCGAACGACTGTTTGTAATAAGCCACGCGGGGCACAGCGATACTGGCAAGGTGATCCCGATTCCCAGACGTGACAAAGACCTTGTTTCGGCTGGTCGCTTCGACAAATGTTTTTTCCCACTCCGGCAGGAATTTGCCCAGGGTGGCTGCATCAACCTGCGCTTCGCCGAGCAACCCCAGGAGCCCGGCGGTGAGACCTGGGGCGCCAGCCGACCTGGCCCGCTCCTGAAACTGGAGCAGGAAGCGTCGTTCGGCCAGCGGACCGCCGGTCAGCAGGGCGACGGCATTGGCGGCGTGGTTGACACCTTTCAGGTAAGAGAGCAGCCGCCTCGGGCCGGTCTCCTGGCTGAGTTGCAGGCCGTTCCAGATCTGACGGGCGTGTTCGGCATTTCGACGGGCACGTGCCAGGATATTGACCGGCTCATTGTACTCGGCCCGCACCCCGGCCTGAACGAATTCGAAGAAATGTTGTGTGACATAAAGTGGCAGAGGGTCGTAGAGTTCGGGTCCCAGCCAGGGGTTGATGCGCAGTTCCTTCGGCTTATCGTATTCACTGCGAGGGTTATGGACGATGTCCAAGTGGATTTCGGGCGTAAGAGGCAAAATCTCGCGACGGATTTTTACTTTCCCGGCATGGACAAGGACAATGTCTATATCGGTGGAATTGCCAAGGAAGGGATTTTCAGAACGCAAGGAACCGGTCAGGTAAGCCGCGACCAACCCGGGGTCTGCCAGGGCCCGTTTCTGGGCGGTTTCTTTGGCGATACGGATAAGTGTCTCGCGGGTGATACGCATCAAAAAACTCCCTATATGGCAATCAAAGCGGGCTGGTATGGAGGCAAGTGAAGGGTCTCGCGGATGCGGTTCTCGATAATGCTGAGATGCTTCGGGTGGTGGACAAAATCCAATGGGTTAGTGTCAATGGTCAGCACGGGTGTGCCATCATAAGGTCGGGAGAAGAAGTCTTCGTAAGCCCGGTTGAGTTCATGGATGTAATTGTGCTCCATATTGCGCTCATAAGTGCGGTCGCGCAGGGCAATGCGCTGCATCAACACCTCGGTGTCGGCGCGCAGATAAACCAGCAAGTCGGGCATCGGAATTTTCTCGGCCAGTGCCTCGTGGACGCGCTTGTACATTTCCAATTCGTCACCTTGAAGGTTGATGCTGGCGAAGAGAGAGTCTTTGGCGAAGGTGTAATCTGAGAGCAGGGATTTGCCGGATTCAACGATGGCGGTCACACCGCGCCGTTGCTGGTGGTAGCGGCTGAGGAGGAAGAAGATCTGGGTCTGGAAGGCGTAACGGGCGCGGTCGGAATAGAAATCGGAGAGGAAGGGATTTTCTTCGAAGACTTCGAGCAGAAGCTCCGCCTCGAATGACGGCGCCAGCATGCGTGCCAGGGTGGTCTTGCCAACCCCGATGACTCCTTCGATGGCGATGTACATG
>Ga0209048_10004485_pt1 | contig 13344 bp, 8 predicted proteins | sample FrelakmetCRP12CR_FD_187146 | JGI IMG/M metagenome (GOLD analysis project Ga0209048, IMG submission 187146) | Freshwater lake sediment microbial communities from the University of Notre Dame, USA, for methane emissions studies - CRP12 CR (SPAdes)... | ecosystem: Environmental > Aquatic >... | reverse complement strand
GACCGGCATTGCCGTTGCAAATGGTGCCGATTCAAGACGAAGCGAACAGAGTAAGATTTCATGAGCCCATCATATCGTGTAAATATAATCACACACAAGGGGCCTTTGGGTCGAGCGACAAAAGATTCGCTACATCCGTTAATTGGGCGATATCTGCACACTTAAGGGCATATTATGGTAAATATTAGCTCAATATTTGCACGGAACTCTACGCACGCTTGATATTCGATGTATAAAAAACATCACACTTATAAGCAATGATAACAACAGTTATCACATGTCTATACACGAATGTGATACCCTCCGATCATGGAATTGGCCGAACAGCCCCCTGAATTCGATTTGCGGCCAATTGCACCCAGCCCCCTGCTCGAAGGGCCACTGGCGGCGCTGCTTGAATGGCAGGCGATGGCGGAAGGCGCCTATTCGGCGAATACGCTGCGTGCCCAGAAAGCGGATGGCGCAATTTTCCAGGCGTTCTGCGAGTCCCGTCGCGAGCCGTACCTTCCCGCGGATCCGAAGACCATCTGCGCGTTCATTGACGATCGAGTGAAGGCGGGTAAGAAGCCTGCGACGGTGAAGCGCTATGTGGCGACCATCGCGCGGGTACACATCGCGGCGGGTTTACTCAATCCTTGCTCGAGCGAAGCCGTGCGGCTGGGGCTCAAAAAAATGGGGCGGGAGACTTCAGCCCGACAGGCACAGGCGCGTGCCTTAGGGTGGAAAGAAATCAAGGAATTTATCGCGAGCGCGGGCCAGGGGCTCCGAGCGGATCGCGAGCGCGCACTGCTCTGTGTGGCTTACGAAACGCTCGCGCGGCGCGGAGAACTCGTGGCGCTCGAGGTGCGCGACGTTGAGTTTTGGCCGAACGGAACCGGGCAGGCGCTGATTCGGCGGGGGAAGACCGATGCGGAGGGGCAGGGGAGGCTGGCTTATCTCTCACGCGAGACGGTGAAATGGTTAAAGATCTGGCTCGAGCATGCCGAGATCGTCGAAGGGCCGATATTTCGTCGGTTGATTGGTCGAGATGAAATTGGCGATGCTCTACATCCCGGCAGCATCGCGCCGATCTTCAAGCGCGTGGCGCAATGGATCGGTATGCCGGCGAGATTCGTGACCGAGGTGAGTGGCCACTCGACACGGGTCGGTGCGGCGCAGGATCTCGCAGAGCTCGATATAGACTTAGCGGCGATCACGCAAGCGGGGGGATGGAAGTCGACGCGGATGCCGCTGCAATATGCCGAGAAGATCAATGCGGCGAGGTCAGGAATGGCACGAGCGGCGGCCGTTACTGGCCGCGACGCACCGGTCCCCAAGGAGGGGTAGTAGCACTATGTCAGGCTTTCACGATACTCAATGCGCGGCGCGGCTCCCCGTGATTCACCGATGTCCCGACACTGGACGTCAATGGATAGGGGATTTTACTTCGATCAGTCGTTAACCTTATGCTCCTGCCCTCGCCACAGTGGTCGCTCTGAATGCTCTTCACAGAAAGATGCCGGCTTTGGCTCGAACAGTTCGCCCTAAGCGATCGACCGGACGCCGAACGGCTCTTAAGGGAATTCCAATTCGTCGACGCGGATACCTTCAATCACAACCTCTCCACGCTGATTACGAGCAAATTGCCGCGGGATGAGCCAGCCGCGTTTTACGTTGAACGCGAAGTGTCCTCGACCACCATGACAATGTACCCTCAAAAGAGGAAGTCGCGCGGTCGGGGTAAGAAGCCAACGTTGCGTGCAGAAGGACTTGCACGAGACGTCGTTCGCCCAAGGTACGTTAACCAGGTTGTGGGAAGCGAGGGTGTGATTGCCAGTCTGGTTAGCCAACTCCAACGGGGAAATCCTGCCCGCCGATGGGTGGCTCCAAGCACCGACATCCTACGCGAGATGCACGTTCGCCACCTCGTTGTCGTGACGGATTTAATAGGATCGGGATCACGGATAAGTAAATACCTGTCATTGCTTTGGAATACACGCTCCATCAAAAGCTGGAACTCGTATCACAAAGCTAGGATTTGGGTATTTGCATATGGGGCGACCAATTACGGGCTTCGCGTTGCGATTCAACACCGTTCCTCTCCGACCGTGGAATTCGTGTCGGAATGCCCCACTCTTCGGAGTGTTACCTCTGGTGCTGCGCTAAAGGCACTTTGCAAACGATACTCGCCGGAAAAGATTGATTCACTTGGATACAAGCAAGTAGGAGCGCTAATTGCGTTTGCGCACGGCTGCCCGAACGACGTGCCCGCCATCTTCCGCCTAAATTCAAAATTCGTGAAAAGGCCGTGGAAGGCGCTATTTCCCGGCCGAACGACTCTATCAATCGTTGTTGACGACGAACCCGATGCGCTTGAACTCGCCCTTGATACTCTTGGATTCGGATCAATTAAGCACAGCGGCGCCTACTCCAGGGCCAGTGTGCAACAGAAAAAAATGATCGTTTTTCTCTGTGCCCAAAGCAGAGGCCGCCGTCATTGGAACTCCATGACTCTCGCCACCGGTTTACGACTAGAAGAAATCGAGCAATTGCGGATGTCTGCGATGGCCCAAGGCTATCTCAGTGGTCACGGTCGTCTCACACAAGCAGGGTTCGCATTGCTAAAAAAAATGCGTAAGACACGCCGCATACTAAGCAAAAGCTATGCGCCTAGCGCAAAACAGAGCTACTATCCAACCTCGCTGAGAGCGCCGCGGTAACCGTCTAGACGATCCCTCAGTACCGGTGAGGGCAACCTCGGTTCGCCGAGGTACTGGGCAGCGTATTTCGCTGCCTTTTGGATGAGCAGATGCTTGACAGGAGTTTGGACCATCGCTCGCTTGGCTTCGGCGTCTCATTGGCGTCGATGGTCCACCCGCCTGCGGCGGACTTCAAAAGTAGATGAATCGCTGGCGCTCTCAGCCCTATCGCAACGAAGGCGTGCGACGCGGAATCCCAACGGGGATACTCGATGCCGCCTGCGATACAGCCGACGCACTGCATGCGGTCGGTCCAAATCTGCCGCTCCTTCTTACGCTTAAGCATCTCGCTGTCGAATCGCAGGTTCCCTATGAGTTTCTTCGAGATGTTGTTATGCGCTCCGCTGACATTGAACCCTACAGGGTCTTCAAGTTGCGGAAGTCCACCGTGGGTCATGCGCCCACTCGATTCCGTTTTATCTGCGTTCCGCAGCCGTACTTATTGCGAACGCAGAGATGGATTCACACTAACATACTGACCCATGTGAAGTGTCACGAAGCAAGCTCGGCCTATCATCCGGATTCAAGAATTATAGAGACGGCACGACTCCATTGTGGCTGTCGTTGGATGATCAAGCTCGATATAACCAATTTCTTTGAATCTATTCTCGAGCCATCGGTGTACAAGGCCTTTCTCCGCATGGGTTATCAGTCGTTGATCGCTTTTGAACTATCCCGAATATGTACGCGCTTGCGACATAAGAAAAATCCTAAGGTATACGTGAGCGCCTCGCGCCGGAGCTATCGCATTTACAGCTATAGATATCCGAGTATCGGGCATTTGCCTCAAGGCGCCCCAACGAGCCCGCTGCTCGCTAACATAGTGGCGCACGCACTCGACAAGCGCATCAATGAGATTGCCCGGCGATATGAGCTCACCTATACCCGATATGCAGATGACATCACTTTATCCACTGACACAATGCACTTCTCTCGTGAACGGTGTGTAGATGTAATCCATCAGGTGCAGAAGGCACTACGCGAAGAAGGGTTTTGGCCTAACCAAGCCAAGACAAAGATTGTTCCGCCACGAGGGCGTAAAATACTCTTGGGGCTTTTGGTGGACACCGATCGACCTAGGCTTACCAGCGAGTTTAAGGAAGCTCTTCGGTCCCATCTTCATTTCTTATCTCATCCGGGAATAGGGCCTGTCAAGCACGCGGCGCACCTCGGGTTCGAGTCAGTCTTGGGGCTACAACATCACGTGTTCGGCCTTGCGGCTTTTGCGGCCGGCGTCGAACCGGCCTGGGGCATAGAATGCCTTGAAGGGTTGCGTGCGGTCGCCTGGCCGACAGCCGGATCCGGATTTCCATGGCGATGATCTTGCAGCCGCAAGAGCGAGGTGACGATTGAACTGGCGCTTGGTTTGCCTCGAGTTGGGGGTGCGTGTACCTTTTGCCAAAAGTAGCGGTTGTGACAATTCGTGTCCATGATTTCAGACACTTGCACGAGCGGTAGTTACCGCTATTTGACGACTCGCGTGCCCGCTTTGGATTCGCGTTCACTCAATGAGTTGCGCGTGTGTTTGCCGCGTTGCCGCGGAGAAAGCACTGGTTTTGACGTGAAAAGTACGCGACCCTCTACAAGCGATTGGAGAGGGGCAGGGTTAGCTGGCTATTGGTACTCGGTCCGAAGCGCACTATCCTCCTCCGATGACCAAACCTGCTCCAATTAATAAGGTCGCGATCATCATCACCGCCCTCGAAGTGGAGACCCGCGCGGTGCTGCGTCAGATTGGGCCCTGGACCGAAGACAACGTAAGCGGCACCAGTTTCTTCAGGGGTGAGTTTGAAGGGTGGGACGTAGCTGTTGCCGAAACCGGCGCCGGAAACGTCGGCGCGGCAGCAATCACTACGCGAGCGATTGAACACTACCACCCCACTGTTGCGCTTTTTATAGGAGTCGGCGGCGGCGCAAAAAAGGACGTCTTGCTTGGCCATGTCGTGGTCGCAACGAAAGTATATGGTTACGAGACAGGAAAGGACACTGCCACGGGATTCAAAACACGGCCAGACGCAATGGTTACGGCCCACGAGATTCAACAACGTGCCAGAGCCATGCGCCAGCGAGAGGACTGGAAAAAGCGGACAGACCCCAGTCTTGAGCATCAAAATTTAGAGATATTAGTCGGTCCGATCGCCGCTGGAGAAGTAGTTGTCGCATCCAAACGCTCGGATACTGCAAAGTTTCTTGAGGAGAACTACGGTGATGCGCTAGCTGTTGAAATGGAGGGCCGAGGGTTTCTTGAGGGCGTTCACATCAACCACCCAGTACTCGGCGGTGTGGTGCGTGGAATTTCTGACCTCCTCAGTGGCAAAGCAAGCGCAGATAAGTCGGGCTCCCAAAAGCGGGGAGCAGATTCCGCATGCGCGGTCGCTTTTGAACTCCTATCCGTGTTGGGGGGGCGGGCCGCGACCGCTGCCCCGCCTAGGCCTCAAGCCAAAATCGAGGCACCGACAACTTTCAGCCGGAGCGCGTACTTCAAACATGGGGATGTCCTTGGGCGGGTCGGGGACCCCAAGAGCGATGAGATGCGTTTCCTTTTTGAAGGTACGCCCGATGCATATCTCCGAATAATTCCATCGATTCCAAGGGATGCCCCCATGTCCTTGGCCAGGCTGCGCGCGGCCGCCAACAGCTTTGACATGCTGCGACGGGACGGCAATGGGGGCTTTACGGATATCAATAAATATGGCGCAATTTTTTTCGAACCCCCCTCTCCCAATAGAGGTGGAGAGACGGCGCTGCACCGCGCAACGCAGTTATTCCCGACTGGCGAAATATGGAGTGTTAGTGACGACTTCATTATCCGTACGCGAGGTGGCCGACCTGATTGGGTGCCGCTACCTTTGATTCCTGCACTGAGTTTTGAACTCGCATTCTATAAAGCTTTACACCAAAACGTTTCTGCATCGTTGAGCCTTCTAAACTTATCGTTCCCATGCACTATCGAGCTCGGTTTGCTTGGCCTTTCCGATGCACACCTCGCCGTTACCACGGATGACTTTCGGCAGATCCGTTCGGACTCCACAGTCATTCGAAAAACTCTCACCAACGCTAATTCGGCGGCGATCAATTCGATACTGCTGGATTTTTTTACCGAGCTGCATGACCAAACAGGCTACCCGAGGCCTCCAGGCTTATTCAATTTTCCGCCAGGGCCGCCTCGCTTGTAAGATGGTAGGACCTTTACGAAGGCCGAAAAAATCAGGCCAACGGTGTCGGGGCTTAGGTCTTCGCCGGAAACAGTGCCGCGAACCCCTCCACCGTGTCCTTGAAGTGGTAACCTCAAGGTTGCGGCTTCGCAAATGCCGCGCAGTTCAAGTGGGTGCGAATCCCGCCCTGGTTGTGGATTTCAACTATTCCCTGGCCAAAATTTCAGCAATCTACGGCCAACACGCCCGGCACGCGGGCCCCGACGAGATGTAGCTAATCCCTGGAAGCGCTCTTCGCTGCCATACGCCACACCCGTCCGTTTAATTACTGACAGCATTGCGTGACAAATCCTAGGCCCGTCGGTATTAGGCCGATTTGCCGTCTCTCGACACCGACGCGTAACTGGCTAATACTCAAGCGGTTCCACGAAGGGCGCGTGGACAAGAATCACTGACGAAGTGACGGCAATTACGGAAATTCACAACGACCTCTATATTTCTCTACCCGATGTTGCGTTTACTCGAATGGAACTCGAAGACCTTCTGAGCCAGGTCGTACGGCTTCTGGCGCTGTTCTCTACAGAGGTAAAAGCGGCCAGCGCAGCGTCGCTCACGGATATCAGCGTCGCCGCCGACATGTTTCTCGTGGAGTTGTTGCGCGAAACGTTTGGTTTGAGGGGCCTTCGCAACCTCAATGCCGAGCGTGCGAATTTCCCCGGTCTAGATCTGGCTGATGATTCGGCTGGCGTAGCCTTCCAAGTGACCGCCCAAGATGACCTGGGCAAGATACTCAAGACGCTCAAAACCTCGATAGCTCATGACCTGCACAAGCGTTACCCGAAGATCCGCGTCTTCGTCACCAGCGAGCGCCAGAATCGCTACAAGCAGTCTGCGATCGATGCCGTGACCCAGGGGGAACTCGCCTTCGATGGCGCTAGCGATATCCTCGACTACCGGGATCTCCTGAACCTCTATCGGCACTACGAGCTCGACGCGCTTAAACGCATCGCGGCCATCCTACGCAAGCATCTGCCGTCACACTCAAGCGCCGAGTTTGCCGGCCAGAATACGGAGGCGTTGGAACGCGATGTGGCCGCGCGCTTCAAGGAGGCGATCGATCAGGGGCCGTTTCCCGAGTTTGGCGAACGCAATCTGTTGGCGCCCCTGGCGCAACAGATGCTCGAGCAGTATCGCCATATCCTCCCGAAAAACCTGCGACGGACTGTCTTGCTGCGTGCAGCGCGCCGCGCGGCGATCCTTAAACATCTGGATGACGCCGAACGCTACTTTGCCGCCGCCCAGTCTCTCGGCACGGGCGAAGAGGCCGCCGCCGTGGAGGCGCTCATTCTCGCAGGGCGTGGCGACGTGGAGGCCGGATTGCGTAAGGTGCGTGACCTGCGCGAGATGGACTCGGTCGCCACCATGGTGGGCATCCTGACGCGGGAGCGCGGTGGGGATTCGGCCCTGGAATGGATGCGCTCAGCGGATATCAAACCGCACACGCTGACCGCGATCGGTGTCATAAGCTTGAGCGGCACCTACGTGCGCCTCAATCAGATCGAGGCGTATCTCGAGCTGTTGAAGACGGTCCCTGCAGGGGTGTTCGATGACGCTCCGTATCTGGTCTTCCTGCGTGGCATCCTAGGGGTGGTATCGGTGTTGCCCAAGCCCGATCGGATGGCGAGCCTCGGTGGCATTCCGCCCGCGATCGAAGCGGGCGCGCCGATCCTAGCTGCGGCGCCGCTGGCGCAACGCCTGGACGTGGCGATGCAGGACCTACAGCGCTTTATCCCGCTGGGTCGACAGCTCAAGGTACCCGTGGCGGTCGCGACTGCCGAGTGGTTCTTGGCGTGGGCGGCACTTTTGCACCCGCACCGAGCCTCGGCTGCCAGGGCACAGCTACAGCTGGATATGGCAGATTTCCCGAAAGGAGTCCGTCGGGTGCAACTCGCGTTTCGGTATTTGCCCGCCTATGACCCCGCGCCACTAGCGCAGTACATCGCTGGGCGTGAGGTCATTGGGGGTTGGGATGACGATGAGTTGTATACGGCACTCATCCTTGCGTTGCACTCGGGAGATCACAACGCCGTCGTTGCGCTGATCGCCAAATATCGCTCGCGCTTGCAACAACGCCTGCCGCCCCAGATGACCCTATTGGTGGAGGTCACTGCGCTCGCACTCGCTAAGCAGGCCAGCTCCGCCCGCGCGCTTCTGGATTCGCACCGAAACTCCACTGAACCGGCGATTGTGTCTCGGCTCGAGGTCGAAATCGCCAAGGCGGAGGGCGCCGATCCGGTCGGGGAATACATTCGGCTGTACGAGCAACTCGGCACCGTGCACGAGCTACGAGCCCTGGTCGAGACGTTGAGGCGCCAACGCGATCATCGTCTGCTCGGCGCCTACGCGGAGAAGCTCTACGCCCAAACGGCCGATCCCGACGACATCGTGCTTGCAGCGAAGGCGTACGCCAACACGAACGATGTCGCGAACTTCATCCGTGTGATCGAGTCATTTCCCCTCGCGCGCGAGCGCAGCTCGGATCTGCAGCGCCGTTACGCTTGGCAATTGGTGCTCGCCGGACGCCTGAAGGACTCGATCGCGGCAGCACAGGCGCTGCGCGACAACGCGCAGCGCGACATTCGCCTTGAGATCGCGCTGGCTATCGAGACTGGCCAGTGGGAGCAACTCGCCTCGTTGCTCGGACAATATCTGGATAAGCCCGATCAGTACGACGCGCGCACTTTGATCCAAGCCGCGCAGTTAGCGCACGCCTCGGGGTACGGCCCGTTTCGGGAATTGATGTTGGCGGCGGTCGAAAAACCGGGGCCGCCCGCAGAGGTGTTGTTAGGAGCCTATTCCCTGGCGGTAGAGGGTGGCCTGGAGGAGGGCAATCCGACAGCGCATGACTGGTTCAACCGCGCCTTGGCGTTGTCCGGACCAGACGGTCCCGTACAACGCATCGAGATCAAGGAACTGCTTGCGCACCAGATCAAATGGAACCGACACAGCCGTGAAATCAACGAGGCCATGACCCACGGTGAGGTTCCACTCGTCGCCGCTGCACCGGCCCTGCGCATGACGCTCGTCGATATCATCCTGGGTCACTTTCTGCGCAATGTCGAGGAGCCTGATCCGCGACAGCGGACGCTCATCCCGATTTTTTCGGGTCGCCGACTGCCTGGCCCGTTGGGTGCGGTGGGCTGTGTGGCATTGGACGTTTCCGCCATCCTCGTCCTAGGCAATATTGGACTGCTCGGTCGCGTCTTGCGCAGCTTTGGTAAGGTCATCGTGGCGGCCGGGGTGATGTACGAGCTATTCACCGGGCAACGTCGGCTGCGTGAATTTCAACGGTCACGTCTCGCCCGCGCCGCGCAACTGCAGTCCCTCGTTCGCACCTCGCTCAAGGTGCTACGCGCACCACAGACGCAGACCGCACGGACAGACCCGTTGGTTGCGCAAGTCGGTCCTGAGCTGACTGCCCTGCTGCGCGCCGCCCAGATGCGCTCAGGAGTTGTGGTGCGCCCACCCCCAGTGCACCGCCTCGGTTCCAGCGGTCAGGAGACGATGGACCTTACCCCTTATGCCGGGCACCTGACCGATGTGCACACCCTCCTGGCCGTGCTCAAGGAGTGGGGCCGTGTGGATAGCCAGGTGGAGGGGTTTGCGGAGCGGTATTTCAAACTCCAGGACAGCGGCTGGCCGAGCCCGGTGCGTCCCCAGCCTTCCACTCCACTGTACCTGGATGATCTCGCGGTGTCGTATCTGCAGACGACCGGGCTACTGCAGACGGTGGTGGAGGCCTTCGATGAAGTCTACATTCACGGGACCACGGAAGAGGAGGCCGCTGCCATGTTGGACAAGGAGCGGCGGTCGGTCGAGACCATCAAGACCCTCGGCGCCATTCGCGAAGAGCTGTCAGCTGCCTTCAAGGAGGACCGGCTGCTGTTTGGACCGCGGCGTGACCAAGCTGAGTCCGAGGAACACGATGAACCGTCCACGCTCAATCTCCTGGCCAACATGATGGCGGCCGAGGTGGTGGTCATCGATGATCGGGCGCTCAACAAGGACCCCTTTACGACTGATGGCTTGCAACATCAGGTGCGAGTGGCGACAACGCTCGATGTCCTGGAGGAACTGAAGGCGCGCGGGGTGATCACTGAGGCCGAGCGTATCGGCGCGCGCCACCACCTCCGTATGGCTGGGGCGGCACTGATGCCGTTGGATGCCGAGGAGCTACGCCTCGCCGCCCAACGCAGCCAGGCAGTGGAGTCCGTGGATTTTCGCACCATCGGCGACAGCGTTGCGCTCGCGCAGATTCGCAGGATGCCGCGCTTTCCCGCCGAGATCCCCTGGTTTACATCGCTGCTTACATCTCTCAGGGCGGCCATCCACGGCGTATGGCGCGAGGAATCCGATCCGAAACGCGCCGCGGTGCTCGCGGATCTGCTGCTTTCCGAATTGCCCCAAGCGGCCGACTGGGTGACGCATTGGGAGGGTGCCGCGCCTCCCGGTTGGGTTGAAGTCGTTGATGGTGTATTGAATGGTGGTTTGGCGATGCCGGCTGAACTGACCGACCGTAGTATCCGCGACGCCTATCTGAAATGGCTGGGAGAGCGCGTGTTGAGTCGGCTGCGCCGCTTGCATCCGACGCGTTACGCGGCGGTTGTGGAAAAGCTGAAAACCTATGTGTTGGATGTGAGTCAGGTAGCTGATGACGACACCTCTCCCTGATACAGCACAGATTGCACGTCTGAGGGCGTTGTTCGCGCTCGACAAGCTCTCGCCGGCCCTTCTCTCCGCGGTGCTCGCCGACGGGGACCTCGAGCGCAAATTGGGCCTCACGGTAACGGCACTACCATTGCAACTAGGCCCCGAATCCACGGTAGCGCGAGAGGACCTGTTTACCGCATTTGCGGCGCTCGCCGAGGGCGGTGGCTCCGTGAAGCTCGCGATTCTAGACAAAGGTCAACCGGTGGAGGCGACCGTCTCGCTCAACGCCGAAGGTGCCGCGCTGGTTGAAACCGCGCATTTGAAGGTTCAGTTCGCCCACGCGGCCTTGTGGGCTACCGACCGGGAGCGGCGGCGCGCGGTGCTCGCAAGCGAACTGCAGAGCCACTCGCTTGCACAAAGCTCGATCAGGCAGCTGAATGCGCTGATCTTGAGTGATACGGCGCCGAATTACGAGAGCTTCCGAAAAGCCACCGAGATCCTGAATGCCTCACCGGAAATCTTCGCCGCGATGTTGGCGGCGAAGATTTCCGGCGGCCAACTGAAGGAGGGCGATCTGCTGCCCGAGGACCCCAGTTACTGGGACAACCTCACCGCCGCGTGGCACGGGTCGCGCACGCTGCCGGAATTCATCGGCAACGAGTTGCGCGCGGAACGCGAGGCCCGCCGCACCGCCAATCCTCCCCTCAGCTATGCAGCGTTGAGCGTGCAGTTCACCGGCCAAGAGCTCGTGCCGCATGAGTGGCTGTCCCAATGGCACGTGGATGAGGTGATCCAACTCGTTGAAATCCTCCGGGGCTACGAGGACCACATCTCGCTTGCCGCGGCGTTCGAGATCTGTGCCCGGCAACTGGCGCGCGATCAACGTTTCGTGGTGTTGGGCGAGCAGCTCTTGGACCATCTGTTCGCTGACCCGGAGGCCTTGCTCGCCCGCTGCCAGAGATACGCCGCCGCCTTCATGCTCGCCACCGTACGCTTGGCCTTGCATGAACGCACGCGCTCGCTGCCGGTGTTCTGGCGCCGCTCGGCCGCGGCAGCCCACGCCACACTCGTAGCACGCACGCTGGGGCGCGGTCAGTTTGGCGGAGAGGAGCTGCTCGACTGGGCGATGGAACGACGCGGCGAATACTTTATTCTCTGCGTCTACCGCGAGCTGGGCGAGAGTCCACGTTGGCAACCTGAGTATTTGGACCCTGACTCCTTGATGGCCGACGCGTTTGGGCGCGTCCAGCAGGCGCTGCACGCTCTGCCGGCGGCGGAGGTACCCCGGACGTGGCAGGAGCATATCGCCGGCATCCAGCCATGGTTCGACGAGCGTGGGCTGGCCGCACGCGTCTGGTTACCTTCGCCGACGCAGGGCAACACAGTACTGCAGGACGCGTTGATCCCACAGGTGCTTAAGGATCACGTCGCACAGCTCTTTGCGGAACTGACGGCGCATCCGACCCCCGAGAACCTGCTGCGGCTCTCCCATGCCACGGAACTTGCCGGTGTTCCTGCCGGGAGCGGCGCAGACATTCGACGCGCGTTGGAGGTCATTTTCGATAAGGCCGGTCCAGAGACAGATCTAGTAGAAACGGTGCTAGCGGTATCGGCGCGGATGGCGTTGCTCTCCGAGGATGCGGCACTCGCGGAAGCGATCGCGGAGCGGGTTTTAGACCGGGCTTTGCAGAACCCTGAGAGCGTTCGAGTCATTGAGGTGATCGTTCGGTTGCTGCAGTGTGCGGCGGCAGAGGCCGAGAAGGCCTTGGCACTGGATCGCCTGGCGAACCGATTCGAGCGCCTCGCGTTGGCATGGCCCCCCGGGGAGCCTCAGGATCGGCTGCTGAGATGCTTGCGCAAGCTGCAGCACCTCGACGAAGCACGGGCTCCGCTCTGGGGGCGCGCCGTGAACATCGCCAAGCTCGCGATGGCTCCCCGGAATACCTCAGTCACGACTGACTGAGGCCGCCTGGCATCGCTGGAGGGCGCTGATCGCTGGATCGAAATGGCGGGGACTCTTAAAGGCAGCTTGCTATCAGTTCGACTGGAACAAAGTCCTGACGTGACGAACAAGATGCGCCTGCCGATGGCATGGCGAGTGCGTTCCTTGAGACAGCAATCAACTCCAGACAGGAATGCGCTCGATGACCAATGACAACGAACGGCACTCTCGAGGCGCGGATGCTCCGGTGATTTATCCCGATATTGCGAAAATTCTGAATGGCCTTGCGGCAGGTACTCTTGAAGTGCACTGCAGTTCCATCACGCTGACGCAATGCGTCAGTGAGAATCCCGAGACCTTTCGGGGAAAGGGATCTATCAGGCTTCTGTCAATGGACTCCTTTCAGCTGCAGATGCATGTGGACTCTGGGGCTAAGACCGATCCCCTGGCGCGGTTCAAAGAAATGACGAGTGGGGTTAGCGGGACACTAGTACCGGAAAGCGAATACTACACACTGACGGCGACCGACTACGATGGGGTCGAGTGGTTCGCGGACCCATTTCTTATCAAGAAACGTGGCTGGACCCCTACGTTTATCACCGCCTCATTCGGCGAACTCAAACATCGGCGATCTATTTCGACCTCGATGCCACCCGCCGTCTGAGTGGTGCCCAGGAGAGGACTCGAACCTCCACGAATTGCTTCACTGGTACCTGAAACCAGCGCGTCTACCAGTTCCGCCACCTGGGCAAGATGGTCCTTCGTCAGAGAGGCGCAGGAATCTACGTAACCGTCCCCG
>Ga0209048_10004484_pt1 | contig 13346 bp, 10 predicted proteins | sample FrelakmetCRP12CR_FD_187146 | JGI IMG/M metagenome (GOLD analysis project Ga0209048, IMG submission 187146) | Freshwater lake sediment microbial communities from the University of Notre Dame, USA, for methane emissions studies - CRP12 CR (SPAdes)... | ecosystem: Environmental > Aquatic >... | reverse complement strand
CTCTCGCCGATTTCAGCGCCTGCACCGAGCCCGCCGCGCTCGAGAACAGCAAGGCGAGATTCCTCGGCAAGTCGGGTGCGCTGACCGACCTCCTGAAGGCGCTGGGGAAGCTGCCGGCGAGCGAGCGCCCGGCCGCCGGCGCGGCGATCAACGCGGCCAAGACCCGGCTCGAGGAAGCGCTCGCCGCGCGGCGCGATGCGCTCGCCGAGGCGAGGCTCGCGCAGCAGCTCGCCGCCGACGCGCTCGACGTCTCTCTGCCCGGCCGCGGCGTCGGCGCAGGCGGGCTGCACCCGATCACGCGGACGATGCAGCGGATCGAGACGCTGTTCCGCTCGCTGGGTTTCGCCGTGGCCGACGGTCCCGAAGTCGAGGACGACTTCCACAATTTCACGGCGCTCAACATGCCGGAGGACCACCCGTCGCGGTCGATGCACGACACGTTCTACGTCGACGGCGGGCGGGTGCTGCGCACGCACACGTCGCCGGTGCAGATCCGCTACATGGAAACGCACGCCCCGCCGATAAAGATCATCGCGCCCGGGCGCGTCTACCGGGTCGACAGCGACGCCACGCATTCGCCGATGTTCCATCAGGTCGAGGGTCTCTGGATCGCCGCCGACGTGACGTTCGCCGACCTGAAGGGCGTGTTCACCGAATTCCTGCGCAACTTCTTCGAACGCGACGACCTGCGCGTGCGGTTTCGCCCGTCGTACTTTCCGTTCACCGAGCCGTCGGCCGAGATCGACATGGCGTTCGGCGACGGCGGCTGGCTCGAGCTGGCGGGCGCCGGCCAGGTGCATCCGAACGTGCTGCGTGCCGTCAGCATCGATCCGGAGCGCTGGCAGGGCTTTGCGTTCGGCATGGGACCCGACCGCCTCGCGATGCTGCGCTACGGCGTCGACGACCTGCGCGCGTTCTACGAGAACGACCTGCGATTCCTCAGGCAATTCGCGTAACGGGAACCCCATGCGCTTTTCCGAACGCTGGCTGCGCACGCTCGCCGATCCCGCGATCGACGGCGCCGGGCTCGCCGACGCGCTGACGATGGCCGGCCTCGAGGTCGAGGACGTGGCGCCCGCCGCGCCGGAGTTCTCCGGCGTGGTGGTCGCGCGGATCGCGCAGGTTGCCGCGCATCCCGATGCGGAGCGCCTGCGCGTCTGCAGCGTCGACGCCGGGACCGGGTCGCCGCTGCAGATCGTCTGCGGCGCGCCCAACGCGGCCGCCGGCATGAAAGTCCCCTGCGCCCTCCCCGGCGCGCGCCTGCCGGGCGGCATCGCGATCGCGAAGGCGACGATGCGCGGCGTCGAATCGGCGGGGATGCTCTGTTCGGGGAAGGAGCTCGGCATCGACGATGACGCGTCGGGCCTGCTCGCGCTGCCGGTCGACGCGAAAGTCGGAACCGATCTTCGCGCCGCGCTCGATCTCGACGATCGGCTGCTCACATTGAAGCTCACGCCGAACCGCGCCGATTGCCTTTCGATCGTCGGCGTCGCGCGCGACGTCGCCGCGGCGACGGGAGCCGCGTTCCGCCTGCCTGTGTTCACCCCGGCCGAGGTCACCTCGCCGCGGCGGCGCCCGATCCGGATCGAGGACCGCGACGCCTGCGGACGCTTTGTCGCGCGTGTCATCGAGGGAATCGACCCGCGGGCGCCGACACCGGACTGGATGCGGCAACGGCTGTCACGCAGCGGCATCCGCCCGATCTCGGCCGTCGTCGACGTCACGAATTACGTGATGCTGGAACAGGGCCAGCCGCTGCATGCGTACGACGACGCCAGGCTCGAGGGCGGCATCGTCGTGCGCTTCGCGCGTGCCGGCGAGAAGCTCACGCTGCTGAACGGCCAGGTGCTCGATCTCGAGCCCGACCTGCTGCTCGTCTGCGACGAGAAGAAGCCGCTCGGCCTCGCCGGCATCATGGGCGGCGAGCACTCCGGAATCGGCGACGCGACGACGTCCGTCTTCCTGGAAGGCGCGTTCTGGAATCCGTCGGTGATCCAGGGACGGTCGCGCCGCCTGGGATTCGTCAGCGACGCAGGCTATCGCTTCGAGCGCGGAGTCGACTTCGCCAATGCGGCTCACGCGGTCGAGCGCGCGTCGCAGCTCATCGTCGAGATCTGCGGCGGCCGTGCCGGTCCGCTCGACGACGTCGCCGGCGAATTGCCGCGCCGCGACCCGGTGCGCGTCCGCGTGGCGCGCGTGACGCGCCTGCTCGGGGTGGCGATCCCGGCGGCCGACATCGCGCGGATCTTCACGCGCCTCGGGTTTGCGTTCATCCGCGAAGGCGACGATTTCGTCGTCACGCCGCCGCCGTTTCGCTTCGATCTCGCGATCGAGGAGGATTTCGTCGAGGAAGTCGCGCGCCTCCACGGTTACGACGCGATTCCGACGTCGCCTTCGGCGCACGTTCAGGCGATGCTCGCGGATCCCGAGGCCGCGGCGCCGCTCGCGGCGCTGAAGGACCGGCTCGTCGCGCGCGACTGGCAGGAAGTGATCACGTTCAGCTTCGTGAGCAGCACGACCGAGTCGACGCTGCAGCCGGACCGCCCCGGCGACACGTCGCCGATCGCAGTGCGCAACCCGATCGCCGGCCACCTCGACGTCATGCGGACCACGCTCGCCGGGGGCCTCATCGACGTGCTGCGCACCAATCTGGCGCGCCAGCAGGATCGCGTGCGGATATTCGAAACGGGGCGCTGCTTCCGGCGCGACGGCGAGCAGCTCGAACAGCCGCTGCTGCTGGGCGGTCTCGGCTACGGCGACGCCGCCGCCGAGCAGTGGGGCGCTCCCGGACGCGCGCTCGACTACTTCGACGTCAAGGGCGACCTCGAGGCGCTGGTCGCGCCGCGCACGCTCACGACCGTCCGCACCGCCCATCCGGCGCTGCACCCGGGGCGGGCGGCACGGGTCCTGATCGACGGTCGGGACGCCGGCTGGATCGGCGAGCTGCATCCCAGGCTCGTCAGGCATTTCGAGCTGCCGCGTGCGCCGGTCGTCTTCGAGCTGGAGCTCGCCGGCCTCGCGCAAAGGGCGGTCCCCGTCGCGGCGCCCATCTCGAAGCTGCCGGTCGCGCGGCGGGACTTTGCCGTGGTCGTCGACGCCGAGGTCCCGGCCCAGGACGTTCTTGACGTCCTCCTTGCCGCCAAGCCGGCCCGCGTGCCCTCAATTCGCCTTTTTGACGTCTATCGCGGGCCCGGAATTGCCGTCGGCAAAAAAAGCCTTGCGATTCTAGTGCTTATACAGGATACTGAACGTACTTTGACGGACGCCGAAATCGACGAGACCGTAGCGCATTTGCTTCGCGTGCTCCAAGAGCGATTCGGTGCGACGCTTCGCCAGCAGGGCCTTCGATGACGCTCACCAAAGCCGAACTCGCCGAACTGCTCTTCGAGCAGCTCGGCCTCAACAAGCGCGAGGCCAAGGACATGGTCGAGCACTTCTTCGAGGAAATCCGCACAGCGCTCGAGCGCGGCGACGCCGTCAAGCTCTCGGGATTCGGCAATTTCCAGCTGCGCGAAAAGCCGCAGCGCCCCGGGCGCAACCCGAAGACCGGAGAGGAAATCCCGATCACCGCCCGGCGCGTCGTGACGTTTCATGCGAGCCAGAAGCTGAAGGCCATGGTCGAAGCCGCGAACCATGCCGGAACACAGCCGAGCTAAGGCCGAGCTCCCGCCGATCCCCGCCAAGCGGTATTTCACCATCGGCGAGGTCAGTGACCTCTGTGCGGTGAAGCCGCACGTGCTCCGCTATTGGGAGCAGGAATTCGCGCAGTTGAAGCCGGTGAAGCGGCGCGGCAACCGGCGCTACTACCAGCACCACGAGGTGCTGCTCATCCGGCGCATTCGCGACCTCCTGTACGAACAGGGCTTCACGATCAACGGCGCGCGCCACCGGCTCGAATCCGAGATCGTCCCGACGTTCGAGCCGGCCCAACCGGCGGGTGCCTCGCGCGGCAACAATTCCGGCGCAGACGCGACCGCCGCGGCGGTGCCCAGGGCGGACGCCGCATCGCCGAGTGCGGCCGAGATTCGCCGCGAGCTCGAGCAAATTCGCCAACTGCTGGGCCAGGACCGATGACTGCGGCTATAATTCGATGCTTGCGTCGGGGCGTAGCGCAGCCTGGTAGCGCACCTGCATGGGGTGCAGGGGGTCGGAAGTTCGAATCTTCTCGCCCCGACCACGAGAACCAAGGGGGCCGACCCGGCGATGCCGGGGCGGCCCTTCGCGTTTCCACGGCCGTAAGTGCCGCGCCTTGCGCGCCGGCAACTGCCGCCTGGGACCACACGAACCACCAGCCGCCGCCAGCGGGCGGGGCACCCGCCGCAGCGCACGGCCGCGTCGCGCCTTCGGCGCGCTTCTTGCTTGCGGTAATAAGAACGTAGACGCTGTCCCAGGAGACGCGAATGTCGGCTGTCCAGCCCCGCCCCGCCACAGGCTCAGGAGTCTCGGAGCTCGCGCTCGCGCGCGCGCAGCGGAACACCGTCCTCATCATCGACGACCTCTTCAGCAGCCGTCTGCTGCTCGCCGAAATCGTGCGGCAGATCGACGGCAAGCTCAACCTCGAGCTCTTCGACACGCCCAGCCGCGCGCTCGAATTCGCGCGGAACAACCGCGTGGACATGGTCCTCACCGACTTCAAGCTGCCGGAATTCGACGGGATCGAGCTCGTGAAGCAGATCCGCGGGCTCGCGCACTGCATCGACATCCCGATCGTCGTCATCACCGTGGTCGACGATCGTCGGGTCCGTTACGACGCCCTCGAGGCCGGCGCCACCGACTTCCTCATCAAGCCGCTCGACGAGCACGAGACGCGCGCGCGCTGCGCAAACCTGCTCGAGCTCCGCCGGCACAAGATCGTGCTCACCGATCAGGCGCGGGTTCTGCAATACCAGGTCGACAAATCGGTCGCCGAGATGCATGAGCGCGAGCTGGAAACGCTGGCGAAGCTCGCCAAGGCCGGCGAGTTCCGGGACAAGACCACCGGCAATCACCTGATGCGGATGGCGAAGTATTCCGCGCTGATCGGCCAGCACCTCGGGCTCGGCGCGGAGACTGTCCACGTGCTCGATATAGCCGCGCCGATGCACGACATCGGAAAGATCGGGATTCCGGACTCGGTGCTGATCAAGGAGGGCCCGCTCACGCCTCCCGAGATCGAGATCATGAGGACGCATCCGAGGATCGGCTACGACATCCTGAAGGGCAGCCCCTCGAAGTACCTCAGCATGGGCGCGATCATCGCCCTCGGCCACCACGAGAAATTCGACGGCACCGGATATCCGAACGGCCTGCATGGCGACGACATTCCCATCGTCGCCCGGATCGTCGCCGTCGCCGACGTTTTCGACGCGCTCGTCAGCGAGCGGCCGTACAAGCACGCCTGGCCGATGCAGGAGGGCGTCGACTACCTCCGCACGGCACGCGGCAAGCATTTCGATCCCAAGTGCGTCGACGCCTTCCTCGCCGACGCGTCCAAGATCGAGGCGATCTTCACGCAGTTCGCCGACTGATCCGCCCCGAGTCCATCCCGTAAGGCTCGGTGCGCCGCGCGCGGCGCAACTCCGATCCTCTCGGTCGAGGCGCCCGGCGCTTGTCGCGGTGTCCGCGAGCGTTCTTCTGCGCCGTCGCCAAACCGCCGGCCCCTCGGCGGGATTGGCCTCGATTCGACGCGAGCACCCACGCGATTTCCGCAACGCCGCCCTCCTGTTTCGAAGTTGCTGCCGAAGGCTCTTCGACCCCTTCCCGCGGGCGCGCGCATCCTCCGCCAACGTTCCAAAATTGCACGCCGGAAACGCGAATTCTCGCCGCGACGGCGACCCGGCGCGCCGCATTGCCCCCGTTTGCACCGCAATGAATAAGCCCGGCCGGTAGCGCTAGATGTACGGGTCCGCGCCAGGAGAACCACAACATCATGTGGGTTACGAAGAATATTGTATGCTACATTTTGATCTGAAGATGCGTCTGAACATGCTTCCTGCGAGCATTGTTAATGCTCGAAATTGTCCGACGACCCAACCCCCACTTTTCCGTTTCGTCGGGGGAAATTCGCCAAAGATTGGACATAGTTGCCAAATTGTGGTGGACAGATTTTCACGAAAGCGCGATATTCGGCCAATGTTGGGCGCGCGTTGCGAACCGTTGGGCCGGCGTTCAAGGGTGGCACCCCTTCAGCGGCGGCGATTTCCTCACTCACGTTCGCATCCGTTCCCAGCAGTTTTCAGTGTCGGTTCGTTGAAGCCGCAACTTTGTTTAACGCTACCTTGTCCCGAAGGAGTGATCATGTCAGCAGCTGCAGATGTCCGCTATCTCCAACCCGTCCAGTTCGAGCAGATAGAAACGCGCTTCGACGCCGAATTCGGTGTTTACTGGGCGATGATGAATCCGCGACCGCGCCCCTGCTTCAATCCTCAGCTGCTGCACGAATTCCGCAGCTTCATCGACGGCATCATCAATTCCGGGGCGACGATGTACCCGGGCGGTCGCGCATGCCCGATCAACTACGCCGTATTGGCTTCTAAGTCGCCCGGTGTCTTCAACCTCGGCGGCGACCTTGCCCTGTTCCGGAGCGCGATCGTCCATCGCGATCGCTCGCAGCTCGAGCACTATGCGCAGCTGTGCGTCGACGACCTGTATCCCTGGAACCGGAATTTCGACCTGCCCGTCACGACCATTTCCCTGGTTCAGGGCAGCGCGCTCGGCGGAGGATTCGAAGCCGCACTTGCGAGCAGCGTCGTCATCGCCGAGGAATCTTCGCGCATGGGCTTTCCGGAGGTGCTGTTCAATCTGTTTCCCGGGATGGGCGCCTACAGCTTCCTGCAGCGCAAGGTCGGCCGTCGCGTCACGGACGACCTGATCACAAGCGGCAATACCTACACGGCCCGCGAGCTGTACGACATGGGTGTCGTCGACGTGATCACTCCGGACGGAACGGGTGAGGCCGCGGTCTACAGCTATATCCGCAGACACGCCCGCGGCGGACGCGGCCGGCGCGCGTTCGAGCAGGTGCGCCGCGATTTCGAGGCGGTCACGCGCGAGGAGCTGACCCGGGTCACCGCAATGTGGGTGGAGGCGGCGATCAAGCTCGAAGAGCGCGACCTCAAGATGATGGACCGCCTGGTCCGTGCGCAGCAGCGCACCGCCATGGAGAATTCCGGATCGTACGATCCGGGTGCGGCGCCTTCGGTCGCACGCCTCGCGGCCGTGGGCGGCGACGACTGATCGTCGCCGACCGAACGGACCGATCGATTGGAAGCTGGCAGAGCCAAGACGGGCCGGAGTGCCACCGGCCCGGCCTCGTCATAGCCGGGACGCTATGACGAGGATTTCTGCCGTTGTTGTCGTTGCAGTTCGAGATGGGCGTCGAGCGCCGTATACGTGCGCTCGACGACCTGTCCGAGTTCTTCCGACCACGCGGAGGCCTTGAGACGCAACGTGTCGTGCGTGGCCTTGTCCACGCGCGTCGCGAATTGCATCAACAGGGTCGCGCCGACGCTGCCGGCGCCACCGCGCAACGCGTGCGCGGCGTCCTTCACCGCTTCGTACTTGCGTTGGACGAATCCTTCGGCGAGCTGCGCCACGAGGCGATTGCAGTCGCCGCGGAATCCCTCGATCAGGCGCTCGACGAACGTCGGATCCGACGAGAAATTCGCAAGCTCGGCCATCACGACCGGATCGAGCGGGGCGACGTCGACGACGGTGAGCGCCGGGCGCTCGTCCGTACGCGCCGGCGGGCTGGCGGGGATCTGTTCGGCCGTGTCGGCGAGATTGCGCTCGATCGCGTCGAGCAGCAGCGATGCGCGCACCGGCTTCGCGACGAATTCCGCGGCACCGGCGCGGAGGCATTCGCCGACAGCGTCCGTGGTCACGTTCGCCGAGAGCATGATCACCGGAATCGGGCTGGCCGCCGCGAACCGGTACAGCTTCATCGCCTCCAAACCGCTCACGACCGGCATCGAGAGGTCGAACAACGCGATGTCGAATTTCGCGCGCTCCAGCGCGTCCAGCGCCTCCTCGCCGTTGTTCACGATCGTCGCGATGTGGCCGCCGCTTTCCAGGATCATCCGCGTGACGCGCTGATTGGTCGGATTGTCCTCGGCCACAAGCACGCGTGCGCCGCGGATCTTGTGGACGGTCGCGCCCTGCCCGGCCTTCAATGCGTGCGCCGGCGCCATGACCTTGCGCGACGCCGCGAGCTCCTCCACGAGGTCCATGCCCTGGGGTTCCGCCGCCGGCAACGGCAGGTCGAACCAGAACGTGCTGCCCACCCCCTCCGTGCTCGTGAGCCCGAGCTTGCCGCCCATCAACGTCACGAGCTGGCGGGCAATCGTCGTGCCGAGTCCCGTGCCGCCGTAGACGCGCGTCACCGAATCGTCGGCCTGCGCGAACGCGTCGAAGATCGCGGTCTGCTTCGCCTGCGGGATGCCGATGCCGGTGTCCTGCACCTCGATGCGGACCAGCGAGACGCCATTCGCGGAACTGGCGACCCTCGCGCGCAGCGTGATCATCCCCTGTTCGGTGAACTTCACCGCATTGGAGAGCAGGTTGAGCAGCACCTGGCGCAGGTGGTGTGCGTCGCCCTGGAACCAGGCGGAGACACCCGGCGCGATCTCCGTATTGACGACCAGGCCCTTGTAGCGCGCCTGCGGCAGGACGACCTTTACGGTGCCGGTCAGCAACTTGCCGAGGTCGAACGGGCGCGACTCGAGATTGACCCGCCCCGCCTCGATCTTGGCGGCGTCGAGGATCTCCTCGATCTGTGCCAGCGCGAGCGCCGCCGACGTCGACAGCGTTTCGACGATCTCCCGCTGCGACGCGGCCAGCTGAGTCTCCCGCAGCAAGTCGGTCATCGCGATGACGCCGTTCAACGGCGTCCGCATCTCATGGCTGACGTTGGCGAGGAACCGTCCCTTGGCGGCGTTCGCTTCGTCCGCGCGCCGCCTCGCCTCCTTGATGCGCTCCGCGAGGACGCCGACGTAGAACGGCAGCACGATCATGGCAACGAAGATGCCCGCGCCGACCTCGGGGTGCTCGTTCCAGAACGGCGAAAAATACAGGACTGTCGCGAAGCCGATCAGCGACAGCGCCTGGCAAACGCGCAGATAGAGCCGCCCGAACCGGAATCCGTTTCCGAACGTGATGAACAGGTAGACGCCGACGACGATGGCGCCATCCTCGCCCATCACCAGCATGAAATAGGTGTTGGCCGCGTTATCGGCAACGATGCCGAGAAACCGGCGACCGACCGTAACCCGATGCTTGCTGTCGCCCGTCGCGAGGATGTGCACGGCGACCGCGACGGCAAACGCCAGGAATCCCAATGCGACGTACAGGCCATGCTGCGCGCCGGTACCCAGCTTCCCGAAATAGATCAGCTGGCCGAGCAGGAACAGTGAAGCCACCGCGGGGATCGCAACGCGCAGCAGCGACTGTTCGAGTTCCGGCCTCGGCGCCGCGGCAAACAGCGCACGCAAGCCGTCGCGGGTGAGCCACTTCTGACTCATGGGTCGGGAGATCAATCGAATCAGGTAATTGGGTTGGTTCATTCTACGCTAGTCCCAATTGCGGCCCCGTCCGGATGACAGCGAATCTTCGGGCTCGTGCCGGCACCCCGCCAACCCGATTGCTAACGGGGAATGGCCGAACTGACGCCCTTCGGCAGCTCGTACGGATTTTGGGAAGTGCCCGCCTCCGTCGGCCGGTGAAACGCTGCCCGGCACCGGCCTCCCTCGTCCCGGAGGGTGGCACAGCCGGGTCCGGGCAGCCCAGAGACCACTGCAAGTGTCATGCCAAAGTGGGGGCCTCGCGCCGCGCGCGGCGGCAGGGCCCCGCAGGGCTATCCGACGATGGCGGGGATCACCGACCCGCGGGCGCCGGCGCCGGCGAATCCGCGGTGAGCCAGGCAAGCGCCAACGGCCACAGGCGCGCCTCCGCCGAGCGGCGGAAGAACCCGAAATGCCCGACCGGTGAGAACCCGGCGGCATCGGGCGTGATCAGGGTCCGCTTGGCAACGATGCCCGGGTACGCGGCAAGCAATCTCGTGCACCCCGCGTCGGTGGCGAATGCGTCGTCGGAGAACGAGATCGCGCAGGTCGGCGCATGAATTCCGGGGTAACGCGCAAGCATCGCCCACGCGCGCGCCGCATTCGGGTCGGTCGCCTCGGGCCGGAACTCCGACGTCCGGCGCGCCGCCCACTGGAGCGCCATTCCGGCCGGGATGTCCTCGCCGAGGCCGAGCCTGCGCGCAGGGAAATACCCGAAGACGCGCGTCAGCAGCGGCATGACGACGTGCCACATCAGCGCCATCGGCAGGCGGCGGCGCCGATGGTAGTCACCGTAGTAACCGGTGTGCGCGCCGATGAAGAGCAATCGCGCGAGCTCGCCAACGTTGGGGGCGCCTCCGATCAGCAGCGTGCCGATGCTGTGCGCGATGCCGTGGAGCTCCGCCGACGGGTAGCGGGCGCGCATCCATGCAATCGCCCCACCGCAGTCCCACTCGGACCAATCCTCGGCCGTCGCGGCGAAGCCGCGCAGGCGCGCCGGGCGCGAAGCGCCGATGCCGCGATAGTCGAACGTGAGCACCGGGATTCCCGCGTCGGCAAGCCAGGCGGCGAAGCGGCGATATACCGACGCGCGAATGCCGCCCCCTCCCACGAAAACGGCGGCCATCGCAGGTGCGCCCTGCGCCTTCCTGCCGAAGTGCATCCCGCCCAATTCGTGACCGTCAAGAGCAGGAAATCGGATGCTTTCGCCGGCAGGGCGAGATTCGTTGGGTGAGTTGGACAAAGTTCTTCCGATTGCGAAATGGCCCCGGTTCGCGCGCGCGCCTTCCAGGGAGCCTCGAGCATTCAGCCCGGCGATGACGGCACGGGCGGATCTGCCGGAAATCGCATGCGGGGCTTCGGGACCCGTCGACGGAAATTCCCCGATTTGCGCCCGTCACCGACGCCGTTGCGCCAGTCCCGATGGCAACCGCTGATTCACAAGCGCTCCCAACTCCCACCCACCAGCCCCTCGATCGGCCGAAATGCGGCCTTGTAGGCCATCTTGCGGCTCTCGGCGATCCAGTAGCCGAGATAGAGGTGCGGCAGCCCCTGCTCCCGGCACCGCTCGATCTGCCACAGGATCGCATAGCTGCCGTAGCTCGACCCCGCGACGCCCGGCTCGAAGAACGTGTAGACGGACGAGAGTCCGTCCGCCAGCCGATCGACGAGGCTCACGATCCGCAGGATACCGTCCTCGCGGAACTCGATGAGGTCGGTCGCGACATTGCTGTGCAGCAGGAAATGCTGGTACTGCTCGCGGCTGTCCTGATCCATGCCGCCGCCCGGATGGCGGTCGCTCTGATAACGCAGGTAGAGCGCGTAATGCTCGGGATCGAACGCCAGCTCGCGGCGCGCGGCCACGAGGCCGGCGTGGTCGCGCAGGCATCGCTTCTGGGTCCGGCTCGGCGCGAATTTCCCGACGTCGACCCGCACCGGCACGCAGGCGCGGCAGTGATCGCAGTACGGCCGGTACGTGAACGCGCCGCTGCGGCGGAATCCCAGCCCCACGAGCTCGCCGTAGGTGCGCGCGTCGATCAGGTGGCTGGGCGTGGCGACCTGCGAGCGCGCGGCGCGGCCCGGCAGGTAGCTGCACGGGTAGGGTGCCGTCGCGTAGAACTGCAGCGACGCGAGCGGGAGGTCGTTGAGCTTCGTCATCTGAGCACTTCTTCCACCGGGGGCACACGCCACGCGTCTTCCGGCGCAGCGCAGTTTACCAACGCGGCAACCCGGCGCGCAAACTCCGCGCGCGCGATTCCGCGCGCGCCGAACGATGCGAGGTGGCCGGTCTCCTGCTGGCAATCAATGAGCGGAATCTGCCGCGCCCGGGCGATCGCCACGAGATGCGCCAGCGCGACCTTGGAAGCGTCGGTCTCCTGCGCGAACATGGATTCGCCGAAGAACATCCGGCCGATCTCGACGCCGTAGAGACCCCCGACCAGGCGTCCTTCGCGCCACGCCTCGACCGAATGCGCGTGCCCCGCCTCGTGCAGCGCGCAATACGCGCCGGCGACCGCCGGCGTGATCCACGTGCCGTCCTGTCCGCGGCGCGGCGTGGCCGCGCACCCTTCCACGGTCGCGCAAAACGCGGTGTCGACGCGGATCTCGAATCGCCGCCGCGCGACGGCCCTGCGCAACGAGCGCGCGATGCGACATTCGTCGACGAACAGGACGAAGCGCGGGTCGGGCGACCACCACAACACCGGCTGGCCTTCGCTGTACCACGGAAAGATGCCGCGGCGGTACGCGTCCCGCAGCCGGTCGGGGTCCAGCGCGTCGCTGGCGGCGAGCAGGCCGTTCGGATCGTCCAGCGCCGTTTCGAGCGGCGGGAACGGCGATCCGGGGCGCAGCCATGGAATCATCCGCGGATTCTGCCACGCGCGCCGCGGCGCCGAGCGCTCGGTGCGCGACCGCCGTTGCGGCGCGTCCCGCCACCCTCGATAATCGGCCGATCCCGACGCCATCGATTGCCCATGCCGGAAATCCCCGCCCGCTGCCCCTGGGCCGAAGGCAGCGCCGACTACGCCGCGTATCACGATCGCGAGTGGGGCGTTCCCGTCCACGACGACCGCGTGTTCTTCGAGTTCCTGCTGCTCGAAGGCGCGCAGGCGGGACTCTCGTGGTCGACGATCCTCGGCAAGCGCGCCGGCTACCGCGCCGCGTTCGCGGAATTCGATCCGGAGAAGGTCGCGCGGTTCGACCGGCGCCGCATCGCGCGGCTCCTGACCAACGAAGGCATCGTGCGCAACCGGCTCAAAGTCGCGAGCGCGGTCGGCAACGCGCGCTTGTTTCTCGCGACACAGGAGGAATTCGGCAGCTTCGACCGCTACGTATGGGCGTTCGTCGACGGCAGGCCGCGCCAGAACCGGTGGCGCACGCCGGCCGAGGTTCCCGCAACGACGCCGCAATCGGATGCGCTGTCGAAGGACCTCTCCCGGCGCGGCTTCCGGTTCGTGGGGCCGACGATTGTCTATGCGTTCATGCAGGCGACCGGCCTTGTCAACGACCATCTCGTGACCTGCCCGCGGTGGCGCGGCGTGCAGCGCGTGAGCGCCTGAAGGAGGAATCGCGACGGCCCGTTGCGATCCGGTAAAATCGTCCCGCCGCCCCGGTAGCTCAGTGGATAGAGCAGTCCCCTCCTAAGGGACAGGTCACACGTTCGATTCGTGTTCGGGGCGCCAGAACCCGGCGCGGCGCCGGCGCGGCGTCCGCGGGCAAGTGTGTTGAGTCAGAAGTTCCGAAGGCGAGGGGGCGAGGCGATTTGGCTGTCAGGCAAGGCGCGAGACCGCAACCGTGGCCAGTGCTACGGCG
>Ga0209048_10004483_pt1 | contig 13350 bp, 14 predicted proteins | sample FrelakmetCRP12CR_FD_187146 | JGI IMG/M metagenome (GOLD analysis project Ga0209048, IMG submission 187146) | Freshwater lake sediment microbial communities from the University of Notre Dame, USA, for methane emissions studies - CRP12 CR (SPAdes)... | ecosystem: Environmental > Aquatic >... | reverse complement strand
GCGGTGCGATGAGTCCCTAAGCTACCCACAAGCGCTGGGGCCCTATCGTCATTGGTCGGTAGCGCAAAGTTGCTTCGAGCCCCTCGCCGCCACGTTGGGCTTGAACACGTCGTGCGGCGCCAGATCCAGTCGAGGCGGAAACAGCAGGCCAGAAGCCCGCCGCAGAATCCAGGAAAGGGTTGGCCCCACACCGCGGGCATAGATATAGCGGCGGTTGCCGGAACAGCCGAGTAGGCTCTTGAATCCATCCGCTGTCTGGCCCACGTGAATGACTCGCGAGTCGGATCGGAAGGCGTGATCCATCGCCTCATAGACCAGATTGAAATAGAGATCAGTCTCAGTGCTCTGTCTGTAATCCACGCCCATGAACAGAAAGTGATAGACCGGCCCCTCGGCTAGTTCCCAGGTGAAGCCGATCAGGCGGTCTTCGCGGTTGCCGGCCCAGGTTCGGGGGCTGTCGACTCCCAGCACTCCTTGACCGGCCGTTCGCCCGCGATCCTCATCGACGAACGTGAGGATTTCCCGTCTCGCGCGCAGCCGGTCGCGCCATCGGACGAAAGCCGCGATGTCCCCTCGCAGGCGCAGCCGCTTGCGCCGTCGCATCGAAGTGAGGATCTCGCTTCCCAGGCGCAGCCGCGCGCGGGGCCGCATGAACCCCCGGACGTCCCGTCACGCGCGCACCCGGACGTCCCGTCACGGGCGCAGAGGCCGCCGCGGCCGGCGACCGCGAACCCGCTGCCGTGGGACCTGCCTGCGGCGGGGTCCCCGCGGATGCCCGAAATCGAGGTTGCCGACAGCCGCGGCGAGAACGGGCCCGCCGCATGGATCGGAACGATCGGACGTCAGCTCGAGCGCTCCGCGCTCGACGGACTGCCGTTTGCGGTGCTGCTGGCGGAGCTGATCGACCCGGAGCGCCCCGCGAGCTCTGAGCTCTCGGGCGAGCTGTCCGGCCTTGCCGGCCAGGCCGAGCAGGCGCTGGCGCAGGAGTTGACAGGACCCGGGGATCATCCGGCGGGCACGGTCACACGCGAGCGTCCCGGCCGCTATTGGCTGCTCGCGCCGGGGGCCGAGACGATCCGCGCAGGAGCGCTGGCCGACCGTCTGACCCGGGCGGTCAGGCGGCTGGGACGCGCTCGCGGGGTCCCGCTCGAGGTGGCCGTGGGCACGGCGGTGTTCCCGCAGGACGGGCGTGAGCCGGCGGCGCTGGCCGCGCACGCGGACATCGGCCTGCTCGCAGCGCGAGCCGAAGGGCGGGCCTTCGCCGGCCGCCCGATCGCGCTGGTCGACGACCCTCTCAGCTGACGGCGGCGCCGCCCGTGGCGGCGGCGAGCGGCGACACCGGCGGAAGGCCGAGCAGCGGGCTGTTGGGGACCTTTCCGACGATCCGGGCGCTGATGCGCACGGTGTCCGTGACCCCGAGCGTGCGGGCAGCTTCGCTCGTCAGATCCCAGTCGGCCCCGTTGGGTCCGTATGGCCCGCGATCGATCACCGGCACGGTCACACGTCGGCCCCGGTAGCTGACCTTGACCAACGTCCCACAGGGAAGGGTGCGGTTGGCCACGCCCACCACCGCGGGGGTCAGAGTCTGTCCGCACGCGGTCGTCTGGCCGTAGAAGCCAGGGCCGAACCAGGTCGCGATGCCGCTCTTGCGGACGTGGGCGGGAAGAGGCACGGATGCTTGCCCCGACGAGCCGGCGACGCCTCCCGAGGCGGTGATGCCTGCCGGACTTGCGAGCGCGCTCGCCGCGAGTACGCCCGCACAGGCGGGCGCGGCAACTAGGGCGAGCAGAATCTGCCTGGTGAACGTGTTTCGCATCGTCGTCACGGTGCCTACGGGGTGAGCTGACGGGCTCGCGCATAGAGATCCTGCGCTACGGCCTGGAGAGGCCGATTCGCCCCTGCGAACCGAGTGCGTCCGATCCGCGTTGGGTCCCCCGCCCTCCGCGACCTGGGTCGTGGAGGCTCGGCGTGGCCGGAAGTATACAGGCCAACTCCGCAGGCCAACTCCGGCAGCCTTGCCTCCCCGCGGATACTGGGCCTAGGCGGAAGCCTCAGGAGGGTCGCAGGCGCGAGAGGACATCCTTCAGCACGCGCTCGCCCGAGGAGACCGAGGCCTTCGCAAGCTCGCCCACGAGCTCCGCGGCGGACACGAGGAGCTCGGCGCCGCCCGGGGGCGCCACGGTTCCCGTCATGGACTCGCCGTCGCACTCGAAGCCCTGTCGCGGCGAGGGATCCTCTATGGAGACCGGCCGGCCGGCTCGCTTGGGAGCGCTCCGCGCGCGCTTGGCGGCGGGAGCCCGCGAGCTCGTCGGCTTCGACGGGCCGTTCTGCGAGCGCTTGGCCGCGCCGGCCGGCGCCTGCGTAGCGGACGCCCGTGCCGCGGTCGTCTTGCGCGCGGCGGCCCGGCGCGGACTGGAGCGCTGGGGTCTCGTGCGGGGCAGATTGGCAAGCACGCCGTCGCCTTCGGACGGGCTGGCACGGCGGGGCGGGCTGGCTTTGGTGTCGCTCATCCTCACATCATCCCGCACCGGGGCCGCGGGCGCCGGATCGAGCCGCGGTGTGCCCACCGAGCGCGCGCGACCGGTTTGATCGGTGACGGCGAGCCGTTAGCATGGAGCCTGGAAAATGAAAACAGCTGTTGGGTTGTAACGTTGGGCAGGCTTCGGCCGTATGTCCGGCGGAGTAGTTGTCCTCAGCCAGAATCCAGCAGGCCGTCAGCGGTCGTGCGCGGGTTCTACGATCGACCGGAGAATAGAACGGATGTCAGTGGTGGAGCTTCAGGAGCTGGACGAGGTCAAGGGCCTGCTGGCCAAGGGTCAGCAGGTGGGAGTGCTCTCCTACGCGGAGATAACCAAGGCGATGTCCGAGCTCGACCTGGACGAGTCAGACGTCGAGGAACTGCACGGATTCCTCGAGAAGTCGGAGATCGAGCTCGTCGAGGACATCGACCCGGCGACCGCCGCGTCCTCGCAGGTCGAGCGCGCTCCGGACAAGCGCGGCCGGCGCAAAGTGAAAGCTGCGCTGGACCTGAAGCCGGACATGACGACGGATTCGCTGCAGCTGTTTCTCAAGGACATCGGGAAGGTGCGGCTGCTGACCGCGCAGGAGGAGGTCGACCTGGCCAAGCGGATCGAGCGCGGGGACCTCGACGCAAAGCAGAAGATGGTCGAGTCCAACCTGCGCCTGGTCGTTTCGATCGCCAAGAACTACAGAAACCAGGGGCTCCCGTTCCTCGACCTGATCCAGGAGGGCACGCTCGGGCTGGTGAGGGCGGCGGAGAAGTTCGACTACCGGAAGGGCTTCAAGTTCTCGACCTATGCGACCTGGTGGATCCGCCAGGCGATCGCCCGGGCGCTCGCCGACAAGGCACGCACGATCCGCATCCCTGTGCATGTCGTCGAGAAGCTCAACAAGATCGGTCGCGCCGAGCGCAAGCTCGTGACCGAGCTGGGACGCGAGCCCACCGCTGAGGAGATCGCCGACGTCACGGGCATCGACCCCGAGGAGGTCGACTCGATCAAGCGCTCGGCGCAGGCGCCGGTGTCGCTCGAGAAGCCCGTGGGCGACGAGGAGGAGTCGGAGTTCGGCCAGTTCATCGCCGACGAGCGTGCCGAGTCGCCGTACGAGCGCGCGGCGGAGATCCTCACGAAGGAGGCGCTCAGAGAGGCGCTCGAGAACCTCTCCTACCGGGAACGGCGCGTGCTCGAGCTGCGCTACGGCCTCGGCGGCGAGCACCCGCGGACGCTCGATGAGGTGGGACGTACGTTCAACGTGACCCGCGAGCGGATCCGCCAGATCGAGAACCAGTCGCTGAAGAAGCTGCAGAGCCTCGCCGAGGCGCAGAAGCTCAGAGACGTGGCCTAGCCGGTCCGTCGGCGCCGGGCGGTCGGGCCGCTCGGCGGGTGGGTGGCGCCCGCAGCCGCGGCTGGCCCGTCCAGCCGCGTCCGCCAGGCTCAAGTTTCGCGGCAGCGCTGCCGATCAGCAGAACATGTTCGAGGTCAAGCAGGCGCTGCGTGAGGTCGTGAGCCGTGACGGCTCGGATCTCCACCTGAAGGTGGGCTCGGGGCCCTTGTACCGCGTTCACGGCGAGCTGGCTGTCGACGATACCGTCGAGCCGCTGACCGCGCAGGACATCGAGGGCGCGCTGAACGACGTGCTGACCGACGAGACCAAGCTCGGAGAATTCGCGCGCGACCACGAGGTCGACTTCTCCTTCGAAATCCCCGGCGTCGCGCGATACAGGATCAACGCGTTCCTGCAGCGCGGAGTGATCTCGATGGCCTGCCGCGCCATCCCGCACAAGATCAGCACGATCGAGGAGCTCTCGCTGCCGCCGGTGGTCACCGAACTGGCCGAGGAGGCGCGCGGGATCGTTCTGCTCACGGGGACCACCGGATCCGGCAAGTCGACGACGCTCGCAGCGATGATCGACCACATCAACCACACCCGGAGCCGCCACATCGTCACGATCGAGGATCCGATCGAGTTCGTGCACAGCGACAAGCGCTCGGCGATAAACCAGCGCGAGGTTGGCATGGACACGACCTCCTTCACCCGCGCGCTGCGCAGGGTGCTACGCCAGGACCCCGATGTGATCCTGATCGGAGAGATGCGCGACGAGGAGACGGTCCAGACCGCGCTCTCGGCCGCGGAGACCGGGCACCTCGTGCTCTCCACGATCCACACGCTGGATGCGACCGAGTCGATCAACCGGATGCTCGACTTCTTCCCGCCTCACCAGCACGGCCAGGCGCGCAGCATGATCGCGGGCACGATCCGGGGCGTGATCTCCCAGCGGCTGGTGCAGGGTGCCGACGGCGGACGGGTCGCCGTATGCGAGATCCTGCGGATGACCGGGCGGGTGCGCGACATGATCATCGACCCCGCCCAGACGGGAAAACTCGTCGAGGTGATCAGCTCGGGCGGCTACTACGGGATGCAGACGTTCGACCAGGCTCTCTATGCGCACGTGAAGGCCGGCCGGGTCACGTTCGAGGACGCCATGCGCGCCGCCACCAGCCCCCACGACTTCAAGCTCCTGATGCAGGCCGACGGACGCAAGGGGACGACCATGGAGGACGTCGCCTCCGTGGACGCCCGCCGCCAGCCCGAGACCAAGCCCTCGCTCACCGTCGCCTAGCCGTTCGCGATCACGCGAGGTGCCGATCGCGCTGGCCATGTGGCCAGATATCGTGCATGATTTGCTTTGAGGAGCTTCTCAAAGGGTCTCTCTTCCTCGATAAGGGGTCCGCTTCGGCGGGCTCCTTGTCCTAGCGGGGGTCTTTCGCCGCTAGCGGTGGTAGCCGACCGCGAACCACTCCAGCTCGAGCTCCGGTGTGGTTTCGCAGACCTCCCGCAGAATCGAGAGGACCGCGCGACGACCGAGTTCGATGCGTTCATCACGCTCCATCGAGGCCGGCGCATCTTCTCCCCAGGTCGCGCTGATCTCCGGTCCGACTCTCGCGAACGACATCCCGTCCCGGCTCCCACCAAGCCGCTCCCAGAGCGCGTCGATCGCGTGTGCAGGAGGCGCGGGGGCGGCATGCCCGGAGTGGGGCGTGATCCTGAACTTCATGGGGCAAGCCTACATTCGCCGGGCGGTGGACTCCCGCTTCGACGCCCCGGCCAGCCGGTGGGCGCCCGCCAGCCGGTGGGCGGTTTGGCCGCCCCGGCAGCGGGTAGAGCCTGGCCAGCCCGGCGGCCCGTGACTAACTGCCCGTGCGCGTGGCCGCCAGGGCTCATGCCCCGGCAGGCATGTGACATTTCTCATCGCGTCCGCACCTGCCCGCACGTAGGATGGCGTGGTGCCGAGGGAGAGGCCTCACCCCGGCGGTCGCGTCGTCGCACCCACATCCGAAGGCGCGACCGCCGGGGCCACGCCCGCTCCGAGCACCCGCGCGAGGGATGCTCCGGCGCGTGAATTGGAGCCGGTCGGGTTCCTCCTGTCGGTCTCCGGCTAGCTCCCGATCTGGGCTTCCACGCTTTTCTTCGCAAAGTCGAGCATCCCCAGCGCGACCCATGGGAACTGCCCGGCGCGAACGCGAAGTTCGACCTCGCCGCTTGACTTTGCGACCTCGACGATCGTTATGACGCGGCCGATCTCGTAGTCGTCGCCAAGATCGGTTTCGATCGCATCCATCTGCAGGGCGACTTCCTGCATGAGCTTGGCCCTCGGGCCGGACTGTGCGCTCGGGTCCACGGGGAGGTCGTCTTCGTTGGCCATATCAGCACCCTTCCTACGTCAAAGACAGCCATCATCGCACCGACCGGACGTGCATGGTCGCCCGTTCCCCGGCGCCATCGACGGCGGGTGCTCGAGTGGTCGTCTGCGCCCGCAGCGTTGGAAGCCGGATCATGCGCCACCGCCGGCGAGAGGTACACGGATTCGAAGTGAGCCTCCGATCTTCGCGGCATGGGTTGGCCCCGCTGGACGACTGGACACACCCCCGGGCCCGCATCCTCCCTCTGGCGGCGGCCGGGTGTCGTTCGTGGCTGCAAACCGACCCGCCACCCCGGGCCGCGACTACTTCAGTTGGTAAAGTAACGGTGGAAATGGCCGTCAATGAGACATGTCCGGTGTGCAGGACGGCCGAGGTCGTGTGCGGGAAGTGGACCTTGCTGCTCGTGCGGGACCTGGCCGAGGGCAAATCGCGCTTCTGCGAGCTCGAGCGCTCGCTGGCGGGCATCAGCCCGCGCACGCTGTCGCTGCGCCTGCGAGCGCTGGAGGAGGAGGCGATCGTCGAACGCCACACCTTCCCGGAGGTGCCGCCACGCGTGGAGTACGCGCTGACCGAGAAGGGCCTCGCGCTGCTGCCGATCATCGACGACATGCGCGCCTACGGGGAACGCTGGCTGGGCGCGGAGTGCGCCGAAGACGTGGCCGGCGAGACCCTGCTCGTGGTGTAGCTCCCCTGCAACAGGAGGTGCGCCGGCAGGAGCGCCGGCCGGCAGGGCGAAGGATCGCGCCATGCGCTCCCGCCAGCTCGAGACCGTCCTCACGGAGTTCGTCCAAGCGGCGGCCGCCCACCTTCATGCCGAAGTCGCCTCCGGTGCGGAGATCCCGTTCGAGGTCGGCTCCCAGGCGGGACGCGGCAGGCGGTCGGGCACACCGCTGTACTGCTATCGCGCTTTGACGGGCGCGTTCATCGCAGAGCGCGAGCCGGCTCTCGAGAACGTGCCCGGGCACGCCGAGGCCGTCCGGCTGCTCGAGCGCTTCGACGGGCTCGACCGGTATCTGGCGAGCGCGGGTGCCGCTTCGCGGGAGCCGGCCCAGCGTCCGCGCGCTGCGCTGAAGGCCCTGCTGGAAGACGTCTTTCGGGAGCAGAGCGACTTCGAGTTGCACCCCGAGCGCCTGCGCGCCGCCCTGGCGCGGCTCGAGGAGTCGGCGTTCGCGAGCACCAGTGAGGTGACGCTCGTCGCAACGCTTCACGGGCTAACGATCGCCTCTGAGGAGCTTGCCGTGACGAAGGGCCTCACGATCGCCCGGCCCGATGCGCTGGAGGGGCTGCCCGACGGAGTCCTCTCCCCGCAGGTGGAGAGCCCGGAGAGCCATCTGATCGTGGCGCTCGCCCTGAAGGACGACGACGCGTCGGCGGCCGTCCAGAAGGGCCGCGACGTGCTGAGGGACCTGCTGCGCGCGCTGAGGCTGTTCGGCGACGGCCGCGTCACGCTGGGGGCGCTGGCGTGGGTGCGGGTGGGCGCCGGCGCGTGGCGTCCGCTGGCGCTCGGCGCCGGCGGGCGGCCGCACGGAATGCTGGTCGTGACCGCCGAGCAGCAGGACGAGCTGCGGGCGTTCTGCAACCTCGTGTCGCGTCGCGCCCCCCACGACAACGAGCTGGCTTGGGCGTTGAGAAGGTTCGAGCTCGGCTGTGAGCGGGAGAGCCCCTACGAGGCGCTGAGCGACCACCTCCTCGCGCTGCGTGCTCTGCTTGAGCCGGAGGGTCCGTCGAGCGGGCTGCTGGCGGGGCGGCTGGCTGCGCTCTGCGCGACGCCGGAGCACCGGCTCGATCTGACCGAGCAGACGGTGCAGGTCGTGGCGCTCGAGCGCGCAGTGATCGCCGGCTCGCTGCATCATGGGCGCGGTTCAAGGGGAGAGGGCACCGGGGGCACGGCGGCCGAGCAACGGCTGATCGAGGACCTAGCCCGCCATCTGCGGGCGCTGCTCAGAGACGTGATCTGCGGGCACCTGCCGGGCGATCTGGCGACGCTCGCCGACGAGCTGCTCGACCGGGAGCAGACCGGCGAGGTTCAGACCGGCGAGGTGCCGGCGCCGGCACCCGAGCTCCTGCACGCAACCTGATCGCGCGCCCGGCGTCAGCCGAAGAGGCGCCTGGCCACCCCGGTGAGTCCGGCGAGGTCGTGGATCTCCTCGTCCAGATACGGCACGAGGATCGGGTCGGGTTCCTCCAGGTTGCGCGCAAGGCGCTCGATCGTCCTGCGGTCGCGCTGCACCAGGACGTCGAAGTCCGCGAGGTTCGAGGCCACGCGCGCGCCGAGGCGCTCGCCCAGCTCCGGCTCGAGCAGCGCGCGGACCTCCTCGCGCGAATGCCCGAAGAGGCCGTCGAAGTGGACGCGGTTGACGATCAGACCGCCGCGCGACATGCCGGCCGCGCGGAGTTGCTCGTCGAGGAACTCCGCCTCACGCGCCGGCTCGGGCTCCGGCGAGGTGACGATCAGGAAGGTGGTCGAGGAATCACGCAACAGCGAGGCGACCCCGCGGGCACGCTGGCCGAAGCCGTCGAGCACACCTGAGAGCGAGCCGAAGAACTGCGAGAGGTCGCGCAGCATGTCCACTCCGGTGACGCGCGCGAAGATGGAGAAGACGAGCGCGCTGGAGCGGCCGAGAAAGCGTGCGGTCAGGCCGCCGGGGGCGATGAACACCTGCAGAGCCCGACCTTCGAGGAAGCCGAGCAGGCGGTTGGGCGCGTCGAGGAAGTCCAGGGCGTCGCGTGACGGCGGCGTGTCGAGCACGATCACGTCGAAGTCCCGTTCCTCGTGCAGCTCGTAGAGCTTGGCCATCGCCCCGAGCTCCTGAGAGCCCGCCACCGCCGAGGACAGCTCCCGGTAGATCGGGTTGGCGAGGATCTCCTCGCGCTCGCGCCTGTCGGGCGCCAGGCGCGTGACGATCTCGTCGAAGGTCTGCTTCGCGTCGAGCATCATCGCCCACAGCTCGCCCTTCATCTCGACGCCGTGCGCCGCGAACAGCGCGGGGTCGATCCGCTGCTGGGCGCCCGACAGACCGTCGTGGGGGTGCTCGTCCAGGCCGAGGGCGGCGGCCAGGCGCCTCGCCGGGTCGATCGTGACCACGGCGACCTTCTGCCCCCGGGCCGCGAGCCCGAGCGCGAGCGCGGCCGAGGTCGTGGTCTTTCCGACCCCACCCGCCCCGAGGCAGACGATCACGCGCTTGCCCCGCAGACGCTCGTGCAGGCCGCCATCGGGTCCGCCGGCCGGGCGCCGGGCCGCGGGACGCCCGGCAGGCGAGCCGCGCTTGGACCTCGGGTCGCGCTCGGCCATCTCACGATCGTAGTTGCTGTGCAGGAATCGCCTCGCGCTCTGCGAATACCCACCGAGCGGCGTTCCCACAATCGAGCATCGGAGTCCCCGTGGAAGGAAATGCCAAGGTCATCGCGTTCGCCAACCAGAAGGGCGGGGTGGCGAAGACAACGACAACTCTGAACCTCGCCGCGGCCTTCGCGGAGGAGGGCCATCGAGTGCTGTGCGTCGACATGGACCCGCAGGGCAACCTGACGATGTCCCAGGGGATCGATCCGGACACCCTCGAGAAATCGATGTACGACGTCCTCGTCCACAAGGTCTCGATCCGCGAGGTGATCCGCAGGCGGGAGATCGACGTCGCGTGCGCATCGATCGACCTCGCGGGCGCGGAGATCGCGATGTCCACGATGATCGGCCGCGAGCGCTCGCTGCAGAAGGCCTTCCAGCCGATCATGGAGGACTACGACTTCATCTGCATCGACACCCCGCCGAGCCTCGGGCTGCTGACGATCAACGCGCTGACCGCCGCCGACAAGGTGATCGTCCCCGTGCAGTGCGAGTATCTGTCGATGCGCGGGCTCATCCAGCTGCAGAACACCCTTGCGATGATCCGCGAGAACCTCAATCCGGGCGTTGACATCGAGGGTATCCTCCCCACGTTGGTCGATTCGCGCACGATCCACGCCAAGGAGGCGATCGAGATCCTCGAGGAGAACTTCGGCGACCGGGTGTTCGCCTCGCGCATCCGCAAGACGGTCCGTTTCGCCGAGGCGCCCGTGAAGGGCATGTCGGTCCTGAAGTACGAGCCGGACGGTCTGGCGGCTCAGTCCTATCGAGCACTCGCGCAGGAGGTCCTAGCCCATGGCAACACCTAAACGCGCGAGCATGCGCGAAGGACCGCTCGCGGCCCTCTTCCGCAAGACCGAAGACGAGGACGCCGACCCGCTCGAGGCGGCCACCGAGGATCCGGGCAAGGGCCTGCCCCATCCCGCTCTGGGCGCTTCGGCGCAGAAGCATGGGCAGGAGCCCGAGGACGAGGTGCGCGTGCCCACCCCGCGCGAGCGCCTGCGGCATGCCTTCTCCTCGGAGATCCCCGAGACGGCCGTCGCTCGATCTGCCGGCCGGCCGGTGATGGACCAGTACGCTCGCCCCAGCGATCGCGGCGCGCTGGCCGGCCCGGTCGGACAGCCCGTGATCCGCGTGGTTGGCGTCGGCGGCGCAGGCGTGAACGCGGTCAACCGGATGGTGCAGGCCGAGGTCGAGGGCGTCGAGTTCCTCGCTGTGAACACCGATGTGCAGTCGTTGCAACAGTCCACCGCCGACATCACCCTTCACATCGGCGCCGAGCTGACCAAGGGGCTGGGCTCCGGCTCGGATGCCAACGTCGGGCGCGGAGCGGCGATGGAGGACTACGACCGCGTGAAGGCCCTTCTGAAGGGCTCGGACATGGTCTTCATCACGGCGGGGGCCGGCGGCGGCACGGGCACTGGCGCCGCCCCGGTCGTCGCGCGGATATCGCGGGAAATCGGAGCGCTCACCGTGGCGATCGTGACCAAGCCGTTCGGCTTCGAGGGCACGCGGCGCGGCGAGCAGGCCGAGCGCGGCGTGAGCGCACTCGCGCAGGAGGTGGACACGCTCATCGTCGTGCCCAACAACCGGCTGCTGGCGGTGCTCGACGAGCGCACGGCCATGGTCGAGGCCTTCCGCGTGGCCGACGACGTGCTGCGCCAGGGAGTGCAGGGGATCTCCGACCTGGTCACCCTGCCGGGACTGATCAACCTCGACTTCGCCGACGTGCGGGCGATCATGAGCGAGGCCGGGGATGCGCTGCTCGGCATCGGGATGGGCGTCGGCGAGGGCCGCGCGACGGAGGCCGCGGTCCAGGCCATCTCCTCGCCGCTGCTCGAGACCTCGGTGAACGGGGCGCGGTCGATCCTGCTGTCGATAACCGGCGGCAGCAACCTCTCGCTCTGGGAGGTCAACGAGGCCGCCAAGTCGGTGTCCGAGGCGGCGCACCCCGACGCGAACATCATCTTCGGGGCGATGGTCGACGAGAAGCTCGACGACCAGGTCTGGGTGACCGTCGTGGCCACGGGCTACGGGGATGCCGGCCGGCGCAAGAGCGTGGGCCGACTGAAGGAGCCGGCGGGCGAGCCGACCGTCCAGCGGGCCGGGGGCTCGCGAGGCGCCTCGCGACGGGGCGGCCTGTCCGTCGAGGAACTCGAAGTGCCCGAGTTCATCCCGAATCTTTGAGCTGTCGGCCCGGCAGCTCGGCCGGGGATGCGCCTGTGCTATCGCTCTGCCATGGGCGAAGCTGAGAAGGGAGTCCTGGCGGCCGGGCACCCGCTGACCGCGCAGGCCGGCGCGAAGGTGTTGCGGGAAGGCGGCAACGCGGTCGACGCGGCGGTAGCCGCCATGCTCACGTCGTTCGCCGCCGAGCCGCTTCTCACCGGCCTGGGCGCCGGTGGATACATGCTGGTGGCCGGTGGCGGCATGGAGCCGGCACTGCTCGACTTCTTCGTGCAGGCGCCGAGCGCGCGCAGCTCGACCGGCGAGGACCCCCGAGCCGATCTGCGGGCGATCGACGTCTCCTTCGGCGACGCCGCGCAGGTCTTCCACATCGGACCCTCTTCCTGTGGCGTGTACGGCACCCCCGCGGGCGTGTGCGAGGCCGTGCGGCGCTGGGGGACCGTCCCGCTGGAGGACCTCGCCGCGCCCGCCGCGCGGCTCGCTAGCGAGGGCGTGGTGCTGAACAAGGGCCAGGCATACGTGGCGAAGATCCTGCGTGACCTCTTGACCTCGACGCCCGAGTCCGCGGCCCTGTGGGCGCCGGAGGGTCGCATCCTGCGGGAGGGCGAGCTGCTGCGCAACCCCGAGCTGGGCGACGCGCTCGAGCGTCTGGGCAAGGAGGGGGCGGAGCCCTTCTACCGGGGGGACATCGCGGGCGCTGTGTCCGGTTGGCTGCTCTCGCGAGGTGGCTCGCTGACCCGCGAGGACCTGGCGGGGTACCGCGCGATCGAGCGCCGGCCCGTCACCGTGGGTTACCGGGATCGCGAGGTCCTCACCAACCCGCCGCCCTCGGCGGGCGGGACGCTGCTCGCCTATGCGCTGGCGCTGCTCGATCGCGGCCCCGCGCCGCCTACGCTCGGAGGGGTCGTCGCGGCGATGGCCTCCGCCCAGTCCGAGCGCACCGTCGAATTCGTCGAGGGGCTAGCACAGGAGGGCTTTCTCGAGCGCTTCCTCACGACGCGCCTCGGGGCGACCACGCACATCTCGGTGCTCGATGCCGAGGGTCGCGCGTGCAGCGCCACGGCCAGCAACGGCGAGGGCTCCGGCGAGGTCGTGCCCGGGACGGGGATGCACATCAACAACGTGATGGGCGAGCAGGACCTCAACCCGCTCGGCTTCCACCGCCATCCTGCGGGGCGGCGGATGCCGAGCATGATGGCGCCCACGATCGTGATGCGCGAGGGGGAGGTCGAGCTCGTGCTCGGGAGCGCCGGCTCCAACCGCATTCGCTCCGCGCTGTTGCAGACGATCGTCGGGGTCGTGGACCACGGGCTGACGGCGCGCGAGGCGGTGGACGCGCCGCGGGTGCACTTCGAGGACGACACGCTGTTCGCCGAGCCGGGTATCGACCTGGGGCAGCTGGGCATCCCTGAGACCGGCGTGGTGCGGTTCGGAGCGCTGAACCTGTTCTTCGGCGGGGTCCAAGCGGTACAGCGCCGCGGCGGTGGGCTCGCCGGCGCCGGCGACCCGCGCCGCGGCGGAGTGGCAGCAAGCGTGTGAGACCCGGCCGCCCGCAAGCGCGCCCCGGCCGCGCGGGCTCTGAGCGCGGCGAGGCTGCCGCGCGGC
>Ga0209048_10004482_pt1 | contig 13354 bp, 27 predicted proteins | sample FrelakmetCRP12CR_FD_187146 | JGI IMG/M metagenome (GOLD analysis project Ga0209048, IMG submission 187146) | Freshwater lake sediment microbial communities from the University of Notre Dame, USA, for methane emissions studies - CRP12 CR (SPAdes)... | ecosystem: Environmental > Aquatic >... | reverse complement strand
GCTAAAGGCGACCGTGGGCTTGTAGCCCCAATAGAGCGCCAAGCCCGGCATGGGGCAGTCAACGGTCAGAATCGCACCGGTGCCAGCCTCCAAAGCGATTGCGGTCATGGCGGTGGCGGCGATACGGCCAGAGTAATGGCTGATTACTTCCTCTCCATACATGGTTGAATCCTCCAAGGCTGACCATTTTGCGGGACTCTGCAAAATGGCCCCCGGTTGAAATTACAGGCTGATGCCCTTAATCATCTTGGCCTTCCCGTCGGAGGCGCTGTCCCAGACCGGCCCGAAGGCGTAGATGCCCCACCAAGCCATGGCCTGCATGGTGGCGAAGCGGCCGCCGAAGTTCGGGTTCAAGCGCAGGTGCGGGGTCACGGCCTCGATGCGGGCCACGGCCTCATCCCCGAACAGGCAAAACTCACCGAAAACCGTGCTGGTGCCGGACAGATTGCTGAAAGCCATCGCCCGGTTGATCTCCACGCACTTGATCTTGGCGACTTCACACATTTCGCCTTTGTAGAGCAGGTCCCCGGCGCGCATGTACTGTTGCCACTTGACGACTTCGGAATCCCGCAGGAGGTTCTCGATGTTCGTGTTACAGGACAGCATGACGTAATGCTCACCGGCGCCCTTGCTCCCCTTGTAGAAGGGTGCGTGAATGGTATCACGCATATAGGCGGACAGTTTTTTCATGTGTTCCGCCGTCAGCGGGGCGGTCGCCACAGCGCCGGCCGCACCGGTCACGCTCATCACGCCGCCGGTCATGCTGGTGGGAGAGAAACAAATCTTCACGTCGGACGACATGAAGCCGTCCCGGGCCGCTTCGGTGTCCAGGGAGCGTTCCAGAGAAGAGGCGAGCTCTTTCCGCATGATCGGGTCCGGCTGGAACTTGCTCAACTCCTGCAGCTTGGCGGAGAACTGCAGGCCTTCGCCATGCTCGGTCAGAGTCAGCGAACGCTTCCCGAAGGACAGCATGCGCATGGGGATCTGCCCTTCTTCCTGCAAGGTCGAATTCTGGGCGTCGGGCAGACGGTTGACGTGGAACATATTGACGGTTTCACCGGCGTTCTTCTTGAAACCGAAGCCATGGTCATGGGTGTACTGTACGATTTTGCACTCTCCCAGGGCCACTTCCAAAATCTGGTCGGAAATCTGGTGGTTTGCCAGAATTCCCGCACCGATGTCAGTCCACAGATGGGCGTCAGGCATGATCTATCTCCTTACGACGTCGGCGCCTGCCCTAACATTTCGGCCATGGTGCGTTGTCGTTTCGGTTCGGCTGGTGCGGCACGGGTTACGCCCCGCTCCAACACGGCGTTTCGGGTTTGGGTTCGACGTGCGGCTGCTCTTTCAGCATCCGTAAGTTCGATCTTTTTGCCAAGAATTTGCCGTACCCCGCTGGTGGCCCACTTGACTTGTTCCTCAAAGGGCTTTCCCCGAAAATCGTGTTCGGGGTTTGCGGCAAGTTCATCCACATGGCTGTAAAAAAGGCGGTAGTCTGCCGATCCGGGCGTCATATCCAGTCCCATTTCGGTTGCCAATTTTTCAGCTTGTGCGCGGACGGTGACAGCTTCGGAAGCTGCTGCTTCTTCCGCTGCCTTCGCCTCGGCGGCAGTCCGCTTCTCGGCCGCTCTGGCCTCAGTTCTGCGGGCAACCTCTTCGATGATCTGTTCCGGGTCAACAGCCGTGCCGGCCCAGGCTTCCGCTACCTGTGCGTCATAATCATCGGGGTACACGATCGCCCCGGTTTCTGGATCCACGCTGGTAGGGATTGCCCCGATCTTTTTCAGGGCTTCGGCATAAGCGGCTACCCGCTCTGCCTTGGCGGCAGGTTTGGCGGCTTCGGCCACGGCCGCATCTTTCACGGCCTCAAGCTCTGCCAACTTCCTCTCTGCTGCCTCTGCCCTGACCTCGGCGGCCTCCCGGGCCTTCCGTTCCGTGGAAGTTTCCCCCGTGGCCGTGTGCATCCTGGTTTCGGCCTCTCGGTATGCCTTATCGTATTCCTCCACGGTCTTGAACTTCGGTTGAGGCGGTTCCGGCGAAGCTGCGGCCGCTGCGGCGGCGTCATCGCCCCCTGCGGCTGCGGCAGATGCAGCTGCCTCGGCGGCTGCAGCATCATCATCCCCGGTCTGAGCGGCGTCAAGTTCGGCCTGGCGGGCTGCCTCAAGCTCTGCATCAGTCAACACGGGCTGGGCTTGCTTTTCGGCGGCACGGGCTAATTTGAACGCCATGGACCCCTCATCTTCTGGGCCCAGAACTCCCTCGCCTAAAACTTCTGTTGCATCGGTCATCGGGTTCTCCTGCCGTGAGTATCCTTGCGGGTCACGGTGTATGTTCCTCGGCCGGTATCCCTTCCGGGGCGACCTTGGTTTCGTCGATCATGCTATCCAGCACTACCCCCATAGCCTGGCGCCTGATCTTGGCGGCGACATGCTTGGAGAGATTGAGCTTAAGGTTGAAGGTGGCGATCATCTTCAAAATGCTGACGCAAAAGGGGTCTTGGGCCATAAGGCCGAGTACCCGGCCCTCAAGTTGCCCGGCCATCATGGTAAGGACCAAGGGAAGTTCCTGGGAAAGCTGCACAGCTTCCTTGAGTACCTTCGCATCCTTAAGGTCTTCTTCGGCCCGGTGTTCCGCCTGAGTCTTGGGCTGACGAGGGCGTCCTGACGTGATCCCCAGGTCAATACCGCTTTGTCCCATGGGTTGATGACGTTCCATTATTTGGACCCCTTGCCCTTGGGCTTAGGTTTGGTTAAGGCAGATTTAACTGGCGGTTTAGGAGGAATAGCGGCGACTTTGGCCTTGGCCAGATTGATCGCTGTCAAACCTTTCTCCGTTTCCACCTTCTGGGCGGCCAGGGCCTGATCTTCCGGCGTGCGCTCCGGAGGCGTCGGCGGAGTTGCCGCAGCTGTCGCTCGGGCTTTGTGCCCTTCCGTGACAGCCTTCTCAGACTCCACCTTCTGGGCAGCCAGAGCGGTTTCATGCGGAATTAGAGCGTGGACCCGATTGGCCTTGGCGATCTCTTCCGGGCCGGGGCCAGCCGCTTGCTCTTCAACGTCACCTTTTTTCTGAATCTCCGCCGCCTGGGCGTCAGCCAACTCGGCTTTAGAGATATGGAGCTCTGCCTGTGCATCGAGGGTGCCAGCCTTGGATTTTGCGGCCTCCGCTTCGGCCAGGAACTTCGTAGCTTCGGCGGCCTTGCGGGCAGCTTCCGACTTGGCGGTTTCGGCCTCGGCGGCAATCTTCTTCTGGGTTTCCTGGATCTCGGCGTCTTGCTGATCCTGCTGATGCTGATCGATCTCTTCCGCTTTCTTTTCGTCCACGGCAAACTTGGAGTCTTCCAATCCGGTGAGCCGTTTGAGTTCTGTGACATATCCGCCCGGCTTGAGGTAGGGCAAAAAGACCTTGCCCATGCCATCAGGCTCAAACATCGGATGGAATACATTCGTCATATAGCGCAACTTCTCTTGATCCCGCATGAGGGCGGAGATCCCGGACACATGATAGCGTCCGGTGGAGAGCATGGGGAGATTCAACCCTGTAGGAAATTCATCGGACACCGGCACCCTGAATTTATCTGCCCACAAAATCCCATCATCATCCGCACCCATCATCGCTTTTAATTCATCGTAAGTGATATTGATGGCGATGGTTTCGGCGCCGGCTATAATGGCGTTTAAGGCCCCATCTTCCAGGTTTTTCCCCATTGACCCCACGACCGTCATGCTCTGGTCCAGGTTTTGGGCCGCCTCCCGGGCGGTAGTTTCCGACTTGGTCCCTGGGGCTCCCATGGCTGAGTAATCGATGAGGCCGCCGTCCTGGTGCCTCATGTCGTACAGATTCAGCATGGTGGTCATTTCATTGGCCATGGACTTAAGATCAATCGCCCTGACCACCTGCTGCCCTTGTTGAGAGCCATAGGTGGGGAAGACCTTGCCAGGATAAACGTCGGTATCCGACTGATCCACCAGGGAGGAAATATCCACTTCCAGCATGGGGTTTACGGACCAATTCAGGTGATCGGCGTGGAGGCTCATCATGTTGCACATGAGATACCAGAGGGACCTGATCCCATGGATCAGACCGCGGCCATCGAAGCGAAGCATGTGCGGGAGAGCACTAAAGCCAATCCCGGGCCAACGCAGCGTCTGGTACGGGCTGGGCTTGGGGTCCATGATGACCCGGCCGCCGGCGCCCGTGAAGGTGGCATTGGGAAGCAGCGTTTCACCGGAGGGGCTCAAGATCGTGCCCCAGAATTCCAGGACCTGCAAAGACTTCTGGTAGGCAGACTTGCTATAAACCATGCCCTTGCGCCGGGCAAGTTCTTGCTCGGTGAGGTCAGGGGTCCGGCTATACCAGGTGCTTTCCGGGCCAATGTCCACGATATTCTTGAACCGGCCCTGGGACTCCCACTCTTTCAGGACGTGGTAAGGCATGAATTCCTGGTGGATCCAGTACATTCCGGACTGAGGTTGACGGCTCACAGCGTCAGGGTCCCGGTGAATTTTCCACGGCTCAATGAGGATATACCGGAGGCCCTTGCCAGGCTTCCAGATTGGGATCATTTCCATGGACTGCCCGACGGCCAGGCTCATCCCCGTGGCATCGACGAACTGAATCGGGAAATTGGCGTAATTTCGGCCCAGCTGAATCTTCATCAGCTTTTTATAGAAACGGGCCGTGGTGGGGTCTGCCTCATTCTCGATGGACAAGAAATCGACGTCGAAGGCTTTCCGAACAATCGACATGCCGAACTGAACCAGCTTGTAGGGCTTGGGATAGGTGATGCGGCTCTGCCAGAGCTCTTTGAAGGCGAAGTTGCGGGGTTCCTCTTCAAGGTAAACCCGCCAGCACTCATCTTGATCCCGGCGAATGTCCCTCATCGAGTCCACGGAGGTCTTGACGCAATCATCCAGGAAGCGGACGTAGTGGGTTTCGTCCTCCCTGACGTAGGCCTTGGCCGCCGCCTCTCTTTCCGCCAGTTCCTGCGGATCGATTGTATCCGCCGCCGTGAGTGCCATTAGAATGATTCCGTCTTGATGGGTTCTCCTACGTTCTTGACAGCGCCCCTATTCCATATTTCTCGGTTGGCTTCCGGAGTACCCCGGGGCGCAACGGTAGATCCCTCATCTTTATTGGTTATATCTGGTGTAGCCGTGGATTTAGGGGTGGAGGGGTTCATGGCCTCCGCCGCCTGCCGAAGTGGATTATAAGTTTTGTCCAGTTCGTCCGCTTTTTCTTTGATGGAATCGATGATCCCCATTACATGAACCTCATCTTCTTGACGGGTTTGCCGACGTTCTTCACCCGCATATTGGGACGCCCGGGGCCGGGGCCGCCGACGTTCTTTGCGGGAGGCCCGGGGGCAGCCGGGGGCGGCGCCACCTTTTTGGGCAACCCGGCCGGGGCCGGTCCGGTGAAGTCAGCCAGAGAGGATGGCTTCATGGACTTAGCAATCTCGGCCGATGGACTCCCGGGCTTGGCTTTCGCCTGTCCGGTCTGGACCGCATGGGCCAGGTTCATGGCGACAGCTTGGTTCTTACTCACAACTGGCATGGCCTTCCTCCTTCTTGCCCCAGATACGATCCCAGCCTTCCCGGTAGGCATCGGTCGAGTGTACCGGGATAACCTCTCCCGTGGGTCCCGGGGGGGCGTCATTATGCCCCCCCGGGGGCCTGCACTCTTCATTGGTCAGAACATTCTTATACCCCTCGCTGGGGCGGCAACCTTTCCCGTTGCTAAACAAAACCGGCATCCAGCCTCGATAACCACTGGTAGCATGTCCAAAACTGGTTCCCCTACCATGGGATCCAGCGGCCCGGGAAACCCTCTCGCTCATGGGAACTTCTCCTTTGTCATCCCAGAGTTGTCCACATTGGCAGGTGTAGGGGGGGAACCGTCTTTGTTGTATCGGACGGGACCACTCGGACTCTCTCCAAGTGGGGGGGCAGTTTTACCAAAGGACTTGCCCGAACCCCCTCCTTTCCCTTGAAATGCCTCAACGGTGTTAATAATCGGCTGCATATAGCGTCCGATTTTTTGGACTTCCCGAACCAGGTCGTCAGCCATTGGCCCCCCCTACCGCGTAGGATTGAGCCCGTTTCTTGACTTTCATCGCCTGCTGCCGGGCGGCCGCCACGTCGAGCTTGCGGGCGGACGGCCTCAGAACTGCGCAGCCATTGGCGAAAGCGTCACCGATATGGCTGGCCGAATCTTTCTTGGGCTTCTCCCTGGACCGGTTGCCGGCATTGTCTACGGGATAGTGCCAGGCACCATTAAGGGCCCGGTCCAGGAGCTTGGCTCCCCCGGGGTCGAGTTGAATCGACGGCAGGCCCTGGATGAGGCCGTGGGTTTCAAACATGCCGTCCATCCCCTGTTTCACCATCTTCCAGGTGGAGGGACCCGGCTCAAAACGGTTCTTGAAATGCCTCTGGATAACCAGTTTGGCGCTCTCTTCGACGTTGCTCTGATCCCGCATGGCCATGGTGAAATCGCCAATATCCCGCCAGGACCTGGCCTTACCTCTCCACCGCGGCGAGTTTAATAGGGGATCAACCTGCGTACTGATAAGGGTCCGAATATCCGAGTTCCCCTCAATCAGACAGCAGTTGTAAATGATGAGGCGCCCAATCATGGTGACCTGCCCAAGGACGCAGGCCGGCGACCCCCAGCTATCCCAGAGGCGAACCGATTCCAGACCCTTCACAGGGTCTGCGGGGTAAGGTAGCAGGTGAATGTCCCGCTTATAATAGGGGGTGACCTTCTCTCCCCGGTAGATGACGGCGAACTCACCCTTGACGTACCGGGCATATTCCGCCGGGGAATTGGCGTACATCTTCATGGCCGCCTGGCGGGACTCCTGCTTTAATTTGGCGTTCTCGCCATAAGGGACGTGCCAGACCTGCTTTTGGATCAGAGGGAATTCGGGGTCGTAGTCGGGCTCAAGAATGAATTCTTGGTAGGTCCAATGGGACTCGTCGGCGGGGTTCATATCGACAATGAGGCGTCCGGGGGTGCCTGTGTGGCGGACAGCCCGGATCACGGCGTTGCGGTACACGTCCACAGACAGGCCGGCGTTGCACTTATCAGCTATCGGTGCTGGCTCATTCAGCCAGATCAATGTGTACGCCGATGACCCCTGCAGTTTCCCGAGCGAGGCTGGGTCGTCGATCCCGAACAGATCCACATCGACCCGAGGGGTACTGAAAATTGTCAACTCTTTGAATTCATTCTTAAATCTGTATGCCTGGGGGACTTCCTGGAAGAATTCTTGGATGGAAGGGACGATCGAGAGCTTGATGTTTTCCAGCGTGTCCCTGACTATGGCGCACCTGATAGGGACCCCACACCGCTTTGCGTGGGCTATCATGGCGCCGATACAACCGAAAGTTTTGCCCTCTCCCAAGGGTGCGATCAGGATCGTAATAACTTTTGTGGAATTGATAAAATCGCTGATCGTGGGGGAGAAGTCGAACTTGAGGTCCATACTTCGGGCGATAGCACAAAAAAAGGGGCCCGGCAAGGCATTAATTTGCCTTGACTATCTGATCTACCCTGGGTATTTTAGGCAGAAAGTGGGGGGAAAAGGATGGAAAAACCTGGTGAGAAAAAAGTTACGGCGGCCATCAAAAGTCTGGTGGAAATTAAGGGATCGATCTACCTCTGCATCCCTATGGCGGTCGTTAGGAAGTGTAACCTCAGCCCCGGAGATCGGGCGGTGATAATTGCGGGGGAGAAGATGTTGACGGTCGTCTTTCCGGAGCCCGACGCTTGAAGTTCACACAAAACCCTTCGATTTTGCCAGCCATTCCGGCATGGTCACTTCGTCCACAAATTGAGTAGGAGTGCAAACCGAGATCTGACTCTTTGGCAAAACCACAGTTTCATGGGCAAGACTCCTGCCTTCCCAGAGAAAAGCCACAGCTTTCCCACCAGGCAATTCGTGTAGAACCCAGCCTTTCACCGTCACGGTAGCCATCAGTTCCACATTCCGTAAGCGCCATTAAGGCCATAGGCCCACCTGATATGATCCATCCAAAGACCCTGCCAAACCATATAATTTTCAGGGTGTTCGGGATCATAGACCTGTTTCTTCTCCATAACCCACCAGGCCGGGGGGCAAGTGCGATCCATAAATTCTTTGCGTTCCATTTTGATTAACCCTTGGGGTTAAGGGTTCCAGGGAGTTATGCTCCCGGAACCCTTGCGCTTAGTCGCCTTTCAAGCCGGGCATCGCCGGCACTACGGCGATCCGGGGTTTATCCTTCTGCTGTTGTTGGCGCACGACCCGAGCCAGAGTTTGGAGTCCGGCCGCCGCCAATTCCATGGTCACAGGTACATCAACTGTTTGCGTAGTGGGGTCCAGCACGGGGAACTGCACCACAATCCGCTTGTCTTTCGTCCTGATAACTGCAAATTGGGTGAGAATGTCCGCCTGAGAAATAACGCCACCATCCGGTTTCAGGTCTTCGCTCATTCCTCGTTCCTCGCTATGGCCGCGTTGGCCCACATGACGGCTTCTTCCAGCTTGGTCAGCGCCAGGGACCGCTCCCGGGAGTCCGGGCAGAGTTCAAAGGTGAAAATGGCGAGTTCCTTCGCCTTAGCCCGCAGGTCCTCGAACTTTTTGATCTGGTTGGGATCCTTGGGCGGATGGTAGGTGAAACGGTTCTCGATCTCAGGGTAGATAGGCATACGCTTTCTCCTTTGCGTTGGTGATGGCTTCGGCCAGGGTCTTGCCCTTGCCGATGGCTTTAACAGTCGTAAGGCCTGGCTTTAGGATGAAGAAGAAGGTCACGGTCCATTCCTTGATCGGCCTGGGGGCCTCGGAGGTAATGCCTCTATCGGGATGCTTAATGTGGCAGGCACCGGAAAAGGCCCGGACTTCAACGCCGGCCCAGCCGGCCTTCCCCATTTCTTCTGCGGCCGCCTCGATCATCCGGCCTTCTCGAACGGGAAGTTCCCCTTGATGTTGGCGGCAAAGAACTTGCCGACCGACTCGGAGTAGAGCATGTCTTTATAGAGCTCCGGAGGCACCGACCCATAAACGTAGATCCCGCCGTTCTTGAACTCCACAACCAGGCGCTTCGTGTCTGCATCGTAGTCAACGGCTGTGATGAGGCTCGATTTTACTTGGATCACAGTTTTCTCCTTACAAGAGTTTTGGTTGACCCCCAGGATTTGGAGTGTCAACCCAATGTGGTTTAACAGAATCTTCCTGGGGTTCCATGGCGTCAAGTTCGGCTTCCAGTTTTGCCAACGTAATAGCGCAGTCTGCCTCATACTCTTCCAGCCTGGCCCACTCGTTGTTTCCCCATTCGGCCATAATATCGAGAACTTTTCTTTGAAGTTGATCCATGGGGTGACAAAAACGAGAATGAACGCCCGGGGGTTGGTTCTTCATTATGTGCTGTGGAATCGGTTCTTTAAGACGATAAAACTCTTCATTTGTAAGCCAACCATAAACCTGGAAATTAAGGCCAATTCCATAGGTCCCCACTACATAGTCAGCGGTTATTTTTTGGCCAGATGGAAGAGGGATATAACACCCATTCCCTTCCGGGCTGGTCCCGGAGTTTTTAACTTCAATAGATAAATCGTTTATTTTAATATCCACGCCCCCATCGCCAACGCCCGGAAGTACAATCCAATGAAAAGGGATTTTGAAATAAGCGCAAACTGCAAGTTGCCCTTTGGTCCCATTTCTTCGATGCTCCATATAGTTTTCAATGTCGATAATCCTATTGTTTGGCCTGCCCTCATGGGAATCATGGAGCTTTTGAACATATAATCTTACCAGGGCATTGGTGCGCTTATCTACTTTGAACGTTTCCATCAGCATGTCCCCGGGGCGACCCGCACACCCAGGCCGGTCTGCCCGCTCTCTTGTTGATGGACGAAGGTGGGCTGCACCAGAAAAGCCGCAATCTCCCGGTCCCACAAGAATGTTACGAAGTTTTCACAAAGGGGATGCCCGTCGCTGGTCGCCAGCAGCATGCCCTCTTGTTTATATATGGGTTCAGCCATTTTGAGCCTCCCAGGCCTCCACCATTTGCTCGAATTCCATCAAGTAAGGAAGGCACTCCGGTCCCCTGGGGCGCACCTGCGCTGCCATCAATCCCGTGTTGAGCATCCCACAGAAAACCGAAATTCTGGCGGCGGCCGCCATGGGGTCGGCCAGAATATCCTCGAATCTTATTTTCATCACCCGATGCGTGTAGTTGAACATGAAGCTCTGGCATTTGGGCCGGTCCCTCCGAAAAGACTCCGCCAGCTTCTGAACCTGGCTTTCAGAAAAATCAGGGAGCCCTTCCGGCTTTACCGCCGCAAAGAACTTCGCCATGGACCGGGCCTGCTGCATGGGGTCCCGGTCCAGCCAGATAAAACGGTAGTCATGCCCCTCGGGCGGTTTGTTGATATGCGGGTCCAACACCTTGATCGCCCCGCCGTAGAGGTTCGGAAGAAAAAGGTTCTGGGTTCGGATCTCATACGACGGGAACTCCGAGTACGGCGTCGGCATCCCGCCGGCGGCCAGCATTTGCATCACCAGGCTGGACCCGCAACGTCCGAACCCGGCGACGATGGTAATGGGCTTGGGTTTCTCGCTGGGCATTTTACCCCCTCATCCTTTCAAATTTTAGGACCGGCATCAGAGGGAATTTTTCCAAATAGCTCCGGTCTTCCAGGTAGGAAACCAGCGCATCCCTCATGTTCCTGGTCAGGTTCTTCATCAGAAGGTCGAACACGCTCTGAACTTCATCCAGGCGCAGGATTATGTCCTGTTGGAATTCCCGGCCGGCCCCGCCCTCTGCCAGAACAACCCGGAGCCGCACCGCCACATGACCCGGTAAGTACATCGAGGGCGAAGATTTTCCGGCCTGCTGGTCCATTACTTCCGCTTCAAGAACGATTCTCATAGGTTCTCCGTGCCTGTTTCCAGGCCTTGATTACCTCCCGGGAGTAGGCCCCGGTGTCCGTCGGGTTATATTTCTTGAGGATCGCCACCTTGTTGTTCCCGTGGCGCCGCTGCAGCCGGCCCAGAATCTTCGCCCCCGCCCGGATATTCTGTTCCGCATCGAAGGGGTCCGTCACTCCCAGGCCCCGGGCCACGTCCTCCTGCAGTTGCATCAGCCCATAGCACCGGTGCTTCGTGTTGATCGTGAACCGATAGAACCGGCTCTCGATTGCCATCACAGCCATTACCCAGCACGGATCAAGATCGTTCTCCTGGGCCGCCTGCTTGACGATCTCCCACCAGGGGGCGGGTAAGGTAAGGGTGCCGATCCGCGGCGGCACAGAGGCGTCCCCATGAGCCCGGGTCGCCAGAGAAAAGCCGATCAATGACCCGATCACCAGGGCCGTCAAGAAGATAATCAGGTGCAGCTTCCAGTTCGGGAAGGGATTCTCCGGCTTCGGCTTTACAAAAACCTCGTCTGGGTAAACCGGCCGGACCACCATCTTGTCCTTTTTGATGTCATAAGTCAGGCTGTGCCCTACCGGCGGTGCCGGGCCGGCCGATTCCGTGCTGGTCATTGGCTTTTCGAGCTTCTCTATGCGTCGTCTTTGGTTTCGGGCCATGGCTCCCCCGTCGGTTTGACTAAATCAGGGGAGCAGTTGCAATCGCCACCCTTGAAAAAATTACACCAATCGTCATGGGCAACCACAACCTTGTGGAGTCCCGGGGCAAGATTCCCCGCTTTTACTGCTTTTATCGCTTTTATTAGATAGTTGTGCATTACTCCTCCGAATCGCTCTCTTGGTCCATCCGGGGAGTGAGCCGGAAGCCCATCGTCTGGCAGTCCTTCTCCACCTGACAGAAAGGCTCCCTATGGGGCAATTTGATCCATTTCCCGCAAATCTCCGGGTTCGTGGGGGTTTCCACGAAGTTCGGGCAGTCGGCTTTCGGTTTCATCATTCTGTCCCCCTGGGGAGTCTGGGCCCCCGCTTCTCGCCCGGCTTGGAACCCTGGCGCCGCACCGTTATCCCGTGGTGCCGCATCCGGTCGCTTACCGTCTTGCTGCAAATGTCCAGCTTGAGCCCAATTTCTTCCTGGGTCATCAGCTTCCCGTACCAGGCCTCAAGCATGGCCTTGTCGTTGACAAAACCGTGCTCATTCGCCTGGTCCTCCCAATCAATCCGCTGTCCTCTCATCGCCATGCCCTATCCCTCCCGCCAGTAAGGTTTGAACCGCTTAATCGCTTCCAGCGCATAAGGAAAGTCCCCCCGGAAACACAGCGCCCGGTCATCAAGGTACACCACCGCCGGCGGCTTCGTGTTCGTCACCCGGTCAATTAAATTCCAGAGATCGTTGTCGGTCATCCATTGGCTCACTTTCAGAGGATCCCGGGTCGTCAGGATGATGACCTTCATTCCCAGAACCTGGGTGATAGCTGTCAAGAAATCCTTGACACCTGCCCGGGGAGCCCCCAGGTGGTCCGGCCCCTTCCATCCCGTGTACTGCGCCAACACCCCGTCGAAGTCCACGCAGACGTGCTTCGGCTTGAGCTTGTAGCAGTCATAGCACAGGTTCCCGAACTCCTTAATGTCCACCTGCTTGTCAGGCAGGATCTCATGGCCACATTCAGCGCAGATCATCGTTACCACCTTGCCTTTGCCGCAGCGGTGCCGGCGCCAAGCCACATTGACAGGAACCCAACCCGGGAGAGTTTCTTCCGGTCGAAGAACAACGCATCGGCCGCCAGCATCAGGAACAGCAATAATCTCATGGACGGTGACCTCCTTTTTAAGTAACCTTTTTTGCTATTTTCCTTGACTTACCAGATACACCGGCGCCAGCGATTCGATCATGTGCGCCAGGTCGGGGTCGATCTTTCGCATGGCCTGGATCAACCTGATTTCTGAAAGGGCTGGGGCGGGGCCGGGTTCAAACCGGCCTTCGGAGTTCTCTCCCTCTCCTATAATCGCCTCGGCATTGATGCTACCCGCCCCAAATACTGGTGGTTTCGTGTCACACTCCACCTTGCTGTGCTCCACCGTGTCACACTCCACTCCACGACGAGGAAAGCCACCCAACTCCATAGCTCTACTGGCGAAGTTCCCAATGCTCACGGTTTCCGGCTCCCATGCACCGGGCAATCTTCCGGTGCCGTGATCGCTCCGGTGAAGAACTCGCTGGCCTCTCCCTCGACCTTGACCGCCCAGACCTTCCCTGGCTTACAGTCCGGCGTCCCTATCCCCAACTCGTAAGCCTTGTTGAGAAGGTGGTTGGCAAACCCGGCGTCCACATTGTACGGCGGCGCCACCATCTTCCGCAGGAACCCCACCACATCATTGTACCAGAGAACCAGGGCAAGACGGCTTGCGGTCAGCCCCTCAACCCCCTTCTCCGCCTCCCGAGCCC
>Ga0209048_10004481_pt1 | contig 13354 bp, 9 predicted proteins | sample FrelakmetCRP12CR_FD_187146 | JGI IMG/M metagenome (GOLD analysis project Ga0209048, IMG submission 187146) | Freshwater lake sediment microbial communities from the University of Notre Dame, USA, for methane emissions studies - CRP12 CR (SPAdes)... | ecosystem: Environmental > Aquatic >... | reverse complement strand
GCCTGGCCGACGCACACGCCAAGAGCCCCTCGGCCACCTACATGTACGAGTTCGCCTGGCGCTCGCCGCAGTTCAACGGACTCCTTGGCGCGTGCCATGCGCTTGAGATTGCCTTCGTCTTCGACACGCTGGACAACGGGATTGGGCCGCTGTGGGGAAGCGACCCTCCACAACAGCTCGCTGACACGATGCACGCTGCCTGGGTTGCCTTTTCTACCAGTGGAGACCCTGGTTGGCCGAAGTATGATCTGAAGCGGAGGGCAACCATGCGCTTCGATACAACGTCAGAGGTCGTAGACGATCCTCGATCCGCGGAGCGGGCACTGTGGGAAGGCCTGCGTTAGCTTCTGCCACCGTTGGATATCCGTCCATCTGACGATCAACCGAGCGCTTCGTGAGCATCCGTATGGTCTTCATCAAGTCCGAGAAGAGGGAACTGGATCACATCCGGCTTCCTCTGCGGCCACCGTCTGCTCCGGCCAGAGTGTATATTGCTGAATGGTCTGCCAGTCTTCGATGTGCTCTCGCTGGACGCGCTTGCGCTTCGGCACCGTGTACCCAGATTTTTGCCATTAAGTATCCAGGCTTTTTCTGCCCAATTTGACTGCCTAAATATGGCAAGCATGATACGGCGAGGTGTGTTGGCTCATCTGCTTTCAAAGCTTCTAAACGGCCAAGGAAGTTTTGAAAGCACGTTCTGGGCGTTAAGGTTTCACCGATAACATTCCATCGATCGTCTGGTTCGTTACTTTTGGAAAGTATTGACATGTATCCCCTCATTAAGTACAATGTTTAGCATGCTAATTATTAGCATGCTAAACATTGTACTTAATGAGAAAACTATGGAAATTCACTCAGAAGACTACCTTGGATACTGGCTTTTCTATGCTCAACGCAGCGTGGCATATGCTTTTTATGAGGCCTTGAAAGCCTGCTGTGTGGCGCATGGGAAGAAGTATGTAGTCACGCCTCCACAATGGGGTGCACTTTCACTGTTACTTAATCAAGATGGTCAAACAATAGGCGCTTTAAGCCAGCAGCGTGCGATTGATGCGGCAACAGTAACAGGCATTGTGAAAAGGTTGGAGCAGAGCGGTCTTGTTGAGCGAAGACACGATCGAGAGGACCGCCGTCTCGTAAAGGTTTATCTCACTGATGAGGGGCGGGATATTATGCAATTCTTGCCTGCTGCTGCCATTGAGTTCACGAAGATTATGTCACAGGGATTTACTGAGGATGAGAAGCATGATATGCAGGTGAAACTGCAAAGGATCATTGCCAACCTCGCTACTGTTGGCCCTGATACAGGTGATCGATTTGGTTTACTGCCTGATTTTATGAGGCTCGACCAACAAATAAGTCAGGATTAGGAATGTTTTTGTAACTCAATCTCCAGTGCTTGAATAGAATGGGATTAAGGTGAACATATGAGCAAAGACGTCACCAGATTAACAGCAGCATCAGAACAGACAGCAGAAAGTGACGTATTCGCCATTGAAGTAAAAGATCTGTGCAAGTCATTTAAAGACTTTCATGCTGTAGACCACCTTTCTCTTTCCGTGAAGCAAGGGGAAATCTTCGGGTTATTAGGACCAAACGGTTCAGGCAAAACGACCACCATCAACATGATAAGCGGCTTGAGTGTCCCAACCAGCGGCGAAGTACGGATAATGGGTTTTGATGTACGGCATAATACACGGCAAGTCCATCAGATCCTGGGTTCAGTGCCACAGGAGACTGCGCTCTATGAGGAACTTACAGCCTGGGTGAATATGGACTTCCATGCTGATCTCTTTGGTATTCCACGCAAGCAAAAGAAGGAGCGAATTACTAAACTGCTTGAGTTGGTACAGTTGCTAGACCGTAAAGATTCGCGAGTAGGAACCTTCTCAGGGGGTATGAAGAGGCGCCTTGCGCTCGCACGTGCCTTACTCCACGATCCACAACTCATCTATCTCGATGAACCGACCTTAGGAGTAGATGTACAGGCTCGAAGAGCTATCTGGGATTATATCCTTACTCTACGAGATCAGGGGAAGACCGTGTTGATTACCACCAATTATCTTGAGGAGGCCCAGGTACTCTGTGAACGTGTAGCGATTATCGATCGTGGTAAACTCATCGAGGTCGATACTCCTGAACGTCTCAAACAAACCTATGGTGGTAGCGTCATCGAAGTAGAAACCGTCCCGCCAATCAAGGATACTACTTCGATACGCGCGCTAGCGGGTATCAATGATGTTGTGCAAGAGGGAACCCATCTTAAGATAACAGTGCAAGGTACCACCAATATCGTGGCACAAGTTATCAATCTTCTTTCTCAAGAGGTAGAGATCAAAGATATCGCCATTCGCGAGCCCGATCTTGACGAGATTTTCTTGCTGTTGACAGGCACTGCGCTGAGAGATTAGGCACTTATCCGTCCTGCCAACGACGCTACGCGTCAGTTCTTACCCGTTCTGACAACGCTGCTACGCATCTAGCTGACGCTCAGTCAGAACGAACAGCAACTGCTTCGCAGTCAGGCAGGACGAGCGGAGAAGAAGGGAGGGTTTACATGTATCAGGAACCTGCCTACACCTTACGAGTCATCTGGGCCTGTATGAAAAAGGACATCAAGAGTGCCCTGACTGAGCGTGTGTTTACTATTATCGGTATATTCGTCCCTCTCAATGTGCTCATTCTGTTGAGCCTGTTTGTGTTATCTGGTGGCCAGGCTCCCACTGCGGTGGTTATGCATGACACGGGTCCTTACGCGCAGCAATTTTATGATGCCATGAGCCATGCACATTCATTTCGATTGCAAATTGCCAGCGCGAGTGATGCGCAAAACTTGATTTCAACTGGGAAGATTGTTGCTGTCGTGACCATTCCAGCGGATTTCGATGCGCGTATTCGCCAGAACCAGCCTGTTCAGGTAGGAGTGCAGATCAATAATCTTAACACCGACTTTACTAACGACATTCGACGCGCCATTCCGCTTTCTATCACCAGCTTTTATGCGAAAGCCTTTCCCAACCTGGTTACTATTACGCCTCGAGAATTTGACCTCCAACCACAGGATACCGATTATATTCCCTACCTGACTGTTTCAATTCTTGTCATTGGTCTGGTATTGGCGGGTATATTGCAATCAGGAACAGCAGTAGCGCGTGAGTATGAAAACGAGACCATTAAGGAACTGTTGCTTTCCCCTGCGCGTAGCTGGGCAGTGCTGCTGGGGAAAATGCTAGGCGCTTTAGTGTTGAGTATTGCTTCGGTCATTGTCGTACTGTGTGTATTGATCTTTGTAATAGGAGTCTGGCCGGTTCATTGGGGTGAGGTGATTGGTTTTACACTGCTAGCGCTCCTGATCTTCATCGCGTTTGGTACACTGCTCGGAACGCTCTTGAAATCGCGTCAACCGGTTATCGCGCTCTCCTTTGGAACGGCCATCCCCCTGTTCTTTTTGAGTGGCGCATTTGGCCCAATTTCGTTTGGCACACCTGCTATTCAGGTGATTGCGCAAATGTTCCCTATCTATTACGCTATCGTGTTACAACAACACGCGTTCCATAATTTCATGCTCAATACATATGGTATCGGCACGAATGCCTTAATACTCGGTGTTTATGCGCTGGCCTTGTTGGTCGTGGCTTCGATTATCCTGCGCCGAAGTACCCTGGCGCATTAGTCAGAGGAGGATGAAGACATAATGTCTGTACAATTCACGACAAATGTGGGGATTGGATCTAAACCCGCCCGGTTGCCAGCACGAATCTTAGCTTTTTTTCATGCAGTCTGGGTTATTCTCAGAAAGGATATACGCGTTTTACTGCGCCAACCTGTCAATATCGCTGCTACTATATTGCCTCCGCTAGCCTTCTTGTTGGTGAATGCACTCGGAGCTGCTGCCGTTGGACGCAATCCGGTGGCACTTGTAACACTTGACAAGGGAATAAAAGGGCAACAAATGGCACAAATTATTCATAATGCTGATGTCTTTCGCATTACTGATGCCACGCCCGCACGGGCACATGCACTGCTTAACAATGTTGCTGTGGCAGCGATTATCACTATTCCTTCTGATTTCACGCAGCGTGTGAATGCACATGAAAATGCGCCTATCGATGTAATTGTGAATAACCTGAACCTGGATTTTACGAACGATATCCGCCGCTCTGTGCCGGATGCTATCACGCAGTACTATCAGGCGCAGGGTGAAGCAAGCCCCATCAAAGTGACTATGCTAGAGACTAATTTGCGACATCGTGATGTGGATTTTTTCCAGTACAATGTACTCCCGACGATCTTGCTATTGCTCATGATTAGCGGCCTCATCAATGGCGGCCTGTCGACTGCGCGGGAGTGGGAAAGCCGCACTGTCAAAGAACTTTTGCTTTCGCCGGTATCGAGAGGTGCGATTATCACCGGGAAAGTGCTTGCAGGTTTTGTGATTACTTTTATGCTTGGAACGCTGGTGTTGCTCTTAGGCTATGCGCTGGGTTGGACACAACCTCAGGGAATCTACTGGTTAAGCGCGTTGCTCACTATTGCCCTGGTATCGCTGTTTAGTGCCGGGTTAGGAGTCGCCATTGGTGCTGCGCTGCGTCGTGTGCAGGTGGTGATTGCTGTATCTATCAATGTTGCGATCTACCTGTTTTTTCTGGCTGGCGGGATTGGTGTGTTAGCTTTTGAACCAACATGGCTTCAAAATATTGCTGCCTTTGTACCGTTGACGTATGGCAGGCATGCACTCGAACAAGCTGTTTTCTACAGTGCATCCGACCAGTTTGTGCGGGATATGTTGGTGCTTGCGTTAGCCGCAGCGGTAGCTATTGTCCTGGGTATCTTCTCAATGCGGCGAGGGATTACAAGTTGACAACAGTGATGAATTAATTGACTAATCCCCATGGTTTAATGCGCTTGCGGGCCTTTTGCGCTTCCTGGTGGTTGCCCAAAGCTTCATAGACATCTGCTTTGAGCACCCAGGCAGGTGTGTAGTTGCGATCAAGTTCAGTGGCTTCATTCAGTGCATCAAGCGCCGCGCGGTTATGTCCGTTACGGACTAGCGCCTCAGCTTTGTTGCACCAGGCAACGGCGCTACGTGGATTAATCTGCAGTGCGCGGCTATATGCGCCAACAGCTCCAGCGTAATCACGCAGGTAAGAACGCGCATTGCCAAGGCCATTCCAGGCCTGGAAACTATGCTGGTCATAGGTAAGCGCCTGCTCGTATGAGGCGATGGCTTCTTCTGGCTGGTTCATATCCATTTCAGTGTCAGCTTTGCCAATCCAGGCTGCAATGTATTTTGCGTCAATACCTAATGCACGCCCAAAGTGGACGAGCGCCTGTTGATGTCGTTGAAGACGCTTTAAAGCAAGTCCCGCGCTTACCCATACCACAGGGTTTTCTGGATCAATTTCAATAGCCCGTTGATAGGCTTCATAGGCTTTCTTGTAATTTCCCTGGCTATAAAGCGCAGTTCCCTTACCATTCCAGGCATAAAAATTACGTGGTTCTATGCTTAATGCTTCTTCATATGCATGTAAAGCCTGTGAATAGTGTTGCTGCTTCAACAACGTATCACCTGCCTCGCATTTCTCACGCACGCTGCCACTTGTACTTACTCTCACTGCTGATTGACGACCGGAGGAATCTCCTTGCCTGGTTCCAATCTTAATAGCAGGTGAAGAAGGATTTGTGCTCTGGCGTACCACAGGAGTGCTCCAGGCATCGGGTTGTGAGTTTTGCGCTAAAGCCATGATACCCGTACTGGGACGAATAGCCTGGTCGAACGCATACATAAACTCCAACATATCGGCGAACCGATCCTGGGGTCGTGCTGCCAGAGCGCGCAATACTACGCTATCCAGGGCAGATGGCAACTCCTTGTTGAATGTAGAAGGGGGAAGAATTGGACCTCCATGCTCATCGAAAGGATTATAGCCGGTAAGCATTTCATAGAGTACCACTGCGCAACCAAACTGGTCACTACGTGGATCTACTACTCCACTGGTCTGCTCTGGAGCCATATATCCAACTGTGCCGCGTACCGTAATCGTCTTTCCGACGCGTGTTCCAGGTTCTAATGAACGTGCGATACCAAAGTCGGTAATAACCAGGCGGCGGTCTTCCTGGTGGATGAGTATATTTTCAGGTTTAATGTCACGGTGGATGACAGGGCGTGGTCGTGTATGCGCGTAGTGCAGGGCGTTTACAAGTTGATGAAAATCAAGAATAGTCTCGGAAGCTGGTAGCGGACCGTTGATGACTGCCAACCTGGTACGTAAGGACCCTGATGTATAAAGTGGCATGACAAGGAAAACGCTAGGCCCATCTTTGCCGTAGTCGAGAATTGGAGCAATATTGGGGTGATCCAGAGTAGCAGCAATGCGAGCTTCGCGCAAAAAATGTTCTTGCTCGGTAGGTGTCGTTTTGTTTTGTAAGAGCACTTTTATGGCTATGCGGCGAGATAGATTTTGATCTACTCCACGAAAGACTGCTGCATAACCACCCTTACTAATTAAGGCCTCTACAACATATCGCCCGGCTAAAGCGGTACTAAGTAAGGGTAAAGCGCATGCGCGACAAAAAACATCACTGTCTCTATTGTCATTTCCGCAGTCAGCCAGATCGGCGCAACGTCGCATTCCGTCTCCATAAATCAGGCATAATGAGATGTATTTGAGTGTAAATGATTATATCACCATATGCTAAATGTATACTAGTGTTTATTTTCCTTCACTACCTTGAGGAAAGAAGAAATTGCAGGAACACCCCCGACTCGTCGGAGGACAAAGCCGCATGTATCTCTTTGTTACTGGTTTTGGCGACTTTTACATTGTCCGATGCTCCAATCTAGTGGCTCTTGCCTGGCAAGAAAGAGCTTCTTCTGTTCTGGCTAGCCTCTCGAGGACAATGGCTTTATTGTACCAGGCATCGGGTTCATCGGGCGCGAAAGCTGTTGCCTGGTCAAAGGCTACAAGGGCTTCATCCAGGTGTCCCAGGGTAAAGAGTGAAAGTCCCTTATTATTCCAGGCAGCGCTGTATTGAGCATCCAATGCCAGCGCATAATCGAAAGCAACTAAAGCTTCTTCGTCTCGTCCTAATTCATGTAGCAGGCTGCCTTTGTTAAACCAGGCTGAGATTAACCCATCGTCAAACTGCAATGCCTGCTCGTAAGAAGAAAAAGCCTCTTCATACAGACGCATCGCTGCTAGAACATTTCCTCTATTATACCATGCGCCAGCGAGTGCCGGGTCGAGCATAAGTGAGTGGTCGTAATCCACCAATGCCTCAGCATATCGTTTCAAGTCGCGGAGATCATTCGCTTTATCGAACCAGACAATAGGATTATCAGGAGAGAGGGTGATCGCATGTTCATGAATGAGCAATGCCTGGTCTGGACTTTCTAGTCGACGAAGGATGTTACCTTTGATGTCCCACATAGTTGCATTGTCAGGCTCGAGATCAAGCGCCCGATTGATGGCGAGTAATGCATCCTCGTATCTGCGCAAACTGTAGAGGGCATCGCTCATTGCCTGCCAGATTATCCCCTGTGTAGCGTCCAGTACAAGCGCACGGTCAAAAGCAAACAACGCTTCTTCGAATCGATTTTGTTCAACCAGTGTAATACCCCGGCCGCTCCATGCAAATACATAATTTGGATCTAGTGCAAGTGCCTGATCATAACAAAACATCTCTTCATCGTAACGTTGCAACTCGTGCAAGACGTGCGCTCGAGAATTCCACAAATCGGGATCATTTGGATGTAGCGAGAGTGCCTGATCGTAGGCCAGGAGAGCCTCATCGACACGTCCAAGATGTAATGATGTTGCTCCCTTGCCACTCCATGCTTCAACTGAAAGAGGGTCGATGGTAAGTGCTTCATCATAAGCAGCAAGCGCTTCTTCATAATGAGTATTTTGATAAGCCTGATCACCTTCAGTTAGCCAATTGTTTTCTGCATTCAACTCGCCTGCTTGTGCATCAGTAGCAGGAAATAGGTCTTGTTGCTCCGGTATCTCTAATTGAGAATCGTCCAAAGGCGTATCAATGGACGGCTGCTGTACATCTTTGGAAATTGTTTCCCGTGGTGCAGTCACATCATCTACTGAATTGACGGTGTCATCTTGCCAACTACTCACCTGGCCGTGATGTGCTGGATCCTGCCTTGCGTCTTGTTGAAGCGGGGTTTGAGGTGCTACACTGTTGGACACGGGAATTGATATCTCAGATTTAACGAGAAAAGTAATTGGGCCATCTTGCCCATATTCGATGACGCGAATACTTCCGGTTTCGTTTATGCGGCCTGAAAGTGCAAAGGCCAGTTCAGCATCCTGCAAAAAAATATCACGTTCTTCTACGGTTGTTATGTTTGGCTGAAGAGCACGTACTGTAACATATACTTCTTCTTGACGATCAATAGCGCTCAGTGTAATTGTGCTGCGATCTTTGCCAATCAGATCCTGGATTTCATATCGTCTTTGCAATAATGATCCCTGTAGCGGGATACCGCACTTAGCGCAGAAGCGCGCTTTGTCCAGATTTTGAAACGAGCAATCTTCATTATCGAGACACATCCCCATGCGACCGATTTCCCTTCCAAACACTTACATTTGTAGATATAACGATTTATAATGCCTACTGTAGCTAAAATACACCTGCTTTGTCAATAAGATTGATCTCATGACCAGGGCTTTCCAATTCTCCCTTTTGCCGCCTGCGGCGGCTGGGAGAAGAGGAGGGTGCGAGGACACCTCGCGCTCCGGCAAAGGGCGGCTAGCCCTTTGCAATCCCCTTTTTGACGAGAATTGGAAAGCCCTGATCTCATGACGTTGATAGTGTAAGGTGGCTCCAGTGATTTTCTGGGCATCTGATAAAAAAGTTCTTCAAGTACATAAAATATAAGCAGAAATACTCTGGCTGTAGTTTTTTTGATGAACTATAATGTTCATTATATAATGTGCATTATAAGGAGGAGGTTTGCCCCAATAAGCACTGGCTGAATCACTTTTCTTGTTATGAAAAGGCCTGATTGTGTTTCAGTATCAGGATAAAGAGGAATAACTGATATGACCGCAGATACTGTTCAGAATTCTAGCAATAACGATCTTGAAGTAAGCCAGGTAATTCGAGTGCTGCTTGCGGATGACCATGCGCTCGTTCGCGAGGGCACCCGGCGTTTATTAGAAACAGAGAGTGATGTTGAGGTTGTAGCTGAAGCTGCCAGTGGTGAAGAGGCCGTTGAGGCTACGAAAAGACTTCACCCTGATATCGCCATAATGGATATTGCTATGCCTGGAATGGGTGGCATCGAAGCAACACGTGCTATTAAAGTTTCCTGTCCTGAAACTGCCGTGCTGGTACTGTCGGCCTATGATGATGAACCATACTTGATGAAATTGCTCGAGGTGGGTGCCGCTGGTTTTCTACTGAAAAGCGTGCATGGACAGGAGCTCATAAGCGCAATCCGGGCTGTATCGCGTGGCGAGTCTGTCTTACAGCCGTCTATATCTGAAAAGATCATGCTGCGTATGTCCAGCCAGGCGGAGGCGCAACAACCTATGGCGGATCTTCTGAGCGAACGTGAATTTGAAGTCTTATGTCTGGCGGCGAGAGGTTTACCAAACAAAGAGATTGCACGTCGACTAGGCTTGAGCATCCGTACAGTGCATAGCCACCTTGCCAACATTTTTATGAAAATGCAAGTTGGCTCACGTACCGAGGCTGTATTACTGGCATTGCGTCAAGGCATGATTTCATTGCAGGATACCTATGACACGCAATAATGTCGATTCCTTTAAGCGAAACACATTTCCACTTATGAGATACATTGTATCTCTTCTCTCCCTTTGTGTTATACTTGGCTTGCTCATCTGGTCACTTTATGACTACCAACCAAACCCTACTTTTTATGGTCCCCGTGCATTGTATAGTCTGCTCATCTTATCAATTACACTTGCATTGTCGGGGCGAGTAATACTTATACGCATGCTGAAATTTGAGATAGCAAAAACAGATATTCACCCTTATCAACTTCGAGCCACATGGCGTTTGTTATTTCTTATAGATATAACAGCGCCACTCTATCTAGCTGCTGGAGTATTAATTGGTCCTCCTGCAACAGTGTTGCTGGCACTAATTACTCAAACGGCATTACAAGGTTTCACGCTCTGGCAGAGATTCGTTTCGTGGACAGAAGCCTGCTTTCGAATTGCAAGTATTGCCTTGATTGCGCTCATTTCGAGCCTGGTCTATAGCTGGATCGCTGGTCCATCCAAATCCTATTTTATTGATAATTTACAACCCATCGCAGAATCAAAAGAGTTTCTTGGTTCGATTCTAGCAGCAACAGTTATGATGCTGTTGCTTATTGCATTTTCACTTTCTATTATTGAGCAAATGAACCGTGCAGGTCTAAAAGCAGCGTGGCGAGAATATATGCATTCATCAATACTTCGCTTCCAGATCCTGGTCCTGAGTGTGGGACCACTCTTGCCTGTGGTCGATATCTTTGATAACCGTGCAGCGGAGTTGGCCTGGATCTTTTTTCTAGTGCCACTTTTTGCAATTTACTATCTTGCATTAATCAGTACAAGATTAACTATAAGAACAGATGAACTTCAACTTACATATCAAGATCTGAGTAGTGCCAGGCGGAGAGAGGATGAGTTGCGTGACTATGCCTCTCTCATTACACGTGTACAGGAAGAGGAACGGAAACGTCTTGCGCGTGAGTTACACGACGATACAGCACAGGCGCTCATAGCGCTTTCACTTGGGCTGGATGGCCTTGGGCGAGCGATCGACAAACTTGATCTATCTGAAAGAGATGCACAATGGCTTGAAAATCTTCAAGACCTTGCTGATCGTACTCTTGAAGGAGTACGTCGTGCATGTCGAGATCTTCGTCCTTCAGTACTCGATGATCTTGGTCTGCGTGCTGCTTTAGAGTGGCTGAGTGATAGTTCTTCAACACGTGGCGTTCCCTGTACCTTTACTTGCACTGGATTGACTCAACCTACAACACCTGAATCCGAAATTGCCATTTTTCGTATTGTTCAGGAGTCATTATCCAATATTTGGAGACATTCTCTCGCTACTCAGGCAGGAATCGATCTCTCGTATCTTCCAGGTCAATTGCACCTGAAAGTATGGGATAATGGCAAGGGATTCTCTACTGGAGAATATCTTGATTTGCCTCATAATTCACAGTCGGGGTTGGGTTTGGTTGGCATGCGTGAACGTGCTATTTTAATAGGCGCGAGCCTTCATATCATTTCGACACCCGGTGAAGGATGTTCGATCGAATTATCTCTCCCCCTTTCGTAGAACTGAGCTAACAATAACCCCTGGCATTATTTGCTTCTCCTTTTAGGTATTACTGCTGATGTGTTCGCCATTTAAGATGGTGCATAGTATAGGGGGTGGTGTTCATCGGTGATTTGTAATACTTGAAGTTTCATTAAATGGTGATGGGTTGATGCACTCGTAGAATGGAACCGGGACCGGACTACGAGAACAAACGTATTAACCCGAAAGACGTCATCATTTAAACCAACTGGAGTTGTGCTTTTGTCTCTCCGTGCGATCTACTCCTATGGCTTCAGGACTTCTAGTATTCTACACAATTGCTTTTGAGCCTGCCCTATCTGTAAATGTTCCTTCTACATTAAACTTTCCTCCTATCATCCCTTTCAGAAATATAGTTTCTACTCAATGCGCGGAAAAAGTATTATATAATGAACTGGTACCTATTTTCTGTACAAGTTCAATGAGACTCTAATTTGAGGAAAAAACTATGACTGCTCAAAATGATGTGTTTGGTGCCAGGGCATCGTTGGAAAGTGCCAGGGGCACAACTATCTACTATCAGCTAGAAACGCTTGCCAGGCATGGTGTTGCAGGACTTGACCGGTTGCCTAATACGGTTAAAATTCTACTTGAAAATGCCTTACGTTACGCCGGGGGTGAGCATGTAAATGAAGAGACTGTTTTATCACTTGCTCGCTGGGTTCCTGGCCGGGTGACTCAATCCGATGTAGAATATCCGTTCATGCCGTCTCGCGTTCTCTTACAGGACTTTACTGGCGTGCCTGCTGTAGCGGATCTTGCAGCGATGCGTTCTGCTGTTGCTCGCATGGGTGGAAACCCGCAAAAAATCAATCCGCTTGTGCCAGCCGATCTTGTTATCGACCATTCAGTACAGGTAGATCTGTTTGGCACAACATTAGCTTTTGAACGTAACGTGGAACGAGAATATGAGCGCAATAGCGAGCGATATGGCTTATTGCGTTGGGGTCAGCAGGCTTTCAGCAACTTCAGAGTTGTACCTCCTGGCACGGGTATTGTTCACCAGGTGAACCTGGAATACCTGGCGTCAGTTGTTATGACAAAAGAGGAGAATGGTGAGATGTTTGCTTTCCCAGACACACTCGTCGGCACCGATTCTCACACAACGATGATCAATGGTCTTGGTGTGCTTGGTTGGGGCGTGGGTGGTATAGAAGCAGAAGCCGTTTTGCTTGGCCAACCAATTTACCTGCTTACACCGGAGGTTATAGGTGTGCGCCTCACAGGTTCATTACCGAGTGGTTCTACTGCTACCGACCTCGTGCTGACTGTGACGCAGATGTTGCGCAAGCATGGTGTTGTCGGCAAGTTCGTAGAGTTTACCGGTTCTGGTCTCAGCTATTTAACTCTCGCAGATCGAGCTACTATCTCAAATATGTCACCTGAATTTGGCGCTACTGCAACACTCTTCCCAGTTGACGCTGAAACCTTACGCTACCTGCGTAACACTGCGCGCAGCCGCGATCAGGTTGACCTTGTCGAGCGGTATACAAAGTCGCAGGGACTTTTCCGTACTGATGATTCGCCCGAACCGAAGTTTGATGAACTACTCGAACTGGATCTGGGTACTATTGAGCCAAGCCTGGCGGGTCCTCGTCGTCCCCAGGACCGCGTGCCAATGCAAAACCTGCGCCGCGTATTCCGTGCGGCCTATGCAGATCGTTTCGAGGCATTGCAAGAAAACAACCAGCTAGAGCATTCATTGATTCGCCTTGGAACCGAAGGTGGACAGGCCAACCCCGATCCTGTCGCTCAGAAAGAAGATAAGAAGAAGGATCTGGCTCTCTTAAAAAGCCAGGGTAATGCTAGCGCGAATGTTCAAAACGGACACTTAAAAGATGTACTTGTCACGATTGGTAACTCGCAAACCCATATGACAGATGGCTCAGTTGCGATTGCAGCAATAACAAGTTGCACCAATACCTCAAATCCTTCGGTGATGGTGGCAGCAGGCTTGCTAGCAAAGCATGCAGTCGAGCGGGGCCTCTCAGTCAACCCAACAGTCAAGACAAGCCTT
>Ga0209048_10004480_pt1 | contig 13354 bp, 13 predicted proteins | sample FrelakmetCRP12CR_FD_187146 | JGI IMG/M metagenome (GOLD analysis project Ga0209048, IMG submission 187146) | Freshwater lake sediment microbial communities from the University of Notre Dame, USA, for methane emissions studies - CRP12 CR (SPAdes)... | ecosystem: Environmental > Aquatic >... | reverse complement strand
TTCTGGATCGGATAGGCCAGCTGGCGGCGGCCCCAGTCCTCGAGACGGTGAATCAGGCCCTTGTGGCCAGTCACCATCGTGCGGTACCGCTCGATCATCGCGGGAACCTGCTCGCTTTGATCCGGGTGCACGATGAATACGATTTCGTAATGACGCATGGGCAGAGCACTCCTTTCGGTCGGTTGAATGGCGGCCCGCTTTGTTCTGGGCTACTGCTTTGGGGCCGCCTGCGGCCTCCCCGTCTGCGGCGGGTGAGGCAAGGGAACCGCCAATTGTAGGGCATTTCGCGTTATCGATCAATGCTCTAGTGTCCTGTCCCATTAGTTCCGAAGATAAAGGAGCGGATGAAATCGGGGGTCAGGCAAGGCGCGAGGCCGATTACGTAGCCTGTGCTACGTTGAGGCTGAGTAACGCAGCATGGCCACCGCGCATCTTGGTAAATGAGCGCCGCGAACTATCGAGAGAATCAATGGGACAGGACACCAGCACGCCGGCGTACTCGCCAAGGCAGTGCCGGCTCCAGCCCCCGCGTCTCGCGAAAATTCCTTTCCCTTCAATTACCTGGGGAAATGTCCGCCAGCGGGACGCCCGCCACAGCATGGGCAAGGAGCACGTCGCGCTCCGCCTTGGGCAGGGCCGCCATCTCCTTCACGCGTACGTAGAACCTGGGCAGGCTGCCGCCTTCCTGCGCCAGCAGCGCGCGAAATGCGGGTACCTGCGCCGTGTACAGCGCCACCGACGCCAGGCTGGCGTTGTTCGGCCCCTGATTCGCGTAGCCGGCAAACCAGCGGTCGTAGCCGGCCATCCCGGAATCCCCGACCCTGGCGCGGTCATATGCGTCCTTCATGGCCGCGAACGCCAGGCTCTTTGCCGCGCGCTTCTCGTCCTCAGTCGCTACGCTTGCATAGACCGCCGCCAGGCGTTCACGCGTGTCGCGGACGAGATCCCGAAAGATCACGCGCTGCCGCTGCGCACGGGCGAACTGCGCGTCGAGCTGCGGGCTGTGCTCGGCCGCCAGCCACCGCTCCACACCCGCCTCCTCGACCGCCACCGCGAAGCTTTCGTTGAACACCGAATCGTCCTTGACGTACACGATCTGGTGCGCAAGCTCGTGGAACACGAGCCGCGCAAGCTCGGCGTCCGGCCAGCGGACGAACGTGGACAGGATAGGGTCGTCGAAGTAGCCAAGCGTCGAATAGGCCGGCACGCCGCTGACGTGGACGTCCTCGCCCGCGGCGGCCAGGCGCGCGGCCTCCGCCCGCGCTTCGGCTTCGTGGAAATAGCCGCGATAGCTGACGCACCCGGCCACCGGGAAACACCACTGGCGTGCGGCCAGCGACAGCGGCGGCGCAGCGAAAACGTTCCAGACGACAAAGGGGCGACCGAGGTCGCTATAGCGCGTGAAGCTCTTGTTGTCCGGCAATCCGAGCTCGCGACTCGCGTAGGTGCGGATGGCCTGCGCCCGCGCGAGCCGCCCGGCCAGCGCGGCGTCGTCGCCCTGCGCGATGACTTCGTCGATCGGTTTGGCGCGCGCCAGAAGGTCGAGCTGGCCCGATGCGCCCTGCCAGTAATACTCGGTGGCTTCGAATGCGCCGCAACCTGCGAGCAAGACGCCCGCCAATACGGCTAGCGCCGCGCTTCTGCGTTCAGCGCCCAAGGTAGCGGGCCAGGCGTGCAACGCCGTCTTCCAGTTTTTCCTGCGCGATCGTGTACGCAAAGCGCACATGTTCGGTCGCGCGATGGCGGCCGAAGTCGAGGCCGGGCGTGATCGCCACGCCGGCATTGTCCAGCACGTCGCGGCAAAACTGCTGGCTGTCGTGCGAGAACTTCGAGCAATCGGCGTAGACGAAGAAGCCACCCGTGGGCATCACCGGAATGCCGAACCCCAGCTCGCGCAACGCCGGAACGAGATAGTCGCGGCGCGCTTCGAAGGCGCGGCGGCGGTCCTCCAGGATGGCCAGCGTGGCCGGCTCGAAGCACGCCAGCGCCGCATGCTGCGACGGTGCCGCGGGGGAGATGTAGAGGTTCTGCGCAAGTTTTTCCAGGTCGCGCACATGCCGCTCCGGTGCAACCACCCACCCGAGCCGCCAGCCCGTCATGTTGAAATACTTCGAGAAGCTGGAGATGACGAACACATCGTCGGTGAGATCGAGCACGCTCCGCGGCTTGTCGTGCCCATTGCGGTGCGCGCCGAGGCCGTAGGTCAGCCCCAGGTAGATTTCATCGACGATGAGCCGGCCGCGGCGTTGCGCGACAGTGGACACGATGCGTTGCATTTCGTCGTGCGGCACGACGGTTCCGGTGGGATTCGACGGCGACGCAATGAGCACGCCCCGGGTCGCCGGTGTCCAGTTCCGGTCGATCAGGTTCGCCGTCAGCTGATAGTTCGATTCGGGGCCGACCGGAATACCCACCGGGTCGCCTTCGAGCACCCGGACAAAATGGCGGTTGCACGGATAGGCGGGGTCGGGAAGCAGGATGCGGTCGTCGCGATCGACGATCAGCGCCAGCACCAGCAGCAGCGCGGCCGACGAGCCCGCCGTGACCATCACGCGCTCGGGCGCGATGGCCACGCCGTAGTGGTCGGTGTAGTGGCGCGCGATCGCCGTGCGCAGCGCCGGCAGGCCCAGCGCCGAAGTGTAGAAGATACCGCCGTCGGCGATGGCGCGCTGCGCAGCGGCGACGACCGGCGCCGGCGTCGGGAAATCCGGTTCGCCGATCTCCATGTGCACGACCGAGCGCCCGGCGGCTTCGAGCGCGCGTGCCGCCGTCTGCACTTCCATGACGTGGAACGGAGCAATGTCGGCCACGCGGGCGGCCGTCTCCAGGCGGGCATCCATCGAAAGTGATAGTCCGTGACACGCGGGAAAGCGCTATCGTAACGCCTGACCGGAGCCATCGACCACGCCATGCGCGATTCCATCATCCCGGCAATATTGGCCATGGCCGTCGCGGCCGTTGCCGCCGGCGGTTCGACCGTTGCGTTGGCGGCCATCTACAAATGCGTCGACGCCGACGGCAAACAGCCGATCTACCAGGACAGTCCGTGCCCGGCGGGCAAGGAGCTGCGCAACTTCGACACCGATCCCGCGGAGGTTTCGGTCGTTCCGTTCCGTGCCGTCCCCGGTACCGCGACCACATTGACCGCGCCCAGGGACGCCAAATCGCCGCCGGTGCCAAAGTCGGCAAAAAAGAAGGAAACCGCGGCCGTCGTCGACGTCGCGGAGCGTCGGTTCATCGTCCCCGGAATGAGCGAAGGCGAAGTGGTCGCGCGCATCGGGGCTCCCGACATGTCCAGCGGGGGCAAGGGGCGCAAGACGTCGCGCTGGAGTTACCTGCCGGTGCCCGGCGATCCGCAGACGATCACCACAGTGGTCTTTGATTATGGCAAGGTGATCGAGGTCGAGCGCAAGGTTGTGAAATGAGGGTGGTCAGATGACGGTCGCGCGATGAGGGCCCTGGTCCAGCGCGTGCGCGAAGCCAGTGTCACCGTCGATGGACGCATCACCGGCGCCATCGGTCAGGGGCTGCTCGTCCTGGCGGGCGTCGGCGACAGCGACGCCACGGAGGATCGCGACTGGCTCGCGCGCAAGATCGTGCAAATGCGCATTTTCGATGACGACGCCGGCGTGATGAACCTGTCCATCGGGCAAACCGGCGGCGGCATTCTGGCCGTCAGCCAATTCACGCTGTATGCATCGACACGCAAGGGGAAGCGGCCTTCGTGGTCGGGCGCCGCACCACCGCCGGTCGCGGAGCCGGCCTTCGCGGCCTTCGTTGCGTCGCTGGTGCAGCAACTCGGGCGGCCGGTGGCCAGCGGAATCTTCGGTGCGCACATGACCGTCGCGCTGGTCAACGATGGCCCGGTCACGATCTGGCTCGATTCGCGCGCGAGGGAGTAGCTCCCCGCGTGCTGAGGCTGCGTTACCCGCGGTCGATGCTGAACCGTCCCGGCCCGAAGGCGAAGACCATCAGCATGCCGCCGATTACCGCGACGTTCTTGTAGAAGAACAGCATGTTGGTCATCACGGCGTCGCCCTTCATCGCCCAGTAGTTGTGAAAGATCAATGAGGCAACAAGCGTGAATCCCGCGAGCGCCAGCGCAACCCAGCGGGCCTTCCAGCCGACGATCAGCGCAATGCCTCCGCCCAATTCCAGCAGAATCGCCAGCGGCAGGAATACGCCGACCATCGGCATGCCGGCGCTCGCCATCCAGCCGGCCGTGCCTTCGTAGCCGATGATCTTTCCAAAACCTGCCCACACGAACATCAGCGCCAACAGCACGCGTCCCACGAGTGCCGCCACGTTCTTTCTCGATTCCATTTTTCCGTTCCCTTTCAGTTGAGATCGTTCAATTGAGATCAAACAGAAGCACTTCGGCGCCGTCACCTTCAGCGAGCGTGACGTGCGCCTCATCTTCGATCCTGGCCGCGTCGCCCGCAGTCAACGCCACTCCGTTGACCTTCACGCTGCCGCGCGCCACGTGGACATAACCGCGTCGGCCCGGCGCGATCGGCTGCGCGACCGATGCGTTCCCGTCCAGAAGCGACGCGTAGATCCGCGCGTCCTGGTGAATCGTCACGGCCGCGCCCGAGCCTTCGGGCCCGGCGATCAGCGCCAGCTTGCCGCGCTTGGCCTCATCGGCCACGTGGCTCTGCTCGTAGGACGCCGGTATGCCGCGCGCTGAGGGCTCGATCCAGATCTGCAGGAAATGCACGCCCTCGGTTTTCGATGGGTTGAACTCACTGTGCATCACGCCGCGCCCGGCGCTCATCCGCTGCACGTCGCCCGGCGTGATGATCGACCCGTTCCCCATGTCGTCCCGGTGCGACAACTGGCCGTCCAGCACATAGGAAATGATTTCCATGTCGCGATGCCCGTGCGTGCCGAAGCCCATTCCGGGCTGCACACGATCCTCGTTGATCACGCGCAGCGGTCCGAAGCCCATGAAATTGGCGTCGTAGTAATCCGCGAACGAAAAACTGTGAAACGAGTCGAGCCAGCCATGATTCGCATGGCCGCGTTGCCGGGAAGGGCGGACCGTAATCATTCGAATCTCCTGTTGATGACCCCGCGCGAAGGCGCAAGGCCGGACAAACGGATGATATGGGCGTGTCCAACCGCGCGGAAGGGGCCTATACTGACCAATTCATTCAATTATTTTGAATATATTCCCGCCATGCCACTCTCGCTCGAAGCGCTCGCGGTTCTCGACGCCATCGATCGCCGCGGCAGTTTTGCCGCCGCCGCCGTCGAACTCGATCGTGTGCCCTCCGCGATCACCTACGCGGTGCGCCGCTTGGAGGACGATCTGGACGTACTGCTGTTCGACCGTCGGGGGCACCGGGCGCGCCTCACGCCGGCCGGGCGCCTTCTGCTCGACGATGGTCGCCGCCTGCTGACCGCCGCCGACGAGATCGAGCGGCGCGTGCAGCGCGTTGCGACCGGCTGGGAAACGGAGTTGCGCATCGCCGTGGACACGCTCATTCCCTTTGCGCGCATATTCCCGTTGGTCGCGGCGTTCTACGAGGAATGTCGCGCCCGGGATGCCGCGCACACGCGCCTCAGATTCTCCCGCGAAGTCCTGGGCGGCGCATGGGACGCGCTGTCCGAGGGACGTGCCGACCTGGTGCTGGGCGCGCCCGCCGATCCGCCTCCCGGCGGCGGCTATCGACTGCGCGTCATGGCCGAGGCGACGATGATCTTTGCCGTCGCCCCCGGGCATCCGCTGGCCTCGGCGCCGGAACCCCTGTCCGAGGCGCAGGTCGCCTCCTTCCGTGCAGTGGTCGCAGCCGATAGTTCGCGCCGGCTCGTGCCGCGATCCGTCGGCCTCATGTCAGGTCAGGAGACGCTTACCCTCCCGGATATCGACACCAAACTCGCGGCGCAGGTCGCGGGCCTTGGCTGCGGTTTCCTGCCCGCATTCCTCGCCGCATCGGATGTCGCGGCCGGCCGTCTCGTCCTCAAAGAGGTCGAACCTCCGCGCGCTCCATTGCGCCTGCATGCGGCATGGCGGGAAGTGCGACCGGGCCGCGCGCTGGCATGGTGGATCGCTGCCGTCATGGAGGCGGACTGGCGGTTCCTGGCACTCGGGCCGACGCATTCCTCAGCGCCCCCGACCAAACCTGCCGCGCGTCGTCGCGCTGCCGTCACCAGCGCAGCGTCGCGCCGATGAGCCAGACTTCGCGACTGGCGCTGCGGTTCAGGCGGGCTTGATAGCCGGCATCCAGGTCGAGCCATTTCGTCGCCGAATGGATCAGTCCCGTGCGTGCAACGGCCGGCCATTGCGCGATATTCGGGTCGGGGTTCGAGCCGGCCGTGGCCTCGATGAACGTCCGCCACGGCGACGCGTTGGGACCGACGATCGCCGCGGACACGGCACCGACATCGCTACGGGCGCCTTCCCGCGGCACGCGAGCGTAGGCCGCGTTCGCGTTGACGTTGACGCGTGCGAGTTGCCAGCCGGCGATCGCGATGACGTGGTAGCCTGCGGAACCGGTGCCCAGGCCGCGCGATGCGTCGCCGCTGGGCAGGTCGACCCCGACACGCACCGCGAACGCGACTGGCGCGGATTCGTGGAATCGCCACTTGAAGTCGAGCATCGAGTCGCCCCAGCCGCGCGCGGAGGGCACGTCCGCCGGAACCTGAGTCAGCCAGGTGGTACGCGCGATGAGGTCGAGCGCAGAAGCCACGCCACCGGTGAACTGCGGCGCGAATTCGGTGCCGCGTCCGCCTTGCAGCGGGTCGCCGCGCGCGAAAGACTGTCCCAGCTCGAGTTCGAAATGCCCGGTGCCCTGCGTCTGCGGGTCTTCCGTCAGCATCGGATGCGCCGCGAACACGCCCGGCGCCATGGCCAGCGCGGCCGCGAATGCGACAAGGGCACGGAGGTTGGTCATGGGGCAAGGGCGACGCGCGCAGTGTCGCCTCCATATGTTGCATCCGCAAGACGGGCGCGATGCGCCTAGAGCCTGTACGCCGCCTTGGCGAAGCCGCGCGCGAGCAAAGGCGCCAGTTCGAACGCCTCGTCTTCGCCGATCTTGTGCTCCACGGCGAGCGTGGCCAGGAAGCGGCAATCCATCCGCCGGGCGACATCGTGCCGCGCCGGAATGGACAGGAACGCGCGCGTATCGTCATTGAAGCCGACCGTGTTGTAGAAGCCCGCCGTCTCGGTCACCTGTTCGCGGAACCGTTGCATGCCTTCCGGACTGTCGTAGAACCACCATGACGGCCCCAGCTTCAGGACGGGATAGTGACCGGCGAGAGGCGCCAGTTCACGCGAATAGGCGGTCTCGTCGAGCGTGAACAGGATGAGCGTGAGATTGCGCTCGTTGCCGTATCGGTCGAGCAGCGGTTTCAATGCGCGCACGTAGTCGGTGCGCGTCGGAATGTCGGCACCCTTGTCGCGGCCATATTCGCGAAACACGAGCGGGTTGTGGTTGCGGAAGCTGCCCGGGTGGATCTGCATCACCAGACCATCGTCGAGACTCATCTTCGCCATTTCGGTGAGCATCTGGCCGCGAAAGGCTTCCGCCTCGTCGGCAGTGATCGCACCGGTCAGTGCGGCATCGAGCAGCCGCTGGCACTCCCCGGCGGCGAAGTCCGACGTGCGCGCGCTGGGATGGCCGTGGTCAGTCGACGTCGCGCCCATCGTCCTGAAGAACGCGCGCCGATTGCGATGCGCGGCGAGATAGCCTTTCCACGTTGAGGTGTTCTCGCCGGTCAGCGCCGCAAGCTGCGCGACGTTGGCCGCGAAGCCTTCGAACTCCGGGTCGACGACCGGATCAGGGCGGTAGGCGGTGACCACGCGGCCCTTCCAGCCCGACGCGCGGATCTTCTGGTGGTGCAACAACGGGTCGAGCGGTGACTCGGTCGTCGCGATGACTTCGATGTTGAAGCGCTCGAACAGCGCGCGTGGGCGAAATGCGGGCTGCGCCAGGCATTCGTTGATGCGGTCGAAGTAACGGTCGGCGGATTCCGCGGTCAGCCGCTCGTCGATGCCAAACACCGTGTTGAATGCGTGGTCGAGCCAGATGCGTGTGGGCGTGCCGCGGAACAGATGGTAGTTCGCCGCGAAGACACGCCAGATTTCCCGCGGATCGGGTTCCGTCCGCCCGCCTCCGTGGGCACCAGCGCACCGCGGAATGCCGAGGTCGTCCAGCGCGACACCCTGGCTGTACAGCATGCGGAAGACATAGTGATCCGGCGTGATCAGCAGCGCCGACGCGTTGGCGAACGGCGTGTCGTCGGCAAACCATTGCGGATCGGTGTGACCGTGCGGACTGACGATTCCCAAGTCCTTCACCGTCGCGTAGAGTCGCCGCGCCAGACCGCGCGTGGCAGGGTCGGCGGGAAACAGCCGGTCGGGATGGAGGTTCAGCGGGATTGCCATAGCGGATCCTCAATTCGAAAGTCTTGAACCACAGAGAGCACGGAGTACACAGAGGAGAACAGAATCGGAAACTGCTGGCTCGCCTCTTTCCGACTTCCCTGTGACAATTCTCTCGGCCTTCTCTGTTTGAACGCTTTGTCTCTTGCTGTCACGCAACGTCAAGATGCCGCGCCAGCGTGGTCCGGGTCCCGTCGCGGAACAGCGCGACCACGTTTCTGCGCACGGCCTCGCGAAACGCGTAGTGGGCGACCAGGTCGGCGCCGAACACCGCCTTCAGGTCGAGAAATCCATCGGCGACCGGACCCGCATCGCCGCGGGCATCGGCCACGATCCCCGCGAATGTCGCTGCCAGCGGATCGGCAACCGCGATAGCGCTGCCCTGCTCGTCGGTCCCGCTGGCGTAGCGGATCCATCCGGCGACTGCGAGTGCCAGATGCGGAAACGGAGCGCCCGCGCCGATGCGGTCGCGGACGGTACCGAGGAGGCGTTGCGGCAGCTTCTGCGATCCGTCCATCGCGATTTGCCTGGTGCGATGGGGAAGCGCGGAGTTGCGGAAGCGCTGCATCAGCTGCGCGCCGTAGGCCGCGAGATCGACGCCCGGCGGTGCCGGAAGCGTCGGCGCGATCTCGTCGCGCATCTGCCGTTCGACGAGCGTCGCGAGCAACGGGTCGGATGAAGCCTGCCAGATGAAATCATGCCCCATCAGGTAGCCGAGATACGCGAGCGTGGAATGGCTGCCGTTGAGCAGCCGCAGCTTCATCGTCTCGAACGGCGCGACGTCGGCCACGAATTGTGCGCCGGCTTCCTCCCATGCCGGCCGCGCGCCGGCAAAGCGATTCTCGATGACCCACTGGCCGAACGCTTCGGCCGCGACCGGGGCGGCATCGTGCACGCCGAGCAGGCGCTGCGCTTCCACCAGATCGGCGTCGGTCGTCGCCGGCACGATGCGATCGACCATCGAGCAGGGAAAGGTAACATGGGCGCCGATCCATTCGCCCAGCGCAGGATCGCGTTCGTGCGCAAAGGTGGTCACGAGTCGCTCCACCATCCGCCCGTTGTGCGGCAGGTTGTCGCAACAGACCAAGGTGAGCGGCCCGGCGTTTGCAGCCCGCCGCGCCGCCAGACCCGCCGTCAAGATACCGACCGCCGACTCGGGCGCGTCCGGATGTGCGAGATCGTGAACGATGTCCGGATGCGCCCGGTTCAACGCGCCGGTTGCCGGGTCGTGGCAATAGCCCTTTTCAGTGACGGTCGCAGTAACCATGGCGATGCGATGATCGGCGAAGCGCGCAACGAGTCCGGCCCGATCCGCCCCGGCAAACAAGGTCTCGCGTACGCTGCCAATCACGCGCGCCTCGGTGCCGTCGCTGTCCTTGGTGAGCACCGTGTAGAGACCGTCCTGGGCCGCCAGCAGCAGGGTCGCGCGCGACGTCTTGAGCGAAACGCCGCAAATGCCCCAGCGCGGATCGCGCGCGAGGATGTCGTCCGTGTACACGGCCTGATGTGCACGGTGGAATGCGCCCAGCCCCAGGTGCAGGATGCCTACGCTCACGCGCGCGGGATCGTAGGCCGGACGCACGACTGCAGGCGGCAGATCCGCCAGCGTGCGCAGGCTGAGGTCGTTCATGCGGGTTGCGGATGTTCCTTGACGCGGCTGACCAGTTGCGTCGGATTGACGAAGCGCAGCGCGATCAGCAGCCACGCCAGTGTCACCATCATGTACACCATGGCCATCGCGTCGACGGACTGGGGTGCGCGCACGCCCGCGGCGAACACGGCGTAGTACAGCGCCACGACCAGCGTCTGCGAATCCGGTCCGGCGGTGAGGAAGGTCAGCTCGAACAGCGCAATTGTCCGGACCAGAACCAGCAGGGAGGCCGCCAGGATTCCCGGGCCCAGCAACGGCACCAGGACATGCCAGAACATGCGGCCGGTATTGGCGCCGAATACCCGCGCCGCGGATTCGAGGTTCGGATCGATCTGCTCGATGAACGGCGTCATGACGAGGATGACGAACGGTGCCGCCGGAATCAGGTTGGCGAGGATCACGCCGTAGATCGTGCCGGCAAGCTGTGCCTTGTAGAGCACGGTCGCCAACGGGATGCCGTAGGTGATCGGCGGCACCATCAACGGCAGCAGGAAGAGCAGCATCAGCATCCGCTTGCCGGGAAAGTCGCGGCGGGCCAGCGTGTACGCGGCCGGTACGCCGATCAGGAGCGCCAGGAAGACGACGGCGAACACGACCTCCACGGTCACCCAGAGGATTGCATCGAGCTGGAATTCCTTCCATGCCGAAACGTACCAGTTGGTGGTCCAGCCTTCGGGCAGCCATGTGCCGAGCCAGCGCTTGGCGAAGGAATTGGTCGCGACCGCGGCGATCATGAGCCCGATGTTGACCAGGAACAGCGTCATCAGACCCCACAGCAAGGCGTTCCACGCGCGCTCGAGCCACGGGTGGTCACGGGCCGTGGCGGATGCGCTCATCCCTTGCCTCCGCTGACCGGGCCCCGGTACATGACATTGCGCATGCCAAGCACCGCCGCGACGACGATGAGCTGCACGAAGCCCATGATCATGGCAATCGCCGAGGCCAGCGAGTAGTCATATTGCTCGAACGCCGCCTCATATGCGGCGATCGAGATCACCCGCGTCGGTCCGGCCGGCGAACCCAGCAGCACTGCCGACGGGAACACCGAAAAGGCCTGCACAAACGCCAGGCAAAAGCACATGGCGAGTCCCGGTGCCAGCAACGGCAGGTAGATGGTCCGGAACTGGGCGCGCGGACTCGCGCCGAGCGTGGAGGCCGCGCGCGCCAGCACGGGATCGATGCCGGTGATGTAGGACAGGATCAGCAGGAACGCGAAGGGAAAGCCGGAGATCACGAGCGAAATCAGCACGCCCCAGTAGTTGTGGGTCAGGCGGATCGAGCCCTCGTACAGATGGAAGAACTGCAGGAACTGCGCGAGCCAGCCCTTCGGCCCGAAATAGGTCAGCATGCCCTGGGCGATCAGCACGGTGCCCAGCGTGATCGGGATGACCAATATAGTGGTCGCCCAGCGCTGGTAGGGCGATTTCACGCGCATCTTGAATGCGATCGGCAGCGCCAGCCCGACGTTGATCAGCGTGGCCGGAAGCGCCAGCCGCAACGTGGTCCAGATCGTCGGCCACAGGTTGTCGGTGGTGAAGAAGTGCCGGTAGTTGGCGAGTGCCCCGCCTTCCTTGGGATTGAACGACAGCGCGAGTCCGTACAGGAACGGGTACACGAAGAGCAGCAGCATGAAGGCCGCAGCCGGGACGACCAGCAGCAACGCGCGGTCAAATGCCGCACGCGGCGGCGCCGTGCCGACGGCCACGCTACTCATGCGGATAAACCAGCACGCGCTCCACCGGTACATGCAGCTGCACGGTGTCGCCCACAACCGGCTTTCCCGTGGCCCGCACGTGGAGCAAAGTCCCCGACGCGGTGACCACGTCGACCAGAGAATCGCGCCCGCAGTATTCGACGTTGCCGACACGGCCGACGATGGAGTTGGCACCGCCCGGACCCGCACCCAGCACGAATTCTTCGGGTCGCACGGCCACGCAAGCGCGTCCGCCCGCTATCGGCTGTTTGCGCACGCCGGTCAGACGCAAGTCCGGGCCGGACAGCGTGACGCGATCGCCCTGCTCCGCCTCGACCCCCAATTCGAGCACGTTGCGATACCCCATGAAGCGGGCGACGTGCAGGTTGGCCGGCTGCCCGTAAACATCGTGCGGCGCGGCAATCATCTGCACCACGCCATCCTTCATCACGACGATGCGATCCGCCAGCGACAGCGCCTCGTCCTGATCGTGCGTCACGTAGATCGTCGCGCGGCCGAGTTCCTTGTGGATGCGCCGGATCTCGGCGCGTGTCTCGATGCGCAGCTTGGCGTCGAGATTCGACAGCGGCTCGTCCATCAGCACCAGTGGCGGCTCGATCACGATGGCGCGCGCGATTGCCACGCGTTGCTGTTGCCCGCCGGACAGCTGCCCGGGAAGCTTCTGTTCCTGCCCCGTCAACTGCACGAGTTTCAATGCATGGGCGACACGCGGCCCGATTGCGTTGTCGGCGAGCCCGCGCATCTTGAGACCGAAGCCAATATTCTTCGCCACGGTCATGTGCGGGAACAGTGCGTAGTTCTGGAATACCATGCCGAAGCCGCGCTTTTCCGGCGGCAGCGTGTCGATGCGCGTCTGGTCGAGCCAGATGCTGCCGCTCGACAGCTGCATCAGTCCGGCAATGCAATTGAGCGCGGTCGACTTGCCGCAACCCGACGGCCCCAGCAGCGCGATGAATTCGCCACGTTGAATGGTCAACGTCAGTTCGTTCAACGCCGCGAACGCCTGACCTCCCGCGCCGGCGAAGCGGCGGGTCACGCCGTCCAACCTCAACTCATTGAAGTCGTGATCCATGGCTCTGCTGAAATTTGCCGCGGCAGTGTAAAGACGCGGCCCGGCGATGCCCCGGGCCGCCCTTGGGACTCGACCTCACTTGGTCTTCTGCGCGCCGACCTGCTGGTCCCAGATCTTGAATGCCTCGACCTGCGCCGACGGTGGCAGCGACTGCGTGTGCGGGAACTCGGCAAGCCACTTTTCATATTCGGGCCGGCCGTATTCCCTGATCGCGTCCTGGGACTCCTTCGGGGCCATCGACAGCGGCACGTTCTTCACCGCCGGGCCCGGATAGAAGTAACCCTTGTCATAGGTGTAGGCCTGCGCTTCGGGCGTAAGGAGGTAAGCCATCAGGTCCACGACGGCCGCCACCTTTTCCGGCGCGACGCCTTTGGGGATCGTCATGTAATGTGCATCGTTGACCCACGTCATGCCCTTGAACGGGACGACCCTGAACTCCTTGGGCACGATGCCCAGAACGCGGGGATTGATGTCCCAGCCGGTCATGGTCAGTGTGATGTCACGCGAACCTTCGCCCAGTTCCTTCATGAC
>Ga0209048_10004479_pt1 | contig 13354 bp, 15 predicted proteins | sample FrelakmetCRP12CR_FD_187146 | JGI IMG/M metagenome (GOLD analysis project Ga0209048, IMG submission 187146) | Freshwater lake sediment microbial communities from the University of Notre Dame, USA, for methane emissions studies - CRP12 CR (SPAdes)... | ecosystem: Environmental > Aquatic >... | reverse complement strand
GGGTCCCCTGGAGGTGCGCCTGGCGCTACAGCAGGATCAGGCCAGCGTGACCTTTGCTTCCACCGACACCGCGGTGCGGGATGCCCTCCAGAGCGCGCTACCACGGCTGCGGGAACTGCTGGACGGCCAGGGGATCCAACTGCACCAAGCCACCGTGGCCGACCAGTCCCTGGCCCGCCAGCACCAAGGTCCGGGCGGCCAGCCGTTCCAGCAGGGCGGGTGGACGATGCAGGGTGAAGACGACGCGGAGGCCGATCCTAGGGTGGAGCAGTCACTTCCCAGGCGGCGGTTGGGAAGTGGGATCGTAGATCATTATGTCTAAGGCACTGAGCAGCGTGGCGTTCAATCCTGGCGGTCCTGCTTGCCGCCCCCATGCAGCATATGGATCAGTTCGGCCTCGCCGCGGGTCAGTCCGCACAGGTTGACGAGCGCTTCCACATCGGCGCCCTGCAGGACCATTTTGGTGGCGACTTCAAAGGCATTATGGCCTGCTTCCTGGTGGCTGGGCAGCGACCGCTGTTCCCCTTGCTCCTGCAAGCGTCCCAACTGGCTCTCCAGGCGGGCCAGGCGTTCGCCCAGCAGGCTCATGGAGACGGCCAGAGCCTTTAGGTTCTGGCGCAGTTCCTCATGACCAACGTCTGGGGTGACGGCCTGTTCCTCAGCGCGGTGGTACAGGCGATAGGCCAGCATGCCCAACAATACCAACAGCATGTCACTCACTGCCAGGGCAGTGATGGCCACGCCGTAGAGCAGGCTGTTAGTCATCGCGAGAGCCGGGCGCTTGCAGTGCTGGTTTGCCCGCCTGCATCGCCATCTGGGCCGCGGTAAGAGCAGTGTCTGGCGTGGTGGGCTTGGCGTCTCCGGCCAACTGCTGACGGTTGTTCGGGTCGCCCAGGATCACCAAGACCACCCGGCGGTTACGCATCCGCCCTGTCTCGGTGGCATTATCGTCGATCGGCTGATACTCGCCGTAACCGATGGCCGTCATGCGCTCCGGCCGCACCTCGGCTTGCATCAGCAGATGGACCACGCTGGCGGCCCGCGCCGCCGACAGTTCCCAGTTGGAAGGATAGATCGGCGTGCTGATAGGCTTATTGTCAGTAAAGCCCTCCACATGGATGCGGTTGGGAAGATCTTGCAAGACAGTAGCGATTGCCTGCAGCGGCGCCTTCGCCTGCTCATTAAGGATGGCGCTGCCGCTGGAAAACAGGATGTTGTTGTTGATTTCCACCTCGATTTGCAGGTGGTTGCGCCGCACCTTCACCAGATCGGCGCGAATCCATTCCGCCATGGTCGCCCGCAAACGGTTGATGATCCGGCCCAAGGGATTGGGTGGTTCATCCGTAGTGGAGGCGTCCTTCTCGGTGGGGGCCACGGGCAGCGGGGGGGAATCAGAGCGGCTAACCTCGGGGTGTGGCTCTGGCCGGACGATGCGGATAGGCAGGGGTTGCAGATTAGGTAGGCGTGGCAGAGCCGAAACTATTGTCGCCGTGGGACGCTCCTGAGCGCGCGCCAAGTTGCCCACCTGGATGGGTTTCAGGCTCCCCGACGGGGAACCAAAGGCCGTTACCATGGAATCGGATAACACCCGGTATTTGCCCTCGCTGATCGAAGACACGGCGTACATCACCACAAAAAAGGCGAACAGCAGGGTCATGAAGTCCGCGTAAGACACCAGCCAGCGCTCGTGGTTTTCAGGTTCATGCTGGCCGCTGCGGCCACGACGGTTGCCTCGCATGGTATCTACCCCCTCAATGCTGCACGAATCCCCGCAACCGCGCCTCGACCTTGCGGGGATTTTCACCCTGGGCAATGGCGATGATGCCTTCGATCAGCAGTTCGCTCAACTGGGATTGCTGGTGCACGATGCTCTTTAATTTGTTGGCCAGGGGCAGGCACACCAAGTTGGCCAACCCTACCCCGTAAACGGTGGCCACGAAGGCGGCGGCGATCCCTGGTCCCAATTTGCTGGGATCGGCAAGATTTTCCATGACGTGGATCAGCCCCAGCACCGCGCCTATGATGCCGATGGTGGGCGCGTAACCGCCCAGGCCCGCAAATAACTGTGTCGCCTGGTAGGCAACGTCCTCGCGGGCGGTCAGTTCCGTTTCCAGGGCATGGCGGATGTCCTCCGGTTCGCTGCCGTCCACCAGCAGTTGCAGGGCCTTGGCCGCAAACGGGTTCGGCTCTCCCTCGGTCAGGTTTTCCAGCCCCAACAACCCTTCCTTGCGGGCGATGTTGCTCCACTCCATAACTTTGTCGATGGTCTGTTCCAGGGAGATATTGGGCGGCACAAATACCCAGATCGACTGCCGCAAGGCCCGCTTGAGGATGGGCAGGGGCGTCTGCAGCAGGACGGCGCCGATGGTACCGCCTATCACAATCGCGAAGGCGGGACCGTTGAGCAGGGAAGACAAGTGGCCGCCCTCCAGTATCTGACCTGCCGCAATGGCTACGAAGGCCAACGCCAGGCCCACTACGCTCAGGATATCCATGGACCCTGCCCTAGCCATTGACACGCGCTCTTAACCGCACCAGGGCCTGGCTGTGGAGTTGGCTGACCCGGGACTCGCTTACCGCCAGTACCGCGCCGATCTCCTTAAGGTTCAGACCCTCGTCGTAGTAGAGGGACAACACCAGGCGCTCCCGCTCCGGCAGTTCGGCGATAGCCGCCGCCAGCCCCTTAAGCAGTTGTTCCTGCTGCACCCTCTCGGCCGGCCCTTGGTCGAGGGAGGCCAGGTGCTCGATCCCCTCTTTCTCATCCGACTCCAGCGCCTCGATGGACAACAGTTTCTGGCCGCGCAGGTCCGTCAGTGTCTTATGATAGTCTGCCAACGACAGGCCAAGTTGCGCGGCGATATCGGGGTCCCGGGCCTCGCCGCCCTTGGCGTTCTCCACCGCGCGGATCGCCGTGGCCACCTCGCGGGCCTTGCGGTGCACAGAGCGGGGCGTCCAGTCGCCTTTGCGAATCTCGTCGAGCATAGCCCCGCGGATACGCCGCTCGGCGAAAGTGGTAAAGCTCGCGCCCTGAGCGGGATCATAGCGGCGGGCCGCCTCCAACAGCCCCAGCATGCCAGCCTGGATCAGATCGTCCACCCGCACGGAGTCGGGCAACCGCGCCGCCAGATGGTAAGCAATTCGCTTCACCAGCGCGGCATGGCGGCTGACCAGGGCCTCCGTCTCATCCTCAACGCGGTACCGGGCAAGTCCTCTCATGGCTACAGAGACTCAGAGGCTGTGAAAAAATTGACTTTCACGACTATAAGTCATTGAAAAGCCTAGCTGTAAAATTCTGCCAAGGGGATTTTTTCACAACCTCTCAGCGTGGTAGTCAGCATTGACCAGGCGCTCGATGAAGAATTGCAGAGCGCCGCTGGCGGCGTAGGGCATGGGCCGGCCTTTCAGCTGGGCGGCGATGCGCCGGAAGGCGCTGGCCGAAGGGCTATCTGGAAAGGCCTGAATGACAGCCTGCTGGGTTTTTACCGCCTTGCGCAAGTGCGGGTCTTCCGGCACCATCCCGAGGAAATTCAGGGTGACGTCCAGAAAACGCTCCGCGACCTTAAACAATTTGTTGAACAATTCCCGGCCCTCGTGACTGCCGGCCACCCGATTAGCGAGGATATGAAAGCGGGTCAGACCGTGCTCGCGGCTGAGCAGCTTGATCAGCGCATAGGCGTCAGTGAGGGAGGCCGGTTCGTCGCAGACCACCACAATCACGTCATGGGAGGCGCGGCTGAAGTTGAGCACACTGGTGGAGATGCCGGCGGCCGAGTCGATCAGTAGCACGTCCAGAGTATCGCCGAGCTCGCTGAAAGCGCCGATAACCCCCGCCTGTTCCGCCGGAGTGAGTTCCGCCATGCGTTGAATGCCCGAACTGGCAGGGATAATCTTGATCCCTTCTGGGCCAGTAAGAATGATCTCTTTCAGGGTCCGTTCCCCGCTGATGACATGGGAGAGATTGTAGCGGGGTTGCAAGCCCAGGAGCACGTCCACATTGGCCAATCCCAGGTCGGCGTCCATCAGCATCACCCGCTGTCGCTGGCAGGCCATGGCGATGGCCAGATTCACCGTGACATTGCTCTTGCCCACCCCCCCCTTGCCGCTGGTGACGCAGATCGCCCGCACCGGGTGGGGCTGGTTGTCAGGCCGCCGCCCAGTGGTCTGTGCGCGGCTCAGTTCAGACGCAAGCATTGGCCACACTCCTGCCGAATGTCAGGGCAAGCAGCTCGTCTTCGTCAACCCTGCCCGGGGCTCTGGTCAATGCTTCACCCAGCCGCTGCAAGGTCTCGACTTGTGCCGCCTGCAGGTCCTCCGGGACGCGCTGGCCCCCGCTGACATAGGCCAGCGGCAGGCCCCGCTCATGAATCACCGATAGCGCTCCGCCCAGCCGGGTCGTTTCATCCAGCTTGGTCAGGATGCAGCCTGTCAGCCGCACCTTGGCGAAGGCGGCAACCGCCTCGTTCAGGGTGGCGGTCTGGGCATTGGCGGCCAGCACCAGATAGCGCTTCACCGCCGGCGTGGCACCGATCAGGGTAAACTGCTGGGAAAGCCGCAGATCCCGCTGGCTCATGCCAGCGGTATCGATAAGGATCAATGACTTGTTAGCGAATTCGGCGACGGCGGTCTGCAACTCTTCGTGATTACTGGCCAGGCGCACTGGCGTGCCCAGGATCATGCCGAAGGTGCGCAATTGCTCGAACGCGCCGATGCGGTAGCTGTCGGTGGTGATCAGGGCCACCTGGCCAGGCCCGTGACCCAGGATATAGCGGGCGGCCAGCTTAGCCACCGTGGTGGTCTTGCCCACCCCGGTGGGCCCTAGCAAGGCCACCACGCCGCCTTGCGTCAAAATATCGTCGTGGGTGATGGTAAGGCCGTGGGCCAGGGTCTCCAGAGCCAATTTCCAGGCCCGCTCCGGGTCGCGTTCGGTAGCGGCGGTACTGGCCAGGCGCAGGCATAACTCGGGGCTGATCCCAAAGTCCAGCAGCCTGCTTAGCAAATCGGCCCGCAGCGGCTGGCGACGCGCCAACTCGCCCCAGGCCAGGCCTGCCAGTTGCTGCTCCAAAAGGCTGTGCATGCGCTTGATCTCATTCTGCATATCCAGCAGCAGGGGATCCTGGGACCATACCACCCGAGGCTTGCCGCCGCCCGGCTTAAGGTCCGCCGGCTTGGGCGGGCTGGCTGAAGCGGCCGGCTTGACCGCTCCGACAACGGACTTGAAGGCGCTGGCGAAGAGTTGTGTCGGGCCCGGCGGTTTCGCCTCGGCCGGCACATCGTCGCGTGGCCCAGGCACTGCCGACGCTGGTTCGGCAACCAACGGCGGCTGCTCCTCTGGCACCAAACTGGCGTCGTAATCGATGGCCGCCATGATCTCGACGCCATTGGTTACCTGAGAAGTGGACAGAATCAACGCTTCGGGACCCAGTTCCTCCCGCACCCGCCGCATGGCCTCGCGGATGTTGGCGGCGCACAGGCGTTTAATCTTCATGGTCTTGTCTCCACTGCTATTCACGATCTCGTCTCAAAGCGCCGCCCAGGCTGCGGTTACTTGCCCACTGTGGCGATGACCTTGAGCCTCTTGTCCTCGGGTATCTCTCCATACGCGAGGACGTAAAGGCTGGGAATTGCATGCCGCACGAAGCGCGCTACCATGGCGCGAATCCCATCGGAGACCAGCAGGACCGCCGGCTGGCCGGCCAAGTCTTGTTGTTGAGTGGTCTCCAACAGCGCCCTATGCAAGCGCTCGGCGAGTCCAGGTTCGACGGGCATGGGTGGTTCCTCTCCACCCACCTGCACTGTACGATGCAATATCTGTTCCAAATTTCTATCCAAGGTAATCACTGGCAACTCTTGCTCTAAGCCATTGATATTTTGAATAATTATCCGTCCCAAGGCGACCCGCGCCGCGCGCGTGAGGACGTCGGGGTCCTGACTTCTTGCGCCGTGCTCCGCCAAACTTTCGGCGATGGTCCGCAGGTCCCGGATTGGCACGCGCTCGGCCAACAGGCTCTGGAGCACTTTCACCACCAGTCGCAGGGGCAGGGTCTTGGGCACTAAATCCTGGACCAGGCGGGGCGCGGCCTGGGACAGGCGGTCCAGCAATTCCTGAGTCTCTTCGTGGCCAAGCAATCGGGGGGTATGGTGCAGCAGCGCCTGGTTTAAATGGGTGGCGATTACGGTGCTGGCATCCACCACGGTATAGCCTAAAGTCTGGGCCTGTTCCCGCAGGCTGGGGTCGATCCACACCGCTGGCAGTTGGAAGGCCGGATCAACGGTGCTGGCGCCAGCCAGGTCGCCGTAGACCTGGCCGGGGTTGATGGCCAGTTCCCGGTCCGGAAAGACCTCGGACTCAGCCACCGTCACCCCCAGCAGGGTGATGCGGTAGGTTGTCGGCGCCAGGTTCAGGTTGTCGCGGATATGCACCGGGGGGATCAAAAAACCCAATTCCTGCGAGAGCTTCTTACGCACTCCCTTGATGCGGGCCAGCAACTGGCCATTCTGGTTGCGGTCCACCAGGGAAATCAGCCGATAGCCCACCTCCATGCCAATGGTATCCAGGGGCGGCACATCATCCCATCCCACCTCCTGGGCTTCCGGGGCTTGGGTCTCCGTCCTGGCCGGCTCAGCGGGGACCTGGGCCGTGATCTGCGGCTTATGGTGGATGCGCCAGGCCAAATAACCGGCGACCAGGGCGAGGCTGAGAAAAGCCAGGTGGGGCATGCCGGGGATCAGACCCAGCAGGCCGATGATGCCGGCGGTGATGAACAGGACCTGGGTGCTGCCAAACAATTGACTGATCATTTGTTCGCCCATGTCCTGGGTGTCAGAATTCCGCGTTACCATGATGGCGGCGGCGGTGGACAACAGCAGCGCGGGAATCTGCGCCACCAAGCCGTCACCGATGGTCAGCAGAGTATAGTTTTGCATGGCCTCGGTCAGGCCCAACTGGTGTTGCAAAGTGCCCACGGTCAGGCCGCCGAGGATATTGATGAATAGGATAAGGATGGCGGCAATGGCATCGCCACGCACGAACTTGCTGGCGCCATCCATGGAGCCATAAAAATCCGCCTCCTGCACCACCTCGGCGCGGCGGCGCTTGGCTTGGTCCTGGTCTATCGAGCCGGCGTTGAGGTCGGCGTCGATAGCCATCTGTTTACCGGGCAGAGCATCCAGGGTGAAGCGGGCGCTGACCTCGGAGATGCGCTCCGCGCCCTTGGTGACCACCACGAAGTTGATGATGATCAGGATGGTGAACACCACCAGGCCCACGGTGTAATTGCCGCCCACCACGAAGGCGCCAAAAGCCTCGATGACCTTGCCGGCGGCAGCCGCGCCGGTGTGGCCGTGCAGCAGCACTACCCGGCTGGAGGCCACGTTCAGGGCCAGGCGCAGCAGCGTAGTCACCAGCAACACCATGGGGAACACCGCTAAGTCCAGGGGTTTCTGGGTATAAACAACGGCTAGCAGCACCACCAGGGATAGGGCGATATTGAAGGTAAAGAGCAAGTCCAGGATGAAGGGCGGCAGAGGGATAAACATCGTCATCAGGATGACGACGAGCAGCACCGGGGTTCCCAGCCCGCTGCGAGCCAATCCTCCCAGGGTGGCGGTAAGGTTCAAGGCTTTTATTCCGTTCTTAGTTCAGGGGGGACCGGGACGTCGGCTATGAGGATGGGTTTATCCTCCAGGCGGTCCTGCTGGCGCAATTGATAGACATAGGCCAGCACCTGGGCCACGGCCACGTACAACCCGGTGGGGATAGGCTTGTCCAGCTCGCCATTGAAATACAGGGCCCGGGCCAACACGGGGGACTCCACTTGGGGTAACTTGTGCTTGACTCCCAGGCCACGGATGTGCAAGGCCACCAAATCGGCGCCCTTGGCCACCATGACTGGCGCGTTCATGGTGTCCTGCTGGTACTTCAAGGCCACGGCGTAGTGGGTGGGGTTAGTGATAATGACATCGGCCGTGGGCACCTTTTCCATCATGCGGCGCTGGGCGGACTCCTGTTGCAGGCGGCGGATACGGCCTTTCACCTCGGGCTTGCCTTCGGTATTCTTCAGCTCGTCCTTTACTTCCTGACGGGTCATGCGCAATTGGCGGGTATGCTCGAAGAGTTGGAAGGGCACGTCCACGCCCGCCACCAACAGCATAGGCAGGGTCAGGACCAGGAAGATCCAGCCCAGCACCGCCGCCGTGTGGGCCAGAGCAGGGAACAGCGGTTCGCTGCCCAGGCGCAGCAGCTCCAGTTGCTTCGTCCACAGCAGAGTCACGGCGGCGATCCCTATCACGCAGAACTTGGCCAGCGCCTTAAGGAGTTCCAGCAAGGCATGCCAGGAGCAGAGCCGGCTCAGGCCCTTGCCAGGGCTGATGCGTTCCCACTTAAACCCCAGGGCCGACGTGCTGAAGGTCCAGCCTCCCAGGGCCAGGGGGGCAAACAGGGCCACCAAGACCATGAGCGCCAAAAACGGCGCCAGCAATAACAGCAACTCGGTCAGAGCCTGGCCCAGGATGCCGGGAAGCACGCTGGCATCGAAGATCTCGCGGGCGTCCCGTATAAAGCCTGCCCGCATCCGTGCCGCCAACCCCGTCAACAGGGGAGGCCCTACAATCAGCAGGCCGCCGGCGGCGCTAAGCAGCATAAGCAGCGTGGTGAGTTCCCGGGAACGGCCAATCTGTCCTTTCTCGGCGGCCTCCCGCAGGCGTTTGGGGGTCGCTTTTTCGGTGCGTTCCTGGCCATTGGCAGCGGTGGCCATCAGCCCGCTCCGGCGGCCAACAACTGCCGGGTCGTCTGGAAGGCCGCGTCAAGCAGCCGCTCCAGTTGGGGCAGCAGGGTCGGCAGGCTGTACAGGATAATGAACAGGCCCAGTAGCAGGCTGATGGGAAATCCCACGGCGAAGATATTGAATTGGGGCGTGGCCCGGGTGATGACGCCGAAGGCCAGGTTTACCACCATCAGGGAAGCAATGGCCGGCAGGGCGATAAGCACCGCGCCCCCGAACATCTGGCTGGCCCAGCTCGCCAGGGTCCAGAGCGCGTCGGTGTGCAGACCCAGGGTGGCCACCGGTAGAGTCCGGAAGCTCTCTACCAGCACCTGAATCAGTATCAGATGGCCATCCAAGGCTAAAAACGCCAGGGTGCCGATAAGGGTGTAGAAGTGGCTGAGTAGCGGCAACTGGGCGCCGTTCTGGGGGTCCACCGAACTGGCGAAGCTCAAGCCCATCTGCATGGCGATTATTTGGCCGCCTACCTCCAGGGCGCCGAATACCAACCGCAGCATGAAGCCCATACTCATCCCGATGAGCACCTGCTGAGCGGTGATCAGCAGGCTCGCGGGACTGACCGGTTCGACCGCCGGGACCGGCGGGATAAAGGGCAGGACTGTCCAGGTCAATACCACCACCAGAATCAACCGCAGGCGCCGGGGCAACAGCCGCGAGCCGAAGACGGGGGCCACGCTCACCAGGGCGGCGATGCGGACCAGGGGCCAAACAAAAGAACCCACCCAGGCGGCGATCTCGGCGCTCTCAAACCGCATGGCGCTAACCGATCAACTGGGGGATATCATGGATTAGTCGCAGCGTGAAGCTCATCAGGAACTCCAGCATCCAGGAACCGGCAAGGAGCAGCACGAGCGCCAGGATCAGGAGCTTGGGGACGAAGCTCAGCGTCATCTCATTGATCTGGGTGGCGGCCTGGAACAAGCCGATGAGCACCCCAATGATGAGGGACGCCAGCAGCATCGGCGCCGCCAGGAGGGCGGTGGCCTCCAGGGTCCGCTGGCCGAGGGTGAGGATGGTTTCCGGAGTCATGGCGGTCTCTGCTCAGAGGGTGTAGTGGAAGCTGGAGGCCAGGGTGCCCATGATCAGGCCCCAGCCATCTATCAGCACGAACAGCATGATCTTAAAGGGGAAGGAGATAACCAGAGGTGACAGCATCATCATGCCCATGGCCATTAACACGCTGGCCACCACCAAATCAATGATAAGAAAGGGGATAAATAGCAGGAAACCGATCTGAAAGGCGGTCTTCAGTTCGCTGGTGACATAGGACGGTACCAGTAAAGAAAACGGCACCTGAGCGGGTGATTCCAGGGATTCCCGACCGGACAGATGAGTGAACAGGGCAAGATCGCTCTCCCGGGTCTGAGCCAGCATAAAGTCCTGCAACGGTGGCCGCGCCTTCTCGATAGCTTGCTGGAAGGTAAGGGTCTCGTTCAGGTAAGGGGTCAGGGCCTCCTGCTGGATGCGCTCGAATACCGGAGCCATGATAAAGAAAGTCAGAAACAGGGCCAGGCCGGTCAAGATCTGGTTGGAGGGGGTCTGCATGGTGCCCAGGGCCTGGCGCAGCAAGGCCAGGACAATGATGATGCGAGTGAAAGCGGTCAGCATCAGCAGTGCCGCCGGCAGCAGCGTCAGGGCCGTCATCAGGGCCAGAATTTGTAGGCTCAGGGACCAGGTTGCTCCGCCGCTCGGACTCGGGGTGATAGTCACCGCCGGCAGTCCCGGCTGGGCCGTTGCCGCGGGCGCAACCAGGATGAGCAGGACCACCGCCCACAGGCATTTATTCAATAGACCTGGATAGGTGCTGGCGTGCAGGTTTGGCAGATACTTAGGCATGACGCACACCCTCCTCCACCGTGGCCAAGGTCTTCGCAAAGCTTTGCTTGGCGGCAGGCCCGGCGAGGACATGCAGGGTCTGTACCCGGCCCGGGGCGATCCCCAGCAGCAGCCGCGCTTCCTCCACTTGCACGAGGACCAGCCGTTCTCGTGCGCCCAAGGCTAAGCCGCCGAGGATCTTGATGGCGCCGTCACCGCCCCGCAGGGGCAGAAAGCGGCGTAACAGCCAAGCCGCGCCAGCGATCAGCGCCAGAATCAGAACCAGTCCCAGGATCAGTTGCGTCGGCCCCCCTCCCAGGGGATCCAGACCGTGGTCGAGCGGTTTACCCTCGGCGGCCACCGCCAGGGCCGGGAACAGAACCAGCAGCGGGATGTGGAGCAGGTAGAGCGCTTTCATCGCAGCCTCTTGACCCGATTTTCCGGGCTGACGATGTCGGTGATGCGCACGCCGAAGCGTTCGCTCACGACCACCGCTTCGCCACGGGCGATCAGGCAGCCGTTGACCAGGATGTCCAGGGGCTCACCGGCCGGGCGGTCCAGCTTGACCACCGAGCCTTGAGCCAACTGCAACAGCTCGCGGATACTCATGCGGGTACGCCCCAGTTCCATGGACAGGGTGACGGGGATATCCAGCACTACCTCCAGGTTTTGCTCGCATCGTTGCGGCGCGGATTGCCGTTCCGGATTATCGAACCTCTGCTCCACCGGGCTCTCGGTGCCGTTCATCATATTACTTTCTCTTTGTGTGGGTCTGCGCCCTCACTCGCAAGGGAGTTGAGGGTCTGTTCAATCTTCAGGGCGCGCCACCCTTGCGCCACCCCGTACGGGCCGGCGTAGACAGGCACCCCTTCGGCCTCCAGGATCGCTGTGGACGGGGTATCCAAAGGAATGAAGTCGCCGACCTGAATAGACAGGAGTTCCCGCAGGGTAAGTTCGGTCTCCGTCAGGAGGCCACGGACAGTCACCCGGCTGTCCTTGACTCCCTCGCCCAGCAAGCGGGCCAGGCGCTCGTTCTGAGTGGGGTACTCCTGGTTGAGGCTGGCCAGCAAGGGGCCGCGAACGGACTCGAGCATAGTACACGGCAGCACCAGGTGCAGAGTGCCCGTCAGGTTACCTATGGTGATCTTTAGACTGGTCACCGCCAGGATCTCGCTGGAGTTGATGGCGGTAAGGCATTGGGGATTGCTCTCGGCGCCCAGGTGGGTGCAATGCACCGGCACGAGGGGTTGCCAGGCGGCTTCCAGGGAACGGAAGACCAGGTTGAGCAGGCGTTGGATAAGGCGGGTCTCGGTGGCGGTGAAATTGCGGACGCTCAGCGGGCTGTACAGGCGCCCCGGCCCGCCGAAGAAAATATCCACCAACGCGAACACCAGTTGCTGTTCGAATACCAGCAGTCCCGGCCCGCTCAGGGGGGATATGCCGATGAGATTGATGCTGCAGGGTGCCGTCAGGGAGGTGATTAAATTGCTGTAACCGTGCAGTTCGATGGCGCCACCCACGACTTCTACGGTCTGCCGCAGCAGTTCGAGCAGACCGGCCTGCAGCCGGTAGACAAAGCGTTCGTGGATAGTCTCCAGGATCGGCAGGATGCCGGTGATGGCGTCTTCCGGGCTAACCAACTGGTAGGGCAGGACTTCTTCCATCCCCGGCAGTTGGCTGGCGACCCCCACCCTGCCCCTGGCCTCGCCCGCCAGAAGGGCGTCTATTTCATCCTGGGTCAGGAGTTCATTGGTTGCCATGATAGCTATTGCATGATGAAGTTGGTGAAATAGACGGCCTCAACGCCGGATTTACCGATCTCCTGGCGCAGAATGGACTGGATTTCCTCCAGAGCCTGGCTGCGTAGCTTTTCCCTACCCTCGGTGGAGACCAGGGTTGCGAAGTCCTGCTTACCGAACAGCATGATCAGGTTGTTGCGGATAGGCGGCAGGTTATTGGTCACCGTCTCGATCATCGCCTTGTCGCGGGTCATCACCGCCAGGCTCACCTGCAGATAACGCAGTACTCCCTGGTCTTCAAAATTGACCACCAAGGGCGGGTCCAGGGGTAGATACAGGGGGGGGTCTTTGTGGACTACCGGTGCGGCTGCGCCATTAGCCGACACGGTAACCGCGACGGAACCGCCAGGCGCCAGCTTATCCAGCTGTCCCTGCAGGTACAGGGTTGCTCCTACTGAGCCTCCGGTCAGCGCCATGATGACCAGCCCCCAGAGCAGGATTTTTTTAACGGCCGAGATCTTACCCGGCGCCGTCTTGGTGTCTTCTTGCTTTACCATGCTGGCCTCTTTTACAAAACAATCAGATTACTGGTGCTTAAGCAAGTACTATGCCATCACCGATAAAATAGAATATGAATTAATTATTCATATACTTATAAAAATCTATTGGACTTAGGGGGAAGCAGTGACGGGGAATTGACTATTTGGCGCAAGGCATCGCCAAAATGCTGACGCTTGGCAGATTGCACCAGGGTCATTTCAGAATCATGCGCCGTAGGCAGCAGGGGGTATGGCTACGAAAATAAGTGAATCGGAGGCCAAAATGTGAATATTTCACTGCTATATTCGCTGTTGACCGTTATAGTATTGAGTCAGATGAAAAATACGATGATTGAATTAGATTTTACAATTTTTAATCATCTTTTTTAAATCAATAGCTTAGACTTATATATAACCCAGTGGAAGTCATAGAGGTTTGTTTGAGGATATCGCCATGATGACCGGAACCGATTATGTAGTC
>Ga0209048_10004478_pt1 | contig 13355 bp, 10 predicted proteins | sample FrelakmetCRP12CR_FD_187146 | JGI IMG/M metagenome (GOLD analysis project Ga0209048, IMG submission 187146) | Freshwater lake sediment microbial communities from the University of Notre Dame, USA, for methane emissions studies - CRP12 CR (SPAdes)... | ecosystem: Environmental > Aquatic >... | reverse complement strand
GCCGACCCGGGGTGGACCTTCACCCCGCAGCCGCCCTTCGGCCAGGAGCCGGGGCTCGGGATCGACCGGCCACCGGAGGCCGTGCCCCGGGCGTGAGCCTGACGGGCCGGGGACGTCAGACGACAGCCGGGTGCGATGCCTCGACGACGGTGTGGATGCCACCGCGGACCAGCCAGTCGGTGGTCACGGTCATCCGCCGGGGTGCGACCGCGGCCACCAGGTCGTCGAGGATCCGGTTCGTCATGTCCTCGTGGAAGCCCTCTTCGTTCCGGAAGCTCCACAGGTAGAGCTTCAACGACTTGAGTTCCACGATCGACTGGTCGGGGACGTAGGCGATGCGCACCGTGGCGAAATCCGGCTGCCCGGTGAGCGGGCACAGGCACGTGAACTCCGGCGAGTCACAGGTGACCAGGTAGTGGCGGTCCGGATGGGGGTTCGGAACGGCCTGGAGGTCCTTGCTGGGTTGGGATGGCATGACGCCGACGAGGCTACTGCTCGTCGTCGTAGAGCCCGCCCGACCCGTCCCGGTCGAGGATGAGCCCGTCCATGTCCGCATGCAGCAGGAGGACCTGACCCGGGAGCCCGGCATCGGCCAGCGCCTGCTCGCCGGCCGTCTGGACCTTCGGCGCGTCGGCCCCACGGCAGATGCCCAGGAGCGACGGGCCGGCGCCCGACCAGCACGAGGCCAGTGCGCCTCCGGCGACCATGGCCGCAAGGAGCTTGGGTGCGGCGGGGAACAACGGGCTCCGGTAGTCCTGGTGGAGCCGGTCGTCGGCGGCCTCGGGGATCAGCAGACGGGAGTCGGCCATCCCGGCCATCAGGAGGGCCATCCTCGACAGGTTGAACGCTGCGCTCTCGCGGCTGACCTCGGCGGGAAGGGCCTGGCGGGCCCGGGCCGTGGACAGCTGGACGTCGGGGACGATGACCACGAAGGCCAGGCTCACGTCCAGAGGCAGCCGAACCACGTGCACCCCGCCCTTCACCACGGCGGCGGCCACGAACCCTCCCACCATCGAGGCAGCGGCGTTGTCCGGGTGACCGTCCATGGCGGTGGCCACCGACAGCGGGTCCTCGGCACCGGCGGCGGCGGCTGCGGCCACGGCCAGGGCGGCCGAGGAGCCCAGTCCTCGGGCGATCGGGATCTCGGACCGGACGGAGATGGCCAGCCGATCGGTCCCGGCCACGTCGATGGCCACCCGTGCGGCCAGGTGCGAGGAGTCGTCGGCGAGTCCCTCGCCCTCGCCCACGGACCGGACGATGAGCTTGGAGGCCGGTTCTACGTCGACCACCACGTAGCGGTTCAGGGCCAGTCCCAGCGTGTCGAAACCAGGACCGAGATTGGCCGAAGAAGCAGGTACCCGCGCACGCACGCCTCCACGGTACTCCTGACACCCCCGCCGCAGCGGGACCGCCTGCCACGGCGGGTAGGAGGACCTACCCGTTCGCCAGCCTCCACCACACGGACGGCTCGGGCACGGCCTCGGCGAGCTTCAGCGGCACCACTTGGAACTGGGTGCCGATGGCGAACAGCGACGTCCCGACCTTGGAGCCGGCGCGGCTCCCGACGGCTACCGGGGTGAACCGGGTCACGGACGTCACTGCCTGGCCCGGCCACCCGGGCAGCCATGCCCCCGCCGCGGTCACGTACGCGGCGTGGTGGACCACCCCACCCCAGGTGGCGGTCACCGTGCCCATCTCCTGTCCGGGGGTCGCCACGGTCACCGGCGTCACCGCCGCCCGGGTCGCCGTCAGCAGCGCTTCGGTGACCGGGCGGGCGAATTTGAACGGGTCGGCGATCGGCAGGTCGTTGATCGGGATGCTCGTCGTGGTCGTTGTCGGGGGCGGGGGCGGGGGCGCCGGGGCCGTCGTCGTCGTGGTGGTCGGTGGCGCGCCCGGGGTCGTCGGGGGTGGCGGCGCCGTCGGCGTCGTGGTCGTCGGCGTCGAAGCCGGTGTCTGGGCCGGCGTCGGCTTCGGAAGGGTGGGGGGAGGGGTGGGCTGGCCGAGAACCGCCACCAGCACCAGGACCTCCCGGCCCTGGATCACCCGGTTGGCGGCCAGCACCATGCAGGCGCCCGCCTTGGACGTGTAGCCCGACTTGATGCCGACCACGCCGTTCGAGCCGACCTCGGGGACGATGTTGTGGAGGGTGCCGACGAGCGGGATGGTGACCGTGGTCATGGCCGCGATCTGGGCGAAGGCCGGGGTGGCCATGCCGGCCGACGCCACCCGGAGCACGTCGGACGCCGACGACACGGTCAGCGGGTCGTAGCCGCTGGTGTCGACGTAGTGGGTGGAGGTGGTGCCGAGGGAAGTCGCCAGTGCGTTCATCTTGTCGACGAAGGCCGGGACCGACCCGGCGTCCCACGTGGCGAGACTGAAGGCGATGTCGTTGGCCGACTGGGTCAGGAGCGCCTCGAGCATCTGGCGCTCGGTGAGCGTCTCCCCCGCCTGGATGGACACGCTCGACTCGTCTTGGTGCAGCTCGTACTGGTACTCAGCCGCATCGGCCGCCGTCACCGTGATCAGCGGTCCGTCCGACCCGAGGGGCATCGGGTGGTCGCGCAGGACCACCATGGCAGTCGTCATCTTGGTCAGCGACGCTATCGGCACCGGGGACTCGGGGCCCGACTGTGCGGCGAACCCGACCGACGGCACGGCGACGGCGCCCTGGCCCTTCGCCGGCCAGGGCAAGGCGGGTGACGCCCCCGGCACCACCACGCGCGCGGCAGCCGCCGGCTGCGTCACCGGGTGGGCGAGCGGGGCGTTGATCCGGGAGGCGGCCACCCAGGCCCCGCCGCCGATCAGCAGCACGGCTACCGCACCGAGCGCCCACGGGAGCTTCCGGTGCTTTCGTCCGGCGCCATCGCCCCTGCCCTTGGCCGAGTGCCGGTGGGCCCCCTTGGTGTGGCGCCGGCCACCGGTCCGCCGACCCGGCTCGGCCAGGGTGACCCCGGGGGCGGTCGCGACGGGGCCTCGCTCGGTGGTCGTCATCAGGTACGCGTGTGCTGGTCCCGCCGGCTCAGCGGGCGTCCAGCTCCTCGGGCGTCATGAGTACCGTGCGGGCCTTGGAGCCCTCGGACGGACCGACCACCCCTCGTCGTTCCATCAGGTCCATGAGCCGACCGGCCCGGGCGAAGCCCACCCGGAGCTTGCGCTGGAGCATCGAGGTCGACCCGAGCTGCGACCGCACCACCAGGTCCATCGCCTGTTCGAGCAGTTCGTCGTCGTCGCTGTCGTCCGAGCTGCCGGCACGGGGGCCGTCGGCGCTGACGACCTCCTCGATCCCGGCCACGATCTCCATGGGCCGCTGGCGCTTCCAGTGGGCGACCACCGAGCGGACCTCCTCCTCGCTCACCCACGGACCCTGGATCCGCTGCGGATTGGACGAGGACGCGGTGAGCAGGAGCATGTCGCCCTTGCCGATCAGGCGCTCGGCACCCGGCTGGTCGAGGATCACCCGGCTGTCGGCCAGCGACGACACCGAAAACGCCATCCGAGACGGCACGTTGGCCTTGATGACACCGGTGATCACGTCGACCGAAGGGCGCTGGGTGGCCAGGACCAGGTGGATGCCGACGGCACGGGCCATCTGGGCGATCCGGCACACCGACTCCTCGACGTCCCGGGCGGCGACCATCATGAGGTCGTTGAGCTCGTCGACCACGATCAGGATGAACGGCAGGCGGGGGAACCGGGTCTGGGCGTCGTCGTCCTCGTCGACCTCGTCGTCGGTCCCCTGCATCCGGAACCGGTAGGCCTCCTCGTACTCGCTCAGGTCACCCGAGTCGAAGGCCGCGTTGTACCCGGTGATGTCCCGGTGGCCGACCTCGGCCAGGAGGTCGTACCGCCGCTCCATCTCGGTGACCGCCCAGCTCAGGGCGTTGGCGGCCTTCTTCGGGTCGACGACGACCTGGGTCAGCAGGTGCGGGAGGTCGTTGTACTGGCCGAGCTCGACCCGCTTCGGGTCGATGAGGATGAGCCGGACCTGGTCGGGCGTGGCCCGGGTCAGGATCGAGGTCAGCACCGAGTTGATGCAGGAGGACTTGCCCGAGCCGGTCGAACCGGAGACGAGCACGTGGGGCATCTCGGCCAGGTTGGCCACCACCGCCCGTCCGGAGATGTCCCGGCCGAGGGCGACCTCGAGCGGGTGGGTGGCCCTGGCCGCTTCGGGCGAGGCCAGAATGTCGCCGAGTGCCACCAGCTGGCGGCGGCGGTTGGGGACCTCGACACCGATGGCTGACTTCCCCGGGATCGGGGCCAGGATCCGCACGTCCGGCGAGGCCATGGCGTAGGCGATGTCCTTCGACAGCGACGTCACCCGGGACACCTTGACCCCGGCGCCGAGCTCCAGCTCGTACCGGGTCACCGACGGTCCCACGGTGCGGCCCACCAGGCGGGTCTCGACGCCGTGGGCCGACAGTGCGTGGACCAGGGCGGTGCCGGCCGCATCCACTTCCGTCTCGTCGATCACCTGGGCCTTCGCACGCTTCAGCAGGTTGGCCGGCGGGAGCTTCCAGTCCCCCAGCGGGGCGCCCATCCGCATCTCGAGCTGCTCGCCCTTGCCCGGCTTCGTCGCCGCCTCGGGGAGGACCACCGGCTCGAGGCCGTCGTCGGGGATCTCGTGGATCTCGTGGATCTCGTCGGGTCCCGGGTCGGCCCCGACAGGCGCCTCGGCCACCACGGCGGCCATCGAGGGCTGACGGCCCTCGGCCAGCGCCCGGCCGAAGGGGTCGGTCGGCTCATCGGCCAGGTCGTCCACCGTGTCGGCGACGCTATCGCCCCGGGCCAGGCCGATCGACCACTGCACGGCCCGGACCAGGCCGGATGCAACCGACCGCACCGACACCCCGGTGAACACCAGGAGGGCGACGGCGACCACCACGGCCAGGACGACGGCGGCACCGAAGCCGCCCAGTGCGGACCCGAGCGGGTCGGCGATCACCGCTCCGACCCACCCGCCGGCTGACGAGAGCGCGGCGGTGGAGGCGCCGACGGCGGGCGAGCCACCGGCCAGGGCGGCCATCCCGGACACGGCCAGCAGGATCAGGGTCCCCCCGATGACGGCCCGGGCGGGCTCGCGGCGCGGGCGGCCCTCGCCCGACGGGCCCTCACCCGACGGGCCCTCGCCCCGGCCCATCAGCATGCGGACACCGACGGCGACCAGGACGGGCGGGACCAGGAACCGACCCCATCCCAGCAGGTCGCCGACGCCTACCCGGGCATCGTGCCCGGCCGGTCCCAGCGAGCCACCGTAGAACGCCACTGCGAACAGTACGCCTAGCGTGACCAGTCCAACCCCCCACAGGTCGGTGGCGTGCCCGGCGGCGACCTCGCCCATCGAGGCCATCAGGCCCCCGGACTGCTTGGTGCGGGCGGCCGACGAACGGGAGCGCCCTGCGCCCCTACCGGCCTGGCTCTTCTTCGCGGTGGCACTCCGGCTCGATCGGGACGCGGGTGTCGCCTTGCCCTTGGGCCGCGATGCCCCGGATCGACCCGCAGGTCGCTTGGTGGCGGTCGTCACAGTGCCTACCAGGCTACTGCCGGAGTGTGCCGCCGAGTGGGACACCAACGGGCACCGTCAGGCACCGCCCTGACGGGACCGGTCAGACGGTGACGATGACCGGGACGATCATCGGGCGCTGGCGGGTGCGCTCCCCCACCAGTTTGCCCAGCGCCTTGCGGGCGACCCGGTTGAGGGTCTCGTGGTCGGAGTGTCCCCCGGAAAGTGCCTGCTCCAGCGCCCGGGTGACCTGCTTCCGGGCTTCGTCGAGCAGCGCGTCGGTGTCCTGGTCGTAGGCCCACCCGCGGGTGACGATCTGCGGTGTCCCGATGACCTCGCCCTGTTTCAGGTCGACGGTGGCGACGGCCATGACCACGCCCTCCTCGGCCAGGACCATCCGGTCCCGCAGGACCCCGTGACCGATGTCGCCGACGGAACTGCCGTCCACGAAGAGGTAGCCGCCGGGCACCGTGCCGTCGCGGTGCAGGCCGGTGTCGTCGAGACGGACGGCGTCCCCGTCCTCGCACAGCAGGGCCCGGTCACCGGTGATGTCCATGCTGGCGGCCAGGCGCACGTGGTTGGCCATGTGGCGGTACTCGCCGTGGACCGGGATGAAGAACTGGGGCTGGGTGACCGTCATCAGCATGGCCAGTTCACCCTGGCGGGCGTGGCCGCTGACATGGACGTTCTCGACACCGGAGTGGATGACCTCGACGCCGAGGCGGTGCAGGCTGTCGATGACCCGTCCCACCGACCATTCGTTCCCGGGGATCGGGTGGGCGCTGATGACGACGACGTCGTCCTCGTGCAGCTTGAAGAAGCGGTTCTCACCGGTGGCGAGGCGTGACAGTGCCGACATCGGCTCGCCCTGGGAGCCGGTCGAGATCACGCAGACCTGGCCCGGCGGGTAGTCGTCGACGTCCTCGATGTCCACGAGGGCGCTGTCGGGGATGTGCAGGATCTCCAGCTTCCGGGCCAGCGCCACGTTCTTCTGCATGGAACGTCCGAGCGTGGCCACCACCCGTCCGCCGGCGATGGCGGCGTCGGCCACCTGCTGCACGCGGTGGATGTGGCTGGCGAAGCACGTCACGATGAAGCGGCGGTCGGGACGGGCCAGGAAGACCTTCTCGAGGGTGGCGCCGACGGTCGACTCGGACGCCGTGAAGCCGGGCTCCTCGGCATTGGTCGAGTCGGCCAGGAGCAGGCGGATGCCGGGTTCGGAGGCGAGCGCCCCCATCCGGGCCAGGTCGGTGCGGCGGCCGTCGACCGGGTGCAGGTCGATCTTGAAGTCCCCCGAGTGGAGGATGATCCCCTGCGGGGTGTGGAAGGCAGTGGCGAAGGCGTGAGGAACGGAGTGGGTGACCGGGATGAACTCCACGTCACACGGCCCGATCCGGCGGCGCTCGTGGTCGCGCACCGGAATGAAGTTGGCCCGGCTGGCCATGCCGGCCTCATCCACCCGACTCCGCGCCAGCGACAGGGTCAGCTCGGACCCGTACACGTCGACCGGGAAGTCGCGCAGCAGGTAGGCCAGTCCGCCGGTGTGGTCCTCGTGGCCATGGGTGAGAATGACGCTGTCCACCCGGTCGGCGTTCTCCCGCAGGTAGGTGAAGTCCGGGAGGACCAGGTCCACGCCGGGCATGTCCGGGTCCGGAAACATGATCCCCACGTCGAGGACCAGGATGCGTCCGTCGACCTCGATGCAGGCACAGTTGCGGCCGATCTCCCCGAGGCCGCCGAGGAAGACGACCCGGACGGGCGAGCCCGTGCCCGTGCGTTTGGCGCTGGGTGCCGCGGGCCGGGCCGGGCGTGCCGACTTGGTGGCTCCTGCCGACTTGGTGGCTCCTGCCGACTTGGTGGCTCCGGCCGCCTTGGTGGCTCCTGCCGCCTTGGACGTCCCGGCCGGCTTCGGCTTGCGGCGGCGGCCGCCCGTTGACGGCCCGCCCGATGACGACCCGCCCGTTGACGGCCCGCCCGTTGACGATGCGGACACCTTGTCTCCTGTTTCCTGGTGGGTCCCGTTGCCCTCAGGCAACGGATTGACGGGTCTGCGTGCCGTGGGCGACCCCGGCGATGACGGAGGTGGCCTGGTCGTCGAGGGACTGGGGTGCAGGGGCGTTGGGAAGCCGGCACTGGCCGACGGCGAGGCCGAGAGCACGGCAGGCGGCCTTGGCCGGGACCGGGTTCGGGTACTCGTCCGACGACTCGAAGCGGTAGGACTCGAGCAGGCTCCGGTTGAGCTCGGCGGCCCGGGCGACGTCGCCGTCACGGTGGGCGGCCAGCATCTGTCCGAATACGGGGCCGGCCCAGTGCGAGGCCACGCTGATCACGCCGACGCCGCCGATCGAGGCGAACGGGAGGGTCAGCGAGTCGTCGCCGGAGTACACCTGGAAGCCCGCGGGTGCCTCGGCCACCACCCGGGCCGCCGAAGCGACGTCGCCGGTGGCGTCCTTGACGGCCACGATGTTGGCGACCTCGGTGGCCAGCTGCAGGGTGAGGTCCGGACCGATCCGGCGTCCCGACCGCACCGGGATGTCGTACAGCACCACCGGCAGGTCGCTCGCCTCGGCCACTGCCCGGAAGTGGGCGGACAGGCCGGCCGCCGACGGGCGGTTGTAGTACGGGGTGACGACCAGGACGCCTGCGGCGCCGGCCGACTCGGCCTCACGGGTCATCAGGACCGAGTGCGCCGTGTCGTTGGTGCCCGAGGTGGCAATCACCGGGATGGTGACGGCCTCGATCACCGCCCGGAACAGCGAGATCCGTTCGGGGTCGGTGAGGACGGGACCTTCGCCGGTCGTCCCGGCCACGACGATGCCGTCGCTGCCGTGCTCGGCGAGGTGGCGGGCCAGGGTGGCGGCCGCGTCGAGGTCGAGGGCACCGTCGGGACCGAACGGGGTGACCATGGCGGTCACCACCGTCCCGAATCGCGGGGCGGCGCTCACCGCACGCTCGACGCGACGATGGTCGGAACGGGGCTCACGGAACCGCAGGCTACCAGCAGCACCGGTGCCCGCCACCGGGGGGGCTGGTTCGCCCGGCCGGTCGTGCGGGCCCCATCGGACCGGGGTTCACGCCAGTTCGCGCTCCGTCGGGGGCACGGCGGCCATGGCGTCGTACTCCTCGCTGGTGTCCAGCGCCGACTCGAACTCGATCACGCCCAGCTCGGTGAACTTCGTGCGGAGCCAGCCGTCGGCCGCGTCGAGGAGGCCGAGCTTGCGGCAGTTCGGGACGATCTTGGAGAAGAGCAGGGCCTGGAACTCGTTGCGGTCCGGTGCCGACAGGACGACGGGCAGGATCGACTTCGGGTCCACGCCCATCCGGTCCCACACCTCCTGCTGGAGGAACCGGTCCCGCATGCGGACGGCGGCCTCGAAGGCGAACTCCTGGCGCTCCCGAAGCTCGGCCGTGCCGAGATCCGCGTAGTACTCCTGAAGGCTCAGGACGCCGAAGGCCACATGGCGAGCCTCGTCGGCCATGACGTAGCGGAGGAGCTTCTTGAGCAGCGGGTCCGGGGTCATCGAGTGCATGAAGCCGAAGGCGGCGAGGGCCAGGCCCTCGATCATGATCTGCATGCCCAGGTAGGTCATGTCCCAGCGCGAGTCGCCGATGATGTCCTCGAGCAGCATCCGCAGGTGGGCGTTCACGGCATAGTGGCCGGAGAGCTTCTCGTCGAGGTACTTGGCGAAGACCTCGACGTGGCGGGCCTCGTCCATGACCTGGGTCGAGGCGTAGTACTTGGCATCGATCCACGGCACCGACTCAACGATCTTGGCCGTGCAGATCAGAGCGCCCTGCTCGCCGTGGAGGAACTGCGAGAGGGTCCAGTTCTGACTCTCGACACCGAAGGCGATCCACTCCTTGTCGCCCCACTTCTCGAGCGGGGTCCCGGTGATGTCGAAGCCGGCGGCAAACCCGCCCTGGGCCTCGGCGGCCTCGACGACGAGCTTCTCCTGGTCGACGTCGGTCTCCCAGGGGAGGTCGGTCTCGCCGTTCCACTGGGCGTTCTTGGCCTTCTCGTACAGCTTGTTCAGCTTCGGCCGGGTGGCCTTCTCGTAGTCCCAGGTGAAGATGGAGTCGTAATTCGAGTGCACCACGTGACGCCCGTCGGACTCCTCGGTGCCGACGACGGACAGGATCGCCTCGAGATCGTCGATCTCCTTGCGGCCGATGATGTCCTCGGTGCTGTTCATGTCTGCGGTCATGTCAGGTTCCCCCAGTGGAAGGTCAGGTGCTGTGGACGGGTGTGGTTCAGGAAGCGGAGATCGGCCCGGGCCCGGTCGGGGCCGTGTGGCCTCGCCGGTACGGGGAGATGTCGATGGGCCCGGTGCCGGCGGACTGCAGCGCGTCGATGCCCGGGAGCATGAAGGTGGTCACGAGCCGGGCGGCCTGGGCCGGGTCGCACGGATCGATCCGGTCCGAGGGCGAGATGGCGTAGGTCAGGACGATCCGGGCCGCCCATTCCGCCACCCGCTCGGCCTCGGACGGAGGCATCCACCGGGCAAGGAACGGGGCGGTGAACCGGGATGCCGTGGCCAGGAGCCGGTCGGAGTCGGCAAAGGCGAGGTGGCCCAGGATGATCCCGGGCTCGTGCTCGGCGAGGAAGTGCAGGGCGGCGTGGTCCCGAAGGCGGACGGATGCCTCGACGATGCCTCCCACCAAGGCTTCCGCCAGGTCGCCGGCCGTGCCCAGGCACACCCCGAGGGCCGAGAACAGCCTCGCCGCCTCGGTGTCGACGACGGCTCCGAGGATCTCGTCCCGCCCTCCGGGGAACGCCCGGTAGACCGTCGCCCGGGAGACGCCGGACTGGCGGGCGATGTCGTCGACGGTGGTCTTGGCGGTGCCGTGGCGGGCCAGGCAGGCGAGTGTCCCGTCGATGATCCGCACACGGTGCGGCGAGTCGGCCGGTGCATCAGCGACTGGGGCGAACGGGACGACGGCGTCGACCTCCACCACACGAAGTGCTCCCCTCGACCGCTCCACCGCTGGAACAGTAGGTCAGGATTTGTCTCACGGTCAACGACTCCGACGACCCGGGCCCCCACGGTCGTCCCTCAGGCCGACCCGCGGTTCAGCACGAGCGGGCGGGGACCACGATCCCGGCCAGAAGCTCCGACCTGACCAGCCGCGCCACCTGGTCGGGGTCGTCCAGGTCCCAGCGGCCCGGGGCGGAGATGTAGGACAGCACCATCCGGGCCAGGAAGTCCGCGGCGTCGGCCAGGTCGACCCCGTCGGCAACTCCCCGCTGCAGGAGATACGGGGCGAAGACGGCGGCGATCCAATCGCGGATCCTGTTGCTCTCGACGGTGAGGATCGGGAGGAGCTTGTCCGGCTCGGTCTGCATGACCCGTTGGAGCACCTCGTGCTCCACGATGGACCGGTAGGCGAACATGATGCTCCGCTCCATGACCTCCTCCAGGCTCTCGGCACCATGGATCCGCTGATAGAGCCGACCGAAGAAGTCGCGAGTGGCCCAGGCCACCGTGGCGTTGATCAGCTCGTCCCGGCCGCCGGGGAACGCCCGGTAGACGGTGGCCCGGGACATGCCCGCCTCGCGGGCGACTTCGTCGATGGTGGTCTTGGCCACACCCCTGCGGGCCACGCAGGCGTAGGTCGCATCGACGATCCGCTGGCCGGTGGCGTCCACCACGGCTCCGGTCAGATCCCGAGGATCGGCTCGAGGCCGAGGGTCAGCCCGGGGCGGGTCGGCACCGCTTCGACGGCCAGAACGACGCCGTCCATGAACGAGGACCGGTCGAACGAGTCGTGCCGGATGGTGAGACCCTGGCCGGGGGACCCCAGGAGGATCTCCTGATGGGCGACGAGCCCGGGGAGACGGACCGCGTGCATCCGCACACCGCCCGGGCCCGCCCCGCCCCGGGCCCCGTCGACGACGACCACCGAGGTGGCGTCGGGCGGGAACTCGTCCCGGGCCGCGGCCTGTCGGGCTGCCGCCATGCCCTCGGCCGTGCGCAGCGATGTGCCCGACGGTGCGTCCCGCTTGCCCTCGTGGTGGAGCTCGATGATCTCGGCACCGTCGAACCACGGTGCCGCCATCGCTGCGAAACGCATCATGAGCACGGCACCCACGGCGAAGTTGGCGGCGACGACGCAGTTGGCCCCGCTGCCTCCCGCCCGGTCGAACGTGCGGCCCAACCCGCCCAATTCTTCCTCGGTGAATCCGGTGGTCCCGATCACCGAGTGGATGCCGGCCTCGACGCAGAAGGCGATCGTGGCCCGGGACACGTCGAGATGGGTGAAGTCGACGGCCACCTCGACGCCCGTTGCCACCAGTTCGTCGAGGGACGCGGCGATGGTCGGGCCGGTACCGGAATCTGCTCCGAGGGAACCCACCAACGCTCCGACCGACGAGCCGGCGTGTGCGGGGTCGACGGCCGCCACCAATTCCAGTCCGGGGCGGGACAGGACCGTTCGGCACACCTCGCGCCCCATTCGTCCACCTGCGCCGACCACCCCGACCCGCATGGCGGCCACCCTAGCCAACGGGGTCGCCGCGACCGGGCCGACCACGCGGCGACCGGGCCGACTACCCCAGCGACAGCGACGAGGCGTCGAAGTCGGACTCGTCGAACGGTCCGACCACCGAGAGCGTGCGCGGCGAGGCCACCAGGTGCCGGGCGGCGTCGTGGACGTCCTCGGAGGTGACCGCCTCCACCCGGGCCAGGACCTCGTCGATGGCGAGGACCTCGCCGTGGAGGAGCATGCCTGCGCCGATGCGGCTCATCCGGGCACCGGAGTCCTCGCAGGCGAGCAGTGTCTCGGCGCGGAGGTTGCCCTTGGCGATGGCCAACTCCCGGTCCGTGATCCCGTCGGCCCCGAGGGCGGCCAACTGGTCGGTGACGATCTCGAGGATCTCGGGGACGTGCTCGGGCGAGGTGCCCAGCCCGATGCTCAGGAACCCGGAGTCGTTGTAGGCCACCCGCTCGGACCATACCGAGTAGGCGAGACCACGACGCTCGCGGATCTCCTGGAAGAGCCGGCTCGACAGCCCGCCGCCGAGGACGTGGTTGAGGAGGGCCAGGGCGTAGCGGCTGGGGTGATTGCGGTCGACCGACCGGGCGGCCAGCACGACGTGGGTCTGCTCCGTCGACCTCCGGGTCACCCGGAGGGGCTCGACCCGGTCGTCCGGGGCGGAGCGGACCGGGGTCCCCCCTCCCTCGCCGTCGCCGGACCGCTCGGCCAGTCCGTCGACGGCCCGGTCGTGGTCGAGGTCGCCGGCCACGGCGACGACCATGTTGCCGGGGAGGTAGTGCTGGTCGAAGAACGAGCGGATCCGCTCCGAGGTCATGTCGGCGACCGACGCCTCGGTGCCGAGCACCTCGCGTCCAAGGGGGTGGCCCGGGAACAGGACGGCCGAACTCTGCTCCGCCGCCTCGTCGGCCGGCTCGTCGGCGTGCATCAGGATCTCGTCGAGGATCACCTGCCGCTCGGCGTCGAGGTCGTCGGCCCGCAGGGCGGGGCGCCACATGATGTCCGAAAGGATATCGAGGCCGAGGTCGACGTTTTCGGCCAGGAGTCGGATGTAGAAGGAGGTGTACTCCTTGGTGGTGAAGGCGTTGAAGTCGCCGCCCACCTCGTCCACCGCCTCGGCGATGGCCGATGCGGACCGGTCGTCGGTCCCCTTGAAGAGCAGGTGCTCGAGGAAGTGGCTGGCCCCGGCGAACCCGGGGGCCTCGTCACGCGAGCCTGTGCCCACCCAGAAACCGATGCACACCGAACGGGCCTCGGCCATCTCCTCGGTGACCAGGGTCAGTCCGGAGGGGAGGAGGTCGGTGCGGATCATCTGCGCCGGACGGGCCGGTGACCCGGGGTGTGCAACCGTCGTGGGTCGGCC
>Ga0209048_10004477_pt1 | contig 13355 bp, 10 predicted proteins | sample FrelakmetCRP12CR_FD_187146 | JGI IMG/M metagenome (GOLD analysis project Ga0209048, IMG submission 187146) | Freshwater lake sediment microbial communities from the University of Notre Dame, USA, for methane emissions studies - CRP12 CR (SPAdes)... | ecosystem: Environmental > Aquatic >... | reverse complement strand
GCGCCCACGACGGTGCGAGCAAATAGAAGGGGTTTTCCACCGCGGCGGGATTGTGGATCATCAGCGCGCCTTGGCCGAAGTAGTTGAGAAGCAGTGCAGGCAGAACGAAAAAGAACCATGCCGTCTTGATCGGCATGCGGCCAAAATGGCCCATGTCGGCGTAGAGCGCCTCACCCCCGGTTACCGCCAGCACCACCGCGCCCAAGGCCAGAAAGCCATACCACTTATGCTCCACGAAAAAATTGAAGCCGTAGAGTGGGTTCACCGCCTGCAATACCGCCGGTTCATCAAGGATATTGCTGATTCCTAGCAGGGCCAGAGTGGCAAACCAGACAATCATTACCGGACCGAACAGCGCGCCCACGCTGGCGGTACCCTTGCGCTGGAACAGGAACAGCCCCGCCAGCACGATCAAAGTAATCGGGATAACATAGGGCTCAAGCGCGGGGGTGGCGATCTTCAGTCCCTCCACGGCGGATAGCACCGAGATCGCCGGGGTAATCACGCCGTCGCCGTAGAACAGCGCGGCGCCGAAAATCCCCATCGACATCAACAACCAACGGCTGCGCGTGTCGCCGGGCGAGCTTTTAAGCGTCAGCGCCAGTAACGCCATAATGCCGCCCTCGCCTTTGTTGTCAGCGCGCATGATGAAAATCACGTACTTGAGCGAAACCACGATCAGCAGCGCCCAGAGCACCAGCGACAGCGCCCCGAGCACATTGTCGTGGCTGGTTGCAATGCCGTGGGCGCCGTGAAACACTTCTTTCAGGGTGTAAAGCGGGCTGGTGCCGATGTCCCCGAATACCACGCCGATAGCGGCAAGCATCAGGCCTGAGGATTTGCTCTTACCGCTTGTGCCCGTCGAGGCATGGCCGGAATTTTTTTCGGTTGTATTCATCGCTTGCTAGTCCTTCGCCACCAGCTGTCGCGGCTTGTGTCGCCGCTTTCCAAGGAGCGCAATTCTATTCCTTTTTTTGGCCGGCTTAAACCATTTGCCTGCAAAACAGGGCTCGTCAGCTCCCGATTTCTCCCTTGCCGACGGGTATACCGAGTTGCTTCAGTTTGCGGTAGAGATGCGTACGCTCCAGCCCGACGCTTTCCGCCAGGCGGCTCATGTTGCCGCCGACCTTCTTGAGCTGATGCTCGAAATAAATTCGCTCGAACTCGTCGCGCGCCTCGCGTAACGGCTGATCGAGGGGCAGTTCGTGCTGGGCCGTAGACGGCAGAACAGGGGGGGCGAACTGCCCCAACACCCGGCTGACGTCCTCAGCAGTAATCTCTTTGGACAGGGCGGTCAGCGCCAGAGTTTTCACTGCGTTGTCGAGCTGCGGCAAATTGCCAGGCCAGTTTTCATTGCGCAGAAGATTCAGCGCAGCGGCGCTGAAATGGCGCAGGGGCGATTGCCCGGTTTCGACCAGCCGTGCCAGCACCTGCCTGGCAAGATCGGGAATATCCTCGCTATGTTCGCGCAGGCTGGGCACCACCAGCGCCAGACCGTTGATCGCCTGAAACAGCCGGGCGTCGAACGCTCCCTCCTCGACCATCTGGGGCAGGGGCATGGACGTGGTGCATACCAGGCGCACGCCATACTTTTCCAGCTTGTTCAGAATCAGCGCAAGACCCTTTTGTTCCAGCTTGCCCAAATTCCCGATCTCATCCAAGTAGAGCAGGCCATCGCGCGCCTGCTCCAGCAGGCTCATCGGGTCGTCCGCCAGAACAGACAGGGTTTCCGGCGTAACCCAGGGGGTGTTCGGTCGATGCAGGTAGCGCGCGCACAACTCCATGCCGGAGCCGGCTCCCCCGGTCAACAGCAGGGGAGATATCTGATTGGCCACCTGCGCCAGGCGCATCTTCAATTCGCTGACGGCGGCACCCGTACCCAGGCCGGCCAGCGCCTCTCCATTGCGCGGCAGCGGCTCGCCCTTCTTGAGCGCGCGCTCTACGGCACTCAGCAGTTTTTGCAGGGCGATGGGCTTTTCCAGAAAGTCCGCGGCACCGATGCGTGTCGCCTCCACTGCCGTGTCAATGGTGCCGTGCCCGGACATCATGATCACCGGCATGGTCAACAGGCCATTGCTTTCCCACTCCTTGAGCAGTGTGATGCCGTCGGTGTCCGGCATCCAGATGTCGAGCAGCACCAGGTCCGGACGTTTCTGGCTGCGATAAAGGCGTGCCGCGCCGGCATTATCCGCCAGCGCGACAATGTAGCCCTCGTCATGCAGAATTTCCCTCAGCAGCTCGCGGATGCCGACTTCATCGTCCACCACCAGTATTTCATTGGCTGCCATCTAAGCCTCTTTCCCGCAGGGTAAATAGATACAAACGCTTGCCCCATGGGGCTGACTATTTTCGACCTTCATCCTGCCGTGATGCTCCTCGATGATTTTTTTGACGACTGCCAAACCCAGCCCGGTGCCTTTCGGCTTTGTCGTGACATAAGGCTCAAACAATCGCGCCATGAGCGCTTCGGGAAAACCGCAGCCGTTATCCCGGATGGTCAGCCTGACCGCGTTTTCTTCTGCGGCGGTTTCCACCGTGATTTGGGGATCTTCCGTTTCGGCCAGAGCATCCTGAGCGTTTTGCAGCAAATTATGCACCACTTGGCGCAACAGGGTCGGATCCCCGGTCACCCGCGGCAACACCGGCGCGAGACGGGTCGAAATTTGCGCGTCGGAGTGCTCGTACAGTGCCAGGATTTCGTACACCAGCTGATTGAGGTCCACCGCCTCCAGATTCAGGCTGGGGGCGCGGGCATATTCGCCAAAAGCGTTCACCATGCTCTTCAGCGCCGTTACCTGATTGACGATGGTTTGCGTCGCCCGCTTCAACACCTCGGCATCCGGCGCGCTTAATTTGTCCGCAAGCTTGTGCTCGAGCCGCTCGGCCGAGAGCTGGATCGGTGTGAGCGGGTTTTTGATTTCGTGCGCCAGGCGCCGCGCCACCTCGCCCCATGCAGCATCTCGCTGAGCCTGGAGCAAATGGGTGATATCGTCGAAGACCACGATAAAGTCGTTGCCCACTGCCGCCGGCAATCGTGTGCCGCGCACCAGCAAGACCTGATTGCCCTTCTTGCCGGCATACTCCATCTGAGTTTGCCATTCTTTTCCTTCATTGTGGCGGAAGAGCTCTTCGACTGCCACAGCGAGCGCCTTCAATGCTTCATCATTAAGCGCCCACTTGTAGAACCGGCGTTTGCTCAGTACGGACGCATCCACACCCAGAATTTCCGCGGCGGCAGGGTTCATGGTCTTGAGGCTGAGATTTTCGTCAAACGCCAGCACCCCGCTCGACAAGTGAGCCAGGATGCTTTCCAGGTAAGCTTTCGCCGTCTCCAGCTGGCGCTGGTTGAGCTCGACCACCGCGCGCGCCTCAGCCAGCTGCCGGGTCATGTCGTTGAACGACTGCATCAGGGAACCCAGCTCGTCCCGGCTATGCCCCGCTGGCATGATGCTGAAATCCCCCGAGGCGACGGCCTGAGTTCCCTTCGCCAGCAAACCAAGCGGAGCGGAAAGGCGCGCGCTCAACAGGAAAGCCAGCGCGATCGAGGAAAGCAGCGCCAGCAGCAGCGCCAGCGTCAGGGTCAGGCCGTAGACCCGTTTCATTCCCAGCCGCGATACGGAAAGCTCTTGGTAATCGCGATACACCTCCTGCACCGTCTCCGCGTCCTTGGCCAGCCGCTCTGGAACTGGCTGGAACAGCTGTAATACCCGAATATTTTCATTCAGGCCCAGCACATTGACCGGAACAACCACTCGCAAATACAGGCCTTTTCCAGGAATCGACTCGATTGCCGCATAGGGTTGCTGTTGGCGCACCTGGCGCAACAACGAAGGCGCAGGGCGATCAGGTTGCAGGCCAGCGCGCTCACTGCCGGAAAAAGCGATGAGTGAGCCGCGTGAACTGAATAGCGCCGCCTCTTGCACTCCGGCTTGTTCACGCAGATTGTTAAGCTGCATCAAAGGCTCGTCGACCGGCTGATCCACCAGGACCAGCGCCATGTATTCCCCTTTTTTATTGAGGTCACGCAACAGGTTGTCGAGCGCGTTGCGGCCTAGGCTCAACCCCCCTTCTAGGGCATTGTCCACGCGAACGTCGAACCAGGTCTCGATGCTCTTGCTCAAAAACTGTACCGAAACCCCATACACCAATACGCCGGGAAGCACCGCCATCAAAGCAAACATCAGGAGCAGCCTTAACGTCAGCTTTGAACCGAATACCCGAGCCTTGAGCTTACGCCGCAGATTCCATAGCTGGTAAAGAACCAGAGACAGCAGACACGCCGCCAGCGCCCCGTTGAGCCCCAGCAACAGGGTGTAATATTGCGAAAATGCCGCGGCGCTGCCGCTGGCGTTGGACAGCAAGTACAGCGCAACAGCGCCGAGACCGACGCACAGGTAGAGGACGTATTTCATCGCTTCCGCCCTGCGCCCGCCAACATCAAGGAGTCACGTTCCAGCGGTGCCATTCCGAATCCAGATTCCAGTCTTTTGACGCCAGTGCATTCACCTGCAAAGGTTTGGGCAGCTGCGACAGATCCAGCCTCATGCGCAATCCCGCGACATGAACGGTGCGCTTTTTCGCCCAGCCTTTCTCCACCACCGGCCAGCCCTGGAGCCGGCCCAGTTCACGCCGGGCGTCGTTCAGGGAGGAAAAGTTTTGGTATTGGCCATTGTTGGTAAGCTGAAATTGCCGTGTCAGGGCATGGTAGCTCAAGCGGATATGTTGCTGCGCCGTGACAATGATTTCATCCAGCCAGTACCAGCGCGGCTTCTTGAGTTCAAATTCGGCAACAAAATTGAGCGGAACCCCCTTGTTCAAAGCCTCTTCAAGCGCCGGACTGAGGCCGATTTCCAGGTCCGCTTTCAGCATCAGGGTTTCGTCCACCACCTCCAGCTCGGCGGATTTGACCTCGATGCCATCCGCCTTGGCGATCAAAGATGACGCCAGGAGCAGGGCCAGAAGGAAAAGTCTGGCAGCGGTAAAAAGCTTAGGCTTTGAGCAATAGCGCATAATAAAACCCATCATGCTGGAGGTTGGGCGTTAACTGCCCGTCCTTCGCTGTCGGCAGGGAAAGTGGCAAACATTGGGCATCCTCGTGCCGCACCAGAAATTGGGCGATTTGTTGTTGGTTTTCCTCGACAAACACCGAGCAGGTGGCATACAACAATTTACCACCACTGCCCAGGACACGCCACAGTGCATCGAGTATTTCCGCCTGCTGAGCGGCAAATGCCGCAATGTCCGCTTCGCGTCGCAGCCACTTGATGTCCGGGTGGCGCCGCACTACGCCCGACGCGCTGCACGGCGCATCCGCCAGAATACGCTGAAACGGTTTGCCGTCCCACCACTCCTCCGGTCGGGCCGCATTCCCCGCCAGACAATGCGCTTCGAGCTTGAGCCGGTGCAAGGTCTGTTCGATTTTTTTCAGCCGCTCCGGGTCCGAATCCAGGGCGGTCAATTCGATCCTGGCCCGTTCCAGCAAGTGCGCGGCCTTTCCTCCCGGTGCGGCGCATGCGTCCAGCACCCGCATCCCGTCGGCGACGTCAAGCAGCCGGGCCGCGAACTGCGCCCCGGCGTCCTGCACTGACGCCATCCCCTCGACAAAACCCGGCAACTTGTCGACCTGAACCGGTTGATCCAGCAATATCGCATTTTCTCCGACTTGCTGCCCTTCGATACCCTGCTGATGCAGCAAATCGAGATAGGCTTCGGTCGATATCACCCGGCCATTCACCCGCAACGTCATCGGCGGATGCTGGTTGTTGGCTTCCAGCAGTGTCGCCCAGTCGTCAGGATACTGCCGGCGCAACTTCTCTATCCACCATTGCGGGTGGGAGTAACGCCCTTCCTCGCTGGCTGCGGCCTGTTCGAGCAAGCTGACGCGCCGGCGCAGGAAATTGCGCAACACCGCGTTGACCAGCCCCTTGGCCCAAGGTTTTTTCAGGGCCTCGGCAGCCCTGACGGCATGGTCCACCACGGCGTGCTCAGCCGACCTGCTGTATTGCAGCTGATAAAGCGCCACCAGCAGGAGGGCGCGCACCGCCGCATCCTGTACCGGTTTTTGCAACAGAAGGTCGAGAATGGCGTGCAACTGGCCGTAGAAGCGCAGCGTGCCGTAGCTCATGTCCTGGGCGGCGGCTCGCTGTTGCGAGGAGAGCGAAGAATGGCGGGACAGCAGGCCTTGCAAAGCCTGGTTGAGATTTCGCCCAGCCAGAACCTGGGAAACCGCCGTGCTGGCGAGGCGTTGTGATTCGATCAAGATAGCCTATCTGGCTTGGGCCATTATCATCAGGCGGGCGATCCGCTCCTCGGTGGCGGGGTGGGTGCGGAACAGGCCGGTCAGGCCGCCGCCGGAAAGCGGGTTGATGATCATCATCTGCGCCGTTTCGGGATGCGCTTCAGCGGGGGAGAGCGGTAACCCCTGGGCAAAACGCTCGATCTTGGCTAGGGCATCGGCCAGCGCGCGCGGATCGCCGCTGATCTCCGCGCCGCCCCGATCGGCCTCGAATTCCCGCGAGCGGGAAATTGCCATCTGAATCAACGCTGCCGCCAGCGGCGCCAGCAAGGCGACGAGGATCCCGGCGAGCGGATTGGCCGGGCGGCCATCCCCGTCGCGCCCGCCGAAAAACACGGCGAAGTTCGCCAGGGCGGAAATTGCGCCCGCCATGGTCGCCGAGATCGTCGAAATCAGGATGTCGCGATGCCGGACGTGAGCCAGCTCGTGAGCCATCACGCCACGCAGCTCGCGCTCGGACAGCATTTGCAGGATGCCGCTAGTCGCCGCAACGGCGGCATGTTCTGGATCGCGCCCGGTGGCAAAAGCGTTGGGCTGGGCTTCATCGATGAGGTAGACGCGCGGCATCGGCAAGCCGGCGCGCTGCGCCAGATCGCGAATCATGCGATAGAAATGCGGGGCGCTGCTTTCATCCACTTCCTGTGCGTTGTACATCCGCAGCACCATGTCGGCGGAGTTCCAGTAAGCCCAGACATTCATGGCTCCACCGAACAACAGCGCCAGCAGCATCCCCGATGCGCCGCCCAGCATCGCGCCGATCGCGCCGAACAGCGCTATGATGGCCGCCATCAAGATCGTGGTTTTAAGCATGTTCCCGAACATATCAACCTCGCTTCAAGTTTTCTTGCGAAACCACGTTCTATTTAAGTGGTGTTTATCCGCTTAAATTCAAGTTTCAAACCGGTCGCCCGGCTTCACCGGGTTTCCCACCAGAAAACTCGCCACCGGCAACCGCTTGCCGCCGGCCTTCTGAAGCTCTTTCAGAAGCAAAGCCCCTTCACCGCATCGGACCAGAATGCCGTCCTTGTCCGCTTGCAGCATCTCTCCGGGAACACCCTCGCTCCGCTGCGCTGCCTCCGACTGCCAGATGCGCCAGGTTTCAGCCTGAAGCCGGGCCTGCGCCACCGGGAAAGGGTTGTAAGCACGCACTGCGCGGGCAAGCTCGGTGGCGCTTTTGTGCCAGTCGATCAAACCCTCCGCTTTCGTTAGTTTCGCGGCGTAGGTTGCTGCGCTGTCGTCCTGGGGTTGGGCTTGCCATGTCCCGAGCTCCAACCGCTGTAGCGCGGAGACGATGCTCGATGCGCCCAGAACCGCCAACTTGTCATGCAGGGTTTGCGCCGTATCATGTTCCGCAATCGACAGCGCGGCACGCAGCAGCATGCCGCCGGTATCCAGCCCACGATCCATTTGCATAATGGTAATGCCGGTTTCCGCATCGCCCGCCAGGATCGCTCGCTGGATCGGTGCCGCGCCGCGCCAACGCGGCAGCAGCGAGGCGTGGATGTTCAGGCAGCCGAGGCGGGGGATGGTGAGCACCGCTGGCGGCAGCAGCAAGCCGTAGGCCGCAACAATCATCGCGTCGGCATTAACCGCCGCTAGCTGTGCCTGAACCTCGGCATCCTTCAGCGTAGCGGGCTGCAGCACGCTTAGCCCGTGCTGCAACGCTAATTGCTTGACCGGGCTGGGCGTCAATCTCATGCCGCGTCCGGCGGGGCGGTCCGGTTGAGTCAGCACCAAGGCAATCTCATACCCCGCTTTGATCAGCGCAACCAGAGCCGCCGCCGCAAATTCCGGCGTGCCGGCGAAAATCAACCGCATCTTATAAGGTCTCCCGCATCAGCTTCATCATTTTTTGGCGAATGCGGTTCAACTTCAGCCGTGACAGGTATTCGACGAACACCTTGCCTTTCAAATGATCGATTTCATGCTGAATGCAGATCGCCAGCAGCCCATCCGCCTTCAAAGAAAAAGGTTTCCCCTCGACATCCAGCGCTTTCACGGTAACTTTCTCTGCCCGAGTGACATTTTCGTAAATGCCCGGCACGGAAAGGCAGCCTTCTTCGTGCTCAATTTCCCCCTCACTGGCGATAACTTCCGGGTTGATGAACACCTGCAGGCGGTTCCGCTCCTCGGATATGTCCACCACCACAACCTGTTTGTGCACATTTACCTGGGTTGCAGCGAGGCCAATACCGGGCGCAGCATACATTGTTTCCGCCATATCGGCAGCCAGGCGCCGGATTTCCTCGTTCACGTCGACCACAGGGGTAGCCACGGTATGAAGCCGCTCATCGGGATAATGAATGATATTTAATATGGTCATAAATGCTTGCTTGTTTAATTAATTACATGCAAAATTTAACCCAACCCCTGAATTCGTCAAGGATTGTAGTGCTCCATTGATGCCGACCAGGAACAACTCACCCTTTGAGGCCCGCTCATGAAAAAGCCTATTTTAGCTCTGATTTTGCTTTTCGGCTTAAGTTCGCTGTCCAACGCCACCGAAATTACGCTGCAAGACCGCCACCCCGATCACTATGTCGTGGTCAAGGGCGACACGCTTTGGGGCATTGCGGGAAAGTTTCTCAAGGAACCCTGGCGCTGGCCGGAAATCTGGAAAATGAACAAGCAGCAAATCAAGAACCCACACTGGATATATCCAGGCGACATGATCGTACTGGACATGTCCAGCGGTTCGCCAGAATTACGCTTGGTCAAGGGGATCGAAACAACCAAACTGAGTCCGCGCGTCCGGGTTGAACCCGCAGAAGCCAGCGCCATTCCCAGCATTCCGCTGGCAGAGATCGGGCCGTTCCTCAGCAAGCCGCTGGTCATTGCAGAAGGTGAGCTCGAAAAGGCACCCTATATTATCGGCACAGAAGAGAGCCGCGTCATCCTCGGCGCGGGCAATTCCGCCTATGTACAGTTCATCATGGAAGGCGGGGCGCTGAACTGGCATATTTACCGCCCAGGCAAGGCACTAGCCGATCCCGACTCCAATGAAACCCTGGGGTATGAAGCGATCTATCTGGGTGACGCCAGAATCAACCGGTTCGGCGCACCGGCTACGATAAATATCACCAAATCCACTCAGGAAATCAATATCGGCGACCGTTTGGTGGAAATGAAGGAAGAGGCGACCAGCGCTTACGTACCCCACGCACCGGAGAAGACGATTCTCGGCAGGATAGTTTCTGCCTATGGCGGCGTCGCAGAGGTCGGGATGGGCTCTATTGTCACCCTAAACAAGGGAAACCGAGACGGCCTCGAAGTCGGACATGTGCTGGCGCTTTACCGCCACGGCCGTAACATTTCACCTGGTGCGCACGACGACACCTCGCCGGAAACTGTCAAACTGCCCGACGAGCGCTATGGCCTGGTATTCGTGTTTCGCGTATTCGACAAACTGTCCTATGCACTGGTAATGCAAAGTGAGCGCCCGGTGCAGATGCTGGACGATGTGCGCACACCGTAAACAGAAATTTCCCACAGTCTCTGAGGATGCTCGCGCCCGATGTCGATATTGCTTCCTGGGTTGGCTTGAGCCTGATCCCGGGGCTGGGTGACGAGTCGTACCGCAAACTGCTACGCGCCTTCGGCGAACCGAAAGAGATTTACGCCGCTTCCTATGCATCCCTATCAGGCGTTGTCGGCAAGGACGTGGCTGAGGGCATCCGTCGCGGCGTTGACCCGGATAATCTTGCACCTCTCTTCGCCTGGCTCAGTCATGAGCACAACCATATCGTTACCCTGGCCGATACCGAATACCCTCAAGCCCTGCTGCAAATTCCCGATCCTCCACCCCTGCTTTACGCCAAAGGCCGCCTCGATCTTCTGAATCGGCCGGCGATGGCGGTTGTCGGTAGCCGTAATGCAACGCCACAGGGGCAAATGAATGCCGAATCGTTTTCCAGGAGTCTGAGCGACGGTGGGCTGTGCATCGTCAGCGGAATGGCGTTGGGCATCGATGCTGCCGCACACCGCGGCGGACTGGATGGCGCGTCCAGCAGTATCGCCGTGGTCGGAACCGGCCTGGATATCGTTTACCCCTCACGCAACCATGCCTTGGCTCACGAGCTGGCGCAGCACGGCATACTGGTTTCCGAATTTCCATTAGGTACATCCGCTTTGGCGCACAACTTTCCGCGCCGCAATCGCATAATCTGCGGGCTGTCTCTCGGCTGCCTAGTGATCGAGGCGGCAATTCGGAGCGGTTCGTTGATCACAGCCCGTTTGGCCGTTGAGCAGGGACGGGAGGTCTTCGCCATTCCCGGCTCCATTCACTCCCCTGTGTCCAAAGGCTGTCACGCCCTGATCAAGCAGGGCGCAAAGCTGGTCGAGTGTGCCAACGATATTCTTGATGAGCTAAAGTGGCCATCACAACAGTATCCTGTCACGGCGAACGAGGATAGCTCCTCAGAGAACGACCGTCATCCGCTGCTGAATGCATTGGGGTTTGACCCCGTCGGGATCGACGCACTGACGGCGCGTAGCGGCTTGACGAGCGATACTGTTTGCGCCATGCTGTTACAACTGGAATTGGAAGGGCGAATTGCCTGCCTGCCCGGCGGACTTTACCAATTAGTCACTTAATCCAACGGACTCCAGCGTTAAAACCACTTGGCCAGTACAATGTTCGATATTTTAGTCTACCTGTTCGAAAATTATTTCGAGGTCAACGTTTACCCCGATGAGGGTACGTTGACCCGTGAACTCAGCGCGGCAGGCTTCGATCGGGAAGAGATCAACCAGGCCATGGCCTGGGTCAATGGCTTGGAAAAGCTGACTCAACAAAGCTATCTGCCCAGTCTGGCAGACTCCCGCGCGCAGCGATTTTATTCCGATGCGGAGGAAACCAAGATCGGGACCGAGTCCCGTGGCTTCCTTTTGTTTCTCGAAACTTCCGGCATCCTTAATCCCGTTCAACGCGAATGGGTTATCGACCGGATCATGGCGCTCAACGAACACGAGGTTTCGCTTGAACAGGTTAAATGGACTGTTCTGATCGTGCTCTGGAGCCAAGGTGAGGCAAGCGACTTCATGTTCATCGAGGATCTGCTGTTCGGCGACACCCAGCCCACCATGCATTGACTGGGCAACCGATTCTTGCCATTGCCGCCGGTTCTTCATATCATCCGCGCCCAAACCCACTAATTTTAGCGAGAGCGCATGTCCTCCAGCCTCCTGATCGTCGAATCCCCCTCCAAAGCCAAAACTCTAAAAAAGTACCTTGGCAAGGATTTTGAAATTCTCGCCTCTTACGGCCATGTGCGCGACCTCGTGCCGAAACAGGGGGCGGTAGACACCGAACACGACTTCAAAATGAAGTATCAGTTGATCGAACGCAATACCAAGCACGTCGATGCAATCACCAAAGCGGTCAAGCTTGCCGACAACATCTATCTGGCAACTGACCCGGACCGCGAAGGCGAGGCGATTGCGTGGCATCTTGCGGAAATTTTGAAATCCAAGAAACTACTCGCCAAAAAGAATGTCAAGCGTGTGGTGTTTCATGAGATCACCGAGTCTGCCGTGCTGGCAGCTGTTGCCAATCCACGCGATATCCTCATGCCCTTGGTGAACGCCCAGCAGGCGAGGAGGGCGCTCGATTATCTGGTCGGTTTCAATCTTTCGCCGCTGCTATGGCGCAAAATTCGTCGCGGCCTTTCTGCCGGCAGGGTACAAAGCCCGGCTCTGCGTCTGATTTGCGAGCGTGAAATTGAAATCGAGGCGTTCAAGACCCAGGAATACTGGAGCATCCATTTCGATTCACACAAAGGCAAGCAGAAATTTTCAGCCAAGCTGTTCCAGTACAAGGGAGAAAAACTGAACCAGTTCAGCGTCGGCACTGAAGCCACGCAGACAGATATCGTTGACTACCTTTCACAACGCGCCGGAGGCAAGGCAACGGTTGTCCAGGTCGATAAAAAACGCAAGCAACGCCAAGCTTCCGCGCCATTTACCACCTCTACCTTGCAGCAGGAAGCCGTACGCAAGCTAGGATTTACCACCGACCGCGCCATGCGCATTGCGCAGCAGCTTTACGAAGGGATAGACACCGGTGGCGGAGCCGTTGGACTGATCACCTACATGCGTACCGATGCTGTTATCCTCGCCAGCGAGGCCTTAACGGAAATCCGCGATTACATCTCCGCCAAGTTCGACCCTGACTATTTGCCCAAAGCACCGGTCCAGTACAAAAACAAATCCAAAAACGCACAGGAAGCGCACGAAGCCATACGACCAACATCGATCCTGCGCACACCGGATGACGTTCGAGCCTTTCTTACTGCAGACCAAGCCAAGCTTTATGAAATGATCTGGAAGCGTACTCTGGCTTGCCAGATGAGTCCAGCCAAATTCGATACTGTCAGCCTGGATCTGGCGGTTGCGGATGAAGGTACGCTGTTTCGAGCTTCTGGTCAGACCCTGGTTTTTCCCGGTTTTATCGCGGTTTACCTGGAAGGCGCGGACGACCAGGAGGAGGAAGGCGAAAGCAAGCTGCCCCCACTGGAAACTGGCGATCAGCTCCCGGTGGACAAGCTATATGGCGACCAGCACTTTACCCAGCCCCCGCCGCGCTACACTGAAGCCAGCCTGGTCAAGGATCTGGAAGAGCACGGCATTGGCCGCCCATCTACTTACGCCAGCATTATCTCGACCCTACAGGCCCGGGAATACGTAAATCTCGACAAAAAGCGGTTTTTCCCTACCGACGTAGGATCGGTGGTCAACAAATTCCTGACCGAGCATTTCACGCGCTATGTCGATTACGATTTTACCGCCAAGCTGGAAGACCAGCTGGATATCATCTCCACCGGCGCGAAAGAATGGATCCCGGTGCTGGCGGATTTCTGGAAGGGTTTCAGCCAGCAAATCGAGGAAAAGAAAAACATCGAGCGCAAGGATCTTACCCATGAGCAGCTCGACGAAGCCTGCCCAAAATGCGGCAAGCCGCTGTCCGTAAGGCTGGGCAAGCGCGGGAAATTCGTTGGCTGCAGCGGCTATCCTGAATGCGACTTTACCCGCAGCATGGACGGCGAGGTCAAGCCGAACGCCA
>Ga0209048_10004476_pt1 | contig 13356 bp, 12 predicted proteins | sample FrelakmetCRP12CR_FD_187146 | JGI IMG/M metagenome (GOLD analysis project Ga0209048, IMG submission 187146) | Freshwater lake sediment microbial communities from the University of Notre Dame, USA, for methane emissions studies - CRP12 CR (SPAdes)... | ecosystem: Environmental > Aquatic >... | reverse complement strand
TCGTCGGGCACCGCCAGGTCGACCAGGCCGATCTGTGCCGCGGTGGTCCCGTCGATACGACGGCTGGTGAACATCAGCTGCTTGGCCATCGAGTGTCCGACCCGCTCGGGCAGGCGCACGGACATCCCCCAGATCGGCACCAGCCCCCACTGGCCGTGGGTGTCGCCGAGCTCTGTCGAGGCCGCCGCCACCAGGAGGTCGCACCCGAGCGCCAGTTCGAGCCCGCCGGTGAAGCAGTGGCCGTGGAGCCGTGCGATGGTCGGCTGCGGGAGCTGCTCGAGGGCATCGATCGTCTCGGCCTCGAAGTGCCTGCTCGGCGCGTGCTCACCCGAGGCGATCGCCTCGAGGTCGTGCCCGGCGCAGAACGACCGGCCCGCACCCTGGAGCACAACGCAGGTGACCGTCGGGTCGGCGACGATGTCGGCCAGGTGCTCCCGCAAGGCCACGAACGAGCCCGGCCGCAGAGCGTTCAGCTTCTCCGGCCGGTTGAGCGTCAGCATGCAGAGCCCGTCCCGGTCGGTTCGGAGCACCAGGAGGGCGTGGTCGGCCATGGCCTCAGTATGGCTGGTTTCCCCCGGCGTTTCCCGGGTGGCGGGTCGCTCAGCCGAACGGCGGCGGTCTGCCCTTCGCTGCCGCCTTCGCCAACCCGAACACCAGGCAGGCGAACATCCCGACTCCGAGGTGTGGCGGGTTCGACCCGGCTGGCGGACTTCCAGATCTCGCCAGTTCGTGCCCGGGTGTCGTGGTACACGGCCCCGATGTCGACGAGCTCCGCCCCACCTGCCCCGTGCTTGGGGACACGCGTCATGGGTGACGCGGCACCAGGAGAGGCGGGGCAGAGTGGGAGATCGGCTGTGGACGCTACTGTCGACCCAATCGGGACGACGAAACGACAGGCCAGGAGGTCCGCTATGCCGTCCATCACACCGTTCCTGTGGCTCGACACCGATCTCAGCGAACCGATCGCGTTCTACACGTCGGTCTTCCCTGATGCCGCCTCGCCCGATGCTGACCCCACCCCCGCCGACGGGCCGATCTTTTCGGCAACCATCGAGCTGTGCGGTCAGCAGCTGATGCTGCTCAACGGTGGCCCGATCCACGCCGGCTTCACCGAGGCGATCTCATTGTTCGTCAGCGTCGAGACCCAGGAAGAGATCGATGACCTGTGGAAGGGGCTCACCGCGAGCGGTGGTGAGCCCGGCCGATGCGGCTGGCTGAAGGACCGCTATGGATTGTCGTGGCAGATCGTCCCCACCATGCTGGGAACGCTGCTCGGCTCCCCCGACCGGAACCGCGCCCAACAGGCCATGGACGCGATGATGCAGATGGGAAAGCTCGACATCACTGCGCTACAGGCGGCCTACGACCGCTGAACCGAAGTCGATCAATGCGTTTCACGCCGGTGCGGAGCTACGAGTCGTGCCCGGGTCACCGTGAGAAGCCATCGGGGTCGTGCCGGTATCCATCCCCGCCCACTCATGCCGTGCTGCCCCACCTGTCCGGCGGTGAGCGGACGCTCCGGTGATCGCCGAGGCCAACGCGTGATGGAAGGCGTCAATGTCTGGAAGCATCTAGGTCGTGGCAACCGCTCGAATCGGACCCGATGAGTACTTCGTTCGAGAGATCGAGGTTCCGGTCCGCGCCATGTCCCGGTTCGAACCACTCGTCGGGGTTGAGCGCTACTCGGAGCTCAGACAGGCAGCGGTGCTTGCCGGTAGGCGACTCGAAGGATTGACGGTCTGGAACTTCAACTCGACGGCCCTAGGGGGCGGGGTGGCCGAGATGCTCCAAGTGCTTGTTGGCTACATCCAGGACGCGGGAATCGACATCCGATGGCACGTCATGACCGGTGACGCCGAGTTCTTCTCCATCACCAAGCGAATTCACAATCGTCTCCATGGGACACCCGGCGACACTGGTGAGCTTGGGCCGAGCGAGGCCGAGCACTACGCGAATGTGACGACGGCGAACGCCATGAGCGCAACGGGTCATGTGCGGGAGGGTGATGTGGTGCTCCTGCACGATCCCCAGACGGCGGGCATGGCTGCCGCGCTTGCCGATGTCGGCGCCCGGGTGGTCTGGCGTTGTCACGTCGGGCGTGACGGAACCAACCAATGGACCGACGATGCATGGTCGTTTCTCCGGCCTCATCTCGTCGCCTGTGAGGCCTACATCTTCTCGCGGCGCCAGTACGTCCCTTCTTGGATTGACGAGTCGAGAGTCCAAGTCATCCCTCCGTCCATCGACCCGTTCTCGCCGAAGAACCAGGAGATGTCCGACACCGACGTCATCCGGTCGCTTCGCCGAATCGGTCTGCTGCGGAACGGCGGGGCAGACCTGCCCGGCTCATTCATCCGGAGCGACGGCACGCCGGGGAGCATCGAGCGAAGGGCATCGATCATTGCGACCGGCGCGCCGCTCGAACCCAGCGACCCATTGGTGGTGCAGGTCTCCCGATGGGACCGATTGAAGGACATGAAGGGAGTTCTGGAGGGCTTCGCACGGGTCGTTGCGGGACGGGCCGACGCTCACTTGGCACTGGTTGGCCCTCGGATGGATGCCGTCACCGACGATCCCGAAGGCATCGAGGTGTTCGCCGAATGCGTGGCTGCCTGGGAGGCTCTGCCCGACAAGTGCCGCCAACGGGTCAGACTCGTCGCTCTGCCGATGGATGATGTCGACGAGAACGCGGCCATGGTGAACGCTATCCAGCGTCACGCCACCGTCATCGTGCAGAAGAGCCTGATGGAGGGTTTCGGGCTGACCGTTGCCGAAGGCATGTGGAAGGGCCGAGCCGTGGTGGCTTCACGCGTCGGGGGGATCACTGACCAGATCGAACCCGGAACGGGCATCCTCCTCGAAGATCCCAGAGATCTCTCCGTCTTCGGCGAGACACTCGCTGGATTGCTTGCAGATCCCGATGAGATCGCCGAACTCGGAACGCGAGCTCGCCAACATGTCCTCGGGCACTTCGTTGGCGACAAGCACTTGGTGCGCTACGCGGATCTCATCGAATGGCTGGTGTCCTGAGCCATTCGGATTGGGATCAGTCCGCGTCAGTGAGGGTCGATATCCACCCCGCTCCCGGCGTCGGGGGGACAGGGCCTGGGCGACATCCATTCGGTACGCCCCCCGAGTCACGAGGGCGGGCACAGTTCACTTCGCAGTGTCGACGGCGCATCGACAACGGTGCATAGTTGATGGATAGTGAAGGCCACCGACAACGCCACCGACCCCGTCGGATCTTGGCGTGACCCGGCATTCCTTCGCAAGGCACGACCCGTGCTTGAGCGCTTTGCCTCCGACTTTCGATCGGAAGTGAGAGGGTTCGCTCCGTAGCTGCCTACTCCGCGGGGTCCCGGCACTCGCTACAGTTCATCTTCCGTGCCTCGAATGGAGCCCGTGCCAGCTCAGCGGTCCTTCAGCCCTGATGGCTTCCCAGTTGGCAGACGTCACCGATTTGCGAGAAGGGATGCGACCTCACGCGGCGAGGGCATCCCATTGATCTCATCCGCAAGCAGCTGTGCGCGCTGACGGTAGCTGGCGTCGTCGGCCACTGAGCGGAGGCCGGACCGCACGCTGGCGTCAGTCACCTCACCTGGCATCAAGTTCTGGGCGGCACCCGCCCTGGCGAGAAGAGTCGCGTTGATGAAGTTGTCCGCACTCTGAGGCAGGGCCACCGAAGGGAGCCCATGTGCCAGAACACCGAACATGGTCCCGGCTCCCGCGTGGTGAATCACCGCGGTGCAGTGGGGAAGCACTTGGGCTTGATCGATGAACTGCTCCACGTGCGCGTTCTCGGGCGTCGGCCCCAGAGCTGAAGGGTCGTTGTCACGTCCGACGGTGGCAATCACGTTGACCGGTTCGTCCTCCAGTGCTCGTAGAACGAGGCGGAAGAGGTCGAGGTCGTTGTTCGAGAACGTTCCCAGCGTCAGGTAGATCAGCGGACGGTCCGGGTTCGCGAACGACACCGGCAATGCCGCGGGTTCCGCCAGCGGCAGGGGCGTGGGCCGCAGGGCTTGGTACTCGTGGTCTCCCGGACCAACCGGGTCGAGTGAAGGAGGACAGACCAGCACCGTGGTGCCCGAGTAGAGCCCCGCCGCGGGTGGGACGTCGATGCCGAACTCCCGCCAGATGGGAGAGACCGCATCCGTCACGAGGTCCATGACGCCCGGGTCCAGGCGCGGGCCGATGCCATGGAGCACCGTGTGGGTCCCCGTTACCGCAGCAACCAGGGGAGCAGCGAAGAAGTAGGGGTCGAAGACGAGCAGCGTCGGTTCGAGCTCCGTGCAGAGTGCGAGCAGGTCATCGACCACCAGCGCCATCCCGATCTCGCCGAACAGTCGCGGGGCGAAGTAGCCCTCCACGCGTGACGGGGCGAGTCCGTCGCCAGGAATCCCCCGCGTCCGTGCACTCAGGGTAGAGAACCAGGAATCGAACGCCGGTCCGACCGAGCGGAAGGGAAGTCCACGACTGGAGGCGACATGTTCGGCCTCGGGTCCACTGGCGATGATGACCTCGTCGCCAGTGGCAGTGAAGGCCTCGGCCAGTGGGAGCAGGGGAGTGATGTGACCGGTCTGGGGCACGCAACTGACGATGACCCTCATGAAGCCCTCCGATGGTGAAGTGTTCTGGCGGTCAGGCCACTCCTGGCCGCGTCGGACGGTGACTTGGTCCATCATCGACCATGCATGTCGCTCCGTCGGGGGTGCCGACCATCCCCGTGTACGTGCCTGATTCGGTAGGTGGCACCCTCCGATGCTCCGAAGCGAGCCGACCCGGTGTCCCCGAGAGGGCTACGAACCCTCGGTGGGGACGTCCAACGAAAAGCGGTACACGTTGGTGCTGCGCTCCTCGAAGCCCAGGCGCACATAGAGCCGGTTGGCCGCCTCGCGGCTGGGCCGGGAGGTGAGGTCGATCGTCCTGGCCCCCAGGGACCCGGCCCGCTCGACAGCGGCGGCCACCAGTGCCTCGCCGGCGCCCGAACCGCGTGCTGAGTCGTCGACGACCACGTCCTCGATCCAGGCCCGCACGCCCGTCGGGATCCGGAAGACGGCCAGTGTCAGCGACCCGACCAGAGCGCCCCGGCCGTCCCGGGCCATGAAGAGGATGCTGGCCTCCGAGGCTGCGATTGCCGCCAGGTCGGCCCCGCTGGTCGGTGCCGAGGAGGACGAGAGCTGGGGGATGAGACGGACGAACGCCTCAACCAGCTCGTCGTCGACCTCCGTCGCCTCGTAGACGATGAAGGCGGTCCCGTCGGTAGGGGCTCCGGAGTCGGTGTCGGCGGTCACGGGTGGCGAGTGTAGTCATCGCCCACTCGGGGGACGGGCGCCCGTCGCCGGACCGCCGTCCCGTCAGACGGTTTTGGGGTCGCCCCGCCAGACGTGTTTGCGCACCGGGTGGTAGAGCACCTCGACCGGCTCGCCCCGGATGGCGGCGAACACGTGGTCACCCCACATCTCGACACCGGCCATCGGGAACGGCAGCGCGTCGGGGGCGAACCAGCCCACGTCGGCGCACTCCAACGGATGGGCCTGGAGCTCGCCGCCGATGGGGTGGCACTGGAAGACCAGGGAGTAGAAGGGGATGCGTCCCATGCCCGCCCGCATACCGTCGAGCACGGCGATCAGGCGGACCACCTCGACGTCGATGCCGGTCTCCTCCTTGACCTCCTTCACCACCACCTCGGGAGCCGAATAGCCCACATCGGCCCACCCGGTGGGATACAGCCAGACGCCGGAGTCGGCCCGCTGGACGAGGAGGATCTCGCCGGCGTCGTTGCCGACGACGGCCCCGACTGCCACCTTCGGGGTCACGTAGCCGGGGACGCCCTTGCCCACCGAGTCGAGCCACTCCTGGACCATGCCGTCGACGTCCTGGTCGGCCTCGTTGCCCTCGATGGAGGCGCGGATGTCGGCGGCCACATGCAGGATCTCCTCGAAGCGCTCCTGCTCGTAGAGGGACTCGGTGAAGCCGAGCCCGGTCCGGGCGATGCCGGCCAGCGCCTCGCTCCATCGCAGCAACTGCTTCAGGGTCGGTGCGCCGCCAGAGGCCCCATTGGTGGAGGGAGTGGGTTCCACGGGACCGACGCTACCGCACCGTCCCTGCCGACGGTCCGCCAACGGGCCAGAATGTGTCGTGGCCGTACTCGATGACTGTCGTCACTACATCATGCAGACCACGGCACGCGAGGAGAAACTCGAGAAGTGCCGCATGGGCGCCAACGAGCCGATCCCGTTCGCCTGCCCCGACGGCTGCCTCTTCTACGAGCCCCGAAAGGTGTCCGGCGCGGGCTGGACGGTCCGCAACCCGGACGACCCGCTGGACTGATCCCCGGGCCCCCTCCCGGGTCCGCACCGCCCGGTGGAGTCCCACCAGTGCCGGTCGGCGGCCAGTGGGTCGGGGTCGCCCACGGAATGGTTCAGCTCTCGACGACGTCGCCCAGGAGGTCGACGCCGACCCCCTCGGCACGCAGCCACTCGAGGGCTCCGTCCACCTCGGGGGCGTCCCCGTCGAGCTCGCAGATGATCCAGCCGCCCTGCTCACCCACGTCGGCCTTGCGGATGTTGGGGACCACCGCGAACTCGGCGGTCATGCGGGCGATCACCGGTTCGCGGACCAGCTCCTCGGGAAAGGTCAGCTTCACTCGGACACCGATCATGGCTGCGCCTCCGTTGCGTTCGGGTCGTTCACATCACCTGCGGCCACGTCACCGGGACCGGTCGTGCCGAGCGAGTCGTTGAGATTGCCCGACCGGAACCCGTCCAGGTCGAGGGTCACGTAGCGGTAGCCGGCGGCATGAACGGCGGCACTGACCGCCTCCCGCCGGTCGACGACCCGGGCCAGTTCGTCGGAGGGTACCTCGATGCGGGCGGCGTCACCGTAGTGGCGCACCCGGAGCTGGCGGAACCCCAGGGAGCGCAGGCCGGACTCGGCCCGGGCCACGGCATCGAGGGTCGCGAAGGTCACCCGCGTACCGTAGGGCACACGGGAGGCGAGGCAGGCCGCAGCCGGCTTGTCCCAGGTCCGCAGGCCGAGCCGGCGCGACCAGTCCCGAACGTCGGCCTTGGTGAACCCGACGGCCACCAAAGGGAAGACCGCACCCCGTTCGGCGGCGGCGGACTGTCCCGGACGGTGGTCGGCGAGATCGTCCACGTTGACCCCGAGCACCACCGTGGCCGAAGGCCCGGCAGCGTCGCTGACCGGCCCGATGGCGGCCATCAGCGAGGACTTGCAGTGGTAGCAGCGGCTGCCGTCGTTGACGGCGTACGACGGGTCGGCCAGCTCGTCGGTGACCACCTCGAGATAACGGAGGCCCCAGTCGGCGGCCAGGGCCCGGCAGTCGGCGAGCTCCTCGGGGGCCAGTGACGGGGAGACCGCGGTCACGCACAGGACCCGGTCATGGCCGAGGGTGTCCGTCGCCACCTTGGCCACGAAGGCCGAGTCGGCTCCACCGCTGAAGGCGACCACGATCCGACCCAGTGACCGCAGCTCGGCTCGCAACGCGTCGAGGTCGGCGGTGCCGTCCTCCGCGGGGGCCTCGGACGCCACCACCGGCGGTGCCGCCAGGTCGGTCACCCCGCCGGTCACCCCTCGGGGAGGATCTGGGCCAGCACGTCCTCCACCGGGGCCACCATTCCGGTCAGGAACGGGCCGAACTCGGCGAACCGGGACGAGCCCTCGTCGAAGCGCATCGTGTAGACGCACTCCTTCAGGTCGTCGGGATGGACGGCGAAGAGGGTGACGCCCCACTCCCAGTCGTCGATCCCGGTCGAGCCGGTGATGACCTGGACGATACGCCCGGCGAACTTCCGTCCGGCGGCGCCGTGTCCGTACATCATCTCCTTGCGCTCGTCGAAGGGGAGGGTGAACCAGTTGGACCCCTCGACGTCGCCGCGGCGCTTGGACATCGGGTAGAAGCAGAACGCCGTCTTCCCCTCCGGCGGGAGTGTGGGGTAGAGACGGATCTGCTTCATGTCGTCAGGGATGCCGGCCGCGTACTCGGACACCTCGGTGAGTGAGACGTAGGAGTCGACGACCACCAGGCCGGCGGTCTGCAGGTCGGACTGGAGCCGTCGCAGCCGCCACAGGTCGGCCCCCAGCGCCATCACGCACAGGTCGGCCTTGTGGCCGAGCATGGCCACGGTGACGACCTGCACCTCGTCCGCCTGGGCGTCCTTGACGGCCTGGGCGACCGCCTCGGTGTCGCAGCGGGGCGGGGCGCCGGGGGCGGGGGCGGGGCTGAGCTTGCAGAAGAGGTGCAGCACACCCCATCCGACGGAGGGAGCGAGGGGATCGGTCACGCCGCACAGTCTAGGGAAACAAACGAAGGGCGCCCCAGCGGGGCGCCCTTCGTCGGAACCACTGGTGGGACCGACGACCTAGAAGTCGTCCATTCCCCCGGGCATGCCGGCGCCGCCCTCCTCGGGCTTGTCCACGATGACCGCCTCGGTCGTGAGGAACAGGGCGGCGATCGATGCAGCGTTCTGCAGGGCCGAGCGGGTCACCTTGACGGCGTCGATGACGCCCGCCTTGACCAGGTCCTCGTACTCGCCGCTGGCGGCGTTGAGGCCCTCCGTCGGCTTCTTGAGGTTGCGCACCTTGTCGATGATGACGCCGCCCTCGAGACCGGCGTTGACCGCGATCTGCTTGAGGGGCTCCTCGACGGCCTTGGCCACGATGCGGGCACCGGTGGCCTCGTCGCCCTCCAGCTTCTCGGCTGCCTCGAGCACGGCGGCCTGCGAGCGGAGCAGGGCCACACCGCCACCGGGGACCACGCCCTCCTCGATGGCCGCCTTGGTCGTGGAGACGGCGTCCTCGATGCGGTGCTTCTTCTCCTTGAGCTCCACCTCGGTGGCGGCCCCGACCTTGATCACGGCGACCCCGCCGGACAGCTTGGCCAGGCGCTCCTGGAGCTTCTCCCGGTCGTAGTCCGAGTCGGTGTTCTCGATCTCGGCCTTGATCTGGGCGATGCGGCCCTTGACGTCGTCGTGCGAGCCGCCGCCCTCGACGACGGTGGTCTCGTCCTTGGTCACGACGACCTTGCGGGCGGTGCCCAGCAGCTCGAGGCCGATGTTCTCCAGCTTGAGACCGATCTCCTCGGTCACGACCTGGCCACCGGTGAGGATGGCGATGTCCTGGAGCATGGCCTTGCGACGCTCGCCGAAGCCGGGGGCCTTGACCGAGACGCTGCGGAACGTGCCGCGGATCTTGTTGACGACCAGGGTGGCCAGGGCCTCGCCCTCGAGGTCCTCGGCGACGATCACCAGCGGCTTGCCCGACTGCATGACCTTCTCGAGGATCGGCAGCAGGTCGCGCACCGCGGTGATCTTCGAGCCGACCAGTAGCACATAGGTGTCCTCGAGGACGGCCTCCATGCGCTCGGGATCGGTGACGAAGTAGGGGGAGATGTAGCCCTTGTCGAAGCGCATGCCCTCGACCAGGTCCATGTCCATGCCGAAGGTCTGCGACTCCTCGACGGTGATGACCCCGTCCTTGCCCACCTTGTCGATGGCCTCGGAGATCATCTGGCCGATCTCGGTGTCGGCGGCGGAGATGGACGCCACCTGGGCGATCTGCTCCTTCGAGTCGGTCTCCTTGGCGATGCCGCGGAGCGAGCCGACGGCTGCCTCGACACCGGCCTCGATGCCCTTCTTCAGCGACATCGGGTTGGCACCGGCGGCCACGTTGCGCAGGCCCTCGTGGACCATGGCCCAGGCCAGGACGGTGGCGGTGGTGGTGCCGTCACCGGCGACGTCGTCCGTCTTCTTGGCGACCTCTTTGACCAGTTCGGCGCCGATGCGCTCGAAGGGGTCCTCCAGGTCGATGTCCTTGGCGATGGACACACCGTCGTTGGTGATGGTGGGAGCGCCCCACTTCTTGTCCAGGACGACGTTGCGGCCTTTCGGGCCGAGGGTGACGCGCACTGCGTCGGCGAGCTTGTTCATGCCGCTCTCGAGGGCCCGGCGGGCCTCCTCGTCGAACGTGATGAGCTTGGCCATCAGGTGTTCCTCCGTGATCGTTGGCACTCGTGGGTGTCGAGTGCCAACAGCAAACCACGTGGGAGGCCCGGGCGCAACAGCGCCCCCCGGCCGGCGCCCCGGACACCCTCCCCACCGTGCAGGGAGGTCAGCTCCGGAGACCGGCCCTGACCAGGAATCCCTCGAACAACGATTTCGTCTGGGTCTCGGGCCCGCGGCCCCGGTCGTCGAACCCGGCCAGCAGGGCCCGGACGTCCTCGTCGGCGATGCCGTGACGGTCCCGAGCGTCGTCGATCCACCTGTGCACGACGTGCCCGGTCACTTCGGGGTGGAACTGGACACCGGTGTGGATCCCCTGGACGAACGCCTGGAGCGCGATCGGGGTGTGGGCCAGCGCCTCGGCGCCCGGGGGGCAGGTGAAGGCGTCGTCGTGCCAATTCAGCCACGGGCCGGGTCCGATCCGCCCGGGGTCGGCGGTGAGGACCTCACCCCAGCCGAGCTCGGGGAGCGCGGCGCGGGCCACCGTGCCGCCGAGGACGTCGGCCAGGAGCTGGCCCCCGAAGCAGATCCCGAGCACCGGCACCCCGGAATCGACGGCGCCGGCCACCAGCGCCCGTTCCGGGGCGATCCAGGGGACGGCTACGTCGTACACGGACTCGATCGACCCCATCACCACCAGCAGGTCGAACGACCCGGGCGAGGGCAGGGCCGCAGGTCCGTGGTCGGGGCGGTGGGTGGAGACGACCAGGCCGAACTCGCCGGCGAACCGGCCGAGGAGGCCGGGGACATCGGATGCGCTGTGCTGGAGAAAGGCGATGCGAGCGGGCACGGGCCCTCATCCTGTCCCGTCGTCACCCGTCCTGCCACGCCGATCCCCCCGGGGCTATCAACCCGTTCACCCACCCCCCCGGGGTCCGGGTGAACCGTGTCGAGGATCGCAGGGAGTCAGTCGGGCGAGCTGCTGGTGTCGTCGAGGTCGTGAGGGGACTCCAGCTCCGGCCATCTCGCCTTCGCCTCCTTCAGGTACCTGCTCGCCAGCTGGCGCGAGAACGCGAACGTTTCACCGATCTGGCGGGCAGTCATCCCGTGGTCCACGGCCAGGGCCACGAGGGCCAACCGGAACCTGTGCCGGGCCGCTTCGAAGTCCGTGATCGCCTCGCTCACGTGTTGGCGGATCTGCCCCGCTGCAGGAGGCATGAGGATCTCCATGGACAGTCCGTCCTCGACGCTCGCCATGCCCGCTTCGTACCCCGAGAGATCCCGTTCCAGGACGTCGATGAGCCGGAGCGCGGCAGTGCGGCGGGACGTCATGGCATCCCCGACCTCGAGCTCGAAGACCGTCAGCTCCCGGTCCAGCGTCACAGGCTGACCGCCCGTGACAGGAGGGAACGCGGGGGGTACCGGACCGATCCGCCGGATCCACCACCGGACCGACCGGGCGGCATCGGGCAGCTGACCCGTCGCCACCTGGACCTCGCGAGCTTCTCGGTCGTGCTTCGGCTCCTTGGCCCTGCACCACAGTTCCGGGTCGGATGGTAGTCCCGGGTCGGATGGTAGTTCCGGGTCGGATGGTCGGCTCGGAAAGTTCCGGGCGCGCCGACACCGCCGGTCGGCAGGGGCGCCGTCGAGGCCGCCCTGCTAGGGTCGGGTTCCGCAGTACGAAGCAGTAGGTCGGGGAAGCCGGTCGAATTCCGGCGCTGGTCCGCAACCGTAGGTGACGCCTCCACGCAGCTGTGTGGAGTGCCCACGAGTCGGGATACCGGCCTACCGCTTGGTTGAGTCCCCGTCCGTCGAGAACACCGGCAAGGGCTCGGTCATCGGGGAGCCGTGTGCCCAGCCGATGCTCCCGGGTCGAGGCCCGGAAGCGAGCAACTCCCATGTCCATCACCGCCCGTCGTTTGGCGTCGGTAGCTCTCGGGGCATGGCTCCTGATCGCAGTCGACGCGGCACCGTCGACCGCAGCTGCCCCGACCCCCCGTTCCTCCGTTCCGTCCTCGGCCCAGCCCGCGGCCGCCCTCGCCGGTTCGCGTTGGTTGGCCTCGCAGTTCAACGCGTCCGGCTACATCCCGTCGGCGCAAACCCCGGGGACGGCCGATCTGGCGGCCACCGCCAACGCCGTCCTGGCGTTGGCCAGCGCCCAGGGGCCCGCGGCACCCGGGCCGACCACGGTCGCCCAGCAGGGCCTCGCCTACCTGGAGGCCAACGTCGATGCCGCCGTGCAGGTGTCCGGGGTCGACGCGCCCGGCCCGCTGTCATTGCTCATCCTCGACGCCCATGCGCTTGGTGCCGATCCCCACAGCTTCGGCGGCACCGACCTGGTGAACCGCCTCCTGGCCACCCAGCAGACGAGCGGCGTCGACCTCGGCCTGTTCGGGCCCGCCACCCAGGACCCGACCTACGACGGGGTCTACCGACAGGGGCTGTCCCTGGCCGCTCTGGCTGCCGCCGGCGTCACCGGCACCGCTCCCGTCCAGCAGGCCGTGACCTGGTTGGCCGGCCAGCAGTGCCCCGATGGCGGCTGGGCGAGCTACCAACCCACGCTGAACTGCACCATCGACCCCATCAACTACCTGGGCCCAGACACCAACTCGACGGCGCTGGCCGCGCTCGGCCTCGGAGCACAGGGCGCACTGGGATCGGTGGCGCTCAGCAGCGCCCAGCTCTTCCTCGAGAACGCCCAGGACGGTGACGCCGGCTGGGGCTTCGAGCCCCATACGACGGGGACGGCCGACTCGTCCGACCCGAACTCGACGTCCCTGGTGGTCCAGGCCCTGCTGGCCCTTGGCCTGTCGCCCACGGGGCCGACGTTCGCCCGCGGTGCAGCGACCCCGATCTCGACGCTGCTGTCCTTCCAGCTGACCTCGGGCGCGGACGGCGGCGCATTCACCTTCCCGGGGATACCGGGTCCCGACCTGTTCGCCACCTATCAGGCAGTCCCCGCCCTCGCCGGGGTCGTCTTTCCCTTCACCTCCACCACGACCACCGTGTCGGCGTCCCCGTCCCTGGTCCGCTCCGGCACCGCGGTCACCTTCTCGGCCACCGTCAGCTCCTTCGGAGCCATCCCGAACGGTGACGTCGCCTTCCAGGTCGGCGGCGCCACCGTGTGCACCGGCCCGGTGGTGTCCGGTGCCGCGACCTGTAGCTCCACCGTGTCGCTCCCCCCGCAAGCGCAGCCGGTACTCGCCGTGTTCACCGGTGACAGCGGCACGGGAGTGTCCTCAGGCGCCACGAACTTGAGCGTTTGGGGGATCAGCACCCACCCCACGGCCCCGCCCGGCGGCGGGGGCTACTGGCTGGCCTCGGCCGACGGCGGTGTGTTCGCCTACGGTGACGCCGTCTTCGCCGGCTCTCACGGCGGCTCGCCGCTCAACGCCCC
>Ga0209048_10004475_pt1 | contig 13358 bp, 20 predicted proteins | sample FrelakmetCRP12CR_FD_187146 | JGI IMG/M metagenome (GOLD analysis project Ga0209048, IMG submission 187146) | Freshwater lake sediment microbial communities from the University of Notre Dame, USA, for methane emissions studies - CRP12 CR (SPAdes)... | ecosystem: Environmental > Aquatic >... | reverse complement strand
GAGTTGCGTTTGCAACATCTCAAGATCTTTGCGCAGCACCGCAGCCGCGGCCGTGAGCTCCGTCACTTGAGACTCGGCTTTGCTTTGCGCAGCCTCTGCTCGCGCGGCGCGAGCATCGGCGAGCTCGAGCTTTTCGACCACTGCATTGGCAACATTGTGGGCGCGGGCCACTGCTTCGGCGGAGCGCTGCTCGAGCTCTTTGATAGCTGCCGCTGCTTGAGACACCATATCCATTGCGGCGGTGGCGTCGTCGCTTCCGAACGAAGACTGATGTGTTGGAAGGTTTTTCGGGGTCAATGTCGGCGTATTTGACTCGCCCCTGGGGACGATTTCGCACATATCTTGGTCGAGCTCGAGCCAGTCCATGCAACCTCCGCCATCGCTCGAGCTGGTTGCGTCGAGCTCCGTCTCGCGCTTGCCATGTTGGCAGAGAATACGGCGAAATCTCGACGCGCGCGCCGGTCATCCCCAACAATGTCTGCCAAACTGGCGGAGTGTGTAAAACGTGTGGGCCGGTTCGCGTGGAGTTGACGAGGACGATCGCGCGTTAGTTCCACCGCATCAACCACAATTGAGCGCCAGGCATTCGCTACTGGCCGCCGAATCACGCTGGTGGTGCTTGGCATCGTGGCCTTTCTCGTGATCCCGCTTACCTGGATTCCGGAGTTGATCGCTCCCGCTGGCGGCCCTGGCGCGCCGGATGAATCGGAATAGTAGACCGCTCCGGCGTCGGCGACGATGATCCGAAGATGATTGAGCCCGCTGGGATGGCGTAAAGCTAAAGGCCGTTGATCATTCGACGGCAACCAACAACGCCAGCATCGCAAAGCTTGCGAGCGTAGATAGAAGGATGATGGTCGCCGATGCAGCTACGGTTGCGTCAAGAAAGGCCTTTGGCATCACAAAAGGCTCCAAAATCCAAGCGCCTATATGGAGGCGACATCAAACAAGAAAACCCTTAACTGATCTTTAATATTCGTCGTCTTTCAGGCAAACGACCCGCCGTTATATCCACGGTCGGCGGGGCGCTTCTCGCCTTTAGGGCCTCTAGGCATTGCGATCTAACCTTGGAAAGTCCGGAGGGGGCATCTCTGTGCCCACATCGACCGATCTGCACCACTGCGTTAGAGCGTCATCAACCCAACTATCGACTCTGCCGCGCTCTTCATCGGATAGCTTGCCGACAAGCCCAGAAATTGCCGCATGGATCCCGTGAGTATACCCGCGTCGATAAGCGGATTCCCTCTCTTGGTCCATCTGAAATTCAGATGAATTTTGCACAGTCAGCCTCCTTGCTTTGCGCTAAACATAGCACGGGAGGTCGGGGCCGGAGCACGGTTTGTCAACGGCCTCAATTTTAAATTGAGACACTACCGCCTGATGCGCGAGATTGTCGCCGGTCCGGTTCAACGCTATGAATACGGCGTTCTCGGTTTTTATTGGGAGCCGACCTTATGCGGTGTTTGGCGAAGTTCGCGGTTTCCCTTGGCTTCGCGACCCTCTTTGCCTCGTCTCTCGCCTTAGCCGAAGATCACTTGGCCGAGGCGATCAGCCATACAAGACAAGCCATCGATCAAGGGAAGCAAGGAGACACGGGCGCTTTGAATAAGTTCGTCACCCAAGCCGAAGCCGCGCTGAAAGATGCCAAGGCCGCGGTGATGGAGAAAGATATTGCGGAAACGAAAAGGGGCATCATTCGGCTTAATGCCGCAATTTATCAAGGTAAGAAACGGCGTTTCAATCTCGCCACTAAATACGCCGAAGAGGCTTTGGCGCATCTGGAAGCCGCCCAAAAATAAGCACGCACAAACGCAAAAAACGCCCCGCGCTTACATCCGGCCCCCCATTAGCGCGGACATAAAACTGCATCACGAACGACTTGGGCCGGTCTTAACGACCCGTAGCTTTCGCGCCACCGCGCTTGCGGTCACACCATCCGCCTCCGGCAGGTGCGGCGGTCGGCCCGCTCGCATTCTTGGTCCGGGACGACTTCTATCCAATCCTGAGCAAACCACGATCAGCGACGACGCAGTCAACTCACACCTTTTCTACCCATCCCCGGCCGCCGATGCTCCCGCAAGTTCGGCCGACATCATTGGGACGCGAGCCGCCCGCCAAGCATCGGAGCCGTCTCCGCAGCGTCGGGACTTCGACGTCGCCCGAGAGGCCAGAGACGTCCACGACCGCCCGCCGCCCGCACTCGCAGCCCGCCTCAATGCCGTGAGCGCCGATCGAGCGCATGTTGGCGAGCGTCATCACGGGGCCAGTGTGGCGGGTCGAGGGCATTCCCCATAATTGCCCGACTTGGCTCGCCGGGGAAGCCGCCCGTATGATCCGCCCATGTGCAGACGCTTCACGCAACATTACACTTGGGCCTAGGTCCACGCCTTCCTCGAGCTCATCTGCACGGCGCGGCCCGATATGATCGGTTGCGCCCCTCATGCCCCGACAGCGTCGCCAAATCGATAGAATTTGAAGCAACTGTTTCAACGCAAATAAATATTCGAATCGCAACTTTTGTTGTCAGCGCAACGAGCCAGACCGATGACGCGCCTCGTATTGCCCGGAGTCAAGAATGTTCGAATGTATGAGCCGATTAAGACTTGCTCGCAATACGGCGAAACCAAGATAACGACGAGGGAAAACTTCGGCACTAAGCCCAAGGGTTTGCGCCGTTACCTCCACGGACGGGGTGCCCTTGCGAGGCAGACCCAACCCTTCAAAAATGATGATGGTGCAGGCTTTCGATGCCGGTGAGCTGACCGAATACGGTCGCGAGATTCTCCTCAATAATCCCGGTCGCCCCTGAAATATGGCAAGCACGAAAAGTCCCTGGCTCGATGGGACCGAAGCAGTCCATTATATACAGGCCATCTGGTTCGGCTGATATCCTCACCGAGCGAACGTGCCGCGGATTGGGGCGACTTATGTTGAGGCTAACGTGAGTGTCGTCGGCGACGACGTCGCGCACCCCGACCTCCATCAGGCGGTCCTTGCCACCTAAATGCGCAACTATGCGCTCTATCGTCGTCGAGGAAAGCATTGATCTTTGTCCGGCTCGAATGACACCAGCCGTATCAGAATTTTATTGCCAAATGCAAAAGCCGATCTGTGAAAGAAGGCTGTTCGGGCGCCGTCTCGTGACGTTAGACAAATCGAGCGAGGGTAAAAAAGCAAAACGGCCCTTCGCCAAGATCATCAAGCGGGCCGTTCTGATGCTCGACTCTGGGTATCACGCGCTCCTGAGCCCATTCGAGAAATGGGGCCCATGCGTGGTTCGGCAAAACGACAATGCGCCGCAGTTCGTCTGGGCCAAACAAAAACGCCCCGCGCTTACATCCGGCGTCGGGGCGTCTTGTTAGAACTCTGCGTCAAAATACAGGGCGCGAGTCACAACCGCAAGCTCACGGCGCCGCTTCCACCGGATCAATTCGCCCTCAGCTATGCTATGTTTCTTCGCAGTCATTTCGAAACCTCGCGGTCGGTGTGGTTAGAGCCGCTCTCGACGGCGCACGTCGCGGGCGGCTCGCTGAGGCTACCCGAAAAACATGCGATGTAATGCCTTGAAATTGTGGGACTTATCCCGCGAAATGGCGGGCGATTGATGGATAAATCCTTCGATGGCTTCCAGGCCAAGAAGCTCAAAATGCTCGAACGCGCATTGCAGCGCACGGTGTCGAGATCGGTCATAATCAGTACGATTAAATTCCAATCTAATTTTTTGAAAAGCCATTAGCAGGCCCGGATTTCTAATGCGTATCTATTCGGTGGGAGCTGCCTCAATGACGACAGTAATCATTTTCGCCCTTATGGTAGGTGCAGCACTCAGCCTCTATTTCAATTGGCGCGTTCTCATCTGCGCGGCGCCTTTAATGCTGCTTTTCATTTGCGTCAGCGAGATAATAAATAAGAGCGCAGCTGGAGTCGTGCTTCTGTCCACGATCGTCGGACTAACCGCGCTTCAGACGGGGTACGTCGGCGGCGCGCTCGTTCGATACATCGGCTTTTCGCCCGAATTGAAGAGCGTGAAAGACTAAGCGTCGGCTCTGCGTCAGCCTCACCGGCGCTTGTCGTCCTCGTCCTCAGTGAGGTCGTCCCAAAGCTCTTTGCCCTTTTCCCACAACATGTGACCGATGTGCATGAGGTGCCGCAGCTCTTGGCGATCGCCACACGCGGTGTATGCTCCGCGACGAAGTTTTTGACGTGATCAAACGCAGGGGCCTTCTCGGGCGTGTCGAAGTGTAACGCGCTCATCGTTTCATCCATTAGAGAGCCTTGAGGCGCCGCCTAGTGAAGTGCCTCAGCCCACTAGGTGGCAAGCCGGCGCGCGACCAAGGTTGAGCCGCACTTCAAACAGTTATTCGCCACTGCGAGCTGGGCATTCGGGCCCCTGACAGTGCAGGCCCGAATTCGATTCATCATATGCCGCGTCGAGCCGCTTCCTCCGCCTTCACCGCGTCTCTAAGAGCGACATTCTCAGGCGCCGCGTAGACAGCCGCGAACGCCTGCTCGGGCGTGATCCGCTTGCCGATCGCAATTTGCTCGTTGCGATAGTCTTCGGCGAGTTTCTGAATCAGCTCGCTCGCCGGACCAACAGGCGCCGCCTTCGCCACTTCGACTTCGGGCAGCGCCGCCGTCGCGAAACGTTGAGCCTTGAAAAGCGCCGTCACCTTCGGATCATTGGCCATAAGCAAACGCGAAAGACTCCGTTCGGCGCTTTCGCCGGGCAACGCTTTCTTCGTCGCGCGCTTCATCATTCGGCTGTAAAACCGCTCGCGCGGGACGTCCGTTTGACCTATCTCGATCGCAAGAGCGGCGCGCTTCGCGATCCCGATCTTTTTCTTCTTTTTTCGCTTCGGCGGCACGTGGCCTGGCAACAAGCCACCCGGGTCCACCTTCGCGAGAACGTTTCGAATCGGCCGGCCATTGGGCCATAAGATTTTTCAAGTGCTTCAGTTTTCACGTGTCTGCTCCAATTCAAGGGGCGGCAGCCCTCGGCTCTTAAGCGGCGGCGCCGCGATTTCTTCTTTTGCCCCGGACGCCGGAGCCGCGATCACGCCGAGCTCGGTGCGTCTGCAAGCCGCCTGCCGCCGCAATCGCCAGATTAACCGACGTCAGCGCATAAGACGCCGTCAGCGCATATCCGACCGCATCGAGCGCCCGTCATTTGCTTTCGACCTTGCGGTAAGCCGCGCCGAACTGCGCCAGCGCGCCGTCCAACTCAGCCGCCAACGCTTCATATTCGTCTACAAGCACAAGCGTCTCTCGAGCGCGCTGCTCGTCCCGCTCGGCCTCGACCGCCTTCTCGGCGAGGTTCACATTGCGATCGGCCGCACGAATCGCGCTCTCGATCGATCGAAGAGACGCCGACGCCGACGCATGTTCCTGCTCGAGCGCCGCAAGCTTCGCGCCCGCCTCAACGTTCCCCGTGAGCGCAGGCAGCGCGCATTCGTCAACTTCGGCAAGCTCCGCAAGCCGAATCTCCGCGTCGCGCTTGCGACTCCGCAAATTCTTCAAAACACTCGCAGCCTCAACCGCAGCCTCTCTCGCACCGCTCATTGCCTTGTTCCTCTCGTGTGAGTCCACGCGAATTGTCCGCCGACCGCCGATGCCTGCGGCGAATTCGCAGGCCATCCGCCCGGGGGCGCCGATGCGCTCGGCGACATGTAGTCAGTCCTGCCCCCGCGGATGTCGTTGAGGCTCGGGCCGAGCGCTGGAACATGAAAGCCAAATCGCGCAGCCATCTTCGCGGCCAGCGGCGCACCACGCGGCGCGTCGATCACGTCACGGCCACCAGCGCGCGGCCGGCGTTCGAGCGCGCAAATTTGGTCAATGAGACGCGGAATGTTCGGAAGCCGGATCGCCGTCGAATTGATAGCGCTCAGCATTTCCAAGTAGATTTGAGCCTTCGGAGCCGCACGCTGCTCAAGCCTCACGCCCTCCTCGCGGAAAGCCTCAGCGACCCAGCCGGAGCCCCAGCCGTCGCACGTCGCCTGCAACACTCCAAAGCGCCTCATCAACGCCGCAAATTCGGCGACTACGTCTTTGGGGCTGAAAGGCGGATCACGCCAGCGCAGCGCGTCCAAAACGGCGACGTCGCCCTCGCGATGCGCAAGGCCAAGAGCCACCGCATCCTTGCCGCTGCCACCGGCCGCATCAAGAAAAGCGACATGGCCGCCGGTCGGGATGCGCTCGATATAGTCATCGACGCAAGCCTCAACCGCAGCGCGGTCGACGTAGGACGAAAGGTCATCGCGCCAAATCGCTAAATATTCCGCTCGTGCGCTCGTCGCGTCCCGCTCCATCGCGCGATCGACTGCGCTCTGCGGTAATGAAGGATTGAAGTCCCGCGACGCGCCCTGCGCGATCAGGACGAGCTCATCGCCTTGCGGACCAAAGTGACGGGCATATAGCGCGTAGGTCTCGCCAAATTTGCCATAGGGGCTGCTAATCAGAACCAACGGCCAGCGCGTCGTCGCGAGTGACGGCATGACCGCGCTGATGATCTCAGCGTCGCCGTTCGCAGAATCTTTGTCCGTTCGCCAAAAGCAGCTTTCATCGCACAAAACCGCAATCGCCGTCACGCCGCGAAGGCCGCGAAACGAGGCCGCCCGAACCTCGACGCAAACATCATTGCTGAGCGTCAGCGAGTCGTTTGTGCGATTTACGACCATTCCGGCGAGCGCCGGAATGCTGTCGATGAGACCTGCAATGTATACGGCGTGAACGATTGGGGCGTTTGGCCACGGCAAGATGTCTTTGCCCGCCTCGTTGATCGCTTCGGCGACGACCTCCATTAAGAGGCGTTGGGGGGGCGGCGTAGACTTTTGGGGGTTTGTTTGCTTGCGGCCTTGTCGCTTCTTCTGCGACGAGGCTGGCGACGACGAGCGTTGTGACCTCATCTCCGTCCTCGCCGTAGCCTAAAACCACGCGCTCCATTTTTGCGGCGAGTGAAAGGTTTGTTTCCTCGTCTTTGAGCTTCTTGACCTTGATTTTTGCTATCAGGCTCTCGTTGTCGCGCTCGCAAAGCAACTCGGCGTCGATGCCGTATTTCAGGCCGGACCATCCACGCATTCTCTGGTCGCCGGAGAGTCCGATATGATGAACTAAGAGCACGAAGCATTTGAAGTGGGCTGAAAGGGCGATCGCATTAATGAGCAATTGCGCCATGCCCTGGCCGTTTTCGTCGGCGCCTCCCAATGTTTGGGCAACGGTGTCGATTTCGATGAGCGCGGGATTCTGGCAGATGGCCCCAATCGCTGCGATAAGCTCTCTGAGGTCGTCTTGTCCTGTTCCGAGGTTTGGCGCGACGGCGGTCATGTGGAAGGGCGCATCGGTCGATGCGCCAATGTTTTCGTTGTATCGTTGGAAGCCTAAGAGCCGTTTGCGTGCGCCTGCCGAGCCCTCTGCCGCGATATACACGGCCGGCCCGCGGGCAGTGTCTTTCGGCCGGCCCAGGGCCAGCCGTTGGCCACGTGGCACCCAATGTCGAGCGCCATAAACGATTTGAATAACATTGAGGCGCCGAAAAGCGTTCCGACTCCAATTTTCGGAAGCATTTTTTTAACAAGCCATTCCTCATTGCTGAGATTGAAATTGGCAACGATGTCGCCGATGGATTCAAACGTGAAGCGGTTTGGTTTTGCCGCCAATGGCTCACCGGGCGGCGGCGGTAGGTCGGGCGGCTCATTAAGGGAGTCGGGCGCGCGATCGGCGACGTTTTCTTGCCGCGCGTCATTTACATAGTCCTCGGCGCGAAACGATGCGACGAAGTCGTCGGGCGGATTATCCGTGGCGGCGCCCTCCCGCGAGGACGTAGTCGTTTGCGTCCTTATGAGGCGCGGGCGGGAGCCAGACATGAACGTCATGGCCGGATCGAGCCCAGCGCGGCCCAGCGTGGCCATATGCCGCCGCGCTGGCGTCGTCGTTTTCGCCGCAAATGACTATCCTGCGCAGCTGCGCAGGCGGCTCGAAGGTTCGGAATCGCGAGGCGCCGCAAAGCGCCAGACAGCCCTTAAAGCCGAGCGTACGCGCGGCCAACATGGTCTCGACGCCTTCCCCGATGGTCGCTGCGCAATTATAGAACGGCTCCCAGATTGACGAGAGAAACGTGGCCGTTCCTTGCATGGGGCCTAGAGATTTGCGCTCCACCTTTCAACCTTCCAGCGTCAAGCGGATTCGCTGGATTGCGCGAATGTGTCTCGGGTCGAGAAGTCGCGATTCTATGATTTGATTATCGCCAGGCGCGTCGCAGGCTTTGAGCACGGCGGCAACATGGCGAAGCGCAATGACCAATGCGGGGGCGCGCTCACTTCCGAATGGACAATCAGGATGGAATCGGACCGTTTTGCATGTCGCTTCGTCAAGCGCATCCGGCAATCCGCGTTCGACCGCGAGATAATGCTCGCCGATCATCCCGCGCGGATCGCGCGGCTTGTAGAAGATTTCGAGCGCCCTTTCGCAATTCCATTTCGCAAGGTCGGCGGGCTTGCGCTCTATCTGTCGTTCCCGGCGAGGCGGCGGGGCGACGTCGCGCTTGGCTTCACAGACAGACTCCGATCTTTGCGCGAATGGTTCGGGTGCATTCCGGCGCAAGATCGATGACGGCGAGCGTCAGGCGCAATGTGCGCGTGTCCGAGGGTTCGGCGGGAACGTCGGCTGTCAATTCGACGAGGCTTCGGGCTAGCTCGAGTAAGGCTCCTTTAACTTTGACGGGCGGTTGTTTGCGGTGCTCGGGCGCGAGGTTGCTCGAAACTTCCGCGTTGGTTTCGATTACGAATCGCGGAGCGGCTTGCGTTTTTAGGACGGGCGCTTTATTCTCGGAAGTAGCTGGCAAGCTAATAATCTTCCGAGCCCCGCGCACGCCGCGGGGTTCGATCGTTCAGGCTTCATAATTTCTATCCATCTGAGGGACGCGGCGTCATCACGACGCTGCTGAATTTTGAAACCGAACAACGCGCACGCACGTCGCGATCAAGCAAACCCTTCGTTAAGCAAGGCGACGATGGATCGGGCCAGGATGCTGACGCGGCCGCGGTCTTTGATGACTTCGAGTTTCCCGGCGCGCATTAACTCGTAAACTTTCGTGCGCCCCCGGTCGATGACGTCGGAAGTTTCTTCGATCGAAAATCGACAAGTTGGAACGGCGAGCCGCTATCCGCTCCTATGCGTCGAAACACGAATCGACGCCGTAGGGTGCGCACGAATACTTGCTTGCCTCAACTTTTTTTCGCGAATATTGCGCTCGCAAGCGCACATGTTCACAATTTGTATCTATTTTGAAAGCTAACCTTTCTTTTATCGGCGCAATTGCGCAATTTAACGACTTTTCCACAGGCGCCGGCGCAATAGCGCTCCCAAGATTCCATAAGCAGGCGCCGCTTTTCTAAGGCGTCCGTGCGTCGATATGCGCGCTCGACGGCGTTTCCGACGCTATGCGCAAGCGCCTCCTCGGCAATCTCGCGGGGGAAATGCGTCTCGCTTCCACACCAATCACGAAACGCCGAACGGAACCCGTGTGGCGTCGCGCCCTCGACGCCCATTCTTCTGAGCAGGCTCAACATGGACGAAATGGCGATCGCGCCGCGGGATCGGTCACTGGCGAAGACGAAATCATTTACGCGACGATCGGCCATGCGCTCCAGGATTTCTATTGCACGGCTCGACAAGGGGATGCGGTGCTCTTTCCCAGCTTTCATTCTCGTCGCCGGAATCGTCCAAACCCTCGCCTCCATATCTATTTCAGACCAGCTAGCGCCGAGAACTTCGCCGCGCCGCGCCGCAGTCAAAATGCAGAGCTCTGTCGCCAGCGCAGGCGCAGAGTCAACCGTGCGCAGCTTTTCGACAAGGGCCGGCACGTCTCGGTATGGCATGGCCGGGAAATGGGACTTCGCGATCTTCTGCCGCCGCGGGAGCAAATGCGCCAAGTTGCCTTTCCATCGCGCCGGGTTCTCGCCGGAGCGAAGTCCTTGCGCTTTGGCGGCGTCGAGCACGGCCTCGATGCGCCCCCGCAGGCGCGCTGCGGTCTCCGGCTTTTTCGTCCATAGCGGCTTGAGCACTTCCAAAATATCGGTCGTCTCGATGTCGTCGACATAGCGCCCGCGCAGCGCCGCGGCGTCATTCGTCAGCGTCGACAGCCATTGCGCCCGATGCGTCGCGTTCCGCCACTCAGAGGATTTTGCCGCAATCAATTCGTCGGCTAACTCGCCGAAGGTCTTGCGGCCGGCCTCGGCCGGTCACTCGGCGTTGCGGACCGCAATCGGGTCGCGGCCGGACTCCAATACGGCGCGCCATTTGTCCCTCTCGGCGCGCAGCGCAGCCAAGCCGCGCGTGTTGGTCAACGAGCCCAACCCCATCTCGCGGCGCCGGCCTTTGTGCGTGTACTGATATACGGCGGACCGCTTCAGGTTAGCCGAAACGCAAATCCAAAGGCCGTCGCCGTCACAATGATTGCCGGGCGATAGGGATTCCACTTTTTTCGTCGTGAACTTGCCAGCCATGACTTGTCCCCCGATTTGTCCCTCACTAGGTTCCGAATTTAAGCGAACATTCGCAAACGTGCAAGAGCGTCAGGAAAGGAAAAACCCTTAATATCATTGGTATTTTTTGAACGTCCATGGACGTCAGCGAAGGCGAAATGCGCGGACGATTTCTCCTGGCCACGAGACAAATCCACGGCCTCCTCACAAGAAAAATCCACCGCTTCTCCGCAATAGGCCTTTTACCGGGATTTCAATCCGCGGGGTTCCGGAGTTTGCGAATCCGCACGTCTTCATGGAACGAAAGCACCTAAAGCTGCATTGTCATTTGAAACTCACGTTGCAGCTTGAGGAGAAGCCGCTATGACGAAGACGACCGGGTTCGCTTTTGCGCTCGCTGTTATGGGAAGCCTCGCAGCCACTTCGGCTTATGCGGGAAGCTCAAATTCCTTCATGGCGCTCTTCCAGGGCGAGCCCGCTCAGGCGGACGCCTACGCAAATTACGAGGCCAACGCCTATCAGGCCGACCCGGCTTATAATAACGCCTATCAGGCCAATCCCGGCGATGCGCAGCTGCGCCGCGAGTATCCTTCCGCCACGCGCGAACTGGTCCAGGACCCGACGGGTCAGCGGCCGGGAACCATCACGGTCGATACGACCAACCGCTATCTTTATCTCTCCCTGCCCAATGGCGAGGCGATCCGCTACGGCGTCGGCGTGGGACGCGACGGCTTCCGCTGGAAGGGCCGCACCCATATCGGCCGCAAGGAAACCTGGCCGGACTGGACGCCACCCGCCGCCATGTTGAAGCGCCGTCCCGACCTGCCGCGCCATATGGAAGGCGGCGAAGAAAATCCGCTGGGCGCTCGCGCCATGTACCTTTACTCCGGCAATCGCGACACGATGTTCCGCATCCATGGCTCCAACGAGCCCTGGACCATTGGTCAGGCGGTTTCTTCGGGCTGCATCAGAATGCTGAACGACGACGTGAGCGATCTCTTCACGCGCGTGCGCGTCGGAACGACAGTGGTGGTGCTGTAACCACAGACCGGCTTTATGCGATCGCCTCGTCTAGCGGTTCGGAAAACCGCCAAGGCGAGGCGAAACAATTCAAAGGACGGCGCGCTTTGAGTGGCAGCTACTCGGATACGGACGGCAGGAGGGCGCTGCAATCGAAAACGAACAGCGTCAGGGCCTGCAGGGCGATGTGGAAAGCCGCCCAGCCCAAAATTAGCGTCCAGGCCAGCTTTTTCTTACCCTGCCCGTAGAAATAGGCGCCAGCCAACGGCACCAGGAGCAGAATATATTCCAAAGGCCCGAGGCCGATATTCTCGCAATACCACGTCGCGAACGGGGAAGCTGGCATAAATCGTCACCTCGGCAGGTTGGTTTGGCCCATCAGATATTCATCGACCGCGTAGGCGCACTGACGCCCTTCGCGGATCGCCCAAACGACCAGCGACTGGCCGCGCCGCACGTCTCCGCAGGCGAATATTTTCTCCAGCGACGACTTATAGAAACGCGTGTCGGCGGCGACATTGCCGCGCGCGTCGATCCCCACCCCGATCGACTCGAGCAATCCGTCGCGCACGGGCGAAACGAAACCCATCGCGAGTAAAACGAGATCCGCGTTGAGTGCGAAGCCGCTTCCTGGAACCTCCTGCATTTTGCCGTCGACGCGCACGCATTTCAGCTTCTTTACCGCCCCGCCCTCGCCGACGAACTCGCGCGTCATTACGGCGAAGTCCCGCGCGGCGCCCTCCTCATGCGAAGAAGACGTGCGCAGCTTCAGCGGCCAGTCCGGCCAGGTGAGCAGCTTGTTTTCCTTCTCGGGCGGCCGCGGCATGATTTCGAGTTGCGTCACGGAAAGCGCGCCCTGACGAATGGAGGTTCCGATACAGTCGGAACCCGTGTCGCCGCCCCCGATCACCACGACATGTTTGCCGGATGCGAGGATCGGCTCATTGGTCGCAAGCGGCTCGCCGGAGACGCGGCGATTTTGCTGCGGCAAGAAATCCATGGCGAAGTGCACGCCGCGCAGCTCGCGGCCGGGGATCGGGAGATCGCGCGGATGCTCCGCGCCGCCCGCAAGCACAACCGCGTCATGCCTGGTCAACAGCTCGTCCGAAGAGAGATCGACCCCGACATACACGCCGCAATGAAACACGACGCCTTCCGCCTCCATCTGCGCGATGCGGCGGTCGATCAGATGTTTTTCCATTTTGAAGTCGGGAATGCCGTAACGCATCAAGCCGCCGGCTTTCGCATTCTTTTCGTAAACATGCACTTCGTGCCCGGCGCGCGCGAGCTGCTGCGCGGCGGCGAGTCCGGCCGGCCCCGATCCGACAATGCCGATGCGTTTGCCCGTCTTGCGCTTCGGCGGCTCAGGGGTGACCCATCCCGCCTCGAAACCACGGTCGATAATTGCGCATTCGATGGATTTGATCGTTACCGGCTGGTCGGAAAGATTCAATGTGCAAGAGGCCTCGCACGGCGCCGGGCAGATGCGCCCGGTGAACTCCGGAAAATTATTGGTCGAATGCAAATTCGTCAGCGCCCGGCGCCAGTCGCCGGAATAGACAAGATCGTTCCAGTCCGGAATTTGATTATTGACGGGGCAGCCGTTGTGGCAGAAGGGAATCCCGCAATCCATGCAGCGCGCAGCCTGATTGCGCACCGCCTCCTCGGACGGAGGGATCACGAACTCCCGATAGTGACGAATCCGATCGGCCGCAGGCCGATATTTGCGGTCCTGCCGATCGATTTCGAGAAAGCCCGTAACCTTGCCCATCTTGTTCGCTGCTCTTCCCTCGCGCTTCGCGGCGCGCACCATATCTGCTTTGAAATGCTTCGCCAAAGGCTAAGCCGCCCTTTTGAGCG
>Ga0209048_10004474_pt1 | contig 13359 bp, 11 predicted proteins | sample FrelakmetCRP12CR_FD_187146 | JGI IMG/M metagenome (GOLD analysis project Ga0209048, IMG submission 187146) | Freshwater lake sediment microbial communities from the University of Notre Dame, USA, for methane emissions studies - CRP12 CR (SPAdes)... | ecosystem: Environmental > Aquatic >... | reverse complement strand
CCTGGCGCTGCACGAGATCGTCGGACATACGCTCCTCGGCACGGTCAGGACCGTCCGGGCCGGGGTGGAGAGCTCGCCGCCGCTGTTCTTCGTGCTGGCCTGGATCTCGGCGAAGCTTGGCGATCCGACGGTGTGGATCAGGCTTCCGTCGCTGATCCTGGGCACGGCGACGGTTCCGATCGTCTACCTGCTGGGGCGGGAAACGGTCGGCCGCGCGGCGGGGGTGCTCGGCGCCGCCGTGATCGCCGCCAGCCCGTTCGCCACCTACTACACCGTCGAGGCCCGGCCCTACGCGACGCTGGCGTTCTTCGTCGCGCTCTCCACGCTGGCGCTCGTCCTCGCCGCGAGGACGGGAAGGCGTCGATGGTGGGCGCTGTACGCGGTCGCCGCGGCGGCCGCCGCCTACACACACTACACGGCGATCTTCGTCCTCGCCACGCAGGGCGCCTGGTCGTTGTGGGCCTGCCGCGATCGGTTGCGCGAGCCGCTGATCGCCAACCTGCTCGCGGCCCTGCTCTACCTGCCCTGGGTGCCGCAGCTGCATGGCAGCCATCTCGGCGTCTACGCACTGCTCGAGCCGCTCACCGCCAGCGCCGTCCTGCGCGACCTGGCTCAGCCGCTCGCCGGCTACCCCTACGCGCCACTCAGCGCGATCCCCACCGCCGCCGGCCTCATCGCGGTCGGTGCCTGCGCCCTCACCGGTCTGGCGGCGATCCTTGCCCGGACACGCGGCCGACTTCGCGTTGCCCTCAGTGACAGCGTCCGCCACGCCGACGGCCGATGGCTGATCGTTCTGCTCGCACTCGCGACCCCCGTCGGCGTGCTGCTCTACAGCCTGCTGGGCACCGACATCTTCTACGCCCGCGGCCTCTACGCGTCCGCCCCGGCGGCCGCGCTCGTGCTCGCGGCGCTGCTGGTGGCGATCCCGCGGAACGTGCGACCGATCGCCATCGCGGTGACCCTCGCGATTCTTTTGTTCGGGACGATCCGCGCCATCTCACCGCGCTATGCCCGGCCTCCGTTCCGCGCCGCCGCCCAATTCCTCGACCGCTTGGCGGGCCCGCGGGACCCGGTGGTCATGTATCCCGCGTTCCTCAACCTCACGCAAGCGATCCCGGCGCAGTTCTCGCGTATGCATCAGGTCCTGTACGGAGTGCGGAAGCAGTGGCCGGCCGTGCCTGCCGGAGGCTCGGTGTTCGTCGTGTACGACAACGCGGTGGGCCGAGCGCTACGCATTCCGGTGCCCCACCCAAGCAACTTCGTGCTCGTGTCACAGCGGCGCTACACCGGACTGCTCACGTTCACCGTCTTCCGCTACCGCGCGCTGTGATGACCGCTGTCAGGATCGTTGCCGCACTGTGTGCGCTCAGTGTCGCGGCGTGGTTCGCGATCGGGACACGGCAAGCTCACGGGACCGACGGCGCCACCGCGATCGTCACGACCGCGAGGACGATCGGCCCGGACGCGGCCAAGCGCGCCGACGTGCTCCTGCATGAGGCCGGATTGCTCAACCCCGACCAGGAAGTGAACATCCTCCGCGCCGCGGCGGCCCTGGAGAGCGGCCATGAGCTCACGGCCCAGCGGATTCTGGAGGCGGTCACCAGGGCCGAGCCGCAGAACCTCGAGGCCTGGCTGTGGCTCGCCCGGGCCGCGACGAACAACGAGCGGCTCTTCTACAACGCGCTGGTCCGGGTGCGCCACCTCGAGCCGCTCATCCACAAGCGCCCCTAGCCGCGCGCACCGGGCGGCCGGATCACCTGCGCACAGGCTCGCCGAGCCGCGCCGGCAGCGCGCCGGTAACGGCGGCCAGCACGGCGTCGTCGAAGCTCTGATCCCAGTCGCTGGTCCAGGCGACGTGGCTTCCCCGCACCCGGGTCTCGTGGTCATCGGCGCGGGCGACCGCCGCGGCCAGGCCGGCCGCGATCGCCGGAATCGAGGGTTCCACGGTGACGAGGTTCGGGGAGATCTCCGCCATCGCGGCGGCATCCTTGTTCTCGAAGGAATTGGTCACCGTCACCAGGCCGGCACTGGCCATCTCGATGGGGACGAGGCTCGGGTGCGGCGTGTACAGCAGCGCCAGGCCGACGTCGTGCTCGCGCAGCAGCGCCCCGTAGGTGCTCTGGGCCGACCGTGGCAGCACCTCGAGCGCGGCGCCGCCGCCGAGGGCGATCCTCCGGCCCGGGGCGACACTGCCGACCCCGCGGAGCTCCCAGCCACCGAACACACCGTCCTGAGCAGCCCGGGCGAGGGCCAGCACGCCAAGCTCGAACATGTTCCGCGCGGCGTGCGGCTCCGGCCGGGCGTAGAACAGCAGCCGCCGCGAGCCGCGCCCCGCCAGCTCGGCCGCGCTGGGCGAGTCGACGGGCGTGATCGCGTTCTGAAACGACACCGAGGCCCGGTCGCCGGCGGCGGTCCCAGCAGCGAACACGCCGAGTCCGTGGCGGCGAAAGTAGTCGCGCAGCAGCTCGCTGGAGAACACGGCGAAATGCTCGAACCGGTAGGTCTGCTCGGCCAGCGCCGCGTAGGAGCCCATCGGGAAGGTAAACGGCTCGTACTCCTGGATCAGATAGACGAAGCGCTCGGCCCCGAGGTCCCGCACCGCCTCCGCGGCGATGTGGGCCGTCCACCAGGTCGTGGCGATGAAACCGTCGTCCCGGCTCACCTCGACTGGCGGCCCGCCTCGCGCGAACACGACCTCGACCTGGTCGAACAGGCCGGCCAGGCCGCTGTAGGACTCGATCGTCCGCTTCCAGCCCGGCGGCAGGGCTGCCACGGGATCGACGGTGACGACCCTCACCCGGAGGCCACGGTCGGCCAGACGGCGGGCGAGATTGAGCTTGGTGATGTAGCCGCCGAAGAAGTGCGTGAGGTCGATCGTCGGGATCAGCAGGTTCACCCGCTGCGGCGCGCTCTCCGAGCCGGCGAACTGGAGTGGCGCGATCTTCTCCGCGATGCCGCGCACCGACTCGTCGAGCTCGCGGCGCGCCGGCGCGAGGGCCAGCGTCGGAGGTGGGACGGCGTCGAGCCGCAGTCGCGCCTGGGGCCGGTCGCGCGCGCTGGCCGCGAGCAGGCGGCGCCAGAGGAAGGCGTGGAACAGCATCCATTCCGCGCCGAGGGTCTCCGATCGCTGCCGGAGCAGCTCGCGGGCGCCGCGGGCGCCGAGCCGGGCCACGCCGGCGAGCGAGCGATCGGCGGCCAGGTAGCGATCGAGCTCGCGCCGCTTGCGCGGCGACATGCGCGACCCCCCGCGCAGCTTGAGGATCGTCGCGAGCTGGAGCAGCCGGCAGGCATCGACGAAGTAGTGAAGCCGCCACATCCGCACTCGCTCGCGCAGCTCGCGCTGGTTGGCCAGACGCGCGCCGAGCGCCGTCATCCGGTTGGCGGCGGCGTGGCCGAGCGACGCCTCGCCGTGCTGGACGTAGTCGTAGAGGGGCCGGTCGACGAACACGATCTCCCCCAGCGCCAGGGCCACCAGGCCGATCCAGTGATCATGGAAATGGGCAAACTGCGCCGGGGGGAACGGGAGTGCGAACTCGAGCAGGTCGCGTCGGAGCAGTGACGCGGCGCCGGTGACGGCGTTGGCCACCAGCAGCGAGGTCAGGTCGGAGTGGTTGTTGCGCCGGGTGCTCCAGTAGGTGTCGGCGATCACCCGCCCGTCGCGGGCGACGATCCGCGCGTCGCTGTAGACGAGTGGCGCCTCCCCGATCGCGTCGAGCAGCACCTGCAGCTTGTCGGGGTGCCAGGCATCGTCCTGGTCGGTCAGAGCGACGAACTCGCACTGCGCCGGGACCATCGACAGCGCCCGCTCGAAGTTGCGGTAGAACCCGAGACGCTCTCCCGAGCGCGAGACGACGAACCTCGGGTCGTCGCCGAGCTCCTGCTGCAGGGCGGCGAAGGCGTCCGGGTTGGAGCGGTCGTCGCTGATGTAACAGGTCCAGTCCTGACACGACTGGGCGCGGATCGACTCGATCTGGCGCCGGAACAGGTCGGGCGGCGGGTTGTAGGTGGCCATCGCGATCGCCACCTTCGGAGCCGGCCCGCGACCGTTTCCAGCCGCCGGTGTGGTGGGCGCTGGCCGGCGGGTGACGGTGCGGACCCGCCCGACCTCGGCGGTGGCGGTGCGGCCGTCCTGCAGCCGGGCGTGGAGCGTCAGGAGCCGCTCGCCATCGGGGCCTCCGGGCCCGAACGCCGCGATCGTCCAGAACCCGCTGCGATAGCCGCGCAGCTGAGGGTCCTCGACCGACTCCGGGTCGCCGGTGAGGCCGTCGGTGGCGAACACGTCGAGCCGCGGATGCAGCTCGCGGAAGAAGTCCAACCGAGGCATCCCGTGGGCCCTGACGGGCTGGGGTTCGCCGTCCACCGCGAGCTCGAGCTCGGCGATCGCTGCCGCGGGCGAGAAGCACGTTCCGCTCAGGAACAGCGCCGTCCCGCGACCGACTTCGATCTCCTCCGGCAGCGGGAAATCGAGGCTGAGATGCAGCTGAGCGTCCGTCAACGGGGTGTGAGCGAGGCGATCGGGCGCGAGGGCGGGCGAGCGGCGGGCAGGCGACGGATTCTAATCCGCGCCGAGCTGCGGATCCCGCGCCGCGAGAGCCGAGTCCCTACACTCGCGCGCCGTGGAGCTGCCGTTTGGAATCAATCCCTACGAGAACGACCCGGGTGCCTGGGGCGCGTCGCTGGTCAACAACGCCGAGACGCTGCTCGGCTGCCTGGACGCGGTCGCGGCCACGTCCGTGATCGAGGTGGGCGCCTACGCGGGCGATCTCACGCGACTGCTGCTGCTGTGGGCCGAGCGCTCACAGGCGCGCGTCGTGGCCGTCGATCCCTCGCCGCAGCCGGAGCTCGAGCGGCTCGAGCGGGAGCGAACCGAACTCGAACTCGTGCGCGCGACCAGCCTCGAGGCGCTCGAGCATGTCCCCCTCGCCGACGCGATCATTCTCGACGGAGACCACAACTACTACACCGTGACCGAGGAGCTGCGGCGGATCGCCGAGCGCACCTCCGGCGGGGACACGGAGCTGCCGCTGCTGCTGTTCCACGACGTGTGCTGGCCCCACGCGCGGCGGGACGACTACTTCGACCCCCAGCAGATTCCGGCCGAGCAGCGTCAGCCACTCGCGCCGGAGAGCGGCCTATATCCCGGAGTCGAGGGAACGTACTACGGGGGCCTCCCCTACCACTTCCCAGCTGCCCGGGAGGGTGGGCCACGCAACGGCGTCCTAACGGCGATTGAGGACTTCGTCGCCAACCGCGAGGAGCTGCGGATGGCCGTGGTGCCGTCGTTCTTCGGGCTGGGTCTCCTGTTCAGGCGCGCGGCGCCCTACGCCGCGGACCTCGAGCGCCTGCTTGAACCCTACGACGACAACCCGTGGCTCGCCCGGCTCGAGCGCAATCGCGTGCTGCATCTCGCCTCCTCGCAGGTTCAGCTGCGGCTCGCCCGGGACGCCCAGGAGCGAGTTGCACGCCAGCAGCAGTTGCTGGAACGGATGCTCCACTCCCGAGCCTTCGCCGCCGCCGAGATGTTCCTGCGGCTGCGCCAGCGCGGGCGGCCGATCTTCTCGCGGGCGGAGATCCGTCGCGTAATGGCCGGCGACGAGCCGACGTACTAGCCGCGCTGGGTGGCCAGAAGCGCGAGCGCGGGGCCGTGGGGATGCAGCGGCTGATCGAACGCGACGGTGTCGACCGTCCAGCCGAAGTGCTCCAGAGCGGCCATCAGATCGGCACGGCTCAGCCAGCAGGAGTACCGCGCGCTGCCGCCGCAGAATCCCTCGGCGCTCAGCGCCTCCGCGTACTCGAACCGATGCAGCGTGTGGTCGAACCCACGGTGGCTCGCCCGGTCCTCGGCGCTGAACCGGCGGGCAAGCTCCGGCCGGGCGCTGATGACCTCCTCGTCATAGACGTGGGTCCATAGCATCAGCCGATCTGAGGCCGGTGCCAGCAGGGCGATCAACTCGACTGGATCACGCACGTGGTACAGGACCCCGCTGGCCAGGCAGACATCGAAGCGCGGCGGACCCTCGCGCAGGTAGGCGAGGAAATCGCCGAGCAGGAATCGAGCATCCCCCATCTCGAGCAGTTCCTTGACGATCAGGCACTTGAGGTAGGCGCGGGTGTTCGCCTCGACCGCGGTCACCCGCGCTCCGGCCTGGATCAGCTGCCACGTGTGCCCGCCCTCGAGCGGACCGAGTTCGAGCACGCTGCGGCTGCTCAGGTCGCCGAGATGCTCCAACGCCCAGCACACCCGCTCGTCGTCGAACAGCGGCACGATGCCCGCCTCGACGCCCGCGAGCGACTCGGGCAACCGCGAGGCCCACTCGCCCGCGAAGATGTCGACCGGGTTCTGTGGACTCGGCGCCGTCTCGAAGTAGGCGTCGAGGATCGAGGAAGCCGACGGGCCCGTGCTCGGCTCGCCGCGACCCCGTCCCCGGATGATGTGTGTCAGCGCGCTTCGCATTCGAACGGCGCTCAGGGCCTCGTATCTCCCGACCGCCGCGCGCCGCGGGTCAGCGCGGCGACCCGGCGCAGCGGCCGGGTGAGCCGCCAACTGAGACTGCCGGTGATCTCCGCGAGCTCGCGCTGAAGCTCGCGTTCCCTGGCGCTGCCCTGCATGTGAGCGGAGACGCGCAGCGTGCGGGCGGCCTGAGCCTCGGCCTCGGCCCGCCGAGCCCGCGCCTTCCAATCCTCAGCGCCACTGCCGATCTGGACCCCCACGAGCGGAAACCGGCCCTCCCATTTCTCGGTGATGCGGATATTCGCCTCGACCCAGCTCTCCGGGTCATCCAGGAGTTCGAGCGAGTGGTGGTGCACGACGTTCAGGTCGGCGGTCACGACCTTCCGCCCCGCATCCCGCACCTGCAGGCAAAAGTCGAAGTCGTAGCCGTGAAAACGGCCGAGCGACTCGTCGAAGCGCAGGTTGCGGACCGCCCAGGGCGAGAGCACGAGCAGGAACCCGTCCAGCGTGTCGACCTCTCCGGTGCGCGCGTAGGCGGGAGGCCGCACCCGTTCAGGATGCATGGCGAACGCCGGCAGCTCGCCACCGCCGTACTCGTAGTAGTGATGGGTGAACGACGCCCAGGTGACCGTCCCCTCCCACCAGGCCATCGAGCGGGCGTCGAGGGCTCCGACGCAGCCGACGATGCCGACCTGAGGATCGGCGAAGGCCTGCCTCACCTTGGGGCATAACTTCTCATCCACGATCTCCACGTCCTGGTGCAGCAGCACGAGCGCCTCCAGGTTCTCCAGCTCGCTGGCCTTCTCCAGAAGCAGGTTGTAGGCCCGGTGGATCGACCCGGCTGAGGAGTTGGGATACACGACCGAGTCCGGCTCACGGACCCGACTGATGCCCGGCGCCGCGAAGCGCTCGTAGTCCTCCGGCCGGGTAACCGGGCATCCGAACGCGATCATCGCGTGGAGGCGTTCCGGCGGGCGTTGAGAACCGCGTTCAACCGCCGAAGCGGCGCCGTGAGCCTCCAGCTCGTACTGCCGAGGACCACGTCGAGTTCGGCCCGCAATTGGCGCTCACGCGCCTCGGCCTGCATCTGCACCGAGACCCGCTCGAGGTGAGCCGCCCCGGCCTGGGCCTCGGCCATTCGGGCCCGGTGCTTCCAGTCCTCGGACGCGGATCCCCAGTTCGGCAGGCCCACCCTCGGCATCCGGTCCTGCCATTTCTCGGCCACCTCCATGTGCGCCCGGATCCACGCCTCGGGCTCGCTGACCAGTTCCAGCGAGTGGTGGTGGACCACCTTCAGGTCGGCGGTCACGGCCTTGCGGCCAGCCTCCCGGACCTGCAGGCAGAAGTCGAAGTCATAGCCATGGATCTGGCTATCCAGGGCCTCGTCGAAGCGGAGATTCCGCACCGCCCAGGGCGAGAGCACGAGCACGAATCCGTCGAGCGAGTCGACCTCTCCGGTGCGGGCATAGGGCGGCCGTCCCTCCTGCAGCCACGTGAATGACTGGACCTCGCCGCCACCGAACTCGCGGTAGCGATGGGTGAACGACGCCCAGGTGACCGATCCCTCCCACCAGGCGATGTTGCGGACGTCGATCGCCCCCACACAGCCGATCACGCCAACCTGCGGGTCCTTCAGCGCCTCGCGCACCTTCCGGCAGAACTCCGGGTCGGCAATCTCCGCGTCCTGATGGACGAGCACGAGCGCCTCGAGATCCTCGCGGGGCGCCGCTATCTCCATGATCAGGTTGTAGGAGCGGAACAGGGATCCGGCGGCCGCGTTGGCGATGATCTCCGAGTCAGGTTCGGCGACCAGCCGGAACCCCGGCTCGGCGGCGCGGGCGTAGACGTCAGGGGCGGTCACGGAGCAGCCGAAGATGAACATGGCCCGGCGGAGGATAGAAAGCCGGCATCAAGGACACCCTCACCCTTTGCGGCGGAGGAACGGCAGCTCGACGAACCGGTAGCTGATCGCGGCGATCATAGTGGTAGCGGCTAGCGCGGTCAGGAACAGGACCAGCGACGGGGCGAAGTGCACGTCCGGGAGAAGCCCCAAGCCGGTGCCCGAGAACCATTTCGGAGCGTGCCGGAGGCCGATCACCTGGGTGACCGTGAAGTGGTAGAGGTAGAACGAGTAGGAGATCACGCCGAGCTCGATCAGGGGTCGCGAGCCGAGCAGGCGGCGCGGAGCCCCCGGCCTCGGCGCCTCGAAGATCGCGGGCAGGGCCAACGCGACGATGAACAGCCCGGTCAGCACGATTCCCGCCAGGGTCCTGGCCAGCGACTGCGGCTGCGTCGTCTCCGCCACCAGCCCGAACAGCCCCCCGGCGGGGACGAGCGCCATGAGCCCGCCGAAGGCAGCCGCAGCCACCGCCCAGCAGAACTCGGAGTGCCGGGTGAGCGTGCCGGCGATGCGCCGCAGGCGTGGGTCGTTTCCGGCTGCAACGCTAAGCACCGCCAAGCCCATGCCGATGCAGAGCCACGTGCACTGGCCGGCGATGGACGTGGCGATCAATGAGGAGATCTGCTGCCGGGCGGCGAGCATCTGCACAACGACGCCGACCATCGCCACAAGCGCCACCGGCCACAGCTCCACGGGCAGCGAGAGGCGGTGCCGTGAACGGCGGGCCAGCACCGCGACGAGCGCGGAGAACAGCGGCAGCGCAACGTAGAAGCTGACCTCGACGCAGAGGGTCCAGGCGACCGGGATACCGGCCCCGTCGGTACGGCGCGCGTAGATCTGCAGGTAGCCGTAGTACCGCCACCAGTCGTCGGAAAAGACGCCGGCGATGCCGGGCAGGATGGCCAGCACGGTCAGCGCGACCCAGTAGGCCGGCACGATCCGCAGCGCTCGTCGCCGCGCGTAGCGGCCGATCGGCGGGCCTCCGCGCCCGTGCGATCGGGCGGCCACAGATGGCCGGTAGAGGAGGAACCCGGAAATCAGGAAGAAGAGGATCGGCGAGACGCTGCCAAGCACCTCCGCCGCCCGGCCGAACAGGCCAAAGCCGACGCGGCCGGTCAGCTCCGAGGCGTGGAAGGCGAGAATCGTCAGCACCGCGATCCCGCGCAGGCCGTCGAAAAGCGGAAAGCGAGGATTCCCGGGCGGCGGCGAGAGTCCGGGCGACGGAGCCTCCTCGGCCGGATTTTCCACCTGCGCCAGATCGATGGTCGCCGATGGCGATGTCTCCGTAGCACCCACGCGGTGCCCGCCAGTGTACTTTCGCGCGGAATGGCGACCAACCCGCTGACCGTGAACCTCGAGAGCCCCCTGCCCCGCTTCCTGCGCCCGGGCACGAGCACCGCGGTATATGTCTCGGGCACGGCATGGGCCGCCGGACGGCCAGTTGGGGGGCTGGAGCTGCTGGTCAACGGTGCGAAGCAGCGGTTGGCCGCAGTGACGATGCCCCGGTTCGACATGCCTGTCCGGCGCTCGGGCTTCTGGGGAGTGATCCCCGTGCAAGCGCCCGCCGCTGGCGCGGTCGAGCTGACCGCGCGGGCCACGGGCCACGCGGCGGTTCGGTTGGCGCGGATCCCGGTGGCCGGCCCGGCCGCCCCAAGCCCGACGCCCGCGCGGGAACCGGCGGGCGGAGCCGGCCACGAGCTGATCATCATCTGCATGGCCACGTTCGATCCCGACCCCGAGCTGCTGGCCGCGCAGCTCGCGTCGCTCCGGGCGCAGACGGATACCGGTTGGAGGTGCGTGATCAGCGACGACTGCTCGAGCCTTGAGCGCTACGCCGACCTACGTTCGCTCGTCGGCGACGACGAGCGGTTTGCCCTCTCCCGCTCTCAGGAGCGGATCGGCTTCTACCGCAACTTTGAGCGGGCTCTGAGCCTGGCCCCAGAGGGGGCCGGGCTCGTGGCCCTGTGCGATCAGGACGATGTCTGGCACCCGGACAAGCTGGCGGTGCTGCGGTCAGCACTCGGCTCGGCGATGCTCGTCTACTCCGACCAGAGGCTCGTCGACCGCGCCGGCCTGGTACTGCGCGAGACGATGTGGCAGGGCCGGGCGAACAACTGGACGAGCCTCGCCTCGATGCTGATCGCCAATACGGTCACCGGCGCCGCGGCGTTGATGCGGCGTGAGATTGCCGAGCGGGCGCTGCCGTTTCCCGACAGCCCGGGCATCGAGTTTCACGACCAGTGGATCGCGCTGGTGGCCCTGGCCTGTGGTGAGCTCGCCTACGTGGACCGCTCGCTGTACGACTACGTCCAGCATGAGTCGGCGATCCTCGGCAAGGTGGCCGGCGAGCGCGGGCACTCCCCGGCCTTGCGCCTGCGGCCGCCGCGGATGCGGGAGTGGCGGGCGGCCTACTTTCTCGGCTTCGTCCCGGGCCAGGTGAGGGCGCGGACCCTCCTGCTGCGCTGCTCAGACCGGATCACGCCAGACAAGCGGCGCGCCCTGGAGCGGTACTTGACGAGCGACTCGTCGGCGCTCAGCTTCGCCTGGTTCATGCTCCGGCCACTACGCGCGTTGGCTGGACGCACGGAGACGCTGGCCGGAGAATGGGAACTGGCCCGCGGCATCGTCTGGCGGTGGGCCGCCGCGGTCACGGCGACGCGGATCTGGCCCCAGCACGTCGCGCTAGACACGCAGTTCCCGGATCCCCCGCGGTTCGAGCAGAAGCGGCTGCGGCGGTGGCGCTCGCGGGTGTTCGACGTGCGCTAACTGAATCGAGGTTCTGTCGTCAAGGGTTAAGCACCGGATGCCCGCACTGTGGCGGGCATCTTGTCGGTCAGGGGGGCGGCGGGTCCGGCGGGTGCGCGACGCGTGGTCAGACTCTTATACGCGGGTTGGGCTTACCGCAAGACCGTGTTTCGTCGTGAGAGCCCGGCTGTCTAAAGATCGAGCGTGGCCGCAGGGGCTGCTCATAGTTAGATCGCGGATGCTCTCGCGCGTGGTGGCCGGATCGCTCCCGCCGCCTCCTTGACCGACGTGGTGCGGTGGGCGGGGTTAGTCGGTGGTAGCGATCGCCCAGACGAACCCGACGAGCTGACGCGCGACGGCGACCGCGACGATCGTGCGGCGCTTGCCGCGTTCGGTGTCGAGCCGCCGCCAGGTGCGGTGCAGTCGCTGCTGCGCCTTCCAGGCGATCGCGATCACCTGGGCGGGCTGGGCTGCTTGGCGGCGCTCAAGCGTGGTACCCAGCCGCGGCACTTTGCGGTAGTGCCAGGTGGCCTCGACCAGCAGCCGCCGGGCGTGCTGGCTGCCGGACTTGGTGATCTGACCTTGCCGGCGTTTCTCGCCGCTGGTGTCCTCTGACGGGACCAGCCCGAGGTAACTCATAGGTCCCGGTGTTGCCTCGACCACCGTCGGGAGAGAGCCAAGGTAGCTCGCCCGGTGGAGGGCCATGATGAGACCAGCTCCTCCCGGCGGTGTGAGGTGCCGCAAGCGGCAACAGGACGTAGCCCCCGTTGAGGGCCTGTCTATGGGCGCCCGCAACGGTACCTCGTGGTCGAGGCGCTGTGAAGTCCTGACCGACTGAAGAACTGGAGTACCGATGGGAAGTAACTACGCCGGCGTTGATTGGGCGTCGGAGAAGCACGACCTGCTCGTCGCTGACGAGACGGGTGAGGCGGTCCTGGCCGCGACGTACGCGCACGACGAGCGCGGGTTGATCGCGCTGTGCAACGCGCTTGTGCGGTTGAACGTGCAGCTGGTCGCGATCGAGCGGCCGGACGGAGTGTTGATCGAGCGGCTACTGGACGTCGGGCTGCGAGTGATGGCGATCCATCCCAACCAGGTCGCGGCGGCACGCCCGCGGTTCCGGACCTCCGGCGGCAAATCTGATCGATTCGACGCGTTCGTGCTCTGCGAACTCGCTCGGACCGACAGCCACCGCTTCCGCGTCCTGGTACCGGACGGTGATCAGACCAAGGCGCTGCGGGCGTTGACCCGCGCGCGTGAGCACCTGGTCGCAACCAGGGTCGCGCTCGCGAACCAGCTACGCACCGAGCTCGAGCGGTACTGGCCCGGGGCGGCGGTGATCTTCAACGACATCGACAGTCCGATCAGCCTCGCGTTCATCAAGCGCTACCCCAGTCCGAAGGACGCGCACGGGCTCGGTGCGCAGCGCCTCGGCTGGTTTCTCGCACGCCACGCGTACTCAGGCGGCAAGCAGCCCGAGCAGCTGATCCGCAAGCTCCGCAGCGCTCCCGACGGGCGCGCCGGCGACCAGGAGATCGGGGCGCGTCGGGCGGTCGTGCTCGCGCTCGTCACGGCGATCGACCCACTCGTCGCCAAGATCAGCGAACTGACCAGCGAGATCGGGCACTGCCTGCGCGCTCACCCCGACGGCCATATCTTCCTGCCGCTGTTCAATGTTCAAAGGGAAGAGCGTCGTCACCGCCGCCGAGCTGCTCGCCGAGATCGGCGACTGCCGCGATCGCTACCCCACCGCCGACGCGTTGGCCGCCGATGCCGGCATGAGCCCGGTGGCGATCGAATCGGGCAAGCGCAAAGTCGCCGCGTTCCGCTTCGGCTGCGACAAGCGTCTGCGCGACGCGTTCGGCGTGCTCGCCGACACCACCCGCCGCTGGCATCCCTGGGCCGGAGACCATTACGCCCGCGCGATCCAGCGTGGCCACGACCACCCCCGCGCGATCCGCACCCTCGGACGCGCGTGGTGCCGCGTGATCTGGCGCTGCTGGCAAGACCACGCCGCCTACGACCCCGCCAAACATCGCGGCCTGCAACAGCATGTCCTGGTGACGATCCCTGGATCGTCGGGCCCCCGGCCCGACCTCGCTGCCACCCAGCGGATGGCTGGCGCCGCCGTCACCGAACCGGCGGCCCGCAGGGCCGAGCGCGAAGCGCTTGACGGGTGTGCCGGGCACGGACGTTGAGATCGGAGGTGGAAGTCCTGTCCTGGAGCCCTGATAGGGGGAATCCAACATCGAAGAGGCAAGGG
>Ga0209048_10004473_pt1 | contig 13361 bp, 9 predicted proteins | sample FrelakmetCRP12CR_FD_187146 | JGI IMG/M metagenome (GOLD analysis project Ga0209048, IMG submission 187146) | Freshwater lake sediment microbial communities from the University of Notre Dame, USA, for methane emissions studies - CRP12 CR (SPAdes)... | ecosystem: Environmental > Aquatic >... | reverse complement strand
GCCCGCGGCTCGAAGGTCACGGACATCGTCGTGCTGGTGGTGGCCGCCGATGACGGCGTGATGCCGCAAACCCTGGAAGCCATTGACCACGCCAAAGCGGCGAACGTGCCGATCATTGTTGCCGTGAACAAAGTTGATAAGCCGGACGCTCTGCCAGACCGCGTGAAGAAGCAACTCGCGGATCGTGGACTGATGCCAGAAGACTGGGGCGGCAGCACGGTGTTCGTGGATGTGTCAGCCAAGCAGAAGACCAACCTCAACCTGCTGATGGAAATGATCTGCCTGGTTGCGGACCTTCAGGACCTGAAAGCGCAGCCGGACCGGCTGGCGGCCGGGACTGTCCTGGAAGCCAAGCTGGATCGCGGCCGCGGCCCGGTGGCAACTGTGCTGGTACAAAACGGAACGTTGCACACCGGCGACAACTTCGTAGTCGGCAACGTCTTCGGAAAAGTTCGCGCCATGTTCAACGACCGTGGCGCTGCCATGGAAGCTGCGACCCCGGCGACTCCGGTCGAGATTCTCGGTCTCGAAGGACTGCCGCAGGCCGGCGACCAATTGGTGGCGGTGGCCGATCGCGAGAAGGCGCGCGGCATCTCCGAATACCGCGAAGCCAAAGCGCGTGAAGCGCAACTGGCCAAGAGCTCGCGCGTCTCGCTGGAAGGCCTGGCCGAGCAGTTGAAGTCTGCCGGACAGAAAGAGCTGTTCATCATTCTGAAGGGCGACGTTCAGGGCTCGGTGGAAGTTCTGAGCGATGTGCTCACCAAGCTGTCGAACGAGCGCGTGAAGATCACCATCATGCGGAGCAGCGTCGGCGCCATCACCGAAAGCGATGTGCTGCTGGCCTCCGCGTCGAATGCCATCATCATTGGCTTCAACGTGCGGCCCGAGCGTAAAGCGCAGGAACTCGCCGAGCAGGAAAAAGTGGACATCCGTCTACACTCCATTATCTACGAACTGCAGGACGAGATTAAGCGCGCCATGACCGGCCTGCTGGAGCCCATCATCAAGGAAACCTACATGGGCCGTGCCGATGTGCGCGACACGTTCCGCGTCCCGAAGGTGGGCATGGTGGCCGGCTGCTACGTCACCGATGGCGTGGTGAAGCGCGATGCCGAGGCGCGGTTGCTGCGCGACAACGTCATGGTGTTCAAAGGCAAGATCGGCTCGGTGCGACGCTTCAAGGAAGATGTGAGCGAAGTGCGCAACGGCATGGAGTGCGGTATCTCCATTACCAACTACGGAGACATCAAAGTGGGAGATGTCATCGAGGTCTTCGTGACCGAACGGGTAGCCGCCGAAGCGTTCGTTTAAACTGAAAGCAATTGCCGTCCCGGAGCTGATTTCTCCATCGTGAGAAGGCGGTTTCCGGGACGTTGTGCAACAGGGCCGAAAGAAAATGATCGCGTATCTCACGCTGGAGATCCGCATTGAGGGCGCGCACTCGCTGAAGGACAAGCGGCAGGTGGTGCGCAGCGTCAAAGACGGTCTGCGGGCGCACTTCAACGTGGCGGTCGCCGAGATTGACGCCAGCGACGCCTGGCAACGCGCGACCTTGGGCGTGGTGAGCATCTCCGACTCGCGAGACTATCTCGAAGGCCTGATGCGCAATGTCGAGCGGCATGCGGTGAGGGTGGCAAACAACAGCGGCGGCGAGGTCATTGACTCCTTTCTCGACTTCCTCAGTGGAGCCGAGTCGGCGGACATCCGACCGGAGGAACCGTGACGGTTATCACCGCAATTCCTGCAGGTGGGCGTATCCTCTAACGTTCCCCTGTTTTACCGGGTGAGGGACAAGCATGGAGAACCGGGGACAGAAATATCATCGCGGCCGCATGGCGGAAGCTTTGCGGGAAGAAATCACTGCTTTGGTGGAAGGCGAGCTGGGCGATCCTCGGATCGGCCTGGTGAGCGTCAGCGAAGTGCAGCTGGGCGCCGACGGTAAGACGGCGCGAGTGTTCCTCTCCATCGCGGGGAGCGAGGAGGAGGGGGAGCAGAGCCTGGCGGGATTGAGGGCGGCGGGCGGATACATTCGTCATGAACTGGTGAGCCGCCTCAGAATTCGCCAGGCGCCGGAGATCATTTTCGTGCTGGATGAGTCGGAAGCGCACGGCGGCAGGATCGACGAGTTGCTGCATCGAATAGAAAAACGAAAGCGATAGGTTCGAGCTCGGGGCCATTGGGATGCTGGACGAAGTTCTGAATCAGATCGGTAGACGGCAGAAGTTTATCCTTACCTCGCACACCCGGCCGGACGGCGATGCGGTGGGCTCTGCCCTGGCTTGCTGCCAGATTCTGCGCAGCATGGGAAAGCAGGCCCACGTCGTGCTGAGCGACGGCGTTCCCGCCATCTACCGGCCGCTCCCCTTCAGCGAAACCGTAGTGCAGACTGAACAAGCTCCGGAAGCCGAAGCCGCCATCATCTTGGAATGCGATGGTGTGCAACGCACGCGCCTCACCGGCCTGGAGCGGTATTACCTCATCAACATTGACCATCACGCCACCGCCCGGCCGTTCGCCGACGTGAACTGGATTGATACCAACGCATGTGCCACGGCGGAGATGATTTTCCGATTGGCGCGCGAAGCGGGAGTCAAGATTTCTCCTGAAGTTGCGACATGTCTTTACACCGCGGTGCTGACTGACACCGGCTCGTTCTGTTTCGTGGGCACTACGGAACGCACCTTCGCGCTGGCGCAGGAACTGGTGCGGTGCGGCGCGGATCCGGTGCGGATCGCGCATAACGTGTACTTCTCCACGCACATCTCCAAGATGCGTCTGTTGGGCGCTGCGCTGAGCACCCTTCACCGCGAAGGCAGCCTGGCATGGATGAACGTGACCCGAGAGGCGGTAGACCGCTGTGAAGCCAGCGAGGAAGACTGTGAGGGCCTAGTCAACTACGCTCTCGCCATCCAGGGCATCGAAGTGGCGCTTTTCTTCCGCGAACAGCCGGACGGGCGCTTTCGGGTGAGCCTGCGCAGCAAGGGGTCTGTTAATGTGGCTGCGGTGGCGGAAGCGTTTGGCGGCGGCGGACACGAGTGCGCCAGCGGGTGCGCTGTGGAAGGGCCGCTATCCGCCGCGACCGATCGCCTGCTGGCACAACTGCGCATTCGCGGCTATACCTCCAACTTGCAATAGGCGACCTCGAACGGACCAGGACATTGAAGCCAAGACCCGACCCCAAAGACCGCGCCCGCCGTTCGATTGAAGTCATCGCCCTCCTGGCATTTTGCGGATTTTTCTTCATCGCGGGCTTGCAGATTGTCGGGCTGGTGGGCGTTGACGAGCCTCGCTACGCGCAGATTGCGCGCGAAATGTTGCAGCGTCAGGACTGGGTGACGCCAGTGCTCCACGGCCATCCCTGGCTGGAGAAGCCGCCGCTCTACTACTGGAGCGCAATCATCGCCTACAAAGGCGCCGGAGGCGTGAGCGATTGGGCCGCGCGCCTGCCGTCGGCGATTCTCTCCTCGCTGCTGATCTTTTTCGTCTTTGCCTGGGTGCGCCGGTTTCGGCGGGGCATGCAACTCGATGCGGCCTTGATGACGGCGGCCTCAGCGGCGATCATCGGCTTCGGCCGTAGTGCATCCACCGATATGCCCTTGACCGTGATGTTCACCATGGCGATGCTGTCGTGGTACGGATGGCATGCGAGCGAGGAACGCGGATTTCTGCTGGCATTCTATTTCTTCGCCGGACTTGGCACCTTGGCGAAAGGACCAATCGCGGTTTTTCTTGCCGCCCTGATTATCCTTGTTTTTGCGTGGCTGCGCCGTGATGGGCGGCTCGTGCTGCGGACTCTATGGCCAGCGGGGATTCTGCTGTACCTGGCGGTGACCCTGCCCTGGTTCATCGCGGTCCAACACGCGAATCCAGAATTCTTTCGCACCTTCTTTCTGCAGCACAACCTGGCGCGTTATACCACTGACTTATACCGCCATCATCAGCCATTCTGGTACTACCTGCCGGTCGCCCTGCTGGCGTTGGTGCCGTGGACTGTCTTTGTCATTGCCGCAGTGGTGGATGCCATACGGGACTGGCGCTTCTCACTCCGGACGCCTGCGGGCGAAGAAGACCTGCGTATCTACCTGACGGTATGGCTGCTGCTGCCTATGGTTTTCTTCTCGTTGTCGCAGTCGAAGCTCCCTGGGTACATCCTGCCCGGCATTCCGGCGGGGACCATCCTGCTGGCCGACTTTGTCCGGCGCCGGCAAGAAGCAGGCGACAAGCCGAATCCGTGGCTGTCCTTGCTGCACGCCCTGCTCGCTGCCGCGATGTTGGTCGCGGCCTTCATCGTGCCGTTCAGGCTGCTGAAGCTGCCTCTCCCGGGCAAGGTGATTATCGTAGCGGTGGCACTGGGGATCACGGCCGTGCTTGCGCTTTGGGCCAGCCTGCATACGCGCGGCTATCGTGTATTGCGTTTGACGACGTTGGTCGCAGTTGTCATTGCATTCTCGCTGACGTTGCGCGGCACCGCGCCCATCATTAATGTCTTGCAATCCGAACGTCCGGTGCAAACTGCGATCGAGAGGGCCGGCCTGGGACAAATTCCGGTCATCGCGGTTTACGACGTGCCACGGGCGGTGGAGTACGGCCTCGCCTTCTATCGCAACCAGCCCATCGCCAGCTACGAGCGCAATGAGATCCCTGCGGGCGATCATGTAGTGATCGCGGCAGCGGGCACCAAGACCGAGCTTGAATATCGTCTGCCCGGCCGTCACGTGACCCGCGTCGGCGGTTTTCCCTGGCAACGCCTGGATTTCTACATCGTGACCGGTAGTACTTCCGCGCAACCTCAGCACTAAGCCAATCGCCATCCTAGGTCGGCCAGAGAGCGGCATCTTACGGCTCTTAAGTGCTATTAGTACTGTTTCCTTGGTGTGATACAAATACGAGAATTACTACCGTGCGTAGTAGAAGAAGTTCCACCAATTTGCAGGAGGTATTTCACCAACCCACGATTCCAGGGTTGGCAAATGCCCGATTTGTTATGCGCCCAGCACGGCGGCAGCAAGTGCCGCAAGATTCGATGGATCCCACTCGGAGGCGGACATGCTTAAGAGTATTCTCTCTATGCGCTGGTTTCTGCTCCTAGCGCTCCTTTTCGGACTCTCAACCCTTCTTCCCGCCCAGGCAGTTCAACAGGGCCCATCCACGGTGAGAATGGACGTCCACCACGACGTCTCCCCACCGCTGCGCGATCTGATCAGGACTGCGCCGCCGCCATCCTTGGAACGGCACGAAGCCGAGCCGGTGCGCCGCATCCCGCTTCCTCCCGGCCTATCGCAGCTTCCCGAGGACCCCATACGCCAGCGGACCATCGCGCCCCTCACCCCTGTTGTGAGCCAGAGCTTTGAAGGGCTTGGACAAGGACAGTATGGATTCAGCGTGACCAGCGCGCCGCCGGATACCAATGGCGCAGTCGGCGCCACCCAGTACGTTCAGTGGGTGAACCAATCCTTTGCCATTTTTAACAAAACAACTGGCGCCTTGATTGCCGGTCCTACCGCCGGAAACACCCTCTGGTCAGGGTTTGGCGGCGGTTGCCAGACCAACAACGACGGCGATCCCATCGCGATTTACGACAAGCTGGCTAATCGCTGGGTCATGAGCCAGTTTTCGGTGTCCACCACGCCGTATCTGCAATGCATCGCAGTCTCCACCACATCCGATGCCACTGGCACCTGGTACCGTTACTCCTTCCAGTACACCGCTTTTGACGACTATCCGAAGATGGGTGTCTGGCCGGACGGCTACTACGAAACCTTTAACATGTTCGCCGGCGGCACCACCTTCATCGGATCTGACGCCTGCGCCTATAACCGCACCGCCATGCTGAGCGGGCAGGCGGCCACACAGATTTGTTTCCAGCAGGGCACCGCAGTCGGCGGACTGCTGCCCTCGGATGTGGATGGCACAACCGCTCCGCCGGCAGGTTCGCCAAATTACATGGTTTACTTCGGCACCAACAACCTGAACCTCTACAAGTTCCATGTTGATTTCAACACACCGGCGAACTCGACCTTCACCGGGCCGTCGGTGATCAGTGTGGCCGCATTCAGTCCGCTGTGTAGCGGAGGCACTTGCGTCCCGCAGCCCAGTACCACGAATAAGTTGGACTCGCTGGCCGATCGGCTTATGTACCGGCTGGCCTATCGCAATTTTGGCTCGCACGAGTCACTGGTGGTGAACCACTCCGTCGCGGTGAGCGGTGGCGGCGGTGTTCGCTGGTACGAGATCCAGAACCCCAGCGGCACGCCAGCGCTCGCACAGCAAGGTACCTTCGCACCCGACTCGACCTATCGCTGGATGGGAAGCGTAGCCATGGACCAGGCTGGCGACCTTGCCGTTGGGTACAGCAAGTCCAGCAGTTCGGTCTATCCTTCCATCGCTTTCGCTGGGCGCATTCCCACCGACCCCTCGGGCACACTGGAAACCGAGACCAACGTGGTGAGCGGAACGGGCTCGCAGACGGGTGGACTCACGCGCTGGGGAGACTACAGCGCCATGACGGTTGATCCCGTCGATGACTGTACTTTCTGGTATACGACGGAGTACATCAAGACAAACGGTTCCTTCAACTGGAACACGCGGATCGCGAACTTCAAGTTCTCGAACTGCGGGTCCGGTGGCGGCACGGTGACCCTGGCTCCCAGCAGCCTCAACTTTGGAAACCAGGTTGTGGGCACGCCGAGTTCGCCGCAGCCGGTCACTTTGAACAACAACCAGTCAGTAGTCCTCAACATCAGCAGCATCGCAACCAGCGGTGACTACTCCCAAACCAACAACTGCGGAAGCTCGCTCCCCGCCAACGGAAGTTGCACCATCAACGTCGTCTTTACGCCGACTACAACCGGCACCAGGACCGGCACGTTGACGGTGACTGACGACGGTCCGGGTAGCCCGCAAACCGCCAGTCTCACCGGTGTCGGAGTAACGGGTGGCACGGTGACGCTGACTCCCACCAGTCTTAACTTCGGGAACCAGACGGTCGGCACCCCGAGTTCGCCGCAGCCCGTCACCCTGAACAACAACCAGTCCGTCAGCCTGACCATCAGCAGCATCGCCGCCAGCGGCGACTACTCGCAGACGAACAACTGCGGCTCGTCGGTTCCCGCAAACGGTAGCTGCATCATCAATGTCGTCTTTACGCCGACCACTACCGGCACCAGAACCGGCACCTTGACGGTGACCGACAATGGGCCGGGCAGTCCGCAAACTGCAAGTCTCACCGGCGTTGGCGTGCAAGGCGGGGGATGCGTGCCCGGCACGTTGACCAACGGCGGCTTCGAAACCGGCGACCTTAGCTGCTGGACGAAGGGTGGGGTATACCCGCCGTTTGTGGTCACGGCGCAGAAGCACGGTGGCAGCTACAGTGCTCAACTGGGGGCGTCGGGTGGTTCCGAGCCCAACGGAGACTCCTCCCTTTACCAGAGCATTAGCATTCCCAGCACCGCCACCAAGGCCACGTTGACGTTCTACTACTGGCCTTCCACCACTGACACCATTCGGTACGACTGGCAGGAAGCCCAGGTGCAGAACTCCTCGGGCACCAAGCTGGCGCAGATCATGAAGATCGCTTCCAATAGCCATGCCTGGGTGAAGAAGACCTTCGACCTGACCCCCTACAAGGGCCAGACGATCCGCCTCTACTTCAATGTTCATCAGGACGGTTACGGCGACCTGACTTACATGTATCTTGATGATGTCTCGGTAGCAATTCAGTAGAACTGTCCTCCCTTGGGCGCCGCACTCTATCGGGTACGGCGCCTTTTTTGTGTGAACGCGTCCGGGGCGGGACACGAGTCGGCCCTCGTTCTGAATCTTTACCGGCGAGAACAGAGACCGACCGAGCCCGGGCTGTACACTATCTTGATATCGGCTCTGGAGCTTACGGGCCCGCTTTTCGAGTTTGCTGCCTGAGCCAGAGCGCACTAGACTGACTCAGCGCCACGTCGTAGGGCACATGACCGCTGCCGCGTACATCCGACCGCGCCAACAGACTGCTGTGGAGATCCTCGACCTCAGGCATTTCTCATCCACCGACCTGCGCCGCCTGCTCGACCAGGAAGTCGAGATGTGGAGCAGCATGCTCGCGTGGGACTATCGCAGCTCCGCCGAGATGATTTTGCGCTACGTGGATGCCAAGATCCTGCCCGGCTATGCGGCGGTGGAGCGCGGCAGCATTGTGGGCTACTCGTTCTTTGTCTACGAGGGCAGCAAGGGCGTTGTCGGCGACCTCTTTGTTTCGCCGCGTCGCAGCGATGTCCGTGAAGTCGAGCTCCAGATGGTGGACCACTTCATTGAGACCTTGCAGCAGTCGCCGGGGATTCATCGTGTCGAAGCGCAGTTGCTCACTCACCAGACCGGCGACCTGGCGGCACCGTTCATGACGTCGGGGTTCCGGCGCCACCGCCGGCTGTTTCTCGGTCTGCAATTGAAGGGAGCGGACGCGCCCAAGATTTCCGCCATGCGGTTGCCGCAGGATATCCAGATTCGCCGCTGGAGCGAGCAAGATTATCAGCCGGCGGCCGGCTTGATCACCGCAGCCTACCGCGGACATATCGACTCGGAAATCAATGATCAATACCGGACCAGCGCCGGCTCGACCCGCTTCCTGAACAATATTGTGCGGTTTCCCGGCTGCGGTGTTTTCGACCCGGATGCCTCGTTCGTCGCCATTCACCGGCCATCGGGTACGCTGATCGGCCTCATCCTCTGCTCGCGGGTGAAGGACGACGTGGGTCACGTTACGCAGGTTTGCCTGGTCCCGGAATACCGCAAGCTGGGTATCGGTGAGCACCTCATCGCCTGTACCCATAGCTCTCTGCGCAACCGCAACTTTAGCTTTCTGTCGCTCACCGTCACCGAGGCGAACCATCGCGCGGTAGCTTTGTACAAGAGCCTCGGGTTCTTTGAGAAGCGGGTGTTTGATGCCTTTGTGTGGGAAGGGCAGTAAAGGTCAGTTGTTAGGTCGGATCGGTTTTTGGTAGGGACAAGGCCGGTCAGTGTCTTGTTGTGCCATTCCTAAATTTCAGTTTCCTTCTTAGCAACGGGTCTTGCAGAGCGGCCCAGAGCCGTCAAGGGCGCGTTATGTGCGGCGTCAGCGGACAATTGACGGGGATGAGGCCACTATGCCGTGGGCAGCCGGGCCCGGCGTTAGACGCAGTCACGAAACTCGGCACCAGCCCACGGGCTTTACTTGGACGGAGGCTCCTTGTACAGCGCGGCGTCTTCGGCCCAGACTTTCAGCTTGTCGGTTTTGCTCTCGGCGCCATGCACTACCAGGATGCTGCCGGGCACGAATTCCTGCGAAACCTTTTCTGCGGGGACAAACACCGCAATCTCCTGGTCGCTCAGTCGGAGCACGAAAACCGTGCCCGCGGTCTGCTTCTCCAGCCTCAGGATTGCTCCGCCGACCTCGGTGTTGGCGCCTTCCGCATAGTCGGCGCGGGTGCCCATCTTGAGATCCTTAGGCCGTTCCCGCTTGTTGGGATCGGACAGCCAAAGCGGCGGATCCATTTTCCACTGGCCGCCTTCCTTAACGAACTTCAGCACCAGTTCCGCGCGCTGGGTGGCCGGCAGATTCTTTTGCTTCTGAACTTCTTCGGGGACGGCGATGGTTACGATCAGGTTCACGTCCGCCGATTGCCCATCCTTCGCCACGTTGGCAAATTCCGTCTCATAGTGGGTGGGCGCCATCTGCTTCATCATCTCCATGTATTGCGCCTGGTCCTCGGGGGTCGGGAGTTCCTTGCGCACCTCCGCCGAAACAAAAGCGGACACCTGTTTGTAGCTTCCCGACTTGACGGCCGCCAGATACGACTCATAGATCTTGGTGAAGTCCTCTGCCGTTTGTCCCAGCAGCAGACTGCCGCAACCCAGTGCCAGCAGCAGGAAAACAGTCATTCCGGTCCTGCAAACAAACGTAAGGGTAGCGACGCATGACGAGCCTTCAACTGCTTGCGTTTTGTCGGTCATGGCACCAGTGTACGCGCGGACCGGTAGCGGTTATTGATAAAAAACTCACTCCAGTGGTAGGCCGAAATCAAAGAAGCGGTCAGGGTCTGATCGCTGGTGTCTGGGGTTAGTCCTTCGCGGCGCCTGCTGGTTCAGCTGTAGGGGTAGAACACAAAGAAGAGGAGCGACAGAGCAGTAAGCACCCACAGTCCGGGCTTCAGCTGTTGGAATTTACCATCCACCAGCTTGCAGATTGGATACAACACAAAGCCGGCACAAATCCCGATGGCGATGTTGAAAGTGAATGCCATCAGCACCACCACCGCGAAAGCCGGGACGGATTCGGTATAGTCCGTGAAATCGATCCGGGTAATCGGCGCCAGCATGAACAACCCCACGATGATGAGCGCCGGTCCAAAGGCCTGCGCCGGTATGGCCGCCACAAACGGCGCAAAGAACAGCGTCAGCAGGAAGCAGGTTCCGGCAACGAACACCGTGAAGCCGGTTCGCCCGCCCGCCTCGATGCCGGTGGCGGATTCGACATAGGCGCCGGCTGTCGTGGTGCCCAGAGCGGGAGCCACACACGTCGTGACCGCGTCCACCAGCATGGGACGCTCGATGTGGGGAAGCTGGCCGTCCTTATCGAGAAAACCAGCCCGCGCCGAGAGACCTATCAGGGTGCCCATGGTGTCCACGAACGCCATAATGAAAATAGTCAGCACGATCGGGAAAGCCCGCCAAGTCAGGGCCCCGCGAAAATCAAGTTGCCACACGATGGGCGCAACGCTGGGAGGCCAGCTCAGAACCTGATGTGGCGGAAGCGCCGTGCCAGCAACGAACGCGACCAAAGCCGTAGCAACGATTCCCACGAGTATTGCACCCGGAACTTTGCGGATCACCAGAATCGCGATCAACACAAAGCCGAACATGGCGACCAGCGCGGGATGAGACGTGAGGTTCCCGGCTTGTACCGGAGCACCCGGGACGCCGAGCTTTACCAATCCGGTCTCGTTCAGGCCAATGAAGGTAAGAAACAGGCCGATACCGACCGCAAAACTGTAGCGCAGCGACGTCGGCACACCGTCCACGATCCATTGTCGAAGCCGCAGTACGGTCATCAGGATGAACAGCACGCCGGCGATGAAGATGGCCGCCAGCGCTGTCTGCCAGGGAAAGCCAAGCAGCTTGCACACAGTGAAAGCGATGAAGGCGTTCTCGCCCATGTATGGCGCGATAGCGAACGGCCGGTTGGCGTACAACGCCATGAAGTAGCAGCCGAAGGCGGCTACCAGCACCGTAGCCACGAAGGACGGCCCTTCCGGAATGCCAGCCGCCGCCAGAATCGCAGGATTGACTACCACGATGTAGGACATCGTGGTGAACGTTGTCAGTCCGGCTACAACCTCGCGGCCTGGCGTTGTGCCGTGGTCGTCGAAAGCAAATACTCTGTCCAGCCAGTTCAAGCGGTGCTCCATATGAGCAGCTAGCGGCTGACAGCCAGCAGCTAGCGGAATTGCGCGTAATGCTGTTGCGCCTCCTGTCTATCACAGCTGGGAACGCCGAGCCAGTGTCTTCGCCAATTCCACTGCCCGGCCGGTTTGGTGCGAGCGCACTCTCGGGCCTCGCCTGTGATAAATTTGGCAAACCTAATGGGGTGCTCAGATGCATGCAGGTTTTCCTCCATCGAACGAGCTCAAATCCAGGATGAAGGCCAGCTGGATGGCCGGCGACTTTGGCCAAGTCGCGAAATATGTCGCACCGACGGCCGAAGAGTTTGTGGCTCGGCTCGACATCAAACCCGGGACTCGCGTGCTGGACGTAGCATGTGGCACCGGCAACGAAGCCATTCCGGCGGCAAAAGCAGGCGGCCTAGTGACAGGCGTAGACATTGCACCGAATCTCCTGAAACAGGCGAGGGCGCGGGCCGCGGCCGAGAAGCTAGATATTTCCTTCCAGGAAGGCGATGCGGAGGAACTTCCCTTCGGCGATCACGAGTTCGACATTGTGCTCTCGATGTTTGGAGCGATGTTCGCTCCCCGTCCCGAGCGGGTTGCCGCGGAATTTGTGCGCGTCTGCCGGCCAGGTGGTGTGATCGCCATGGCGAATTGGACTCCCGACGGATTCGTGGGCGAGAGCTTCAAGCTCACGGCAAAGATGGTGCCACCGCCGCCTGGGATTCCTGCACCCATACTTTGGGGTGATGAAAATACTGTTCGCCAGCGGTTCTCGGAAGGAATTGACAAGCTGAGTCTGGTGCGACGGAAAGCGATTTTCGATTATCCCTTCAGTCCCAAAGAGATGGTGGAATTCTTCCGGCAGTACCTCGGACCTACGCAGATGGCATTCGCGCAATTGGACCAGCAGGGGCAGGCAGAGTTGGCATCGCAAATGGAAGCGCAGTGGGCGCAACACAACCTCGCCAAGGACAGCGGCCACACCGTGGTTGAAGCGGAGTATCTCGAGGTGCGGGCGGTTCGCGCGTAAGCGGCTTCGCAAACATCGCAGCCCTACGTTTTTCCAGGAAGAGCTCTAGCGGCAGGTTGAGAGCCGATTTCCAGCGGCAATCGCCAATCTCGCGCCGAGACATGTCCCGCATGTACCCAGGCGAAACGGGTAAGCAGGGATCCAACGATGCTCGACATGGCTGCGGCTTTGCGCAATTTGCGCGAGCGGCGCGGTCCGGTGAATGCCGCCGCGACGCGCAGGGCCAGTGGCACCGGTCCGCTGAGCACACCGCCGATCCGGGTAATCCAACCGCTCCGACCGTGCTTCAGCGGCTCCATGACCGGCTTGCGGCTCGTCTCAATAAGAAAGCCCTCCATCGTCTCGATGGCCGAAGCGCCCATGCCCAGGGTGTTCAGTGCAGGATTGTCGTGGCCTAGCAGTTCAAGGATCGACACCGCGGAGTTCAAGCCCGACATGCCGAAGTGGATGGGCAGGCTGCCGACGTTTTCATTCCATACCGGAATGACCGTCGCGCCAATCAGTACCCCGGTGTAGTTGGAGAAGGGAAGCCCTGCGAGAGCGGAGACTGCCTCCGCCAGATTGCCCAGGACGCGTATCGGTAGATAGTTAAAGCGTTGGTTTAGCAATTCCGCAACAGTTGATGCAGCTGAAGCGGTACCAAAGATTGCGAGAGTCCATGCGCCCACCGATATGGGGCTCTGCGGCTTGAACACTCGCATCATCGCCAGGAAGCGCGCCGGGCGTCCGAGGTCGGAAATCAGCAGCGCCGACGAAAGCGCCGTGCCTGCCGCGGCCAGGTAACGGCAGTCGCGCGCCAGTTTCGGGTCGCGGCCGATCCAGTGCGCGATGCTTCCAATCACCGCGGCCGAGCCTGCCGCGCCGCCTACGAAAAAGTATGTTGGAATCTCCCAGCTCCACTGCGGCTCTTTGAGCAATGGAAT
>Ga0209048_10004472_pt1 | contig 13364 bp, 16 predicted proteins | sample FrelakmetCRP12CR_FD_187146 | JGI IMG/M metagenome (GOLD analysis project Ga0209048, IMG submission 187146) | Freshwater lake sediment microbial communities from the University of Notre Dame, USA, for methane emissions studies - CRP12 CR (SPAdes)... | ecosystem: Environmental > Aquatic >... | reverse complement strand
GGCCGGCTACTCATCTCTTTTCTGATAATCAGGTCAAGGTCTACAGGTTTCAACTCGGGCGGGTTTTTGTAGATGCGGCTGATCGTCTCGATATTGCGTATGACATTGTCACTTTTTTCAGATAGCGCAACGATTTTATTTGCGAAATTTTTCTCGGTATCAGTTGCGGCCTGCATTCTTAAGAGTTCAGCATAACCGCGAAGACCCATGATGGCATTCAGGATTTCATACGTGATCGCATCAAGGTAGATATCAAGGTAGAGGTTTGCTTTCCGGTTCAGCTCTTCGAGATCCCAATTCTTCTCAGCAAGTGCCTCCCGGGCATCATGGAGATCATCCCGCTGTTGTTCAATCTCTTCGAGAAGATCGCGGAGTTTGTCCTGTTGTTCCTGTATCTGGTCAAGCATCTGGTTGAAGTGCTTTGTCAGGGAGCGGATCTCGTCATCACCCTTCTCAGGAATTCGCAGCGCCAGGTTGCCGGAGGTTCCTATGGATTTCATCCCGGCATCCAGTTCGCTCATGGGTGCGAGAACGTAACGCTGGAGGAGAAGCTGGACAACAAGTAAAAATAATATCCCGAGGAATATGATCGATATTGCAACGATCAGGATGGATCTCTGGACCTGCACGTAAACCGGGCGGGGCGTTGTTATTTTCTGAATAAGAAACGAGGGATGGTTTTCGATGCCCGTGATAAGGGCAGAACCCTCAAGTTCGTTTTCTCCCCTGGGCTGGACAATGATTCCCCCGCCTTTTGCTCGTTGTTCATCACCTGATGACATCCTTGGACTAGTACCAGGGTAGGGTTCAAGGGTACCATCAACCTGAAGCATCTGGTTCAGGTTTCCAATCTGTTCTTCATCCAGGAGCCGGGCCATGACAAGCGTGCCGGTAGTCCCTTCCGACTGGTTGCCATAGGGGACTGTATATCCGGCGAGGACAACCGGAGAAGTGCCAATCGATGAAATCCCGCGACGCCCGGAGATACCTCCGGGAATCCCCTCGATCACAATACTGTCACGGATAATACGATCCAGTTCGGGAGGGACACTGTTCATCGTTGTACTATCCTTGGTAATTGTTTCAGAAAAAACGCGGTTTCCTCCGGCATCATAGACAACAATATAATCTATACCAAGATTTTTCATCGACATCAGCTGGAACAGCTGCGAGGGATCCTGCGATTTGTTTTGGTTTGTAAACACTGCAGCGGTATTTTCCCGGTTTGCCCAGTCATGACAGGTAGCTGCGACATCTTCTATCTCGTTATTGAGCTGCGATATAAACCGCTGGACATGAGCGGTGGTTTCCTGTTCCTCGATCGTTTTGAATGACTGGAGGATTATGGACTGGGTGATGAAACTCAGAAAAATGAGAAAAATTATGAGTGTAGTCACGAGGATAAGTCGTGAACGTGTTCGAATTTTCATTAAAAAGACTCACTATATATTTCTCTGGTACAGCATATCATACTTTTCTCAATACAATCAATAGTGCTATAGTGGTTTAAGGGGATGAATGCAGAGGATATATTCCTGCATATTTAATTCCATGGATGCTTCTACAATACCTTATGAATTATCTCTACCTGGTCACGAAGTTCATCATTGGAGGGGGTATCATTGTAGGGGTGACCTTACTTGCCCAGAACGTTGATCCAAAATATGGTGGCATTCTTGCAGCAGCTCCCATTACGACTACCATTGCGTTCATTTTCACGAACGCTGAAGCAGGGCAGGCAACCACCCAGCAGCTGGTGCTCGCTGCATGTGCCTTTGCTATCCCGACGCTGTTTTTCCTGGCTGCGCTCTATGTGCTGTTGAACCGCTTCACCTTGTATCCCAGCCTTGGAGGTGCATTTGGATTCTGGATTATCTGCCTGATTTTCATGAACCGGTTTACAATGGGCCTGTTCTGATTATTATCCCAATATTATTTTCACAAAAATACGGGTCGGTGTAACGTAACACAGATTTATCCTGTTCTGCCATGAATGAAAGAAAAATAGTTGTATTTCTTTAATTATGATGTCTATCTGCTCTTCTCAATTTCCAGGCACTCCATGGTCTTAATTTCCGTCATGGTTCAGAACCTGGCGCTTTAAAAAAAAGAAAGTGCGGTTGCTATTTTTTCCTGGGGGAACAATCCTGTTCAATCCAGTAATTAATATGGCGCTGTACGCTGTGCCAGAAACTTTCCGCCATTCCTTCACAGCCTTCAATAGAGAATAACGCTTCAATCAGGGCAAGATCTTCAAAAAGGTGATTCTGTTCATCGACCGGGATCAATGGCAATGCCTGCCCGATTATTTTTTCACGGTCACTCATTACGTCACAGGAATCAAATTTTACGAGATTTTTTCCTTCACACGATGTGCAGGACGCCTGTTTTTTGCCGGCAGCCGCTTCTTTCCGGATCAGCCAGGTAGTGTTCCTGAATTCACACCAGGTACAATTCCAGAGAAGAATCAGGCCCAGAAGTGTCCCGTCTGGAGTTTTTTCATCTGATGAAGGAATCACCATAGGTCAGCCTGTCCCGGAAATCACCGGTCGTGTCTCCACCTTCCCAATGATTTCCTGGTGGAAGGAGAGATCGGGAATTGGATCGTATACCACGTTTTTCTCTGAGGGTAGTTTTGTTCGTGCCCTGCGCCGTATCTCTTTCCGGGTCATCCGCATACGGTCAATTTCAAACTTGTCATAGTCAAGGGTAGCGGCAGCGATATTGAATGCCGCGTTTACATCGGCATGAATTACAGCTCCGCAGTGCGGGCAACTAAACCGTTTCCGGACGCGGTGGCCGAAGCTCCCGCACCGGCTGCAGCGTTTCGAGGTATTGGTCGGGTTGACATACAGGACCGGGATTCCCCGGGAGAGTGCCCGCTTCTCGACAAGGTGCAACAGGGAAACAAATGAGCCGTTTTCAAACGAGAATTCGTAGGGGTTCTCTAAGTCCTTGTAGTCCATGTGGCGAAATGAAAAGAGTTTTTCAAACTTTATGCCGGCGCAGGACGCTTCGGCAAACCTGATAATCTGCTGTGCAATCTTATGGAGGGCAGCCTTGAACTCTTTTTTCTCGCGGCTCTTGATTTTTTTGAGTTTCCAGAGCTTTTTCTCGTGGTAGAGCTTTGTGCAGTTCTTTGTTGAAGACGTCCTCTGGTAGTGCAGTCTTTTTCCGAGTTTCATGATCTTTCCGCTTATAAGATCGGCAGCAACAACAGCATGGCCGGTGGTGTTTAAATCAACACCAATCCAGCGCGAGTACAGGAATGCATCAGGATGAAATCTGATCACCTTGGGTAGTAGTATGTTCGACAATTCTGGCAGGAATTTTTTAAAACTCTCGCCTTCAGGATAGCCCCGGTACCATGACGGTCGGCAGATTGGGTGGCAGTCGATTGCCGGAGAATACGATGTGGCAAAATCGACCTTCATTGCTCACCCAGCCAAAAGGAAAAATCGGTATCAACACCAGCATCCTTCTGAATCACACGGGAATTTCCCTGGAAAACAAAAGGGTTAAAAAGAAGGATGGAAATAGTTCCCGTCCCGTGCAGGTGGAGAGATGTGCGTGGCATGGAACAGTTCGGTGTGGAGACGGTCACGTTCCACCTCGTCAACCGGAACTCCCGGGATACTCTTCTCCTGGGATTTTCCGAATGCGACACAATAGACTCTGTTTGAAATATATATAAAATTTTCTTACTCTATATCTGGTTAAAAAAAGCATTGGACAGGAAGATCCAGAATTTTTTTACCATTCCTGGAATTATGGTGAACGCACCAGGCCCAGCCGGCGACCTGCTTTCACCAGCCGGGTGACCGAATGGATAGCTGGATGCGTATGAGTATAATGGACTGAAGCATCCGGTAACGCTTTCATAAGCCCTTGTGGATCAGAAAATGGTTCACAACAGATAAAGGTCCTGCCCAGTTCAAACGACGTATGTGCATCTGATCCCGCGGATATGGGTTTCCTGTATCGTTCGGCAAAACCCCGGGCCAGTGCATTCTCCCAGTCATCAAGGATACGACTATTGAACCCCTCGATGATATCAATACGGTCAATATTCTTTTCCATGATAGTTTTTTTAAGGGCACACGACCGGTACGTGCAGAATGGGTGAGGGATCAGTGCAAGCCCTCCCTGGTCATGGATCGCATCAAACGTTTCCTCTGCACTGAGGAACGGGAAGATTTCTTCCTGCAGGAAAAGCCCGATGATCTCTCCATCAGAGGTCATAATTTCTTCCGCCAGAATAGTGGTAATATCCGGATCATTTTTTCGGAGGATTTTGTAAACTTGTTTAGATCCGGCTATGGTATTATGATCACAAACCAGTGGGAGGATACCGGTCCGCTGGTAACTTCCTGTGATGGTTTCGATCGGGGTTGAAGCATCTGATGAATAACAGGAATGAAGGTGCATGTCGAAACGGATGTTTTCACTACCCCCCTTGTTTCCTGGTTCACTTTCTGACCGCTGATATTTAGGTTTGATCATCTTTGTATCCCGAACCAAGATCGGAATCCTTTTGCAGATTTAGTTAAAAAGGTGCTGTTGTCCATACATGCCATGCTCCATCTTCGAATGTTTCTACGAATTTGATGTATAATGCAATGTCCTGGTCGGACTGGTTGATTTTTGCCGGAGAATGAATGATGAGTTGTGCCGTAATTGCCGAATCGTTTCCTGAAGCCGTCTTATCCATGATCGTGTATCCTTTTATGACGTTTCCTTGAGCCAGCAAAGGATTGTCACGTTGTGCAGCAATGAATTCCTGAAGACCAACCTGCTTTTTTACTGAATATGGGGCGAGATCATATACGCGGACAAAATCATGATCATTTACTGCCACAATCCACGCTGCAATACCGCTCTCAGGTTCAGGAATTGCCACCGGCGGTTTTTGATTAAGAGTCTTTGGGATCGAATCTGTACATCCGGCCGCCAATATAGCGCAGAGTAATATTCCGAGCATTATAAATGCGCATAGTGTGGATTGTCTCATGTTTCCTCCAGACATTTCATCAACCATTGGTAATTGTTGCATTCGCCTTCTGGGTAACACCTTTTGACGATGCTGTTATGAGGTAAGTCCCGGTTTGAGAACCAGCAGTAACTTTGACTTTTATAATTCCGTCTTTATCGGATGTATCACTTGCAGGGCTGACCGAACCTCCGGGAATTATGCTGAATTGCACCACCGTGCTGTTCACCGGATTACCGGCCTTATCAACGAGTTTGAACGTGATTGGATCTTTCAACTGCACCATCGGGTATCCAACCTGTGAATTCCCGGAGATCGCCTGGATGGTGAAATCTGCTGATACAGGGGCGACCGGTGATGGAATAATCAATACTACACAGGCGATATACCCGATTGTCATCAGGATCGCGGAATGCTTAAGCCCGTGACGGACTTCTCCTTCGGCAATTTTTCCGATAATGAGCCCGCCGAAGAATGCATTGATCATGATGAGGTGGAAAAATCCCCGGGCAAAGGCAAGGTTCACCAGCTGGTTCTTCCCAAACGGACTTGTTGGTCCCAGCTGATCGACAAACGGAAGTAAACTTGTCGTCAGAATGTAGAGAATGAAGAATATAATGGCCTGGGAAAAATAAAAGATAACCACGTACTGCGAGAGATTCCCCTCTTTTTCCCGCTCGATACCAATGATGCTCCGCATATCCTCAGATGCCTTCAGGATCAGGTCGGAAACATATCCTCCCGAATATGATGCCTGGACGACAAGATTCGTGTACCGCACAATCAGCTCGGATTGGAGATTTTTTGCCATGGTCTTCATGGAATCTTCAAACGATTTGCCATAGACCATCGATGTCGCAGCGTTCCGGATATTCTGCGTGAGGATCCCCATGTCCGTTTTGGACAGTTCCCTGACGGACTTGATCGGGTCAAGGCCCCCTCGCATGAATTCTGAGAGCTTGAAGAGAAATTCCGTGTAGAGCTCTTCCTTGCGCCGGATAGTTCGTTTCTGGAGCGTGATGTCAATTGAATACGGCGTCATGGCAAAGATTACGGCAAAGATGAGGATCTCATCAAGACCCATCTTTGGTGCTTCTTTTTTTGGTTCACTGACCGGCGTAGTTACACCCTCTTCGGCATTCATCTGGGCCATGAGTTCATTGAGGGCCTTTTGCTTATCGCTTTCACTCGTCTGCACTTTCTCTGTTCCCTGGAACGTGTAGCCGGCGAGGAATGCGCCAAGAACAATAAGAATAGCAATCGCCACCGGCAGTACGATGGTAAAATACTCCCGGGGAGGGTTGTAGAGGATGCGGATCCTCTCCCGCAGTTCAGAAAACTCCTCTTTTTTCCTGTCTACCAGGCTGCGGGTGTTGTTGGTTTCCATAAGTATCAGGGAGTGGTGGAATATTTCACGGACAGCATCTGTAAAAAGACGATGCTGATGATCGGGATCAGTACATAGATGAGGAGGTTGAAGAGTTCTGAAGGGGTAAAAGGCCCAAGCTGGATCCCAAGCGCTCCTGATACAACGATACCAATGATTGCGAGCGTCATGAGCATCACCATACCCCCGAGGTAGAGTTCACCAAAGATTGCGAGTGATTCGACAAACTCCTTGTAGGTCTGCCGGCGTATCGCCATAAGATCCTTACCTTTTGTCTCCAGGTACGACTTCAATCCACCCCCGCCATAGATGATATTGGTGAGATCTATACAGATATCCCGGAATAACTCCGATGGCGTGTTGTGCACAAGCCCGTTCATTGCCGAAACAATATCCTCTCCCAGGATATCTACCCGGAAGAGGACCTTGCGGAATTCATTCGAAATCTGCCCGTAATCTTCCCGGGAGATCTTCCTGATTATCTCCAGTGGTGTTGCCCCGGAACTGGAGAGGATGGACATGAACGTCATGGCGTAGGGGATCTGTTTGTCAATATCACGTTTCTTGTTCTCGATCTCGTTCTGGAGATAAAAAGGAAAGCCGATGGCTGAGGCACCGGCACCGATAAGGGTAATGAGAAGTATATAGATATACGGAGAATCAGAATGCAACGGGCTCTGGGGGACCATCAGTACAAGCGATGCGAGAATAAACATCAGGAGCCCGCTGAGTATCGAGGTTACAAGCCACAATGAGGTGAACATCCCCGGCGTCATCTCGAGGTCGGCCTGGTAGATCAGTTTTGTGATATCACGGTTCGGGTTTTTGTCAAAGGATTGGCCTATGATATAGCAAAAGCGTTTGTAGGCTTCAAAGAAATTCTTAAAACTCAATGCCGGGAGTGCCATAGAAAGGGAAATCTATATATAGTAATCACTTGCAGACTATATTTTATCAGGAAGATCATACTTCTTGAGAACCGTTTCAGATTTGCAAACGGAACATCCCCCACAGATTTTTTTTGTCAATTCTCTGTTCTCCCTGATATTTTCCTTTTGTTTCATCCGAGGATCCGGTAATACACGGGCTTTTCTGCAAACGTTTCTTTCAGGACCAGTTCATGGAATCGTTTTGCGGTAACCCATGCATAATGTGCGTCGAAATCGTCAGGATGCATAGGTTCGTGTTCAACCGGTTCTTCCGCCAGTCTGGTCATCTCAGGAAGTCCTGATTTTTTACACTGTCCAGTTACCTGCATGGTTTCCTCCTCATTTGTCGCTGAGTCTATCGAGATCACAGGATCGTACTGCATGGTACGTATAGCCCCGGGCATCCTCAAGAATATCTGCCACATGACAAGCCGACTCTTCCGGATCGAGCTTATTAATCAGATGCGTGAGTGCTGCCAGTGTTGATCCCATGGAACGGATATGAATGATCTTGTCCTGGTCGGACGGGCAGTCACGGTACAGGATTTCTGTCTTTTTTGCAAGTTGGCAAACGAGATTTCTGCATTCTTCAAGAGGATTAGCGTCAGACCTTTGTTGTTTTAGGGAACTTTTTGGTATCATCAGGGACGGATTTTTTCTCTGCTGGTGATATTCCATTGTTCTTCTCCAAGGCAGGATGATCTCCCGGACCAATCCGGAACACACCCGCTTACACATGCTATTCTGTAAGTATATACTTAAAACATTTTCTATATAGTATTTACATAGTTACTATAGAATCCAGGGAAAGGCTTTACTCATGTCTTTGCTGCATCACCCGCAATCAGGAAACCTTCCTTTCTTTTCCGAATTCCGGAACGAGAATTGCATCAATCCACAAAATGATAGCATCCCGGACCTCCCGGAACTGCAGGAGACATACATCCGGTGTTCCTTTGCAGGATGACGGGTCAGGAAAATCAACGTGAATGACCGTTTTTGCGCCCGGGAAAAACGGGCAAGCACCCTGCGCACCATCACATACCATAATTACCGTTTCGATACCTTTCCCGAAGTGCTCGTCGATGAGTTTTGACCGGTGCCCGGAGATATCAATGCCAATCTCTTTCATGACAGCGATTGCCATCGTGTTGACCCGGGCTATTTCGGTTCCGCCACTGAATGTTTCGAAGCGGTCACCGTACTTTGCATTCATATATCCTTCCGCCATCTGGGACCGGGCGGAATTGTGAGTGCAAATGAAAAGAATCCCGGGTTTTTTTATAGTACCCGCAGTCTTCCCATCAATCGGGGTGGATACAGTACTCATTCAGGTACCCTCTCTTTTTTTAATTCGCCTGCACCGCTCCGGTTATCAGGACACTCCGGGAAAATTTCAGTAAGCCACGCATTGATATCATCGCGGAGGGCTCGAAAATCCGCAAGGATTTGTACCTTGTTCTCCCCGATGTCCGAAGGGCTCACAAACCCCCGGTGAATGATCGTCTCTCCTTTTGGGATGGATTTGGGCACTGCTGCTTTTACCCGGTCGCACATCGTGATAACGTAATCGAAGCGGGTAGTGGTAAAATGGTTCAGTTGCTTGGATTTCTGGGCAGAGATATCAATTCCTGCTTCCTTCATGACCTCAACGGCGTAGGGGTTCAGGCCAGCCGGTGCGATACCGGCAGAAAACACCGTGTAGCGGTCTTTGCAGCGGGCATTGAGAAGTCCTTCGGCTATCTGTGACCTGACTGAATTGAACGAGCAGATAAAGAGCACGGTTTTCTTTTCCATACATCACACCCCCACCTATCAGTGGATTTCGACACGCTCACCGGTATTCATATATTGAACATTTTCCGCAATTTTACAGGCATGATCAGCGCACCGTTCGAGATAACGGGCAACCAGGATATAGTTGGTACAGCGCGTGATGCTTTTTGGGTCTTCCATCATGTAGGTGATACCTTCACGGAATATCGATTGCCGGAGTGAATCGATCGTATCATCACGGGAAGAAAAATCTGCTATTCCTTCAATTGAGTCTTTCTCGTACGCCTCGATCGAATCATCAATCATTTCAATCACGAGGTCTGCCATGTGCGGGATACTCATAAGATTCGCTATGTGCGGCTGGTCTGAAATCTTTTTTACGATGTTTGCAATGACCTTCCCATAACGCCCTATGCGAAGTGAAGCTGTGATCACTTTGAGCGTGCAGGCAATGACCCGCATATCCTTAGCCATCGGCTGGTTCATGGCAATGAGCTGATAGCAGTATTCTTCAAGCCGGATCTCCATGGCATGAATCTCTTCTTTCCGGGCGACAACTGACGCTGCCAGATCATTATCCTGGCGGATAAGAGCATCAACTGACGTCCGCAACATGAATCGCCCGAGGTGAGCCATTTCCAGGGTCTCAGCTTTTAAGTTTTTTAGTTCTGCATGAAATTTTTCTGCCATGAATACCGTCCTACCCAAATCTCCCGGTAATATAATTCTCGGTAAGTTCCTCTGTAGGATGCTCAAAGATCTGGTTTGTTTTCCCGCATTCGATCAATTTACCAAGATACATGAAACCGGTATAATCACTCACTCGGGCTGCCTGCTGCATATTGTGCGTGACGATGATGACCGTGTAATCCTTCTTGAGGAGATCAATCAGGTTCTCGATCTTTGAAGTAGCAATGGGATCAAGCGCCGAGCAGGGCTCATCCATCAAAATAACTTCCGGTTCGACGGCAAGGGTCCGGGCGATACAGAGCCGCTGCTGCTGTCCACCGGAAAGCCCGAGAGCTGAATCATTGATACGGTCTTTCACCTCGTCCCAGATGGCTGCGTGACGCAGGCTCTGTTCAACGATCCTGTCAAGCTGGGTTTTGTCTCTGATACCATGTACCCGGGGACCGTAGGCGACATTCTCGTAAATGGATTTGGGAAAAGGATTGGGCTTCTGGAAGACCATCCCGACTTTTTTCCTGAGCATGACCACATCAGTACCGGGTTCCTGGATATTCTTATCATCGAGCGTGATCTCACCGGTAATTTTTACATTGTCAATAAGATCGTTCAGACGGTTAAAACAGCGGAGCAGGGTTGACTTTCCGCAGCCGGAAGGGCCAATCAGGGCAGTCACCATATTCTTCGGGATGCTCATTGAAACAGATTCAAGTGCCCGTTTTTCATTGTACCAGAGACTTACATTATTTGTTGTAATAATTGCAGATTCAGACATAATTTATCCCCGAGATTTTTTCTGGAAATGGTATCTCACCATGATTGCGATCGCATACATGCCGACAACAAGTACCAAAAGGACCAGTGCTGTCCCGTACTGGTTGGTCGATGCCCCCGGAATGTTCGTAGCCAGGATGAAAAGATGATAGGGCAGGGCCATGACCGGCTGTAATTCTGATGTGGGAAGGAACCTTGATGAGAAGACAACAGCAGTGAACATGATGGGAGCAGTCTCTCCGGCAGCTCTTCCTATACAGAGAATCGCCCCGGTAACAATACCCGGGACTGCCGGGGGAATGACCACTTTACTGATGGTCTGCCACTTGGTGGCACCCAGTGCAAGACTGCCTTCCCGAAGTGACTGCGGGATATTTTTTAATGATTCTTCTGTCGTACGGATAACGGTAGGCAATATCATCAGGGCAAGCGTGATCTGACCGGCAAGCAATGAGACACCGACCGTAAGGTAGAGCACGATAAATGCAAACCCGAAAAGCCCAAAAACAATGGAAGGAGTGCCATTGAGCAGGTCAACCCCATTCCGGATGAGGCGAGTTATGCGTCCTTCCCGTGTATATTCCACAAGGTAAATTGCAGCACCGATACCGATAGGAAGGGCGATCAGGATCGCACCTGCAACAAGGTAGATGGTTCCTACAATTGCGGGGTAGATACCGCCCGCCCGTCCGAGATCTTTGGGTGGCTGGGTTAAAAATTCCCATGAAATTGCCGGTAATCCCTTGATAATGATGTACCCGAGAATAATGACAAGAATTGCAAGGACAATAACTGCTGCTGCAGTAATTATACCAAACGAGACATGCTGAATGTGCTTTTGCGAGAGCCGGTCCCAGCCAAAATAAAGAGCACCCAGAACAATCAGGATAGCCATTGCGATATACCACGGTGCAGCAACAAAGAGGAATATCGCCAGGAGGGTAGCAAGGAGCACCTTTGTGATCCTTAACAGGGGTTCCCTCATCGTCAGCGGGATGAACGGTTTGTGATGAATATCTGCAGCCTGACCCTCTTTTAAGCGACGTAAAATTGCAACCGCTGCAAGATTAATAATAAGAGTAATAATAAGCAGGACGACTGCAATACCGAACAAGGCATTGTAATGCTCGCTTCCCACCGATACTTCCCCCATTTCAATACCCAGTGTTGCGGTAAGTGTCCGGATAGGCGAGAGGACATTCCAGATAGGTTCCGGTATAACTGCGGCGTTACCGGCCACCATTAAAACCGCCATGGTCTCTCCAATCGCCCTGCCGATACCAAGGATGATAGCCGCAGCAATGCCGGAAAGAGCGGCAGGAGCAAGTACCCTGCTGATCGTCTGCCACCGTGTTGCCCCGATGGCAAGCGAGCCCTCCTTGAACTCGTGAGGGACAGCACTGATGGCATCTTCTGAAACACTGATAATCGTAGGCAGGGCCATGATACCGAGGAGAATAGAAGCAGCAAACCATGTTTCTCCTGAAGGGACACCAAACGTTACCCGGATGAAGTCAGTCAGGACAACCAGCCCGAAGAACCCATAAACCACTGACGGGATTCCGGCAAGAAGTTCGATGGCTGGTTTGAGCACACTTTTTACCCGCGGCGACGCGAGCTCTGACACATAAATTGCACAGCCAATGGAAAGCGGGACAGCAAATATGATTGCCCCGAGCGTGACAAGGAGGGTACCGATAATGAGCGGAAGAATACCGTATAAGGGTTCCACCGCGGTGGGAGCCCAGTTTTCACCGAACAGGAAGGGGATAGTCCCATAATTAACAAAGATCGGATACCCGTCCCGTAGCAAGAACAGGAGTATGAATATAACAACAATTACGGCAAAAAAGGCTGTGATAAAAAATACTGTTTTGATTGCCTGCTCTTTGATCAGTGACGAAAGTGCAGGACGTGTGGAGACGGCAGGCTGATCAGGTGTGCTCATGGTGGTTTGAACCATTTTGGTCTCCGTCAAAAGAAAAAAAATTGGTTGATCCTTCTGTGATTATCGTTCAGCTCATTGGAACGTAACCTTCATCAGCAACAATCTTCTGGCCCTCGGGGCTCAGGATATACTTGATGAAGTCGCCGGTAAGTCCGGTTGGCTTCCCATTCGTGATCACATACAAGTCTCGGGAGATTGGATATTTCTTGGACTTTACATTATCCAGTGTCGGGGCGATAAATTGCTGGGAATTCCACCAGATCGGTAATGCCTTGACATCCTTGCTGACGAATCCGATCGAAACATAGCCAATTGAACCTGGTGTCTGGGCTACGGTCTGGAGAACTGCACCATTGGAATTTTTCTCCAGCATGGTATTTGTCGGGGTTGCTTTGAGCAGAATAACTTCATCGAAGTATACGCGGGTACCTGAAGCACTGTCCCTGCCGACAACCACAATCTGGTTATTTGTCCCGGGAACATTTGCGCCGTTTATCTCAGTCCATTTGGTAATTTTACCCAGATAGATATTTTTTACTTGGTCCTGAGTGATAAACTGAATCGCATTATTCGGGTTCACAATAACTGCAATACCATCCTGTGCAACGGTGGTTACGAAAAAGCTTGGATACTTAGCCATCTCATCTGTGGTCACTTCTCGGGAGGACATCCCAATATCGACTGTTTTTGCACCAATTGCCTGGATACCAACACCTGATCCACCGCCAGAGACCTGGATGTCTGCATCCGGGTGCGCTGCCATATACTGGTCAGCTGCTTTCTGGACAATCGGTAGGACCGTTGTTGAACCACTGATCTTGATGGTCTGTTTCTGGCCGGTTGAGATCGGGGCCTGGGTGGTAACCTGCGCTA
>Ga0209048_10004471_pt1 | contig 13366 bp, 10 predicted proteins | sample FrelakmetCRP12CR_FD_187146 | JGI IMG/M metagenome (GOLD analysis project Ga0209048, IMG submission 187146) | Freshwater lake sediment microbial communities from the University of Notre Dame, USA, for methane emissions studies - CRP12 CR (SPAdes)... | ecosystem: Environmental > Aquatic >... | reverse complement strand
CTCATCGAAATCCAATCTTGCATAATGGCCTGTGGCAATAAAATCGGCTTCCAGTTCCAACGCTTTCTTTAAAAAAGAACCGAACTTTACTTTCTCATTACAAAGGATACAGGGATTGGGCGTTTTCCCCTTAGCGTATTCTTCACAAAAATATTGGATGACTTCTTTTTCAAATTCCTCTCGAACATGGAAGACATAAAAAGGAATCTCAAGCTGAAGTGCAACGCGTCTGGCATCCTCTATATCGACAAGACCGCAACATCGGGCTGGACCTCCCTGGGTCTTATCCATATTTCCTATGCACATTGTAGCCCCGATTACTTCATAGCCCTTCTCCTTGAGAAACCAGGCAGTCGTGCTCGAATCAACCCCCCCACTCATGGCAACAACTACCCTTTTCTTCAATCATTAACTCCCTTTTATGAGTTCCCCTCTTAAAAGAGGATTTCCATGGCCTGATAAGGACAGACTGGAATGCACAGTTCACAGGCAATGCACTTGTCCCGTTTAAAGGATACTTCCATATTCGTCCTTTCGACATCCAACGCCTTAGTTGGACAGACACTGATGCAGGCCGTGCAGTGTGTACAGCGATCCTCATGCCATTTGACATCCTGAGCTAAAGGTTGGATCTCCACACCTATCTCACTGAGATATTTAAACCCTGCTTCCATCCCGGCCCTCTTCCCTATAAGCTCTAATACAAGCCTTCCTTCTTCTTTAGGTGTGATCCGGGCTCTCATGATATTGACGATCAAATCGTAATCCTTGACGAGTTTCGAGATGACCGGCTGATCGACGAGATGTTGAGGATAATTGAGAACAATTCTTTTTTTCTGCATGGGGCACCCCCTATTCTTTCTTTTTGATGGGTCGTTCTTTTAAAGCTTTAAAAGCGATCCCAGAATTGACTGAAGGGAGAAGTTCAACGGGTTGGGTCAAAAAGAACTTTCCCGCTTCGACCCACTCTTTCAAGATCTGAGCGATCTCTCTAGCTTTCAGATAACTGGAAAGACCAGAGGTAGGAATCTCTTTTCCCTGTACCGTAATCCTGCCACTCTTCAGTTGCTTATAATTCACCTCTCCTATGCTTCCGGGAATACATTGAGGATAGGAATCGCTATAGTCCACCACTTGAGCCAAGATCTCCTCATCCCGAACCGCAGTATAACGAAGGATCTCCTCATCTAAAATGGGAATGGGAATTCCGATGCCGACTGTGAGGGTTACCCCGTACCCAGTAAATGAAGTTCCTCTGAGCCATTTTGGTCTCATCATTTTGAGATCTCCTGTGACGCAGAGCGTTCCTGACGGCGTTTTAGGAACCCCTCCTTCGGTCCTCTTCACTCCTGGGTTATGCTGGGTCCCATTACCCACGACGTACCCTATCCCTCCGCCCAAGAAGATCCGGGTTCCAATGCCTATGGTTTTGTAAAGGGGATCATTGAGCAGAGGGCTCAACTGTCCCGCATTGCAATAGTTTGCGTTGCCCATTTTGGGTTGGAGGACTCCCATATAGGTATAGATAACCTTCTCCGAGAGATTGACAGCCACATTGTAGTTCTGATAAGCGTTCCGGATGTTCAAAAGAACCGCTTCGTTCATATCCTTCAGGGAGATATAAGTCTCCAAAGCCTTTCTGGGATAGCAATCCGTCCCATAGGCGGTGGCAGTCAGTCTGACATCTTTTCCTGCAACCAGTTCCTCAATGACATAGGCTCCCCCATAAGCAAACTTTCCTGGGAAGATTTTATTCCTTGGATCATCTTCCGGCATCGCCGTTGCTCCTAAGAAAAAATCTACAGCTGCAAAACCTGTATAGACTGGAATCTCGTTGAGATACGTCTTTCCCCCTCCCAGTTTGATCCGGGGCTTTGAGTGACCCACATTGAAATAAGCCCCTGAAGAACACATCGGGCCAAAAGTCCCGGTGGTCACCACATCCACTTCCTGAGCTGCCCTTTTCACTCCCTTTTCGGCAGCATAATCAATAATCTCCTCAGCCGTTAAGACGACAGCTTTCCCTTTCTTAATCTTCTCATTTATTTCTTCAATGGTCTTGGCCATGTTTTCCCTCCTGAATAGTTTAATTGCAGATTTCTGACTTTAACTCTTAATGCTTCACTCTTAACTCTAAATTCTATTTGGTTCCCCTCTCGGGGCCATCCATGATCCATAACATAAGATCACCCCCCACTTAACAAATGACGTGATTCGTGCTCGTAACCCGTGTCCGGAACATTAAATTTTCAACTCCTCATTCTTCATTCTTAACTTTATCCTTTATTTCATTCCATTAAACAGCCAGGTGCTGATATACCGTTCCCCAGTATCAGGGAGGATAACGACAATCATTTTCCCTTCGTTCTCCTGCCTCTTCGCTACCTCAATGGCTGCCCATGCCGCTGCACCGGAAGAAATTCCTGCCAACACCCCCTCTTCTTTGGCCAGCCTTCTCGCCAACAATCCTGCCTCCTCATTCGATACTTTGATCACCTCATCGACCAAATCCATTCGAAGCACTTCTGGAACAAAACCTGCACCGATCCCCTGTATCTTATGTGGACCTGGTCTCCCTCCAGAAAGAACTGGAGAATTCTCTGGTTCTACCGCAATGGCTTTGAATTCTGGTTTTCTTTTCTTGATGACTTCAGAAATTCCGGTAATCGTCCCCCCTGTTCCCACTCCTGCCACTAAAACATCAACTTGCCCGTCGGTATCTTCCCAAATTTCCAAAGCAGTTGTCTTTCTGTGGATTTCGGGATTAGCAGGATTCTTAAATTGTTGTGGGATAAAATATTGAGGGTCCTTTGAAGCCATTTCCTCTGCAATCTTCACCGCACCTGTCATCCCTTCATTGCCGGGCGTCAGGATGACCTCGGCTCCAAACATTCTGAGAAGATGAATTCGTTCAGCAGACATCGTATCTGGCATCGTCAGAACCAATGGATAACCCTTTGCTGCACAGATAAATGCCAAAGCGATCCCTGTATTTCCACTCGTGGGTTCTAAAATAACCGTATCTTTCTTTATCAGGCCCGCCTTCTCGGCCACCTCAATCATTGAATAGCCGATACGATCTTTAACGCTTCCACAAGGGTTAAAAGACTCAAGTTTTGCGATGACCTCTCCCTTACACCCCATGGTGATCCGATTCAATCTCAATAAAGGTGTGTGGCCTATCAACTCAGAAATGAAGTTGGCTATTTTTGCCATCTCTTCGCTCCTAACAAAATTTTTGTCAAATAGGGTTCCAGGTTTCGAGGGTTCGTGGGTCCAAGGGTTTTGCCATGATAACCAAATAATCTACCTAATCATTCTTTTAAATTTCTTCAGTTTTTGAAGGCAGAGTGTTCCCGTTTACTTGGCTCCTTATTTTTTAATATTTCACTCGAACCCTTGATCTCCAGACCCCTTGAACCCTTTCAATTTATTAAATCTGGTACATTGGAAGGTTCAATCCTTCTTTTTCTCTCTTTCGATTGACCATATCTTCTAAAGTAACTGAATAAAAGATTTTAGATATTGCTTCTGAAACTTCCTTCCAAATATCTCGTGTTACGCAGAACGGGACTTTCTGACAAACCTTTACGTCACGCAAACATTCAAGCAAATTGAGTGGCCCCTCTAAAGTTTCAACCACATCATACAAACAGATTTCAGAAGGAGGTTTGGCCAATGAATAACCACCTTTGGACCCACGAACCGATTTCACTAAGCCGGCCCCACGAAGCGGATTAATGACTTGCTCAAGATATTTTAGAGATATATTTTCTTTCTTGGCTATCTCTTTTAATTCAATAGGCCCCTCTCCATAATGAGAGGCGAGTTCTAGCATTGCCCTCGCTCCATATCTAATTTTTGTTGATATTTTCATAGGTTATAAAATCATACTTTTTCTATGGGAATTAAACTTTTTTAACCTAACCCTTCATTGGTTGTCAAGGGGTGTGATAGAGATTTCTTAAAAAAGCCCTGAAATCTCATTTGTTTAATCTTCTCTTGAAATCTGTGAAATCAAGAGAGCATAAAGTAGTTTCTCAAAGCTCTCTTATAGAATTCTTGAAATTAGAAATGAGTGAGGGAAAAGTAAGGAGGTTTCTCTAAACGACAGTTACTTTCAAAACCTTTTTTGTCTTCTCGGTGACCTTGACCCGTTCATCGATTCTATATCCGACTATCCAGGCGATCATCTCTCCTGAGATGAGCAGAGGGACCTTGGGTCTCTCAAACTTTGGGACCTTATGATCGATAAAGAAATCTTTCAACTTTTGAGTTCCTTTGACTCCCAATGGATGAAATCGATCGCCTGGTCTGAAATTCCTCATCTTCAATGGAAATTGAAGGCTTTTGTAATCCATAAGAGCTGTGTTGGAAGGTCCATTAAAATTTCTAAATTTATCTCGATTCGTCTCTTCCATCACCACCTCTTTTCCGATCTCTTCGATAAAAGTATGACATGGGGAAATGAGTTCAACTTCAAAAGGTGGAAATGGTTCTACCTCTCTCTTCCCCAATAAAACAATGTCATACCGTTTCTCAACCCAGACTCCATGGGTTAATTCCAAAAGGAAGCTTGGAGACGACTGGTGCAATTTCTGATAAATTTTATGAACCTCTGACCCCTCCCCTTCCTCCATGACCATTCTCCAATCATAAATCCTCCCTAATATCTTCTTGATAACTCTCCACTGAATAGCCTGATGAAGAGATTGGTATTCTGAGAATTTGAAAGAAAGGGTATCCCTCTCCTCCCGGATGATCTTTTGATATGCCTCCTCCACTCCCCTCTCTAAATAATCATTTTCTTTCCTGAGAATGCTCGAGGTCCTCAGGAGGATCTCCTTGAAATTGGGCTGATATTCCCCTTCAATCAATGGAATCAGAGAAAGGCGTATTCTATTTCGAAGGTAGTCTTTCTTTAGATTTGAAGAGTCTAAGAGAAAAGGAATCTTTTTTTCTATAGCGAAGGATTCAATCTCTCCTCTCCACACTTCAAGAAGTGGTCGGATCACCTTTTCCTCCCGAATGGGGAGGATCCCTTTTAGACCCTGTAACCCAGATCCCCTGATCAGTCTTAAGAGGACAGTCTCCACCTGATCATCTGCATTGTGCCCGAGTGCAATCTTCTGGGCATGATGCTTTTGGAGGAGATCATAGAAGAAATGGAAACGAATCCTTCTGGCTGCATCCTGTGGAGAGAGCCCCCACAGTTTTTGAAATTCCTTCACATTGAATTGCCCATATTCAAAGGGTAAGCCGAGCTGTGCTGACTCCTTCTGAACCAGTTCTGCTTCTTTTTCTGACTCCTCAGGCCGGAGACCATGATTGATATGAGCTACGATGAGAGAAAGATCAAACGCTTCGCGGCAGGCATTTAATAAATGGAGGAGGACCATTGAATCCACTCCTGCAGAGACCCCCACAATCAACCGATCACCTTTTTCTAATAAATGGTAGCGGTCAATGGTCCTTTTGATTTGATTAAATAACATACTCCACTCTTACATCTTCTTTTCTCCTAATGGACCGACTCGAATTTCTACAGTGGTCGTACCCGTCCATTTCTCTTGAATTCTGATGGTACAAGTTTTATCAGGCTTTGAAAAGTTGAGGAATGATTCATTTCCCCTAAAACTGTTTACCAGCTTCCAATTATTTTTTTCCATATTATAAGTAAAATAATCGATTAAAGACGGTACATCGAGCCGCCATTTTGAAAAATGTAAAATACCTGCTTTGAATCTTGGGGTTTCATAGATGAAAGATTTACCAGGATTATAATTTAACTCGCTTGGAACACTCACATCGTCAAGATAATACTTACCCACACCCTCCCCTTCTGCTTTTGTCTCTCCCGTTGCTCCTGCTGCAGGTTGACCTTGTTGCCGCTCTTTAACAGTGGTCGAACAGCCCATCCACGCCACCCCTAAAAGGATCACCAACAACAAAGCAATAACAGATTTCCTTTGAAAGATATTCGGACTCATAATTTCCCTCCTTCTTTATGAGATACTTAAAGTTTTTTACCATTCTGCAGGAAGAAAAGCAAGAGGAAACAAAAAAGGCCCACTGCGTGAGCCTTGCAGAACTCAATGATTTCCATTAAATCCGACAAGGGTTAATTCTCCCCCCCGTCGCCATCTCCGCCTCCCATCTGTGTTGGCTCAAAGAGGTCAATTTGAATATACCCCAACCTTGGAGGATCTCCTTGATCAAAGGGATCCGGAAGTTTGTATTGATATGGAGACTTGATCCCGTACTCAAACGTAAATGGGAAAACCACCTCGTTACTCTCGTTTCCTGTCTTATCAATAACAGAAACCTTCAAGGTGATTTCCGTCCACTCATTTAGATAGGACGCTTTTGAACTGAAGGTATTCCATTGAATATACCCTTTAAAATGCTTTCGATATTCTGGCTTAAGATAGATCCAATCGGTCGGATAATGACCATAACCGGTTTGGTCCACAACAGAGGCGATTTTGAACATATCACCATCTGGGTCTTCTGCTTCAATATAGATTTTCCAGATATATCCATATTGACCTTTTTCTACAGCGAATGAATGGGTAATGATCGGTGCATGGGTCCCCGGTTTGGGTTGCGCCCACCCTCCATGGGTAATGGAAAATGTCATGGCCAACAAGAAACAAATCGAAAGAATGAAGATTTTTTTAATTCTCATATCCTGTGTTCCCCTTATGCACAAGAAATAATCCTTTAAGAGTCCAATTCCAACAGAAAAAAAATAAGAAGATACAAAAAAGGGCTTGGCTCCGGTTTAGGCCCATTTGCCCCGACCGCCTGTCCTTTTTGAGTGGCATAATCAATGCATCTGGAAATGATGACTGTAACTCTCATTCGGATCAAAAAGATCGATATGAATATAACCCAACCTTGGAAGATCTCCTTGATCAAAGGGAGCGGGCAGTTTGTATTGATATTGGTCCTTCACTCCCGAAACGAACTCAAATGGAAAAACCACCACATTACTCTCATTTCCGGCTTTGTCGAAAACAGAAACCTTCAAGGTAATTTGCGTCCATTCTGTGATATATCCTGTCTTCGAACTGAAGGTATTCCATTGAATATACCCTTTAAAATGCCTTCGATATTCTGGCTTAAGATAGATCCAATCGGTCGGATAATGGCCGTATCCAACTTCGTCCACCACTGAAGCAATTCTCAACATATCTCCATCTGGATCCTCTGCCTCGATGTAGATTTTCCAGATATATCCATAATATCCCTTTTCTACAGCAAAAGCGTAGGTAATGATTGGGGTATGGGTCCCTGGTTTGGGTTGCGTTCCTCCTTCGTAAGGGAACAATTGGCTCCATCCTTGACACGGCACTAAAAAGGTTAATGCCAACAAAAGGCTAATAAAACAAAGGGCTCTTTTTAAATTCATGAATTACACCTCCCTTCATTTTAAATATAAGATTCAAGGGTTGGAATATCAAGGATGCAATGGTGTATGTGTATTGATAAGGTTAAACTTCTTACCGCTTTAAAAGATAAATACTATCAATTAGTTATGGTTCTTATTTCGTCTATGAGGTGAGGCCTTTGGTTTATTTTTCTGAAGGGTAATGGCCACTCTTTTTGCTTCTTCAAAGACTTCCTTAAGTGGAATTTCATTCTCTAATGCCAATCTTTTGCAATCCTCATATTCTGGGGAAAGGTTGACTATTCTCCCCTCCCATCTGGCCAATTTGAAACGGATTTTACCGTATTTAGTCTCTTTGGTTAGGATTTCTCGATCGGTCTTTGCCCTTTCTTCCTCATGCCACCTCAGACCAAGAGTGGTTGTTTCTCTTAAGAGAAATTTTGTAACGAAAGGTAGCTTTTCAGAAGAACAAATTATATTGAGGAGATGGCCTGGTCGATTCTTCTTCATCAGGATGGGAGTGATAAAAACTTCTAAAACTTCCATGGCAAAAAGTTTTTCCATCACATAGTCATAGAACTGAGGGTTCATGTCATCAATATTCGTTTCGATGACAGCCACCCTCTCTTTTTCAGAAGTTAATTCCGAAGTCCCGATGATCAGTCTTAGGAAATTGGGATGGGTTAGGTTATCCCGGCCAGCCCCATATCCAATTCGATCCACTTTCATCAGAGGCATTGGGCCAAATTCAGAGCCCAAGGTGGTAAGGATAGCAGCTCCAGTAGGAGTGAGAAGTTCTCTTTCAACCCCTGATGAATAGATGGGTTTCCCTTCCATCAAGGATAGTGTGGCAGGGGCAGGAACGGGAAGGATTCCATGTTCGCATTTTACAAATCCTGCTCCTACATTCACCTTTGAGACATAGATCTTTTCAATCCCCAACTGTCGAATGCCCCACACGGATCCAACAATATCGACGATGGAATCCAAGCCACCCAATTCATGAAAGTGGACCTCCTCCATTGGGGTTTGATGAATCTTTGCCTCCACCGAAGCAATCCGCTTGAAAATCTCCTTGCTCTTCTCCTTTACTTCGGCTTCGATACCACTTCTCTCAATGATCCTCAGGATCTCCTTCAAGTTTCGATGGGATCTTTTTTCACCCCTATCTTCCACGATGACCTGGGTTGCAGAGAGATCTGCTTTTAAGACATTTTTAGCTTTTAGATAAATGGTTGGGATTCGAAGTTTTTTCAACTCCTCTCTCAATCGCCGGGGACTCAACCCAGCATCGATCAGGGAGCCGAGGATCATATCCCCACTTGCTCCGGAAAAACAATCAAAATAAGCGATTCGCATACTCCTCTCCAAAAATCTTAAATTGAAACTATTATCGAAAAGAAAAAAGATAAAATCAAATGAAATCTAAGGAACCCACTCAGCAAGAAAGATATTGAACTCACCAGGATGTTTTGCATTTCGATTCGAAACAAAAACCAGTCTCTTCCCATCAGGACTGAACATGGGAAAAGAATCAAATCCCGGATGAAAGGTGATCCGCTCAAGGCCTGTCCCATCCACATGAATCAAATAGAGATTGAATTCTCGACCCTCTGGCTGATGAAGGTTTGAGGAGAAGATGATCTGCTTTCCATTGGGATGAAAGAACGGGCAAAAGTTTGAAGCCCCATTGTCTGTCACCTGCTTCTGATTCGATCCATCTGAATCCATCACAAAAAGTTCGAGCCTTCCACCCACGACCTGTCTCTGGGCTAAATTTTCCTCATACTCCTCTAACTCTTTTTTATCCTTAGGATGATAGGCACGGTAGACGATCATCTTCCCATCGGCAGAGAAAAAGGGCCCGCCATCGTATCCCTTCTGATAGGTCAAACGTTTTACATCGCTTCCATCCGGGTTCATTGTATAAATATCCAGATCTCCTCCTCTGAGAGAGGTAAAGACAATTTTCCCATTCTTGGACACAATGGCTTCTGCATTATAGCTACCCGTAAAGGTCAATGGTTTCAAATCTGAACCGTCCGTCTTCGCCGTGAAGATTTCGTAGGGGAGTAGAGGCCAGATAAACCTTTTCTCTCTTGGACGGATGGGCGGGCAATCTGGATTGATGGGATGGGTTGAAGAATAGAGGATTCTTTTGCCGTCCGGGAAAAAGTACGCACAGGTTGTTTGTCCTTTTCCAGTACTAACCAGGTGAATATCACTTCCGTCGTCATTCATGATGAAGATCTGGTCGCATTGAAACCCATCGCGGGTAGCTTGAAAGATCAATTTCTTCCCATCAAAGGAAAAGTAGGCTTCTGCGTTCTTCCCCCCAAAGGTGAGTTGCCGCATATTGGCCAGATGTTTCTCCTGAGGAAATGAAAGAGACTGACCTTCACTCTTGAAGCAAGGAATGATCAAAAAGCATAGCCATATCTGTAAAACTAAAAATGTTTGAAATTTTTTCAACTTCTCTTCCCCTCATTCCTCATCACCCTATTTTATTTTCTCCCATCCCTTTTTTGTAAAACACTTTACGCTTAACACCTCACGCCTAACGGTTCTTCTTATTATGGTTCTGTTAGAAATTCATAAGCTGTCAGATAGATTAGTTTTGCCACCTCTGCTAACTTCTCGAAGTCGATCGATTCCAGACGATCACGGGAGGTATGCATCTTTTTGTAATCCGATGCAAAAAAGTCTAACGCTGGAATCCCCTTTTGATGGAAGGGATAATGATCGCTTCCGAACTCAAAGGAATATTGATCAATATTCTTCCCTTCCTTGATTCCTAAGGGCTCCAAGAATCTTTTACTTCTCTGCACGAGGGAGGAGTGAGTCGAACCTCCGACCAAAAAGACCTCCTTCTCATCTGTTACACCGCCTATGGTATCCAAAGAGAACATGGCCTTTATCTGTGTAAGAGGAACAAGGGGTTGATTCACAAAGTAACGGGATCCCCACAATCCCCACTCTTCTCCTCCAAAGAAAACCAGAAGTACGCTTCTTTTCAAATCTGTTTTTCTCTTCATCAGAGATCGTCCGATCTCTAAAAGGGCTGAAACGCCTGAAGCATTATCATCGGCTCCAGAATAATAAAATCCACTTTTTTCATCTTTTCCCAGATGATCATAGTGGGCACCCAATACCAGAAACTCCTTTTTCTTTTCTGGATCATGCCCCTCAATCATCCCCCCGATATTAACGTCCTTAAACCGCAGTTCCTTAAATCGAAGGCTGATTTCAAATGGGACCTCCTTCTGGTCGAAAAGGTTCTTCGTCCACCCTTCTTCTGCCTGGGTATAAGGGACAAAAAAAATAGGGATATTAATTGAGAAATCGGGTTCCATTGCCCTGACGGCGACTTTCGACGCCTCAATCAAACGTTGGACAGGGTTACCCTCTTTCACCCTTTTACTTAGCTTTTCATCCAATTTTGGAGGGAAATAGGAGGGGTAAGTGATATAGGGTGCCAAATGATCTAAGTCCTCTTCCTTAATAAAGAAAAGAATGGCTTTAGCCTTTTTCAATTGAAGCTCCTTGATCTTTTTTAAGAGCTGCTCATAGCGAAAGTCTTTCGTGAGATCCAGAAAAATCATTGCCCCTTTACCAGAGAGTTTGTCCATCTCCTCGGTTTTGCTTTGATCGATGAATATGAAAGGACCTTCCCATTTCCCTTTTTTCGAAAAGCGAAAGGGGATGGCCTTAAGTTTCTCTTCCCTGTTTGATCCCTTTAAAACCAAGGTGGACTCTTTTATATCCTTCAGGGTAATGGAGAAAGGTTGAAGAATAGGAGTCATTCCCATCCCTTCCAACTGCTTGATCAGGTAGGTCTGAGCTTTTTGATAACCTGGAGTTCCTGGAAATCTCCCGGCTAGCTCAGGGGAAGCCAGAGTGGAAATATGCTCCTTCAATCTCTGCGTCTCAATTTTAGCGAAATAATCTTTGGATAGGAAGTCATAAGAAACGAAGGAGCTTCTCGGAGAAAAATTTCCCCTCTCTTTTGGCCTTCCATTCTTAAAAAGAATGTAACTATCCCAGCCATAGAAGAAGAGGTACCTGGTTCGGGAAAGAGCGCTGGCTGATCGTCCGAAGTAAATGGTCATCCATCTCCCGGGATGGAGAGGGTTGGGAAAGCTCAGAAGGAGGGATTCATCTCCTTCGTCCACTCTCTCTCCCTTTATAAAAAATGAACTCTCTTTGTGATCAATAGGTTTTGGAAGATTTGAAAGAAGTTTAGAAATGACCGGAGCCTTCCAGTTTTCACCCAAAAGCATCACAGAAGAATTTCTAAGTTTCTCTTCTGTGACCTCTTTGATGGATAGAATCTCTCCACCCTTTCGCTCCTTGACCATTTTGGCCAATTCAAAATAGATCTTTTGACTTTGCTCGTCTCCTTGATCTGAGACGATAAAAATCTTTTCACGGTCTTCCAGCAGGGCATTCAATCCGGGGATAACTTCATCCGGGTATAATCTTCGAAAGAGATTATGATCAGGATCTAAGGTAAGCTTAAGTGGAGTTTTTGGAACTTCCATGGAGAAAGAGCTTCTTCTTTTCGAAACCTCCAATAAAAGGCGCCTCTTTCCCAAACCATCATCAACTTCAATCGGGAGGAGAAGCTGGTAAGCATCACCCTCCTGAACCACCTCCCCTGAAATGATGTAACCATTTGAGGTGGTCTGAACATTAACATTTTCCAACTTTAGTTGAGGCCCGCCAGGACGATCTAACCACTGAGAGAAGAACCAATCCAGCCTCTTACCACTCGCCTCTTCAAAGATTTTCTTAATATCCTCCCAACTGGCTTGTTTGCCCCCATATTGGATTGCAAATTGTCTCAAAGTGGTGAAGAAGAGGTCTTTTCCAACAATCCTCCGGAGCATATGGAAAACCATGGAGCCTTTTCCATAGCCAATCTGTGTGTCTGACTCAGTGTCTTTACCTTCAAACTTCCGAAGTGGATAATCTTTTGGAGGAGGAACTTGAATGGCATATTTCTGCATGGCATCCTGTCGATGTTTGTAAGCGACTTCCTTTCCTATCTTCAGCTCTTTATAGTAGTAATTGGCGCAGTAGGTTGTGAGTGCCTCCATCCAGTTTCCTGTCCCTGGTTTGTAATTGACATAATGTCCCCACCATGAATGGACAATTTCATGATCCAAGGCACCTGGTCTGAGAAATTCTTTCCCCCGCCGTATTGCTTCCGGCGCGAGAAGGGTAAAGGTCGGAAAACCATAGCCACTTGAGAAGAAGTTTTGGACAATATCAAACTTTTTGTAGGGGTATGGACCTAAAAGGTCTGAATAGATTTTTAGATATTCTTCGGTTCCATTCAGAAATATTTCTGAAAACCGGTCATCCTCTGGAAAAAAGTAAGTGGAGATTTTAATGCCATCACCCTTCCGTGTTTTAACAGAATATTTCCCAGCGACGAGCGTGAGGCTTTCAGCCGGCCATCCATTAACCCATTTGCTACTCCAGATACCGCCTTTGAGATTTTCAGATATAAGTTCACCTTGGGTGACAATTCGGAATGGTTCTGGAATCGTTGCCTCTACCTGGAATCTCGCCATTGAATCCGGTTTGCCAGGATACCAGTAGGTAGCAGATGACAAATAGACCCCTTCTGGACTAATCAGTCCAGAGGTTTGATCTCCTCTCACAAATTGAAGCTCCCTTTCCTTAACGACAGGGTCATAGATAGGACCCTCATAGGAAATGGAGAGAAGCAGAGGCTCTTCTACCTTTTGAAGAGAAATATCCAATCTTCTGGCGTGTGCTGAAAAAGGGGTCTCAGACCAATGCAGCGGCTGTCCTGTTCTTTGGTCAACGATCCGGATGATTTTCAATTTTGGATTCAGGAGGAATGAAAGGGTTTGCAGCCTTCCCCATTTTATATTTATTTCAAGCCGATCTTCTGCTTTGAGGAGGTGTTGGGATGGATCGATCTGGATAATCAACTGGTGG
>Ga0209048_10004470_pt1 | contig 13366 bp, 7 predicted proteins | sample FrelakmetCRP12CR_FD_187146 | JGI IMG/M metagenome (GOLD analysis project Ga0209048, IMG submission 187146) | Freshwater lake sediment microbial communities from the University of Notre Dame, USA, for methane emissions studies - CRP12 CR (SPAdes)... | ecosystem: Environmental > Aquatic >... | reverse complement strand
CGGCGTCCTGGGCGCGTTGGCCGCCATCTTCCCCTGGGAGTTGGGCGAGAAGGCGGACCCGTTCGCCTCCGCCCCGGCCGGTATAAAACCCGAGTGGTACTTCCTTTTTATGTTTCAGACACTGAAATACCTGCCGGCAAAACTTCTGGTCGTTGACGGCGAGGTGTTCGGGATACTACTTTTCGGTTTCGCAGGACTCATCTGGCTCCTTATCCCCTTCTGGGACAGGAAAAGTTCCCGCGGCGAAAACAACCTCCTCATAAACTACATCGGGCTCTTTGTCCTTCTTTACATTATACTCTTCACAATACTCGGGTGGGTTGTATGAAGCGCATATATCTCATTATGGCCGTTTTGATAGCGGCCGCAGCCTGCTCAGGCGGATCTGCGCTGGGTCAGGAGGACAAGTGTTACAGTTGTCACGGGACTCAGGGTGATAAGCCCTCTCAGATGTTCAAGCACGATGTGCACAGGACAAAAGGTGTCACCTGCGCCGGCTGTCACGGCGGGAATTCCCATTCGGAAGATATGGAAAGGGCAATGGACACAACTGCGGGGTTCATCGGAGTGCCCAAGGGGGACTGGATTTCAAAGGCCTGCGCCGGTTGCCATTCAGATCCAGAAAAGATGAAATCCTTCGGTTCGGCCCTGCCGATCCATCAGCTGGAAATGCTCGCATCGAGCGTCCACGGCAAGCTTTCGCTCGGGGGCAAAGAGCAGATCGCCGAGTGCACGACCTGCCACGGATCTCACGGGATTGTATCGGTGAAGGATCCCGCATCCCCCGTCCACCCTCTTTCAATCGTAAAGACATGCACCAAATGCCACGCGGATGCGGCGCTGATGCGCGCGTATAATCCCTCTCTGCCTGTTGATCAGCTGGAAAAATACAGGACAAGTGTGCATGGCAGGCGGAATGCGGCTGGCGATGCGAAACCTGCCCAGTGCGCCAGCTGCCACAGCAGCCACGACATCCGGTCGGCCCGGGATGTAAAATCGAGCGTTTATGCGGCGAACATACCCTCGACCTGCTCTCACTGCCACGGCAACGCTGAGTACATGGTGGAATATAAAATCCCGACAGATCAGTTTGAAAAGTTTTCCAGAAGCGTGCACGGGGTCGCGCTTCTTCAAAAGCACGATGCCGGGGCTCCCGCCTGCAACAGCTGCCACGGCAACCATGGAGCCTCTCCTCCCGGAGTCGAATCGGTATCGAAGGTGTGCGGCACATGCCACGCCTTAAACGCCGACCTTTTCTCTTCGAGTCCGCACAAGAAGGCTTTTGACGAAAATAATCTGCCTGAGTGTGAAACCTGCCATGGGAACCACGAGATAATAGCGGCCACCGACAAGCTGCTCGGGACTGCCCCCCAGGCGGTGTGCAGCCGGTGTCACAGCCAGAGGGAAAATCCCCGCGGATACGCGGCGGCCGGAATGATGAAATTACTGAGCGACAGCCTCCAGTCCTCGGCCGAGCGCGCCACGGCGCTCCTGGATGAAGCCGAGCAAAAGGGGATGGAGATAACGGAGGCGAAGTTCAGGCTCAGGGACGCCCGCCAGGCACGCCTCGAGTCGCGGACCATGGTGCATTCCTTCAACGAGGAAAAATTCCGGGAAATTGCCGCCAAAGGCATTTCTATCTCCTCGGAAGTCATTACGGAGGGTCAGCATGCCATCGAGGAATATTATTTTCGCCGGTGGGGGCTTGGAATATCCACGCTGATAATAACGACGCTTCTGATCTCCCTGTATGTCACCATTAAAAGGATCGAACGCAAGCAGCAGCGTGAGACGACAACAAATCAAAAACAAGGTTGAAAGATGAATTTAGGTCAAATCTGCATCTTCGTGGCATTTTTCGCTTCGGCGGGTGCTGCATGCTTTTTTTACATAAACGGGATGAGAAGCGCGAGGGTAAAACCGCCGAAGGCTTCGCCGCTGCCTGGCAGGCTTTACCTGGCATCCCTCCTTGCCTCCCTCCTGGCTTCGGGCGTGCTTCTTTCGGCCCTGCTCGGGCATCAGTTCCAGTATTCATATGCGGCACATTACAGCTCCTCTGAGCTGCCCGTGCTATACCTTGTCTCATCCTTCTGGGCGGGACAGGAGGGGACTTTCCTCCTCTGGGCGCTCATGACGGGGATTATGGGCTATGTTTTTTTGAAGTCATCCAGGACGGTGGACGATCATGCGATGGCTATAATCAGCGCATATGCCGCATTCCTTTATCTTCTGCTCATAGTAAAAAGCCCTTTTGAGATTCTGACTCCCGCTCCTCCCGACGGAAACGGGCTGAATCCCCTTTTGCAGGATCCCTGGATGGCGATCCATCCGCCGATTCTTTTCGCGGGTTATGCCGCCACCGTGTTCCCATTTGCCCTGGCACTTTCGGCTCTTATCAGGCGGAATAACGAGAGGTGGATAAATTCCGGCTTTGCCTGGTCCCTGTTTGCCGCAGTGTTGCTGGGTGCCGGAATTATCATAGGCGGATTCTGGGCTTACGAAGTTTTGGGGTGGGGCGGATACTGGGGATGGGATCCTGTGGAAAATTCCTCGCTGGTTCCCTGGCTCATTCTGCTGGCGCTTCTACACGGGCTGCTGATCCAGAAGGCAAAAGGTGCGTTCCTGCGCACAAACATATTTCTGGCAATCATATCTTTCATTCTGGTCCTTTATGCGACATTTCTTACGCGAAGCGGTGTGCTGGCTGATTTTTCTGTTCATTCTTTTGTAGATCTGGGCATAAATAATTACCTGGTAGGCGTGATGGCGGTCAGCACAATCCTGGGTTTCGGACTGTTTATTTCGCGGTTCAAAGACCTGAAATCTCCCAAAGCGGATTTATCAGGACTTCACAGGGAGTTTACTCTCCTATTGAGCATTTATGTCCTCTGTGCCGGAGCTGCCTTCACATTTTTCGGCATGTCTTCACCGATATTGACAGGGCTTATCGGCAAGGCATCGCAGGTCGACACTTCATTTTACAATAAGGTCAACCTGCCTGTGGCAATCGGTATTGGCCTCTTGCTGGGCCTGACGCCTTTCCTGGGCTGGACAAAGGAGGAATTTTCAGTATTTATCAAAAGACTATCACTGCCCCTGGCGCTCACGCTACTCTCGGCGGTAATTGCCTATGTAGCAGGTGTAAATTCGCCGATGCTGCTCCTCTTTGTCGCGATGTCGGTTTTCGCCCTGGTCAGCAACACGATCGTGGCTTTCAGGATGTACCGGACCGGGTGGCTGCATATGGGGGGACCGGTGGCACACATAGGAGTTGCACTGCTTTTCATAGGTATTGTAGGTTCCGGAAAATTTGACGAATCGAAGAAGGTTGTGCTAAAATCGGGCGAACCCCAGACAGTTTACGGATACCAGTTTACCTACAAGGGGGTGTCGGGTGCAAATTCGGTCAAACCCTCCGTGAACATAGAGGTATCCGACGGAAAAAACACATTCCTGGCAACGCCGAAACTCTACTACAGCGAATACAACAAATCCCTTCTGAGGGAGCCGCACATCAAGATAATGCCGCTGAAGGATCTTTACATCTCTCCCCTTGAAATGAGGGAGTCTGCCGAGCCTTCCAGAAACCCCGCATTCGAGCTGGTGAAGGGGGAAACAAAGGAAATGGGCGGTTTCACCATCAGTTTCGAGCGGTTCGAAACAGGCCAGCATCAGGAGACCGGCAACATGCTGGTGGGCGCGATTCTGAATATGAGCGTTGAAGGAAAGGCGTATCAGCTTATCCCCAGATTATCATTCAACGAAAGGGGGGAGAGGGCAATGATGCCGGCCGATATGCCCCCGATCAATCTCCCTTCGGGGACGGTACTCAAGCCCAGAATATCACTTACAGCCATCAGCGTTGAAGAGAAGAAGGTCATCCTTGAACTTCTCGGCTTCGATCAGCACATGGGCTCCCAGCCAAAGGAGGAGCTGATTGTAGACATAAGCACCAAACCCCTGATGATGGTTGTATGGACGGGTGTCGTCCTGATTATCCTGGGAACGGCCATTGCTTGGCGTAGGAGAATAGCAGGAGTGTGACAGCATGGAAATCAGGCAGTGAAAAAATTACTGGAAAGACTTCTCCCATCTCTCGGTAAAAAGATTGCAGCGGGTGTAACCCTCGTTCTCCTTGTGGCTGGCGGGGCTTTTGTTTTTTTTGCCCATCGTACCGGATACACTATGCTGGAGGAGCAGGCCAAGCTGCAGGCAAATTCCATATCCAGCCTGGTTAAGGACATAGTCGACCAGGAAATGCTAAAGGGGCAGAGCAAGAAGCTCGAGCGGGCGCTAAGTGATGCCGTGGTGGGCCCCTATATCCAGAATACCTATATCGTCAGCGAAGACGGCCGAATTTTAATAAGCGGAAAGCAAGACAGCGGAACGGGCAAATTCACTCTGCCTGATTTCCGCGAAATCGCCGGTATGCCGGGTGTGAAATACATGGCTGTCACGGAAAAAGGCTTGCGTTATGAAATCATAATGACCCCCATCGTCAAAAGACAAGAGTGCAACCGCTGCCACCAGACATCTGGCGCGACAATGGGATATTTTGCGGTCAAACTTCCCACCAATGATATCCGCTCAATCGCGGCCGAGCACCGTACCGTCAACTCGCTTATGACGGTTCTGATATTCGGAGGTCTTGGAATAATAATATTCATTTCGCTCTCATTCCTGGTAATTAAGCCGATCTCCCGGCTTCATGCTCATATCCACATGATAAAACAGAGGATGGGGCAGCTTGAAAGCGGCGAGAAAACCAGCTTCCCGCTCCTGGCGGAACCCCGAAGCAAGGACGAAATAGCCGACCTTTGCAGGGATTTCAACAACCTCATATCGCGCCTGAACGAGGCAAACGACAAGCTCTATGAAATGCACCAGGCACAACTCGAGCATGCAGACCGGCTGGCGTCCACGGGTGAGATGGCTGCAGGGCTGGCACACGAAATTAAAAATCCGATAGCGGGAGTCATAGGAGCGCTCCAGGTGTTTGAAGGTGAAGTCGGCGATCAGGATCCCAGGAAAGAGATCCTTTCCGAGATGATCCTGCAGCTTGAGAGGGTGAATCACGCCGTGAACGACCTGCTCAGCTACGCCCGCCCGCACCCCCCGCTTTTTGAGGAAGTGAATATTGCAGATCTGATACAGAAAACAATATCTCTCCTATCCCGTCAGAGTGAAGCAAAACATGTGAAAATCCGGACCGAGCTTTCAACAGGAGGAGAAAAGATTTCGGCAGACAGAAAGCAGTTGCAGCAGGTGCTCTGGAACCTGATGCTCAATGCCATTCAGGCAATGGATGAACCCGGAGTCCTTTCGGTTGCGACCGGATGCGACAATTCCAGTGTGCATATCCGGATCGCTGACACCGGCAGGGGCATCCCGCCGGAGGAGATCGAGCGCATTTTCAAGCCCTTTTTCACTACAAAGCACAAGGGCACGGGGCTTGGCATGACGATATCAAAACGGATCATCGAGCAACACGCAGGCAAAATTGAAGTTTCTAGCCTCCCTGGAAAGGGTACGACGGTAACGCTGCATATTCCCATCAATCAAAACTCGCGCTGAGGATTTATGCGCGCAGAGACGATACTGATTGTGGACGACGAAAAGCTGATCCGATGGTCGCTGCGGCAGGAGCTGACGAAGGCCGGTTTTACGGTTCTGGAGGCTGAAAATGTACAGGGGGGGTATCATTCCTTCACGGAGAACGAACCAGACCTGATGATACTTGATCAGCTCATGCCGGACGGAACCGGAATCGATCTTCTCAAGAAAATCAAGAGCGGCAGCAATATGCTGCCGGTTATAATGCTCACGGCAATCGACCGCTCCGATGTGGCTGTGCAGGCGATGAAACTGGGGGCGATCGATTACGTAACCAAGCCGGTAAACATCGAAGAGCTGAAGATTGTCATTGACAAAGCTCTTGAATCCACCCGGTTGAAGCGGCAGGTTGCCCATCTCATCAAATCACAGCAAAAAGAATCGGGCTTCTGCGGAATGATCGGCTCGTCTCCCGTTATGAAAAAGGTATTCGAAGATATTTCCAAAATTGCTCAGAGCAGGGGTACTACCGTGCTCATAACCGGGGAGAGCGGCACTGGGAAAGAGCTTGCCGCAAGGGCGATTCACCTCCTGGGCGAGCGCAGGGAAAAGCCTCTGATGACGGTCAACTTCTCAGCCCTGAGCGAATCGCTTATCGAGACCGAGCTTTTCGGGCACGAGAAGGGTTCATTTACAGGCGCAACATCCCAAAAGAAGGGGATTTTTGAAATTGCCGACGGCGGTGCGATTTTGCTGGATGAGATCGGGGACATATCGCCGAAAATGCAGGTAAGGCTGCTCAGGGTCCTGGAGCAAAAAGCTTTTCAGCGCGTGGGCGGCACCGCTGAAATTACGGTCGACATCCGGATAATAGCGGCGACCAACCAGTCGCTTGAAAAACTGGTTGGCGAAGACAAGTTCAGGTCGGATCTGTACTACAGGCTTAATGTTGCGTATATCCAGATGCCTGCATTGAGGGAGAGAGGTGAGGACATCATACTGCTCGCAAATAATTACCTCCAGGAATTTAACACAAAGTTTCATAAGGCTTTCAAGGGGTTCACACAGGAATCCAGGGACCTCTTCCTGAGATATCACTGGCCGGGGAATGTGCGCGAGCTGAGGAATGTGCTGGAGCGGGCGGTTCTGCTGAACGAGGATGAGTTTGTCTCTCTCCGCAATATCGAACTCTTGTCGAGTCCGGCTTCCGCTCCCGGTATGTACCTGCCCCAGGGGGATGCGGGTTCGGGAGGTCTATCATTGTACGATATGGAAAAACAGGTCCTTACGCAGGCCCTGGTAAAGACAGATTTCAATCAATCCAAAGCCGCAAAACTCCTTAAAATTTCCCGCGATACGCTGCGCTACAGAATGAAAAAATACGGCCTTCTCCTATCCTGAGTGGGGCAGATCCCCCCGATCTCCTGTGTGATTTCACACATGACGGGAGTCCCTTTACACACTCCCTCAGCGATTTGCCTGAGAAGAATTCCGAACCCGGGAAAAGCCCGCGGTTTTGATGATGCTACAAAATTCCCCGCTTGGCATAAATTTTGCCTTGTATGATACGTTAAACTCATATTAAAATTACTATCAACTTTTTTAAAAGGTCGATTAAATCAAGTTGTCAAAAGGCACAGGGAATACTGCGGCAAGGATCCTGATCGTGGAAGATGAGTCGCTCCTGAGCTGGTCTCTCTCTAAGGTCTTAGGTAAAGCCGGTTTTGATATCACCGTTGCCGAGACTGGTGAGAAGGCCATCGAAGAACTGGCCGGAGTAGCTTTCGACCTGGTGATAACAGATCTAAAATTACCCCATATCAACGGATTTAGTGTGGCTTCTGCGGTGAAATCATCTTTGCCGGGGGTGCCGGTTATTTTGATAAGCGCACTCGAAGACAGGGAATCTCGCGAGATGGGGTCAGCGGTGCTTGTAGACTGTTTCGTTGAAAAACCCTTCGACTTGAACGAGATGTCAGAACTGGTCAGGAAACTAACCGGCCGCGGCATCAAGTGTCAGTCGAACTGATTCCCCCCCCTTTTTTATATACAATCCTTCCATCTGTCATCCCGTTTTACCGCCCGAAGATAAAAGTGTAGCCCGAAGGTGAATTAAAAGGAGGGAGCTGTGTTATTCCTCCTACAAGCGGTAAATTGATCCCTTTGCCAATGGGCAGGAATACTCTATAGCTTGCGGGGGAACCTGTTATTGCAGGCCTAACATCTGCTATAATTTCACCCGGGAACCGCCTCTTGCAGTGAAAGTTACCACATGCTGGAGAGAGGAGGATAAAGCCTCCACATAAAAATATGGGGCAACAGTGTTTAGACCTTTAGGGCGCACCAGCATCTGATTATAAGGGTTGAATCATGCATTTTCAGCGAGAATGTCTTCCTTTATCTGACAAAACGATTGAGTGCATTATTAAATTTGGCTTTTTCCGTACAGCAGACCACTTTTCCCGTGCACTTTGCTGGCCGCAACATTGAATAGGTTAAAAGACGCATTTTTTTATCAGATGTGAAAACGTTAATTTTTCGACACCCCAAATTTTTTTAAAAATTTGCGAAAATCACTCGCATTTAATTCCAAAATGTCTATATTTAGCGCAATTCAAGGGAGTGAGGAGAGTCTTACGCAGGATGAAATCCCATGGATAATGGCATAAAGATTGCCTTCTTCTGACCGGATTTGAATATCTAATTCACCAATAAAATCATAAAATTAAAAGGGGAAAGCATTATGAGATCTCTTTTGGTAACATCTCTATCATTGTTCCTCGTTCTTTGCTACGCCGGTCTGGGTTTTGCCCAGATCCAGGAAGCTAAAATTCTGGTGAAAGGTGTATCACCGGATTTACAGTTGGTCGAGCCTTGGTACGACGCCGTATCAACTGCGCTGCCCAATGTCGGGAAAGGCCAGAAGGTATGGCTGCAAGCCAGGGGGCTATCTGGAGCGGATTACAATTCGAGCCATATCGATACGATTATCAGCCAGTCGTGGATCATCACAAATCCGCCCGGAGGGGTCGCGACCATTACCCACACTGATACGGTTACTTTCTTTGTTCCTGATACAACAGGGACATATCACGTGAGCGTAAGCCTGACTACGAACAACGGAACAACAAACGCGGAAATAGACATAAACTCCGCATACTGGGTTGGTGTCGGAACTATTGTCGGCTCGGGGGCGAATTCTCCGGAATGCGGAGATTGCCACGGCGACAAAGCCGCGACCTGGAGTCAGACAGGCCATTCCAGAATCTTCTCTTACAACATAGACAGCAGCCATTATTACACGACTGCATGTCTTTCCTGTCATACGGTTGGCTATGACACAAAAGAAACCGCGGTGAACGGTGGATTTGACGACATTGCGACCTTACTTGGCTGGACAATCCCACCCCTGCAACCAGGAAACTGGGATGCGATAAAGGCCAATTATCCCACACTGGCAGCGAAAGCAAACGTTCAGTGCGAAAACTGCCACGGCCCGGGGAGCCTGCATATGGGGGATAAAGACAAGATTGCCGTCAGCCTCTCCGCCGAGATGTGCGGGTCGTGCCACGGTGAGCAGGAGTTCCACTGGAAGAGCCTGCAGTGGAATAATTCCCTGCACGCTCATTCAACGGAAGAAGGCGAACAAGTTGTGTACATGAACAGCAAAAACTGCTCAAGGTGCCATACCGCACAAGGGTACCTCCACGAAACGGTGGATGGGAATACTTCAGCCGCACCTTACGCTGACGTGCAGCCGGTAGCATGCGCAACGTGCCATGATCCGCACGACGCTTCGAATCCGGCCCAGTTACGCAGCTCCTCAATAGCCACTGCATGCGATGGATGCCATATTACGCGCCTCAGCTCATACTCGGGTTTGCATAATTCGCCTCAAAGTCCTATGCTAAACGGCTCTAAAGGCACACCCTACTCCGGTCAGCCCGGCTCGGTTGGTAATTGGGGAGGATGGCAGTTTGCTGGCTACAAGTATCCGAATTCTTCACACAGCCAGATTACTGACCGCTGTGCGCAGTGCCACATGGCCGATGTGACTGAGGCAACTCTGGCCGATACCGCTTTTGTCTCAGTGCCATACAGTGAGTGGAAGGGGAAACTTGGCGGCCATACCTTAAAGGTCGTCTGGAAACGCGATACAACCGAGGCAAACGACGTTCTGAACCCGTTAGGCTGCAAAGAATGCCACGGCACGGTCTCCTTAGATTTTGTCCGCCTTACACAGGCCAAGACAAAGACATTATTGGCACAGCTCTATGCCCTGTTGCCAAAGTCTGCCAGCGACTCGACTGTGCCCAAATTTCCGTCCGATGCCAGCCTGAATCCGATCCAGAAAGCAGCATCCTACAACTGGTATTTTGTGACAAATGACGGAAGCTTCGGAGTTCACAACTATGAGTACGCTGCAGCACTAGTGAATTCTTCAATCGAAATGTTGAAGCTCGGTGCCGGAGCCGCTTCGATTGCTTCGATCACCGACATTCCTAACGACCAGGGCAAGCAAGTCCAGATCGTATGGAATGCGTTCCCGGCAGAAAAGTATCCGACTGATCCTGTCGTTAACTATCTGGTCTTGAGACAGGATTCTGCAAATGCTCTCGGCAAGACTTCCTACAGCACTGCCCCCTCCTTTAAAGAGATGCTCTCCATGGTAAGGGGCGGATCGCCGGTCATTCTGGCTGGCAGCGTATGGACAAAAGTCGGCGAGTACAAAGCTCTCAATCTGCCTAAATACTCACTTGTCGTTCCGACGCTGTATGATTCAACCAAGACTAGCGGTATGATGCTGACGACATTCGAAGTCGTAGGCTACACGGCAAGCAACGTTCTCTACGCTTCAGTGCCTGAAAACGGGTATTCCTTAGACAACCTCGCACCCGCGGCTCCCGGCGGATTGGCTGCCACAAGCGGCGGCGGCGTGGCGAATCTTACCTGGAACCCCTCGGGTGACGCAGACTTTAAGTACTTTGCAGTGTACCGCGGTACCACACCCAACTTCGTACCGAGCGGCAACCCGCTTAAGACCACTGCCGGCACACAGTTCACGGATGAAGGCGTGCAGTACGGAAATACATATTATTACAAACTGACTGCATTCGACTTCTCCGGAAACGAAAGCCAGTTCTCGAATGAAATTCCGGTCACAGTAACGACCGTCACCGAGGGAAGCGGCATTCCGACTGAATATGCCCTGAGGCAGAACAGCCCCAATCCGTTCAACCCCTCGACGCTGATCAGGTATCAGCTCCCGGAAGCTGCTCATGTGACGATTCACATTTACAGCACCCTGGGCATGCTCGTCGCTAATCTCGTGGACGGCGAACAGGAAGCCGGATACCATAGCGTAGTATGGGACGGAAAGGATAACACCGGAAAGACCGTTTCAAGCGGTATCTATCTCTATAAAATGGAAGCCGGCAAGTTCTCTTCTGTCAAGAAGATGATGCTGTTGAAGTAATGCTCATGTCGCTCCGGGCAGTCATCTGAATATTACGGCTGACCTATCCGGGACGATGTGAAATTATGGAAAAAGCGCGTGCAGGGAAACCGCATGCGCTTTTTCCTTTTGTGCGCCGGGTGCCGGAAGCAAAATATGCCGGAAGGTGTGTGTTTTGGCGTAATATTTATCAGAAATGATAAAACGCGCGGGATATTCAGTAAATTTTAATCAATATGGTGTATTCTGTGTTCTGTAAAAAACCTCAGAAATGGCACAAAGCTTGCAATTAAGAGCGGGATAGAGGAATGGTTAAATAGAAAAATGAAAGATAATCGCATTAATAAGACTACATATAATATAGAAAGGAGTTTCGCATGAAACTTTCTGCAACGATTCTTATGACCTTTTACCTCGTGCTTGCGGCCGCTGCGCCTCTCTACGCTCAGACGTACGACGGAACACAGAAGTGCAGGACCTGTCACCGTAATACTTCCACGGGTCATATAGAGTACACTCAGTGGTCAAATACACTGCACGCAAAGACAATTTTACCGGATACGGCGACTTCCGCCGTCCGCCCGCTGTCTGACTTCACTTCCGGCAAGGTTATCAGCATGGGCCCTGATTATAGTAATGCCCAGGTGATTATAAGCAAAACAGGCCCGGATTTATTCGCGCAGGTGGGAGCATCCGGAACTACTTATCCCATCACCTGGACATTCGGATGGGGGTTCAGGCAGCTGTATCTCGTAAAAATAGATTCCAGCTATTACACGCTGCCGATCCAGTACAATCTCAACGGCTACCTAGACAATTCCTCGGGGAGTTGGGATACATACCAGCCGGGCAGCTGGTTCAACGCGAACGGTTCTCCCAAATCGATAAATAATTTTTTCCGTGCGACTTCGTGGGACAAGAACTGCATGGGTTGCCATGTTACAGCTGGACGAGTCCATATTATTGTGAGCGGCAGCGATACTTCGTGGGGTTCCAGCTGGGCTAACAACAGCTCGAAAGATAACATCGTGGTAGGTTGCGAGAACTGCCATGGCCCAAACGGTAGTCACTCCGGGGCATCTTCACCTACGATGTTACCGTCAAATCTTCCGACGAAGCAGGCCAAGATCGAGGTCTGCGCCCAGTGCCACAGCCGGGCTTGTTCAAATAACGGACAGGGTACCGCTGGTACTTTCGGCTTTGCCAAGGACGAGGTTAACGACGCGTATTTCAATCCAGCAGATACTTTAAAACCCCTCTCCGGTTTCATGAATTTCAATCTCGGGGCGAATCAGCCGGGAGGCCCCGCAACTTGGCCAGATCTGGTAACTTCCAGGCTGAATGCCGAGCAGTATCTGGATTTCCGGAATGCGAAGCATTTCACGACCCCTTATGAAGAAATAACCTGCTTCACGTGCCACAGCGCGCACAGCAATTCGCCGAACCCCCACAACCTTATTGACACGCTCTCAAGCAGGGGTTTCGATATAAAAGTCAGCGCGGACGATAATACTCTGTGCCTGACATGCCATGCGGGTTACGGACCGTTCACGTCGATTTCATTGAACTGGGTGCAGAATGAACCGACATACAGGGATTCGATCGGCGCTGTGGTATCTCAGCATACAAAACATGAGCTTTATGACCCGCTTAATACGATGCAAACCGGCGGCATAGGCCGCTGCACGCAGTGCCATATGGCGAAAGTAGCCACTTCTGCCAAGCCTTATGATATAAGCTCTCATGCATTCACCGTGGTTCCTCCTGAAAAGACAATCTTTTACGCGTCCGGGGCAGCTGGCGGCGCCAGGGGAATGCTGAATACATGTGCAGCAAGCTGCCACCGCAATCCCTCGGGCGACAAATCCCTTGTGCCGGGTTTCGGTGTCGGTTCAGACCCGACACTGACAGACTGGGGGGAACAGACTGATATCGCACTGGCGGAGAGCCTGAATACTCACTGGAAAGCCTGGGGATTTCCCACAAGCGTCAAGGAAATAAAGAGCAGCGTTCCGGTCGCATACAGCCTTTCTCAGAATTATCCGAACCCGTTCAACCCATCCACCAAGATCGTTGTGGATCTGCCGCGAGGCGGCACCGCAAGCCTTGAAGTCTATAACATCATAGGTGCGAGGGTTGCCACCGTAATGGCCGGTTCATATTCACCTGGCAGGTACGAGGTGACCTGGAGGGGGAGAGACGATGCGGGTATTGAGGTGCCCTCCGGAATTTATTTCTACAAGCTGGTTGCCGGCGCTTATTCTGAAACAAAAAAGATGATGATGGTAAAGTAGCATCAAAGGCTGTCCGTATTAATAACCGTAATCATCTCTGAATTTTGATAATGGCGGGTGCAGT
>Ga0209048_10004469_pt1 | contig 13366 bp, 11 predicted proteins | sample FrelakmetCRP12CR_FD_187146 | JGI IMG/M metagenome (GOLD analysis project Ga0209048, IMG submission 187146) | Freshwater lake sediment microbial communities from the University of Notre Dame, USA, for methane emissions studies - CRP12 CR (SPAdes)... | ecosystem: Environmental > Aquatic >... | reverse complement strand
GAGGCGACGGACGGCACCCTGGGAGCGACGGCCGAGGACAACGGCTGGGAGGTCATCTTCGGGCGGATCAAGCGGGGCGGGCACTTTCGCCTCGCGGACCCCTCGGCTCGCCTACAGGTCGGCGACCTGGTCACCGCCGTCGGGACGAAGGAGGAGCTCGCCCGGGTCGCCGCCTGGATGGGCGAGGCGGCCGAGGAGCGCATCGACCTCGACCGGCGCGAGTTCGACCAGCGGCGCATCTTCGTCTCCGAGCACGCCGCCGCCGGGCGCCGGATCGAGTCGCTCGATCTCGGCAGCCGCTTCGGCGCGGTGGTCACCCGGGTCCGCCGCGGAGACGCGGAGCTCCTGCCACAGCCTGGAATGGTGCTCGAGCTCGGGGACCGGGTCCGGGTGGTGGCGCCCACCGACCGGATGGCGGAGGTGAGCGCCTTCCTCGGTGACAGCTACCGGGACGTCTCCGAGCTCGACCTCTTCACGGTCAGCCTCGGCCTGGCGCTCGGGCTCCTCGTCGGCATCATCCCCATTCTCTTGCCGGGAGGCGTCCGCGTCAAGCTCGGGTTCGCCGGGGGGCCGCTCATGGTGGCGCTCGCCCTGGGCGTGAAGGGACGCATCGGTCCCCTCGTCTTCAGCCTGCCCTACGCCGCGAACCGGATGCTCCGGCAGATGGGACTCGTGCTCTTCCTCGCCGGGGTGGGCACGCGGGCCGGGTTCGCCTTCCGCAGCACCTTCGCGAGCAGCGGCGGACTCCTGCTCTTCGCGGCGGGCGCCGTCGTCACCTGCGCCACCGCGGGGCTGGTGCTGTGGGTCGGGCACCGCCTGCTCCGCATCCCCATGAGCTTGCTCATCGGCATGCTGGCCGGGATCCAGACGCAGCCGGCCGTGCTGGGTTACGCCCTGGAGCAGACCGGAAACGAGCTTCCGAACATCGGCTACACGGCGGTCTACCCGGTCGCCACCCTCGGCAAGATCCTGATCGCCCAGGTGCTGCTCGTCGCCCTGTCCTGAGGGGGAGCGCTCCTAGCGAAGGCGCCCGATGGCCGCCCCGGCGAGGGCACCCGCCAGGACGAGCCAGACGGAGTTCAGGCGGAAGCGGACGAGCAGGACGAAGCTCGCCGCGGCGATGAGCGCGGTCGGGAGGTCCACGACGGCGGCGAGGCAGAGCTGCACGGCCACGACGGCCATGAGGGCGAGAGAGCCCGCGGTGACCCCGTCGAGGAAGGCGGCCGCCGCCTTGGACCTCCGAAGCCGCGGCAGGAGCGGGCCGCTCGCCGCAACGAAGAGGAACGAGGGCAGGAAGATGCCGACCGTCGCGACGGCCGCGCCCGGAACCCCGGCGAGCAGGTAGCCGATGAAGGTGGCGGTGGTGAAGACCGGCCCCGGGGTCACCTGACCGGCCGCCACCGCGTCGAGGAGCTGTCCCTCGGTGAGCCAGTGGCGGTGGTCCACGAAGTCGGCGCGCAGGAAGGCGAGCAGGACGTACCCGCTCCCGAAGAGAACCGCGCCGATCTTGAGGAAGACGAGAAACAGGCCTCCGAGGCTGAACGGCGCCGCACCGGACAGCGCAGCCGGGACGAGGCCCTTCGCAATCCCGCCGACGGACCAGCCCTGGGCCCCGCTCGCGCGGCGGGCGACCGCCGCCGCGCCGCCGGCGAGGAGGAGGATCGGCAGCGGACCGGTTCCGAGCGCGCTCGCCAGCGCGGCGGCGGCTGCGAGCGCCACGAGGAAGCGGCTCTTCAGGGCCGTGCGCCCGAGCGAAGAGAGCGCCTGGGCCACGACCGCGATGATGACGGGCTTCACGCCGTAGAGCACCGCCCCGACCTGGGGGAGCGACCCGAAGCGCACGTAGGCCCAGGCAAGGGCGAGGGTGACGAGCATCGCCGGGGCGATGAAGCAGACGCCGGCGACGATCAGGCCCGGCCAGCCGGCATAGGCGTGCCCCAGGTAGATGCCCATCTCCGTCGAGCTGGGGCCGGGGATGAGGTTCGCGGCCCCGAGGAGGTCGAGGAACTTCTCGCGGCTGACCCACTTGCGCCGGCGGACGACCTCGTCCTCCATCATCGCGATGTGGGCTGCAGGCCCGCCGAACGCGGTCGCGCCGAGCCGGAGGTAGAGGAGGGCGATCTCCCGCAGCCGGTGAGCGGGCTTCGGCGTGCCCGGCGACGGTGCAGGTCCGCTCACCGCGGCGGCCCCGCGGGAGGAGGCGGTGCGGGGAACCCGGTCCGCCCGGGAAGGCAGAGAACCATCGCCTCACTCGCCGCGCCCATCGCTACGGCTCCGCTCCCGCCACCAGGATCTCGAAGGTGCCCGGGGTCGTCTGGGGACGCGGACGGGGTTCTTCGGGGCTCGGAGGCGCGGCGGGACCGAACCGGGCCGTGGGCAGGTAGAGGAGGTGCCTCTTCGGGTCGAGGGCCATCGTGCCGGCTCCAGGCTTCGCCGGGACCTGCGCCTCGACCTGGTAGCGGTCTGGCCCCTCGCGCCGGACGACGGTGAGCGTGCGTGTCGAGGCGCACGAGCTCGCTCGCGTATCGCCCAGGAAGCACAGGGCCGCGACCGCCGGGAGCAGAGCGCGCACGGAGAGGTACGGTAACACGACCGCGGAGCCCCGAGGCGACCCGGTCGGGAGAGAGGCGGGACCGGACCGTGGGGGTTATGGGGGAGCCATGAGCGGAACGGGGAGCTCAGCCAGGGCCGCACGATTCTTCGAGGACTACCTTCCAGGGGCGAAGGAGGAGTTCGGGAGCGTGGCCGTGGACGAGCGCGAGATCGTGGCCTTCGCGAGGCGCTACGACCCGCAACTGTTCCACGTCGATCCGGAAGCCGCGGAGCGCTCCGCCTTCGGGGGGCTGGTGGCGAGCGGATGGCACACCACCGCCATGATGATGCGCATGCTCGTCGATCACTTCCTGTCGCCGGCCTCGAGCCTGGGCTCGCCGGGAGTGGACGAGATCCGGTGGCTCCTCCCGGTGCGGCCGGGAGACGTCCTCTCGCTCCGCGCCACCGTCGCCGAGGCCCGGCCCTCGCGGCGCCGGCCGGATCGGGGCACCGTGCATGCTCGAGTGGAGACCGTGAACCAGGACGGCCGGGTGGTGATGACGGTGAACCTGATGTTCCTCGCCCGGCGCAGGGAGGCCGGAGCGCAGCCCGGGGCCTAGTCATCTCGATCGGGGCGACTTCCATGAAGAGCAGGGATGTGCTGAGAGGCGTCGCGAGGCGCGCGATGCGGGAGCGCGGCTTCCTCGCGGATTTCTCGGACGCCGCCCGGGCGGAGGCGCTGGAGGCGGCGGCGGCCGCTGCCGGTTCCCCGGCCCGGGACCTGCGGGCCCTCCTGTGGGCGTCGATCGACAACGACGACTCTCTCGACCTTGACCAGCTCACCGTCGCCGCCTCCGGCGCGGGCGGCGCGGTGAAGGTCATGGTGGCGGTGGCCGACGTCGATGCGCTCGTCCGCCGGGGCTCCGCCATGGACGACCACGCGCGCGCGAACACCACCACCGTCTACACCGCCGCCGAGATCTTCCCCATGCTCCCGGAGCGGCTCTCGACCGATCTCACCTCGCTCGCCGCAGGGCGCGATCGGCTGGCGATCGTGGTCGAGATGCTGGTGGGCGGGGACGGTGCCGTGCAGCAATCCGACCTCTACCGCGCGGCGGTTCGCAACCAGGCGAAGCTCGCCTACGACTCGGTGGCGGCTTGGCTCGACGGGAATGCCTCGCCTCCGGCGCCGGTGGCGGCCGTCCCGGGCATGGACGATCAGCTCCGACTCCAGGACCGCGTCGCGCAGTCGATGAGGCGGCTCAGGCAGCGGCACGGAGCGCTGAGCCTCGAGACGCTCGAGGCGCGCACGGTGTTCGACGGGGAGGTGCTCGCCGACATGAGGCCCGAGGGCCGGAACCGGGCCAAGGAGCTCATCGAGGACTTCATGATCGCGGCGAACGGCGCCACGGCGAAGTTCCTCGAGCAGAAGGGGCTTCCCTCCCTTCGCCGGGTCCTCCGCACGCCGGAGCGCTGGGACCGGATCGTGGCGCTGGCGCAGTCCCTCGGGGAGCGGCTTCCGACGGAGCCGAGTGCCGAGGCCCTCGAGGCCTTCCTGGTCCGGCGGCGGCAGGTCGATCCGGCCCGGTTCGCCGACGTCTCGCTCTCGGTGGTGAAGCTTCTGGGAGCAGGGGAGTACGCGCTGGAGCTCCCCGGGCAGCCTGCCGAGGGGCACTTCGCGCTGGCGGTGAGGGACTACACCCATTCGACAGCTCCCAACCGCCGCTTCCCGGACGTCATCACCCAGCGGCTCTTGAAGGCGGCGCTCTCGGGCGAGCGAGCCCCATACGGCGTGGACGAGCTCGGGGAGCTCGCCCGGCACTGCACCGAGCGCGAGAACGCCGCGGCGAAGGTCGAGCGGCAAGTGAGGAAGTCCGCGGCGGCGCTCCTTCTCGCATCCCGCATCGGAGAGCAGTTCGATGCCATCGTCACCGGCGCGTCCGAGAAGGGAACCTTCGTGCGGCTCTCCCGGCCGGCGGTGGAGGGCAAGGTCGTCCGGGGCTTCGAGGGGCTCGACGTCGGGGATTCCTTGCGCGTCAAGCTCGTGCACACCGACGTGGAGCGGGGGTTCGTGGACTTCAGCCGGGTACCGGAGGCCAGATGACGTCGGCACACCACCGCGACGGGACGATCGCCTACAAGGACGAGGAGTTCCTCGACAGCGACGAGGCCAGGCCCCTGCGCATCCTGGCCGAGTACCTCGAGCCCCTGCACCGCTTCCGCCAGGATCGCGTCCAGGACACCATCGTGTTCTTCGGCTCCGCCCGGATCGCCCCGGACGGCCCGCTGGGGCGCTACTACGAGGAGGCTCGGGAGCTAGCGCGGATCGTCACGCTGTGGTCGAAGGGCCTCCCGTCCCGCAGCCACCGCTACATCGTGTGCACGGGCGGCGGAGGCGGCATCATGGAAGCCGCGAACCGCGGGGCCTCGGAGGCCGGGGGGAAGACCATCGGCCTCAACATCTCCCTGCCGCACGAGCAGCGCCCCAACCCCTACATCACGCGCGGGCTGTCGCTGGAGTTCCACTACTTCTTCATGCGCAAGCTCTGGTTCGCGCACCTGGCGCGAGCGCTGGTGGTATTCCCGGGAGGCTTTGGCACCCTCGACGAGCTCACCGAGATCCTGACGCTGGAGCAGACCCGCAAGCTGGAGCGCCGCACGCCCGTCCTCCTCTACGGATCGAGCTACTGGAGGGAGGTCATTCACTTCGACGCACTGGTCCGGCACGGGATGATCGATCCCGGCGATCTCGACCTCCTGCATTTCGTCGACTCTCCCGCCGAGGCGCTCGCCCTGCTCCAGGCGGGGCTCGAGCCCGGCCCGGAGGAGAAGCTGCCCGCCTTCGCGCGATCCCGGACCTCGTTCCGGTAGGTCCGCTCTCGGCACCCCCCTCCCCGGGCGGGCCCGCGCGCGGGTACGATGGCCCCGCACCAGAGAGAGGCCGCACATGACTGACAAGGTCCCGTTCGCCGGAGTGGAGTGGATCGCGAAGACGGAGAGCGTCGGCGTGCGCGTGAACACGCTCGCGCCCGGACAGTCCACGCCGTGGCACTTCCACTCCACCGTCACCGACAACATCTTCGGGCTCGACGTCGGCATCGAGGTCGGTCTCCGGGAACCGGACGAGACCGTCCTGCTCGCCCCCGGGGGGCGCCGGGAGATCCCGCCCCATCGCGTCCACCGGGTCTCGAACCGCGGGGACCGGCCGGCGCGCTACCTGCTCATCCAGGGCACGGGACCCTACGATTTCGTCGAGGTCCCGTAGCCGGATCCCTCCCGCGCGCGGCGGCGCCTTGCGCGGGACCCACCGTTCCCCACCTCGCCTCCGGCCGACGCGCCGGTCTTTCGCGGGACAGGCCGCTCGCGCAACTGCCGGGCGGGCCGGATGTTGGAATGGGAAACGGCCGGCACCGCGAGTCCGGCATCGCCTCCAAGGAGAACCCCATGAAGTCCATCATCGAGAAGGTTGCCGCGCTCGTCCTCGTCGTCGGCCTTGCCGTCCCCGCCCTGGCGGCCGAGGTCGACCAGCGGGAAGCGAACCAGCAGGCCCGCATCGCGCAGGGCATCCGGAGCGGCCAGCTCACTCCCGGCGAGACCGCCCGCCTCGAGAACAAGGAGGCCGGCATCCACCAGGAGATCAAGCAGGAGCGCGCCGCGAACGGCGGGCACCTGACGCCGGCCGAGCGGGCCCAGGTGAACCGGCAGCAGAACCGGGTCTCGAACCAGATCTACAGGGCGAAGCACAACGACCGTCACATGTAGGCCGGTCCGGCCGGGCGGAGGTCCTCTGCGGGGCCTCCCCTCGCCTCAATGCCGACGGCGATCAGGCCCCGCTCGGCGGCCGCGAGATCCGGGTCCATGCCGCCTCGAGGACGGGTGCGAGCGCGACGACGGTCGCGCAGCCGATGACGTTGTACCAGAGGTACCCCACGTTGCCGAAGGCAGCCGCCGCGAGCACGGCCACCTCGGCAGCCAGGGTGGCGGCGAAGGCGGCTGATCCGCGCACGCCCTTCACGAAGAACCCCACCAGGAACACCCCGAGCATGGGGCCGTAGAAGAGCGACCCGAGGACGTTGACGGCCTGGATGAGGTTGTCGAGCAGGGACGCGAAGGCACCGAACCCGACCGCCACGATTCCCCAGAGGGCGGTGGAGACGCGCGCCACCCTGAGGGTCTGGGCGTCCGACGCTTCCGGGTAGCGCGGCTTGTAGAAGTCCACCACCGTCGTCGCGCCCAGCGAGGAGAGCGCCGCCGAGTTCGCCGACATGGCGGCGGAGAGGATCGCCGCCACCAGCAGGCCGATGAGCCCTCGCGGGAAGTGGTCGAGCACGAACCGGAGGAAGATCAGGTCCGAGTCCTTGGGGTCGATGCCCGGGAGGGTTCGCGCCACGAGCGCCCCGGTCTCCTTCCGCAGGGCCACGATGCGGGCCTCGCCGGCCTTCACCTGCGTGCGGGCCGCCTCGAGCTCCTGCGGCGTCGCCCCCGGGGCGAGCAGCCGGTCGATGGCCAGGCGCTTCTCGGCGAAGGCCTCGGAGTGGGCTTGCTCCAGGCGTGCCACGCCCGCGGCGTCGCGCTCGCGCACGCGTTCCAGTGCCACCCGGTTGAAGAAGAGCGGTGGCGGGCTGAGCTGGTAGAAGACGAAGACCATCACGCCGATGAACAGGATGAAGAACTGCATGGGCACCTTGAGGAGCCCGTTCATGAGCAGGCCGAGGCGGCTCTGGGAGAGCGGGCCCCCGGCCAGGTAGCGCTGCACCTGGGACTGGTCGGTGCCGAAGTAGGCGAGTTGCACGAAGAGCCCGCCGAGGAGCCCGGACCAGAGGGTGTAGCGAGCGTCGAAGCGGAACGAGAGGTCCACGCCCTTCAGCTTGCCGAGGGTCCCGGCCAGCTCCACTCCCTGTCGCAGCGAGACCCCGTGCGGAAGGCGGAGGATCACGGCGGCGAGCGCGGCCATCATGCCCGCGAAGATGACCGTCATCTGTGCCGCCTGGGTGCGGCTGACCGCTCGGCTCCCGCCGAGGACGGTGTAGACGATGGTGACCCCACCGAGGAGCAGGTTCGTCCAGAGGGCCGGCCACCCCATCACCGCCGAGAGCACCAGGGCAGGCGCGTAGATCGCGAGCCCGGAGGCGAGCCCCCGCGACACGAGGAAGAGCAGCGCCGTGAGCTGCCGGGTCTTCCGGTCGAAGCGGCGCTCCAGGTACTGGTAGGCCGTGTAGATGCCCAGCCGGTGGTAGATGGGGACGATGACCGCGGAGAGGATCACCATCGCCAGCGGGAGCCCGAAATAGAACTGCACGAACCCGACCCCGTCCACGTAGGCCTGGCCGGGGACCGAGAGGAACGTGATGGCGCTCGCCTGGGTCGCGATCACCGAGAGACCGATGGTCCACCAGCGAAGGTCGGCGCCGGCACGCAGGTAGGAGTCGGTGGTGTGCACGCCGCGGCTCTTCCACGAGCCGTAGAGCACGATGCCCGCGATGGTGAGGGCGAGGATCGCCCAGTCGATCGGGCTCACCGGAAGGCTCGCGACAAGAGCCAGAGGAGCGCGATCTCCGCTGCCAGCGCGGAGAGCACGAGCGCGTAGAGGCGTCTCCAGGTGCCGAGCGGAGGGCGGGCGTCGTCGTCGCCCCGCGGCGCGAGCGGCTCAGGGCGCATGGTCGAGCAGGTTCGCGAAGAGGCGGAAGGCGCCGGGGACCCCTGCGGGCAGCTGCCGGAAGAAGGCGAGCCCGGTGTAGACGAAGACGCCCTTGCCGAAGCGTCCCACGAGGAGCGCCCCCTGCTGCGCCTTCTCGCCGGGGTCGTGCATGGAGAGCGGAGCGGCGTAGCGTGCGTCCCACTTCTCCCCGAAGTAGAGACCCCGCTCCTGCACCCATCCGCCCCAATCCTCGGCGCCGATCCGGTTGGGGGCGAGGAGCACCGGATGCGAGGTGGCCTCGACGGCCGCATTCTCGTCGGTGACCCGCGCGCGGCCGATGGTGAGGGGGTAGGGCCCGATGTCGGCAGGAGCCGTCGAGATCCAGTTGCTGGTGAGGTACTGCACGACGATCGTCCCGCCGCCCTCCACGTATGCCATGAGCTTCCCGTGCAGCGCCGCGAGCCGCGGCTCCACGTTGAAGGCGCGAATGCCGAAGACGATGGCCTCGAAGCGATCGAGGGGCCGCTCGCGCAGCTCGGCGGCGGTGAGCAGCGTGACCTCGTATCCCGCCTGGCGCAGCGCCTCCGGCACCTCGTCGCCCGGGCCCGGCACGTACCCGATCCGGCGCCGGGAGTGGACGAGGTCGACGCGGGTGACCTTCACCTCGGCGGGAGGCAGCCAGGTCTGGATGGGAATGTGCGCGTACTCGACCCGGCGCAGGCCGCGATCGAAGCGCTTGCCGGCCACCGTCGCCACCGCCCGGAGCGTGCCGGTGGCGGTGGTCCGGGGCGGCGTGACCCGGAAGGTGGCGGTGGCCTCGCCGCCCGGCTCGAGGCGGAACGGCACCTCGGCGGGCGAGACGGCGAAGCCCGGCGGGATCTCGAGCGCGACCGCGCCGGAGGCTCCGGTGAAGCTGCGGACCAGCACGGCCAGGTCCCGCGCGCCGGCGTCGGGGAAGACGAGCAGCGGGTCCCGCGGATCGACGGTGACCACCGGGAGGACCTCCACCCGGCGGTACCGCTCGCCGAGGACCGGGTCCACCCACTTGTAGGAAATCGGCCGTCGCAGCCGGATCGACTGCCCTTCGAGCGTGAAGAGGAACTCCGCCTCGAGCGGGGCGGGTTCCTCGGGGACGCCGGCGAGCGACGGGTCGCGGACCGGGTAGAGGCCCGGGGTGGCGGGGAGCTCGAGCCAGGCCGGGCCCGTCAGGATGGAATCGGTCGGGACCCGCAGGTCCTCCTTCAGCTCCAACGGCAAACCCGTCTCGAGCGCTCGCCCCACCGGGATCTCGCGTCCGGGCAGGCGCACCGCGGCGAGCTTCACCGGGGAGGGCCTGCGCAGGAGCGCGATCACGGTGACTGGCAGCGCTGCGCCGGGGGAGGTGCTCGCCGTGGCGGCGGTGACCTCCGCGACCACTCCTCCGCAGGCGAGGATCGCCTGGTCGATCTCCTCGAGCTTGGGGGCTCGCCAGGGATTCTCGGGAAGCCTGAGCAACTCGGCCCTGGCCGCGAGAAGGCCAGGCAGCGCCAGCTCGGGGGTTCCCGGGCGGAAGTCGTTGCGAGCCCTCCGGAGCTCGGCGACGAGCCGGGTGGTCCCCGGAACGCGCGACCAGTCGAGCACCAGGCCGTCGAAGGGAGAGGCCACCATGGGCTCCCCGCCCAGCGGCCGGAAGAACTCGAGCGCAGGCCCGCGCCGGCGCGCCGCCCCGAACCCCTGGCTCTTGTGGTTGCTCCGGCTGTCGGCAGCGAGCTCGCCGTAGGACAGCCCGAGCCACGGGTCGTAGCCGCCCGCGTCGATGTGGGGGAACCCGGCGAGCTCCTTCTCGGTGGCGCCAAATCCGGCGGTCTGGTTCCACACCACCCGCTTCGCCTTCCACGGTCCCAGCCGCCGGTGCTCGGCGTCCGGCATGTAGGACGGGTCGGCGGCGAGCGCGAAGGCCTCCACGGCGAGCCGCGCCGAGGCGGTGTGGTGACCGTGGGTGTCCGGCCAGTCGAGCGGGAAGCGGGTCAGGACCACGTCGGGGCGGAAGCGGCGAATGGCGAGGACCACGTCTGCGAGCACCGCCTCGTGCCCCCAGACGGCGAGCGATTCCTCCGGGCTCTTCGAGTAGCCGAAGTCGCGAGCCCGGGTGAAGGCCTGATCGGCGCCGTCCAGCGAGCGGGCGGCGAGCAGCTCCTGCGTGCGAATGAGCCCGAGCGCGGGGCCGAGCTCAGGCCCGATGAGGTTCTGGCCGCCGTCTCCCCGGGTCACGGAGAGATAGGCGGTTCGCAGGAGCATCGAGTTGGAAAGAAACGCGAGGAGCCTCGTGTTCTCGTCGTCGGGATGGGCCGCCACGTACAGGACGTTGCCGACCACGAGGAGCCGGTCGAGGAGCCGCTCCAGGCGGGCGCCGTCGGGCTGCGCCGGCCTCAACGTCGGTGCGGCCGACGCGTTCGAGAGAAGGAGAGAGGCGGCCATCAGGGCACGGAGGGTTCGGACCATTTGGTGGGAAGGCCGGGCAGGCGCTGTTACCTTGCAGGTTTACATGGGATTGGGCTTCTTCGCTTCGTTCATCTCCGGTGAATCCGCCGCCGCGGCGATGCTGCCCACTCGGCCACTCGACGAGGGGGCCTGGATTGACGCGGCGCGCCGGGCGGGTGAGCGCCCCCTCTCCCGGGACCTGCTCGCCGAGCTCGCGCGCCAGGCCGGGAGCCTTCCACCCTCGGTGGCGCGAGACCGCCACCTCGAGGCGCTGCGCGTCGAGGGGGCCACGGTCGTCGCCACCGGGCAGCAGGTGGGGCTCTTCCTGGGACCGCTCTACACCCTGCACAAGGCGGCGACGGCGGTGGCACGGGCACGCTGGATCTCCGAACGAACGGGGCGTCCGTGTATTCCGCTCTTCTGGCTCCAGACCGAGGACCACGACTGGGCGGAGGTCGCCCGGGCGGAGGTCCTCCTGCCTTCCGGGCGCAGGGTCCTCGAGCTCCCGGCGGGGGGGAAGGACGAGGCGAGGACCTCGCTCTCCCACCGCGTCCTTCCTGCCGCGGTCGACGCCCTCACCGAGGCGCTCGCCGACCTGCTCGAGCCACTCCCGCACGCGGCCGGGGTGGCGGACCTCATCGCCCGTCACTACCGGGCCGGCGTGCCCCCGGGGGCCGCGTTCGCGGGACTGCTCTCGGAGCTCTTCGCCGAGCATGGACTCGTCGTCCTCGATCCGCGCACGCCGGCGGTCTCCCGGCTCGCCGCCCCGATCCTGCGCTTCGCCGTCGAAAGGCACGAGGCCGTCTCGGCGGCGCTCGCCGCCCGTGCCAGCGACCTCTCCCGGATGGGATTCGCGGAGCAGGTGCATACGCGACCCGAGGCGTCGCTCGCCTTCTTCCACCCCCGCGGGCCGGCGGGGCCCCGCTACCGCCTCGTCCGCGATGGGGAGGGGTTCGCGACGCCCGAAGGGCACGTCTCGCTCGGCGAGCTCCTGGAGCGGCTCGAGGCCGATCCGCTCTGGTTCAGCACCTCCGCGCTCCTCCGCCCCGTCGTCCAGGACGCCCTCTTGCCGACCACGGCCTACGTGGGGGGGCCCGCCGAGGTGAGCTACTTCGCCCAGCTCCCGCCGCTCTACTCGCTCTTCGGGCTCGAGCTCCCGATGATCGCGCCGAGGGCGCGCCTGCGGATCCTGGACGCGCCGGCGCGTCGCGAGCTGGACCGGCTCGGCCTTCGACCCGAGGACGCCGAGCAACCGCGCGAGGAGCTGCTGGCGAGGCTCTCGGAGCGCCTGGCCGGCCTGCCGGGGCGCGGCGCGCTGCGCCAGCGCCTGCTCGCATCGTTCGAGCGGGAGCTCGATGCGCTCTCCCCGCTCCTCGCCGGCCTGGATCCCGGTCTGGGGAAGAGCGTGGCGAAGACGCGCCACACCGCGTCCTTCGCCGTGGAGAAGCTCATCGGCCGGGTGGAGCGGACGGCGCTCGCCCGCGATCGGGTGACGGTGGAGCGTCTCGACCGGCTGCTCGCCGCCCTGCAGCCCGACGGCAAGCCGCAGGAGCGCGTCTACTCCTTCCCGGCATTCGCGGCCCGCGTGGGGATCCGAGCGCTGGTGGAGGCGCTCGTCCAGGCTGCCGCGCCCCTCTCCACCGAGATGCGGACGGTGACGCCGTGAGGCCGCTCTCCGTGGGGATCGCCTGCTTCCCCACCGTGGGTGGCAGCGGCGTGGTCGCCTCGCAGATCGCTTCCCGGCTCGCGAAGAACGGCCACCGGGTCCACGTCTTCTCCTCCGGTGTCCCGATCCGCCTGGGGCGCGGTCGCGAGGGCTGCCACCTTCACGTGGTCGATCCCGTGGTGCGGCCGCCGCTCGAGCACGGGGCATACCCCCTCGCGCTCGCCAGCGCGATGGCGGAGGTGGCCCTGCGCGATGGCCTGGACGTGCTGCACGTGCACTACGCGATCCCCCACGCCCCGAGCGCTCTCCTCGCCCGGCAGATCGTTCAGGCCCGCGGCGGCAAGGCCCCGAGGCTCGTGACGAGCCTCCACGGCACCGACGTGACGACCATCGGGAGCGACGTGGCGCTGCGGGCCGTGACCCGCCATGCCGTCCTCTCGAGCGACGCGTTGACCACTCCCTCCGCGTGGCTGCGGCGCGCCGCGCTCGATTCGCTCGATCTCCCGTTGGGCACGCGGATCGAGGTGATGCAGAACTTCGTCGACCCGGACGAATTCCAGCCCGGCGCTGGCCGCAGCGACCTTCGCGGGCTCTTCCCGCAGCTGGGATGGGAAGGCGAGGAGCGCCCGAAGGTGCTCCTCCACGCCTCGAACTTCCGCCACATCAAGAGGGTCGGGGATTCGGTCCTGGCCCTCGCCGAGGTGCTCCGCGCCCGCCAGGCGGTCTTGGTTCTCGTGGGGGACGGCCCCGACCGCGAGGGGGTCGAGAAGCTGGTGGCCGCGCTCGGGGTGGAGGGACACGTCGCCTTCCTGGGCGAGCAGCTCGACCTCGGCCCGCTCTTCGCCCAGGCCGACCTGTTCCTCCTCCCGAGCGAGCAGGAGAGCTTCGGCCTCGCGGCGGTGGAGGCACTCGCCTGCGGCGTCCCGGTGGTGGCGAGCAACGTGGGAGGCCTGCCGGAGGTCGTCCGGGACGGTGAGACCGGGCGGCTCGTGCCGCCGCGCGACCCGCGCGCGCTGGCCGCCGCCGTCCTCGCCCTGCTCGCCGACGAGGACCGCCGGGCGGCCATGGGG